>NHCFR00700__coassemble_851_pt1 | contig 164536 bp, 148 predicted proteins | sample NHCFR00700__metabat2_high_PE_065 | metagenome-assembled genome bin NHCFR00700
TTTTTTACCGTTTCAACGCTCGTGCTCTTCTCGTCCACAAGCATAGCTTGTGGTTCTTATATGAAAATGAAAAGAACCCCCGTACCGGCAATTCCGGTACGGGGGTTCCTTTATTTGGTAATGTTATCTGTCAGCAGACAAGGCTCAGCGGGCCAGGATCTCGCCGATCAGCTGATCCACCATCATCAGGCAGCGGGGCAGATGGAAGGGGCCCTTGAAGGTGGAGCCCTTGCAGGCGGGCTCGGTGGGCTTGCCGTCGCGGCGCAGGTAGCCGTACCAGTCGCCGTACTCGGGATCGCTGAACACCTTCTTGCAGTACTCCAGGGTCTCGTCGAAAATCTTCAGGTACTTCTCGTCCTGGGTGTCGCGGTAGATCATCATGCTGGCGATGAGCAGCTCGTTGTGAGGCCACCACAGCTTCATATCATGCTCGTAAGCCTCCGGGGGCAGGCCCTTGCAGTCGATGAAGTACAGCAGGCCGCCGTACTCCTTGTCCCAGCCGCCTTCGTAGGCGTAGTCGAACAGGGTCTGGGCCTTCTTGCGCAGCTCCTCGTCGCCGGTGTGCTTGGCCTGCTCCATCACAAACCAGCTGCACTCGATGTCGTGGCCGGGGTTGACCACGCGGCCGGCGGTGTAGTCCATCTGCAGCTCGCCGTTGGGGCCAACGCTCTCCAGAGTGCACTTCAGCTCGGGCTTGAAGTGGTACTTGAAGATGGTCTCGCAGCACTCCTTGGCACGGGCATCATACAGCGCGGTGTTCTCGGGGTCGCAGCGGCGCATCACGGCGGTGATGTTCAGATAGATCATGGGATCGGCCAGAGCACGGCCGGTGCGGGTCTCGGGAATGGTCTTGGGGCCCATGCCGGTGGGGTCCTTGATCAGGCCGTTGTTCAGCTGATAGATCAGCTCGTAGGCACGGCGGGCGCGCTCGATGCACTCCTTCTCACCGGTCACGCCGTAGTACTCGGCGTTGGCGATGGCGTAGAAGCCCTCGGAGAAGCAGTAACGGCGCTGGCGCAGGGGCTTGCCGTCGGCGGTCACAGTAAAGTACATGCGGTCGCCGGCTTCCCGGTTGATGCAGTACTTCTCCATGAAGTCCAGGCAGCTCTTGGCAGCATCCAGCCACTCCTGCTTCTTGCCATACACATGGCACAGGTAGGAGAAGGTCCAGGCGCAGCGGCCCTGGAACCAGACGCTCTTATCGGTGCTGAACAGCTTGCCGGTGCGGTCCAGGCAGGTGTAAACGCCGCCGTACTCGTGGTCCATGCCGTTCTTCAGCCAGAAGTTCACGCTGCGCTCCAGCTCCTCGCGAACCCACTTCTGATACTCTTTCAATTGCTCTGCATGCTTATCCATGATAATCACAACTCCTTGTGCGAAGCGGCTTAAAAGGGCCGCTTATTAAAATCTCTGAAAGCCCGGGCCCTGTCAGTGCAGGGTCCGGGCTGGAAACGAAGTACGATCAGCAGAACTTGGCAATGGCCTCGTCGATCATCTTAGCGCACTTCTTGACCTGGTCCATATCCTCGGGGAACAGGTTGGGCAGGGGCTTGCGAACGCCGCCGATGTCCAGATTCTCGCGGATGCGCAGGATCTCCTTCATCACAGCGTACAGGTTGCCCTTGCAGGCGCACATGGCGTAGATGATGGCGTCGATGGCGTACTGAACCTCGGCAGCTTCCTTGACCTTGCCGGCCTTCAGCAGCTCGTCGGCCTTCAGCAGCAGCTCGGGCATTACAGCGTAGGTGCCGCCGATGCCGCCGTCAGCGCCCATGGCGCGGCCGGAGATGAACTGCTCGTCGGGACCGTTGAATACTACAAAGTCCGGGCCGCCTTCCATCTTGAACATCTGGATGTCCTGTACGGGCATGCTGCTGTTCTTCACAGCGGCAACGCGGGGGTTCTTGCGCATCTCGCGGAACAGGGGCATGGTCAGGGCCACGCCGGCCAGCTGCGGGATGTTGTAGATCACGAAATCGGTGTTGGGAGCGGCGGAGGAAATGTCGTTCCAGTACTGAGCGATGGCGTGCTCGGGCAGCTTGAAGTAGATGGGAGGAATGGAAGCGATGGCGTCAACGCCCAGGCTCTCGGCATGAGCGGCCAGCTCCATGCTGTCGGCGGTGTTGTTGCAGGCCACGTGGGCGATCACGGTCAGCTTGCCCTTGGCCTCGCTCATCACAGCCTCCAGGGTCTGCTTGCGCTCTTCCTTGCTCTGGTAAATGCACTCGCCGGAGGAACCGCAGACGTAAACGCCCTTAACGCCCTTCTTGATGAAGTAGCGGGTCAGTTCTTTGGTGCGCTCAACGCTGATGTTGCCTTCGTCGTCGTAGCAAGCGTAAAACGCGGGAATAATGCCCTGGTACTTGGAAATGTCTTTCATGTTTTTCCTCTCCTTTTTTGGAAATACACCTAAAAATTCGTCCACAAGGACTTCTGTCAACACCGCACAACTCACGGCGAACGCCTCAGGCGGCGTATCACGCCAAAATTTTCCGCGCTTTTGGGTTCCTGTCGCAAAAAATTTTCCGGCGTGCTCCACCACCTGGAATTGTGTGGTATTGCCTTATTTAAACTGCGGTTCAGGCCCGCACTTTAAACACAGCTTTCTGTACATGTGCCTCGCCGTTCAGCTGCACCTTCACCATATGAACGTCCTCGGGGAATACCACCAGAACGTCGCCGGGGTGCATGGTGAACCAGGTCTCCACCGGGCCTTCGTAACCGATGAAATCGGTGGCCTCGTCCCGGGTGGTGGCCGTCAGGCGGGAGGCGTCGGTCACGCCGATCCTCTCCTCGCCGCTGAGCAGCACGTGGATGTCGGCATACTGGGCGTGTCCCTCCCAGGCGGCCTTGTCCAGCGGCAGCGTGTCGTAATCAAAACGGTTGATGTAAACGTTGTCGCCGTCCACATCGTTGCGGCCGAACTGCAACTGGCTCAGATCGGCCGTTTTCAGGTAACGGATGGCGGTATCCAGCGCATCGCTCACGCCCAGATAACGCTCCATCTGCTGGTAATTGGTATAGATCATTGTACTTCAGACCTCTTTTCTGCAAGGTTCTGCTCAAAGGCAGCCTGGGCCGTACCGTTCTGCATCCGCACCAGGATGCGTTTTTCCAGCGCCGGGTCCCGGTCCGGATAATCCGCCCGGTAATGGGAGCCGCGGCTCTCGGTGCGCATCCGCTGGACGCTCAGAATCGCCCGGGCCAGATGCAGCTGGGACCACAGGCGGCGGCTGGCCGCGATCTGTGCCGCGTCGCTGCCGCCGGTAAATTCGCAGCCCTCGGTCAGCTGGTCCAGGCGCTCGATGCCCCGGGCCAGTGCTTCGCCGCTGCGCACCACCATGCCGCATTCGCTCATCACGTCCTGCATTTGGCGGCGGCGCCCGGCCTGGTCCGGAATGATTCGGGCGTCGAACTCCACCGGCCCGTCCGCTTTTGGCGCGGGCTGCGCTGCCGCAAAGGCCGCCGCGCTCTCCCCCGCTTTTTTGCCGAATACCAGGCCGTTGGCGGTGGAAAGCCCGCCGATTCGATCCGCGCCGTGCATGCCGCCGGTCACCTCACCGCAGGCATACAGCCCGGGCACTCCGGTAAAGCCATTGGCATCAATGCGCACGCCGCCGTTCGCCGCATGGGCAAAGGGTGCGATCTGCACCGGGTCGTCCATGGTCAGATGCTTTTTCTCCCAGAGCCAGTCAAAATAAGTACGCACGAATTCCGGCGTGTCCTGCCGGATCTGGGGGCCGTAGGTCACGGTGACTCCCTGCTCCGGCGCAGCCTGGGCGGCCTTCACCATAGCCAGATCCACCCGTTTGGAGGCAAGGCGGCTGGTGAATGGGCCGTGGGTGGACCGGCATTCCAGAAGGGCCTGCCGGTCGCACTCGTTTTCCAGAATATCCCTTCCGTCCGGTCCTGTCAAGCGAGTATAACGGAAAGTTTTTTCGTTGAAGATGGTTTTTCGGCAGGGGCTCAGGTAACCGGGCATCATCTGCATGAATTCCAGGTTCACCAGCTCGGCCCCGGCCTCCAGCGCCAGCCACTGGCCGGCGCCTGCCACATCGTCGGTGGTGAGCCGGTCCCGGAACAGGCCGCCGTAGCCGCCGGTGGCCAGCACCAGCGCGCCGCAGCGGACAGCGGTCAGCTCGCCTTTTTGGCAGATCACCGCACCGCCCACCCGCTCGCCGTTTTTGATCAGCTGCAGCAGCTCGCAGCCGGGCAGCTGCTCCACACCGGATTCCTCCATTTTACGGGAGAACACTTGGCGCATGCTGTCGAACAGCAGGCCGTTCCAGCTGCGGTGTTTGCGGTCAAAGCAAGGGATGAAATCCTTTTGGTTCTGGTCGGCGGCGGCTTTTAGCTGAACGCCCATGGCCTTCACGCCCTCGATGGCCGGGCCGATGCCCGCCACGAAGGCCCGGACCATGGTCTCGTCCGCCATGCCGCAGCCCACCTCCAGGATGCTCTGAACCAGATCCTCCTGGTCGGCTTCGTTTTCCGGCCCGATCAGCCCGAGCCCCCAGGTTCCAGGGTAGAAGCTGGAACCGGAGAACACCGGGCCGCTGCTTGCCAGGATCACCGAACGGCCGGCCCCCGCCGCAGCAAGAGCCGCCATGATCCCGGCAATGCCTGAGCCGACCACCAGCACGTCACAGTGCTTTGTATACTCCAGCCGCATATCAGGCCTTCGCCGCCTCTTTGTCATACAGATGGCAGGCGACCATGTGGCCCTCTGCACCGTGGTGCACCATAGCGGGGTCCACGGTCTTGCAGATCTCCATGCACTTGGGGCAGCGGTTGTGGAAGGCACAGCCGCTGGGCTTGTGGATGGGGCTGGGCACCTCGCCCTCCAGCACCTGACGCTTCTTGGTCTTGTGGATGTCGGGCACCGGGATGGCGCTCAGCAGCGCCTGCGTGTAGGGGTGCAGGGGCTCGTCGTACAGCGCGCGGCTGTCAGCGATCTCCACAATCTTGCCCAGGTACATAACCACGATACGGTCGGACATATACTGCACAACGCTCAGGTCGTGAGCAATGAACAGGTAGGTCAGGTTCATTTCCTTCTGGATGTCCTTCATCAGGTTCAGAACCTGAGCCTGAATGGATACGTCCAGCGCGGAAACGGGCTCGTCACACACCAGAACCTCGGGCATAACCTCCAGCGCACGGGCAATGCACAGGCGCTGGCGCTGGCCGCCGGAGAACTCGTGGGGGTAACGCATCAGGTAGTCGGGCTGGATGTTGACCATCTTCAGCACCTTCTGCATCACAGCCTCACGGTCAGCCTCGCTCTTCACACCATGAACCTTCAGGGGTTCCTCGAAGGAGGTGTAGATCTTCTTCTGGGGGTTCAGGGCCGAATAGGGGTCCTGGAATACCATCTGCACCTTGCGGCGGAACTGGAACATTTCCTCCTTGTTGAACTTGGTCACGTCCTTGAACTCGCCGCCGTAGTTGAACAGCACCTTTCCGCCGGTGGGCTTCTCCAGCATCATGATGGTCTTGCCGAAGGTGGACTTGCCGCAGCCGGACTCGCCCACGATGCCCAGGGTCTCGCCCTTGTACACTTCCAGGCTCACGTCGTCCACGGCCTTCACATGGCCTACGACCTTCTTGAAGGCACCCTTGGTGATGGGGAACCAGGTTTTCAGGTTTTCGATCTTAAAGATAACTTCACGATTTTCGCTCATGATCAGTCCACCTCCGGGAAGTTCTTATACTTCAAGCAGCGAACCCGGTGGCCGGGGCTGATCTCGAAGGTCGGGATATCCTTTTCACGGCAGGCGGCGGTGCATTCGGGGCAGCGATCCGCGAACTCACAGCCGGGCTTCAGGTTGGCCGGGTTGGGAGTGGAGCCGGGAATGGTCTCCAGCTTTTGGCCATCGGCCAGGCCCAGCACGGGCACGCTGCGCAGCAGCGCCTTGGTGTAGGGGTGGGAGGTACGGTCGAACACATCCTCCAGGCTGCCGAACTCCACCACGCGGCCCATGTACATGACGCAAACCTCGTCGGCCATCTCGGCCACCAGGCCCATGTTATGGGTGATCAGCACGATGGACTTGCCTTCCTTCACCTGCAGATCCTTGAGCAGTTCCATGATCTGTGCCTGGATGGTAACGTCCAACGCGGTGGTGGGCTCGTCGCAGATGATCAGCTCCGGGTTGCAGATCATGGCGATGGCGATCACCACGCGCTGCTTCATGCCGCCGGAGAACTGATGGGGGTAGTTGTCGATGCGCTCCTCGGGATCGGGAATGCCCAGCTTGCGGAACATCTCCAGAACCTTCACACGGGCTTCCTTCTTCTTCATGCCGGTGTGCTGGATCAGGCCCTCAGCCACCTGGTCCCCCACCTTGTAAACGGGGTTCAGGCTGGACATGGGATCCTGGAACACCATGGACATGTCGGGGCCGCGCAGAGCGCGCATCTCGGGACCGTTGGGGTCCTTGATCTTTTCCAGGTGGTACTCGGTCACCTTGCCGTCCCGCAGGGCGTTGTACTGGATGCTGTCCGCCTCGACCCGGGCGTTCTTGCCCAGAAAACGCATGATGGAGTTCATGGTCACGCTCTTGCCGCAGCCGGACTCACCCACGACCGCCAGCGCGGTGCCGCGCTTGAGCTGGAAGGAAACGTTCTTTACGATCCGAATCTCCTTGCGGTCGGAAATAAAGGTGGTATTCAGATTTTTTACGTCTAAGATGATCTCTTTTGTATCCATACTGCCGCCTCCTTACTGCTGTTTCGGGTCCAGAACGTCCCGCAGGCCGTCGCCGAAGAAGTTGATGGCCAGAACGAACAGGCTGATGGCAAGACCGGGGAATACCCAGATCCACCACTGGTTGGTAACCACGGAAACAGACTTTGCAGCGTTCAGGATGTTGCCCCAGGTGGGGGTGCTGTCGGCAACGCCCAGGCCGATGAAGCTCAGGGAGGCCTCCTGCAGGATGAAGAACGCCACGTTGGTGGTGGTGGAAACGATGATGGGGCTCATCACGTTGGGCAGGATCTGCTTGAACATGATGTTGCTGCGCTTCATGCCAAAAGCCTCGCAGACCTTAACGTAGGTCTCGTTCTTCAGGCTCATGAACTCGTTGCGCACCATACGGAAGGTGGTCATCCAGCCGGTGACCACGAAGATGAACAGCAGATTGCCCAGGCCGCGCTGGTTGAGGATGGCCACCAGCATCATGACCAGAACCAGCTGGGGGAAGGCCTGGAAGATCTCGGAGATACGAACGATCACGCTGTCCACCCAGCCGCCGAAGTAACCGGCGATGGCACCCAGCGCCGCGCCGATCACGCTGCTGAGCACGGCGCAGAACACGCCGATCAGAATGGAATAGCAGCCGCCGATCAGCACGCGGGCCAGCAGGTCACGGCCGATGGTGTCGGTACCGAAGATGTGACCGGCCTCAGGGGCAGCCTTCATGTTGGTCAGGTCGGGGGTGGCGTAGTCCACGCCCATAACGGCGCCGATGATGCAGGCCAGGGTCATCACAACAACGACCACCAGGCCGAACACAGCCAGCTTATTGTTCAAAAATTTGCGGATATTCTTTTTCAGCAACGAGGAGGCCGCGCTTTTGTTTTGTTCCTTGATGCTTGCTGCATTGGGATTGCTCATATTCTACTCCTCCTCTCGCTTATTCGCCCAGCCGCACGCGCGGGTCCATGATGGCGTTCAGCACGTCCACCATGAAGGAGCACACCAGCATGGTGGCGGCGATGATCAGGGTGGTCACCATAACCACGTTGTAGTCGTTGGCAACGATGGCGTTGGTCATGGTCATACCGATGCCGGGGTAAGAGAACACGCTCTCAACAACCACGGAACCGCCGATCAGGGTGGGGATACGGAACATCAGGATAACCAGAACCGGCTTCATGGCGTTGCGGAAGCCGTGCTTTAAGTAAACCTTCCACTCGGGGATGCCCTTGCTGCGGGCGGTCTTGATGTAGTCGCTGTTCAGCACGTCCAGCATGGTGTTGCGGGCGTAGCGCATCAGAACCGCCACCATGCCGATGGTCAGGGTGGTCACCGGCAGGAACAGATGCATGAAGGCGTCCACAAAGGCGTTGGTAGCGTCCGGGCTCACACGGTTCGCCGCCGGGAAGATGCCCAGCTTGATGGAGAAGATCTGGATCAGGATGATGCCGACCAGGAACTGGGGAACCGCCTGGCCCAGAACGGCCAGCACGCGGCCGATGTAGTCGATGATGCCGTTCTGGCGGATGGCGGAAATGATACCGATGCCGATGCCGATGATGGCGGACAGCACCAGAGAGTAACCGGCCAGCTCCAGCGTGTAGGGCATACGCACCGCCAGGGTGCTGGCGATGGAGGTACCGTCGGTGATGGAGTATCCGAAGTCACCGTGCAGCATGTTGCCCAGCCAGTTGAAGTACTGAACGATCAGGGGATCGTTCAGGCCCAGCTCCTCACGCAGCTGCTCCACCACCTCGGGGCTGGCGGAAAGCTGTTCCGGACTGAGCATGAAGTTGATGGGGTCGATGCCGGTCGCCTGCAGGCCGAAGAACACGATCAGGCTGATGACAAGCAGCATCGGGATCATCAAAAGAAGCTTTTTGAGAATGAACTTTAGCATGTTCTCACTCCAATCTCGGTGATTCAAATGGGGCGAAGCACAGGCCCGCCGGAGGAGCCTGCCGAAAAGGAAAGGGAGAGACGAAAGGCAAAGGCCAACGTCTCTCCCTTTCCAGCAATCACATTATGCTAGGGATCGCAGCGATATCAGCGGATCAGGCCATCTCCCAGTTGGCGAAATCCAGGTCGCAGCTGTACAGGGGGTTGCAGAAGGTGGCGCCCTCGGGAATCTTCACGTTGCTGCTGGTAAACACGTAGTTACCAACGGTGAACAGGGGAACCTTGTACAGCTTCTCCTGCTCCAGATCCTGCAGGGTCTTCAGAGCAGCGTTCTTCTCTTCCTCGGTGGTGGCGGCAGAGTAGGTGGCGATGGCCTCGTCAAAGGCGGTGTCGCCGCCCCAGATGTTCTGGAACAGAGCGTCGGTGCTCAGGTACTCGCTGTACCACTCGTCCAGGGAGAAGGAGCTCTTGCCCTTGAAGCCGATGTCGTACTGGCGGGTGGTGAACAGATCGGTGGTGCCGTCGTTGGACAGGGTAGACTCAACAGTCAGGCCAGCCTGCTCCAGGTAGTAAACGATGGTGTTGATCAGGTCGATGCTGGTCTGATCGTTGTTGTAGTAGCAGATGCGGATGGGACGGCTCATATCGTAGCCGGAAGCGGCGATATCGGCCTTGGCCTTCTCAGCGTCGAAGGTGTAGCTGAAGCCGTTGTAAGCGGGGTGAGAATCGGGCACGCCGGAGTTCAGCACGGTGGCGCTGGGATACAGGGTAGCCAGAGTAGCACGGTCGATGGCTTCCATGATGGCCTTGCGGACCTCAACGTTCTGCATGGCCGGGTTCTCGGTGCCGTCGGTGCCCTTCATGTTGAAGATGAAGTATTTGTAGAACAGCACGTCGACCTCGTGAGAGGTGTAGTTGCTCATGCCCTCCATGGCCTCTACCAGGTCGGTGGCGTTGCCGTACAGATAGTCGGCGTTGCCGGACTGGGCAGCGGTCAGGTAATCGTTCACGTAGGAAACGGTGACCTTCTGAATCTTGGCGGGAGTGCCTTCATAGTTGGGGTTGGGAACCATGGTGAAGTAGTTGCCCACGTTGAACTCGCCAACCATGTAGTAACCGCTGGTCACGGGGTTCTGCCAGAAGGTGGTGTCGGCATCCAGCTTCAGAACGTCCACGTTCTCCAGGCTGTGCTTGGGCAGAATGGCGAACTGGCTCAGAATCTGAGGCAGGGAGCTGTAGGGCTCGCTCAGGGTCAGGGTGATCACGTTGCCCTCGGCGCTCTTGTCAGCGATCTTCTTGAACGCGGAGGTGTAGATGGCGTTCACCTGAGTGGTCTGCAGGGCAGCGTCGATGGACCACAGCACGTCGTCAGCGGTCAGGGGCTCGCCGTCGCTCCACTTCAGGCCGTCCTTCAGGGTGATGGTGTAGGTCAGGCCGTCCTCGCTGACCTCATAGCTCTCGGCCAGGTCGGGGGTCACTTCGTTCAGGGTGCTGTCCGCAATGAACAGGCTGCGGAACATCAGGTTGGTGGGCAGGCTCCGGTTGTACCAGGGAGTGGGCACCTTGTCGTCGGTGCTGCTGCCGTCGGTGGTGGACAGGACCAGCTTCAGAGTGCCGTCGCTGGCGGGAGCGGCAGTACCGGTGCTGGATGCGCCGCTGGTTGCGGTGGAACCGCTGGTGGTGGTGGTCGAGCCACCGCCGCAGGCTACCATGGAAAGTGCCATGGCAGCTGCGAGAACAAGTGCAAGAACTTTCTTCATGTTTTTTGCCTCCTTCAAAAATCGAGAGCGCCTTCCCCGATCGCTTTATTAATAACTAAGCATCAGAGCCAAGGTGCTCCATTTCCCTTGGGACAAGGCGTGCCCTTGTGCACCCCTTGCTTTACTCTTATGGTACCATTTGTGAAAAAAATTTTCAATTATGAAGTCCTACGAATCTACCCGAGCCAATTTTGTCACTTTGCACAAGACTCCTTCAAAAACGCCTGTTTTGGGCTATCTGACGCCATTTCTAGAGTGCGCTCTGTTATTTTTTGTTACTTTTGACGCTTCTTTTTTTTCGCTTTTTCTGTTCTTCCCTTTTCCGGCATTCTCCGTGAAATCCTCTCCCCAGTGGCTGAAATGAAAAATTTTTTCACGTTTTGGACCCATGCCCTGACAGATTTCCGTTTTTTCATCCATATTTCCCCGCTTTTTCCATAAAAAGAGAAAACAAAAAAAGGCCCGGGCGCTCTTCCGCTCAGCGGATACGCCTGGGCCTTTCGCCCGCAAGGTCCGATCAGACCTCGTCGTAATATTCGTTGCTCAAAATCTTGAACACAGCCTTCTTCACATGGGTGCAGCTGCCGTTGGATAGCGTGGGCATGTGGGGCTCACCCGCCAGGAACAGCGCAAATTTGCCGCCGCCCAGATGGCCCAGATCGCCCACCGGGCCATCGCCGAAGCCGATGTCCGCCGCGTCGTCAAAGCCCTTTTCGTCCTGGCTGTAGCTGATGGGCACCTCGAAATCCTCACAGCCCTCGATGTCCATCTGCAGGTCCATGTACTTGTGGTGGACCTCATAGTGAGCGCCTGCCTCCGGGCGGGTATCCGCCTCCATCACATTCACGAACACCCGGCTGCCGTCGATCTCGGTACGGCCCAGGGGCAGCTCCTCCACCTTATGGGTCTTGGCCCATTCGATCACCTTGTCCAGGCCCTTGGAAAATCCCTTGTATGCGCTCAGATTGCTGAAATTATCATAGATCATGGTATTCTCTCCTTCTCCGGCCGCTCTCTCGTCCGGCCGCCGGTGATGACAAAAAACCAGGTGGCGGCAGCCACCTGGTTTTGGAAAACAAACGGGTCTGAGGGATCAGCCCTTCACAGCACCCATGGTGATGCCCTGAGTGAAGTACTTCTGGAACATCAGGAACACAGCCAGGATGGGAATGGCGGCAACCGCAGCGCCGGCCATGATCAGGCCGAAGTCGGTGGCCATTTCGGCCTGCAGGTTCGCGATGCCCAGCGAGATGGTCAGGCTGGTGTTCTTGGTCAGCATGATCAACTGCATGAAGTAATCGTTCCAGGCGGTGATGAAGGTGAAGATGGCCAGAGCGCCGATGCCGGGCTTGACCATGGGCAGGATGATCTGCACGAAGGTGCGGATCTCACCGGCGCCGTCGATGCGGGCAGCCTCCAGCATCTCGTTGGGGATGCCTTCGCTGAACTGCTTCATCAGGAACACGCCGAAGGGCCAGCCGACGGTGGGCAGGATCACGGCCCACAGTGTGTCGTGGATGCCCAGGAAGGACATCTCCTTCAGCAGGGGGATCAGGATAACCTGCTTGGGCAGAGCCATGGCGCAGACGATCAGGCTGAAGATCACGGTGCGGCCGTAGAACTTCTTCTTGGCCAGAACGTAACCGGCCATGGCGGCGGTGATGCAGGTCAGGGCCATGGCAACCACGGCGATGAAGATGGTGTTCCACAGCCACAGCAGAGCCGGGTTGTCAAACAGCTTCTCGTAGTTGGCCAGGGTGGGGTTGGTGGGGAACCACTGGGGAGTGGGGGTGTTGATGTCCGCCGCAGTCTTTACGGAACCGGTGAAGATCCAATACAGGGGGAACACCAGGAACACGGTCAAAATGGCAAGGATGATGCCGGAGATGACCTTGTAAGGAGTCATTTTGCCAGTCACAGTATTCATCTTCTATGCCTCCTTAGTCGTTGCCCTTGCCGGCTACCTTGAACTGCAGGGCAGACAGCAGAGCGATGATGATGGCCAGGATCACGCCCATGGCGTTGCCGTAGCCGTACTGATACAGCTTGAAGGCCTGGTAGTAGATGTAGTACATGATGGTATCGGTGGCGTGGTTGGGGCCGCCGCTGGTCAGCAGCTGAATCAGAGCGAAGCACTGGAAGCTGTTGATGGTGGTGATAACCAGGATGTACAGGGTGGTGGGAGTGATCTGGGGCCACATGATCTTCCAGAAGGTCTGCAGCTTGGTGGCGCCGTCCACCTGAGCAGCCTCAGTCAGGCTGGCGTCCACGTTGCCCAGAGCGGAAACGTACAGAACGATGGGCTGGCCGATGCTGGTGGTGAACAGGATCAGGATAATGCACCAGATGGCGGTCTTGGGGTTGCCCAGCCAGTTCACGTTGTTGTCGATCACGCCAACGCCCTTGGCCACATAGTTGATGATGCCGTAGTAGTTGTTGAACATCCACTTCCACACCACGGTAACGGCCACAGTACCGGTTACAACGGGCAGGTAGAAGATGCAGCGGAAGAAGGAGCAGGAAGCCGCCTTCATTTTATAAATGGCCGAAGCCACCCACAGAGAGAACGCGGTAACGGTGGGCACAGCCACCACCACGATCAGTGCGGTATTCATCAAGGCCTTCCAGAAGATTTCGTCCTGGAACATCTTGATGTAGTTGCCAAAACCAACGAAAATGTCCTCACGGGCCATGGTGGAATCGAAGAAGCTCGTCCACAGGCACATGACCATGGGGATCAGAACAAAGCCGACGAAAACGATCAGAAACGGCAACAGGAAAAGGTAGGCCGAGATGGTCTCACGGCGTGCCTCCGCCCGGCTGATGCCAAGGCCGGAACGTTTGCTGGGTCCTTTTACAGGCTGCTTAGCGGCAGATGTAGTCAAATGGATCCTCTCCTCTCATCTCTCACAGGTTCCTCTAACGCCGGAACAGCGGGTGAATCATGTTCACGTCTTCTAAGAAAGAGCGCACCTCTCTTTTTGCGCATCGGGCGAAAAAGAGAGGTGCGCGTCCCTGCTCTAACGAATTAGTTGGAAGCGGTGCTCCTTAGCCGATAGCGGCGTTGGAGGTCTCAACGAACTTGTCAGCAGCAGCCTGAACGTCGCTGCCGTTGCCAACTTCCTGCAGCATGTTCCACCAAGCAGTGCGCTGCTCGGTCCAGCCGCCGGTCACGTTGTAGTAGTCACCCATGTTGGGCAGGAAGGTCTGGAAGGTAGCCATGCGCTCCTCGTTCTCAGTGCCGGCGTAAACGTTGCCGAAGGAAGCACGAACGGGGAAGAAGCCGGTGGCCTGCACGCTGGCGGGGCCCTGAGTGGCGTCGTCGCAGATGAACTTGATGAAGGTCTTGGCAGCCTCGATCTTGGCCTCGTCGCCGTTGTTGAAGATACCGAAGCCCCAGATACCGCCGCACAGCTCAACCTTGCCGTCGTCGGTGGGGAAGTTCATGGCGTAGGGAGTGAAGGTAACCTGCTCCGCGTAGGTAGCCTCGTTGGAAGCGTTCCAGCAGAAGGTCATGGCAGCAGTGCCGTTAGCGAACATCTGCAGCTCGTCGGAAGCCTGCATAGCAGGGTCGAAGGTCAGAGCCTTCTCGCCGTTCAGCTTCTGCAGCAGCTCCAGAGCCTTCACGTTCTGCTCGCTGTTAGCGGTGTAAGCGGTGTGGTCAGCGTTGGTGTAAGTGCCGCTGTACAGGTTGTTCACCAGAGCGCGGGTGCCCTGGTCGCCGCCCTGGCCGCCGCAGTAAACGATGGCGGGGGTCATGACCTTGCCGCTGTCGCGCAGGGTCTCCAGAGCCTTCACGAAGTTATCGGTGGTCCAGGTACGGGTCTCCTGATCAATGTACTGCAGAGCGCCGGTCTCCTCGAACAGCTCGTAGTTGATGGCCATGTTGTGGGCGGTCATGCACATGGGGTACTCATAGTACTTGCCGTCAGCGCCCTTGCAGGCGTTCACAACAGCCTCGCTGGTCTTGCTGATGTCGGCAGTGGCCTCTTCGGTCCACAGATCGCTCAGGTCGACCATCAGGCCCTTGGCGCCCCAGTTGGATACCAGACGCTCGGGACCCTCGAAGATGATGTCGGGGGTGTTCTTGGCTTCGATGGCGGTGGTGACCTTATCGTCGCCGTTGGTGTAGTCCAGGTACTCCACGTTGACCTTGATGTCGGGGTACTGCTTGTTGAACTCGGCGATGAAGCCGTTTACGGTCTCCTCTTTCTGCCAGGAGCCGATGGGGTAGGTCCACAGGGTGATCTCGGTAGCAGCGCCGGAAGCGGTGCTGGTGCCGGTGCTCGCCGCAGTGGAGCCAGAGGTAGCGGTGCTGGTGCTGGTGCTGCCGCCGCCGCAAGCCACCATGGACAGCGCCATTGCGCCGGCCATGACAAGTGCTAACGCTTTTTTCATTTGAAATTCTCCTCCTTAGGATTTTTCAGTCTGTTCGACCCGATCAGGGCGCGGACAAAACCACGCCGTCTCGCTTTACTCAAATTCTATCATCCATGAAAAATTTTTTCAATTGGAAACTCCACCTATCTTTTCTATGAATATTCGGTGAACTTGCACAACGATTTTTTGGGTGTTTTTTTCTTGTGATTCCGTCATTTTCGCCTTATAATATAGGTAGTATTAATTTCATTTTGTAATGATTACATAAAGTTACAAAGTGTACGCATTTTCTCCTTCCTAAAACATGTTTGAAAAATTTTTTCGCATTTTAGCAGGAAGGAACATTCCGGGAGTGTGTCGCCAATGTTAGACGTTATGTACCAAATCAATACGCACTACGATCAGTTCACCCCCTCTTCCCGAAAGATCGCCGACTATGTGCGCGAGCATTGCGCCCAGGCTCAGTATCTTTCCATTTCCGGGCTGGCCAGTGAGTGCGGGGTGGCCGAGGCCACCATTTTCCGCTTCTGCAAGCAGCTGGGCTTCGGGGGCTACAACGAATTCAAGCTCGCACTGGCAAAGTCCAGCATTCTGAATCAGCCCAACCCCTACGCGGCCTACGGCGAGCTCACGCCCGAGGACAACACGGTGGAGGCCATGTGCCGCCGGCTGTACGAAGCGAACATCCAGGCGCTGAACCAGACGCTTTCGCTGCTGGACGAGGCCGCGCTCATCAAGGCGGGCGACCTGCTGGCCGGAGCGGGCAAGATCCTGGGCCTTGGCTACGGCGGCAGTATGTCCACCGTGCGTGAGGCCTGGAGCCGCTTTCTCACCGTTACCCCCAAGTTCTTCACCATTGAAGACAACCACATGCAGATCATGGCCGCCAGCCTGCTGGAGAAAAACGACGTGATCCTGTTCGTCTCCTATTCCGGCTCCACCCGGGATGCGGAGGACGTGCTCCGGCCCGCCAAGGCCCGGGGCGCCAAGATCGTGCTGATCACCCACTACGCCGACTCCCCCGCTGCCAGCATGGCGGACGTGGTGCTGCTGTGCGGCGGACACGAACGCCCGCTGCAGACCGGCAGCATCGCGGCCAAGATGGCCATGCTGTTCGTGGTGGATATGCTGGTGAACGAGTTCTGCCGCCGGGATATGGACACCACCATGCGCAACAAGGACCTGACCGCCAACGCGCTGGCCATCCGCCATCTGTAATCCGGTTTTTACACACAGAAAGGGCTCGCCTTCCTCATGGAAGGCAAGCCCTTTTTCTTTTCTGCTTTGCGGAACGGTTCCAATTACTTGGCATTCATGAAGCATTCCCGATTCTGCCACAGGTAGATGCCGCCGGAAAGCAGGGTCACCAGCGCCACCGCCCAGCACAGCACCATGGAGGTCAGGCCCACAGCCATGATATCTCCGCCGCTGGAGAAGGCCGCTGCGAAATAGTAGAACAGGATCGTGAGCATCTGCAGCACGGTTTTCACCTTGCCCCACATGTTGGCGGCGATCACATGGTTGGAGGAAGCCGCCACCATGCGCACACCGGCCACGGCGAACTCCCGGGCCAGGATGATGGCCACCACCCAGATGCTGCACACGCCGTCCCGCATCATGTACAAAAAGGCCACGGTGGTGAGCAGCTTGTCGGCCAGAGGGTCGGCAAACTTGCCGAAGTCGGTCACCAGGTTCCACTTGCGGGCCAGGTAGCCGTCCAGAAAATCGGTGAAGCTGGCCACTGCAAACACCACGCCCGCCGCCAGATACCAGGCGGGATCAAAATTGGAGGTGCCGTACTGGCTCATCTGGGCCAGCACCATGAACACCGGCACCAGCAGGATGCGGGCCAGGGTAAGTTTATTCGGCAGATTCATCCTTCTCATCCTCCACTACATAACCGTACAGATCATACATATCGCTTTCCTCGATGTACACCTGATAGAACTCGCCGGGATACAGCGGGTCTTCGCTGGAAACGCACACGTTGCCGTCGATCTCCGGGGCGTCGGCCTCGCTGCGGCACAGGTACAGGCCGCTCTCCTCGTCGATGCCGTCGCAGATCACGGTGAGGGTCTTGCCCACCTTCTCCTCCAGCTTGGCGGCGCTGATGTTGGCCTGGGCGCGCATGATGATGTCGGCCCGGCGCTGCTTCTCCTCTTCCGGCAGCTGGTCCGGCATGGAGGCGGCCACGGTGTCCTCCTCGGGGCTGAAGGCAAAGCAGCCCAGCCGCTCGAAGGCGGTGTCCTTCACGAACTGGCACAGCTCGTCGAACTCCTCCTCGGTCTCGCCGGGGTAGCCCGCGATCAGGGTGGTGCGCAGGGTGATGCCGGGGATGGCCTGGCGCAGCCGCTGGATGGCGCTTTCCACCACCTGGCGGTTGCCCTTGCGGTTCATGGCTTTGAGCACCCGGCTGTTGCAGTGCTGGATGGGCAGGTCCAGATAGGGCACCACCTTTTCGTTGCGGGCCATGGCCGCGATGAAGGCGTCGGTGATGCGCTCGGGGTAGGCATACAGGATGCGAATCCAGCGGATGCCCTCGATCTTGTTCAGCTCATCCAGCAGCTCGCAGATGCTGTTCTTGCCCCAGTCGTCGCCGTAGGCGGTGGGGTCCTGGGCCACCAGCACCAGCTCCTTCACGCCCTCGTTTGCCAGCCAGCGGGCCTCGGCCAGGCAGTCCTCCATGGGACGGCTGCGCAGCGGACCGCGGATCAGCGGGATGGCGCAGTAGTGGCAGCGGTTGTTGCAGCCCTCGGCAATCTTCAGATAGGCGTAGTGATGAGGGGTGGAGATCACCCGGCGACCGCCCAGGGGCAGGTCGGTCTTGGGACCGTAGTACTCCCGGTTCTGGTCCTCCGCGCCACCGCACAGACGGTCGATGATCTGGGGGATGGCCTTATTGGAGCCGATGCCCACCACCGCATCCACCTCGGGGATCTCGGTGCGGATCTCATGCTGGTAGCGCTCGGCCAGGCAGCCGGTGACCACTACCTTCAGGTTGGGGTTCTGCCCCTTGTAGGAGCAGGCGTTCAGGATATTCTCGATGGCCTCGGTCTTGGCGCTCTCGATGAAGCCGCAGGTGTTCACGATGATCACATCCGCCAAGCTCAGGTCGGCGGTGGTGGTGTGACCGGCAGCGATGAGACCGTGGCACATCACGTCGGCATCCACCTGGTTTTTGGGGCAGCCCAGCGAAATGATTGCGATATTCAATGCAGTATTCTCCTTTTTATCTGGTTCGTTTGCGCCGCTCCGCTTTTTGTGCGGGCTCTTCGGCCCCGGGCGGGCGGTCATTACAGGAAAAGGCGAGGGAGAACTCTCCCTCGCCTTGTTATTCTATCATGTTTATAGGGGCAAAGTCCAGCTTTGCGGGGTGGAAGTTGGCGGAAATCCGGCCATTCCTCCACCCTTTTCACGGTTCCGGCATTTAAAAATCCGGCTCCCAGTCCGGCTGGTCCTCCTCGGGCGGGTTTTCCTCTTCCCAGCGGGCCAGCGCCTCCTTGACGTCCCCCAGGGAAAAGCCCCGACGGGCCATGGCGGCGATCACATTCTGGCGCTTGCCCGCCGCCAGCTTGCGGCCATAGCTGCGGCACAGCAGCTGGTACACCGCGTCGGCGGGGCTTTCCTCTTCAAAAAGCTCCTCCAGCACCTGGGCGGCGGTCTGCCGGTCCACGCCCTTTTCCGCCAGGTGGGCCCGGATCTGGGCCGGGCTCTTGTGGCGGGCCAGCAGGTATTTGGCCCGGTGGCGGGCAAAGACCTCGTCGTTGATCAGTCCCAGCTCCACGCAGCGGGCCACAGCTGCCGCGGCCGCCCGGTCGTCCTCCAGCTTTTTACGCACCTTGTCGTACAACTCGCCGCTGGAATGGTCCCGCAGCGAAAGGTATTCCATGGCCTTGTCCAGCGCGCGGCGGTAGGCCTTGTCCTCCTCTTCAAACAGCACCGGCTCAATCCTCGACCATGATGTCCAGGTCCGCCTCGCTCACTGCGGCTGCCTTCTCCTTGGCAGGGGCTTCCGCTGCGGCGGGTGCGGGCGCAGCCACCACCGGGGTCACCGAACCCTTCGCCTTCTTGCCGCCCTTTACCAGCTTGTCGGCGTTCTGGCGCACCAGCTCTTCGATCTCGGCCATCAGCTCGGGATGCTCCTTGAAGTAGATCTTCACATTGTCGCGGCCCTGGCCCAGGCGGGTCTCGCCGTAGCTGAACCAGGCGCCGCTCTTCTGTACGATGCCCAGGGTCACCGCCAGATCCAGAATCTCGCCGGTCTTGCTGATGCCTTCGCCGAACATGATGTCGAACTCGGCCTCCTTGAAGGGAGGGGCCACCTTGTTCTTGACCACCTTGGCGCGGGTGCGGTTGCCGATGAAGGCGCCGGTGGAATCCTTCAGGCCCTCGATGCGGCGCACGTCAATGCGCACGGAGGAGTAGTATTTCAGCGCGCGGCCGCCGGCGGTCACCTCGGGGTTGCCGTAGGTCACGCCCACCTTCTCACGCAGCTGGTTGATGAAGATGGCCACAGTGTTGGTCTTGCCGATGACACCGGTCAGCTTGCGCAGGGCCTGGCTCATCAGGCGAGCCTGCAGGCCCACGTGGGAGTCGCCCATCTCGCCCTCGATCTCAGCGCGGGGCACCATGGCGGCCACCGAGTCAATGACGATGGCGTCGATAGCGCCGGAGCGCACCAGCGCCTCGCAGATCTCCAGCGCCTGCTCGCCAGTATCCGGCTGGCTCACCAGCAGGCTGTCGATGTCCACACCCAGAGCGCGGGCATACACCGGGTCCAGTGCGTGCTCCACGTCGATGAAAGCAACCTCGCCGCCGGCCTTCTGGGCCTCGGCCAGCACATGCAGCGCCAGGGTGGTCTTACCGCTGGATTCCGGTCCGTAGATCTCCACCACACGGCCCCGGGGCATACCGCCCACGCCCAGCGCCAGGTCCAGCGACAGGCTGCCGGTGGAAATGGCGTCCACCTGCATGGCCACGTTGCTGCCCAGCTTCATCACCGCGCCCTTGCCGAACTGCTTTTCGATCTGGGCCAGTGCGGTCTCCAGCGCGGCCTTTTTGTCTCCCGCAGCCTTTTTGCTGGGGGAAGGAAGAGGTTTCTTATCTGCCATAATGTTTCTTGCTCCTTTATTCAAACCGGATTTGTATTCATGATTTCGCCGCCCCCGGCCATAGGCCCGGGCGGCTTTTGTTTCGCATGCTCTTATTATACACAAAAGAAAAGAAACTTACAACTGCAAGTTGTAAGTTTCTTTTTGATCGACCGTTTTATCGGACAATTCCTTCCGTTTTTCAGGGCTTTTGGCCCAGAACTACTCGGTCTTTGCCCGCCAGATCCTGCCGGACGGCCACATTCCGGTAGCCCGCGGCCTCAAAAATACCGCGCACCGCCGCGCCCTGGGCCCAGCCGATCTCCACCGCCAGCCAGCCGCCTTGCCGCAGCGCGGCGAAATAACCGGGAGCGATGTGCTCGTAAAACGCCAGCCCCTCGTGCTCTGCCTCCAGAGCCATTTCCGGCTCAAAGCGCAGCTCCGGCTCCAGAGTCTTCATCTCGTCGCCGGTCACATAGGGAGGGTTGGAGAGAACAAGGTCCAAGCTCTCCGGCTCCAGCTCGTTCTGGTAGGTGAATACATCCCCCGCTACCGGCTGCACCGCAGGCCGCTCCGGGTCAAAGCCGGGCAAAGCTGCGGCGGCGTTCTGGCTCAGGTAGACAAATGCCTCGGGGCTTTTTTCCAGGCAGGTGACCCGGGCAGCGGGAACCAGCCGCTTGATGCCCAGGCCCACGCAGCCGCTTCCGGCGCACAGGTCCAGCACCTGCGGGCCGTTTACACCCGCCAGCAGCTCCGCGCCGGTCTCGCACAGCAGTTCGGTGTCCGCCCGGGGAATCAGCACCCCCGGCCCCACCGCCAGCTCAAAGTCCAGAAAAGGCCAGCGCCCGGCCAGATATTGCAGCGGGTAGCGCTGCGCCCGCTTTTCGGTCAGCTGCTCCAGCCGGGTTTTCTGCTCTTCGGTGAGCTCGTCGTCCATCCAGCGCCAGTTTTTGCCCGCCACCAGCTCCATCAGGCAGGCCGCGTCAAAGGCCGCGTCCTCCACACCGGCCGCTTCCAGCCGGGCCCGCGCCCAGGCATGGGCGGCCCGGGGCGCGCCGCTTACCACAGCCCCTCCTCCGGGCGTTCCGGCAGCACCGGCTTCACCGCGGCGATGGCCACTTCGATCATGGAATCGTCCGGCTCAAAGGTAGTCAGCCGCTGGAGCCAGAGGCCCGGCGCACTGATGATGCGGGTGGCCAGATTGTCGTACCGGCCCGCCAGTTTGATCAGCTCATAGCTGACGCCCATGACCACCGGCAGAAGCAGCAGCTTGAGCACCACCCGCAGGCCGGTGCTGTTCCAGGGCAATACGCTGAACAGAAGGATGCTCACGATCAGCACCAGGATCATAAAGCTGGTGCCGCAGCGGGGATGGAAGCGGCAGTGGCGGCGGATGTTCTCCACCGTCAGCTCCTCGCCCGCCTCATAGCAGGCGATGGTCTTATGCTCCGCGCCGTGGTACTCGAACACCCGGTGAATATCCTTCATGCGGGTGCACAGGAACAGATAGATCACAAACATGGCGATCTTGAGCACGCCCTCCAGCAGCACCTTGCTCCAGCCCAGGGGCACAAAATGGCTCACGCCGCCCACGATGGCGGTGGGCAATACCATAAAGAGCACAATGGCCAGCATGCCGCCGATCACCGCGGCCAACCCCATCAGAAAACTCTGGAACTTGGGCCCGGTGTGCTCCTGCAGCCACAGGTCCAGCTTGCTGGGCTCCTCCTGCTCCTCTTCGGGCATGCTCACCTCGGCGGAGTGCATCAGGTACCGGTAGCCCAGCACCAGGTTCTCAATCATGGCACAGGCGCCCCGCACAAAGGGGACCTTCTGCCAGGCGTGATGCTTCACATCCTCCAGCGTCAGGTCGATCTCGCCGTCCGGCTTGCGCACGGCCACACAAATCTTCTTGGGGCCGCGCATCATGATGCCCTCCATCAGGGCCTGACCGCCTACGCTGGTCTTAAAACATTCCTTTGGTTTTTCCATTCTTTCTCCTTTCAGCCGGGCTGGCACACCGGCTCCAGCTGCACGGTGCCGTCCTCTGTGTCCACCCGGTAAAGCCAGCCCGACCGCACCGGCGCACCCGTCTGGTCGGTCAGCATCTCCTGGTCCGCGGTGGGCTGGCCATCCGCCGCGCAGTATACATACTCAAAGCCCTGCTCCACCAGAAACTCATTCCACCGCAGCGAAAGCCCATGGGAATCGCCGCACTCGGTGGGGGACCAGTACTCCACCTGATTGGGCAGCAGCGCATAGCGCAGCAGCTGGCCCAGCCGGTCCATGGAGGAGGTCTGGGTGATTGCCAGCACCCGGTCGGTGGGCTCCAGGCAATCGTGCAGAGCCTCGGCCTCCTGCAGGATGCCGTCCACTCCGGAGGCCTGATCGCCCATAAACTGCTCAAACACCGTCTGATAGGCGCCGGGCAGCCACCGGGCCGGGGCATGCCAGTTCACGCATACGAGGAAGGCCGCCCCCGCGCAGCACCAGGCCAGAGACTTTCCCCTGCCCCAATACTGCCACACCGCCGCCCCCAGCACCAGGTAAAGCGCCCCGGTGGGCAGCGGGCCGATGTAACGGCTGAAGGCGGAAAGGGTCAGCGCCTCGCCCTCCTGGAACAGGTACACATAGGAGTAGCACACCGATGCCGCGTACACAACAAAAATCACAGTGAAGGCCGCCAGCACCGGGCGCAGCCCGGCCGAACGCAGCCGGGGCATCAGGCAGGCCAGCGCCCACACCACCGCCAGCATCGCCAGGGCGGAAAGCCCCCAGCGCTTGGCCAGCGGCTGCACCGCCAGCGCCCGCAAAAAGGAGGGGATCACCTGCCCCGCCAGTCCTTCGCCCTTCAAAAAGGCGGTCAGATTGTCCAGCGTATAGGCCTGGGGCGCATCCTCGGTAAAATAGGAAACATAGCCCTTTTCTACGCACAGCCAGCGCCAGCTCTGCCACAGGCCAGCGGCAGCCGCCACGGTGACGCCCGCAAAAAACAGCCTGCGGGCCCGGCCCTCGCTGCAAAACAGCGCCTTGCGCCACAAAATCGCCGCGGCCAGCAGACCCGCCGCCGCATACAGGATTCCGGTGCTTTTGGTCAGCACCAGCAGGCAGGCCAGCAGGCTCACGGTCACTCCGTCCAGAAGGTCCGGGCCTGTGCGGCCCCGCCAGGCGGTGTAGGCCATGCAGCCCAGCATCAGGCCCATCAGGGGTTCCACCACCAGACTCTCGGTATAGTAGTGGTTGAACACCGCCGGGAACAGCAGGAGGAACACCGCGCCGCCCGCTGCGGCAGCGATTCTTTGCAGCCTGCCGCCCTCGCCGGTTTTCTCCAAAAGGGGCAGCGTCAGGCCGGTGTACCACAGCAGCTGACCCCAGAACAGCATCGGATGGGAAAAGGGCTGCCCGATCTGCAAAAACACCAGCAGCATCTGGGCGCCGGGCGGATAATCCGCATAGGCGCTGGCCAGCTGAACTCCGTCCGGGAATGCTTCCAGCCCGCACATCTGCTTGCTGAAAAGGGCCCAGTGAAGCAAATCGTCCAGCATCACGAAGCCGATCTGCCGCATCAGCAGCCAGCCCGCGGCCAGTGCCAGAACCAGCGCCAGCACACCCGGCCGCACCAGCATCGCCGCGCACCGGCCCGCCCCCGCTTTGCGGCAGCGAACCACTGCCGCCAAACAGGCCGCACCGGCGCACAATGCCATCACAGCCAGCGCCGCGCTTTTGTGCCCGGCCAGCGTGGCACAATAGGTCACAAGAGCGGTCCCGGCCAGTACCGCCGGGACCGTGCGTTCCAGCGGCCGCTCCAGCGCCAGAGCCAGCGCCGCCGCCAGAACGATCAAAATCAGAATCGTCACAGGGTTACTCCTTTTCCGAACTGTCCGCCGGATCATTCAACGTCCAGGCAGGCGCTTCACCGTTGCCCCGGTAGATGGGCAGGCGCAGGGTCACGGTGGTGCCCTTGCCCAGCTCGGAGGAAATATCCGCCGAGCCGTCCAGCGCGGTCATGATCTCGTCCACCACCGCAAGGCCGATGCCGCTGCCGCGCACCGCGCCCTTGCCCTTGAAGAATTTGAGCTTCACATTTTCCAGATCGTCCGGCGCAATGCCCCGGCCCTCGTCCTGGATCAGCACATACACGTTCTCGCCGTCCTGCAAAAGGTCCAGGGTAATGGCACCGCCCGGCGAGGAATACTTCACCGCGTTGTCCATCACATTGATGAACACCTGACGCAGCCGCCCTCCGTCCGCCCAGATGGGCAGGGGCAGCTCCGGTTCCTCATATACCAGATGCAGCCCCTCGGCGCGGATGCGCGCCTCCATGAACAGGGCAACATCGGTAAGCTCGGCCACCAGGTCCAGCGGCCGGCATTCCAGCTTCACGCCGCTCTGCAGCCGGGAGAAGCTGAGCAGCTCCTCCACCATATCATACAGCCGGTCGGTCTCCCGCCCGATGATGGACAGGCCCTTGCGATAGTTTTCGTCCTCCGGGTCCCGGATGTGGGCGATGGTCTCCACCCAGCCCCGGATGCTGGTGAGCGGGGTACGCAGCTCGTGGCTCACCGACGAGATGAACTCATTCTGCAGCCGCTCGGTTTTGGAAAGCTCCCCCGCCATCTGGTTGATGGTGTTGCACAGCCGGCCGATCTCGTCGCTGTCGCTGCCCTCGGGCAGGCGGGCGCTCAGATCGCCCCGGGCAATGGCGTTGGCCGTCTGCTCCACTTCGTCCAGCGGGCGCACGATGGAGCGGATAAAGAACACGCCGCTCCAGGCGCTGAACAGCAAAATCACCGCTCCGAGGCCCAGAGCCAGCAGCACCCGTTCCACCATCATCTGGTCCACCATGGTCAGGCTGGTCACCATACGCAGCGCGGCCACATCCTCCGCCGGGTAGGGCACCATCACGGTGAGGGCCATCACCCGCTCGCCGGTCACGCTGGTATACACGCTGCGGCCGGTGCTATTGGGGGATTCCATGGCCATGAGAAAGTCCTCGGAGGCCTCTTCATAGCGCAGGGTCCCGCCCGAGGAGGTGGCGATCACCTGACCCTCACTGTCCAGCAGCATGAACTCGAACTTGTCCTTCTCGTCGAACTGCTCCACCATCCGGCGCAGCAGGCTGCCCCGGTTCTGAGCGGTCTGCTCCGCGCTCTGGCCGGTGGTGATCTTCAGCTGGCCGCCCATGCTGGAAATACGGCTGAGCATAGCCTGCTGCACCCCGTTGTAGCTGCCGGAGATCAGGGTGTACACATAGATGCTCACCGCACCTGCCACCAGCAAAAAGGTGATCAGAAGGCTGCTGCGCAGCCATCGCTTGGTGATGCTGTTCATGGCAGCCCCCTTCCTGCGTGCTTGTTTGTCATCCGTTCCAGCGGTAGCCGTAGCCCCACACGGTGAGGATATGCTTGGGGCTGGAGGGCTCGTCCTCCACCTTCATGCGAAGGCGGCGGATGTTCACGTCCACGATCTTCACGTCGCCGTAATAATTCTCGCCCCAGACCCCTTCCAGGATCTTTTCCCGCACCAGGGCGGTGCCGGGGTTCTGGAAGAACAGCTCCATGATCTGGAACTCCACCTGGGTCAGGTCGATGGGCTTGCCCGCCTTATACAGCACCCGGCTCTTCTGGTCCAGAATGAACTGGCCGCTCACCATGCGGGTCTCGTCCGGCACGGGAGCCTCCGCCGCGCCCCGGTTGACCCGGCGGCACAGCGCTTCGATGCGGGCCAACAGTTCGGACACGCTGAAGGGCTTGGTCATATAGTCATCCGCTCCGATGGACAGGCCCCGAATCTTATCCTGCTCCATGCTCTTGGCACTCAGGATGATGATGCCGATGTTCGGGTCGTCCCGGCGGATGGTCTCGCACAGGGAAAAACCGTTCATGCCGGGCAGCATCACGTCCAGCACGGCGGCGTCGCATTTCTGGCCCTGGCTGAGCAGCGCCAGGCCCTGCTCGGCGCTTCCGGCCTCCAGCACCTGGTAGCCCGCCATCTGAAGATTCAAGGCGATCAGCTCGCGGATGCTGGTCTCGTCTTCCACAACTAACACTCTACGCATGCAATCAAACCTCCTATAAAAACGGGACGGGCGGCACAAAAACCGCTCACAGCACCCGGAAGCAGTCGGTCAGTGCCGCCGGCTGCAGGTTTTCGCCGTTTTCTCCGATATGGGAAGCCAGAATCCTGGCCTGTACCTTTTTGCCGCCCACATTTCCCAGGCGGAAGTAGGACCCACCCTCGGTGCTGGGCTCCACTACCCGGACCTCCAGATAACCGGTGCCGTCCTCCAGGCTGCGGATGGCCCAGCTGCCCTCCTGCGAGCCCTCCTTCACCTGGATCTTGCCCTCCCAGCTGGGAGGCAGCTCCAGATAAAAGCCGTTCTCCAGGTCCACGATGCCGAAGCTCTTCTCCGGTGTGGTGCTGGTGTAGTCCATCCAGGCCACAAAGCTCAGCCGGCCCACCGTGATATGGCCGTTGGCGTCCGGCAATTCCACCGGGATCTCCACCGTTCCGTCTCCGTCGATGTCGGTGCTGGTGAGCAGGCTGGAATAGCGGATGCTTTCGGTGTAGACGTCCACCGGCAGCAGAGGGGTGTATTCCTCCAACTGCTGGGTCGTGGCGTTGTAGCCCAGCAAAATGCTGGCCAGCGCCGCCCCGGAACCCACATAGCCGTCCAGCACCAGATAATAGCCGCCGTCCGCACCGCTGCTCAGGTGCAGGCCCTCACAGCTGGAAAACCGCTCCGGGCTCAGCCAGAACTCCTGCGCCATGGCGAATTCCCCCCGAATGGCGGTGAGCAACTGCACCTTCATGCCGTCGCTGGTCTGGGGGCCGATCAGAATCAAGTCCTTCAGGCCGCTGCCGGTGATGTCCTGCAATTCATACTGGGAATAGGCCTGCTCCATCACCTGGGTGAGGGTGTGGTCCTGATAGGCATATACCGAAAGATATTTTTCCCCGCTGGCGCCCGCATAGCCCACCAGCAGCTGCATGCCGCCGTCGCCGCTCATGGCCGCGGTGCTCACGCTGTCCACCTCGGCGGAAAGACCTTCGATCTCCTGGGTCACCACCCAGCTGCCGCCGGACTGTTCCAAAATCGCCAGGCAGACGTTCTGCATCCCGGAGCTCACATACAAAGCCGCCGCGTCCATCGAGCCGTCGCCGTTCCAGTCGCCGAACAGAAAGGGGGAAAGAATCTCCCCGTTCTGGGGGTATTTCAGCTGGGGCGCTTCGCCCAGATAGGCTGTGAGCGCCCGCTGCACATTGGTCTGGGGACCGGCCAGCTGGGGGGCGCGCAGAAGCTCCTCCACGCCGCCGCTCATGCTGCTGGCGCAGCCGCACAAAAGGCTTGCCGCTAGCGCGAGCGCCGCCAAAGCCATTCGTTTCACGGCCTTCCCCCCTTCCCGCCCACGGCATCTCGTACCCCGGGCCAAAAAAGATAATCTGCTTTATTATATCACGATAGCACACTGATTCCAAGTAGCATCGTCAAAACCCCCGCCGCAAAGCCCACCGCAGCCTTGGGCGCCGGACCCAGCCGGTAGGCCATGGGCAGCAGCTCAAAGGCCGACGCCCAGCACATCACCCCAGCCACTCCGGCCAGTATCCCGTTCAGAAAGCCCGGGGTGAGCAGCGGTCCCAGCAGCCCGAAGGCCAGCACCGCCCCCAGCGGCTCGGCCAGCCCGCTGGCAAAGGCCGCGCCCGCCGCCTTTGCCCGGCTTTTTGTGGCGTAATACATCGGCGCGGCCACCGCCATGCCCTCCGGCAGGTTGTGCAGCCCCACCGCCAGGCTCAGCCGAAGGCCAGCCGCCGGGTCGGCCACACCCGCAAACAGGGTGAGCGCCCCCTCCGGCAGGTTATGGACCAGCAGCGCAAGACCGGTGACCAGCGCGCCCCGCAGCACCCTGGCTCGTCCCTCGTCGCCCCGGCACGGGTCCGGCTCAGGCAGCAGCTGTTCCAGCAGCGCCGCCAGAGCCATGCCCAGCAGCGCAAGACTGGTCACCGCAAGCCCCGCGCCCACCGGCCCCATCCCTGCCCGCCAGCCCGCCAGCGCGTGAGGGAGCAGGTCCAGCAGGCTCATGGCCAGCATCACCCCCGCTGCAAAGCCGCTGCAAAGCGCCATCGCCCGCCGTCCGGGCCGGAAAAGCGCGGCGGCCAGCCCGCCGATGCCGGTGCTCAGCCCGGCCAGAACTGTCAACGTGAGCGCATGCAGCATACAACAACACCCCATATCCCTTTTTTACAAGGATATGGGGTGTAAAAAACCTCTATGCGTGCGGACGCTCAGCTCCGGCCGCTCAGCAGCACCCGGATCTTGGCTTCCAGCGCCAGGGCAAAGCGGGCCTGGCTGGCCTCGTCGAAGTGCATCCAGTCCGCCTCGCCCGGCTGCACGTAGGGGTTGCAATCCATGAATTCGCAGCCGGTGACCCGGGCGATCTGCTCCAGCAACGCGGGCAGCTTTCGGGATTTCTCCACACAGCCCTCACCCATCTCCTGGTCAATGCCGGGCACCTGATGCACCCGGGGATCGATCATCATGGGCGCCACGATCAGCACCTTCGGCTCGCCTGCCCACACCGGCAGCTCCTTTGCCCGTCTCACCAGCCGGGCCAGTCCGTCGGCAATGTTCTGGGCGTTGGCGGAATAGCGCTGCTTGCAGTCGTTGGTGCCCAGCATCACCACCAGAAGGTCCAGCGGACTGTGGGCGTTCAGCGCCGGAACCAGGTGAGCAAAGCCGCACAGGCCCTCGCCCAGCGGGTCCTCAAACACGGTGGTGCGGCCGCACACCCCTTCCTCCGCCACCAGATAGCCCTCGCCCAGCTGCTCCTGCAGCAGGCGGGTCCAGCGGACGTCGTCCTCATAGCGGCCGCCGGTGGCGGCGCAGTAGCCCCAGGTATTGGAATCGCCATAGCATACGATGTGTTTTCTGTTCATGGATGTTCGACCGCCTTTTTACGTTGTTTTCTGCCCCCTATTGTAGCAGAGCAGGGGGCGCAAAACAATGCCCGCAGGCAAAATTCATCTGCCGTCCGCCCAGGTGAAATACCGGTATTCGGGGACGTTGTTCCAATAGTCCTCTTTTTTGATGAGCGCATAATCCCGCCAGTAATACCGCTCCTGCTGGGGTTCTCCCGTTTGGCTCATACCGGCTCGGGTACCGGAATGGGACCGGCATTCCACCACATAGCAGTCTCCCAGCGGGGCCAGGGCATGCAGCACGTATTCCTCGCCGCTGTTCGTATACCTTCCCCGCAGTGTTGCCTCGGTGATGCTGCCGTCCGCCAGGTCCAGCGAACAGGCCAGCATAGGCAGGCTGGTGTTCTCCAAAAGAGCGTACCCGTCCCAAACAAACTGCACCCAGGAAGCGACCGCCGGTTTTTCCTCCTGCTGCCACACCAGCCGCTGCTTTCCGCTGGACAAATCCACTTCATACAGGCTTGCCGATTCCTGATCCTGAAAATACAGCATGCCGTCTTGAATCAAACTGAGATACCCGGTCGTATCCGGCAGGGTGAAAAGCTCGCAGGTTTCGCCGGTGGTAAGATCCAGCAGCCAGAAAAAATACTCCCGGTCCTCATTCCGCAGCCCACAGAATACCGGCTGCCCGTTCATCTCGCCGGTGAATATGCCGCAGGGAAGCGGGTCCGGGTATTCCACTCGGCTGGCAGCGGTTTCCTCCACGCCGCAGCGGTACACCTCCGGGCTGGAAAAGAGGTTTTCTCCCCGGTAAAAGAACCAGACCGCATCCTGCTGCGCAAAGGCCACCATGCGGGTTACATCCGTTACCCGGCTGCTCAGACATGTATTCTCCAGCACTCCCTTCCCGCCCGCCTCACTCTTCCAGATCATTTCTGCGCCGCTGCCGTCCGGATTGCAGCGCCACACCTGCTCGCTCAGGTCAGGCGCATACTGGGTATCCGAGGTGGAATAGTACAAAAATCTGCCGTCGGTGACCGGGTAGCCAGTCAGATGTTCCCATGGTCCCATGGTCAGGGAGATGGGGCGGACGGACATATCCGCAGTATCGCACACCGCATTTTCGCTGGCGTAGTACCGCTGCCCGTCCCAGGGAAAAAGCCAGCCCTCCAGCCGGGTCTCTTCCGCCTGCTCCGGCTCCGGCGCCGCTGAAGCAGCGGGAGCCGCGGGTTCGGCCTGCTGCCCGCAGCCTGCTAACAGCAGCAGTGCCAGCGCCACTGCCAGCAGCCGTTTTGCCGTTCTCATGGTACCTGCTCTCCTTCCCATTTAAAAATCTGATAGTCGGGCCGGCCCGCCCAGTAATCTTCCTTGGCAATAAGGGCCAGCCTGCGTTGGTTCACCCAGGAATTCACCGGCTCCCCCTGGTCATTGATCCACAGCTGTTTGGTCCACCGCTCGCTTTCCACATCGATCAGGTAATATTCCCCGATCTGCGCCCGGATGTGCATTGGTGTGCCACTTTCATCTGCCAACATGCCTTTTACCTTCTGACCGGTGGCGCAGTCCACATACCACAGTTCCGACTCGTAGCCTTCCGAGCCCCGAACGCGCAGTTTTCCGTCCCAGATATCCTGCACGCGTACCAGCAGATAACCGTCATCCGAACTGGCAAGCTGCCGGACCGCCCCGGTTTCCAGGTCCAGGCAATACACCCGCTCCTTGCCGTCCGGATTCTGGGCAAAAATGCTGCCCACGCAGATGAAATTTTCCCGGATCAGCAGCGCCGGTCCCAGAACAAACTGGGAGGTCTCGGCATTTTCGCTGCTCAAAAGAACCGTCATTTCTCCGGTCTCCGCGTCCAGCTGGAACAGGCCCGCCTCCGGTTCCCACGAATCCCGCAGCACGGCCCGGCCCTGATACTCGCCCCAGAAGCGCACATGGCCGCCCAGCCGCTTCACCGGCTCACAGGTGCCGGACGCCGAGTCCCACGCATAAAGCCAGGTGGAATCCTCTTCCTCCTCGCCCCACCGGTTCACCAGGAAGCAGCGCCGTTCGCCGCTGCGCAGCAGGATGGGCCGCTTGTAGTATTCGCCCGCACCGTCGGTATAGGCAATCCCGATCTGCTCATGCTCGCCGCATTCGTAAAGAATTTGCACTTCTCCGCCTTCCAGCGGCACCCGGCCCAGCGCCTTACTGGACGATTCTCCCGGCCGGGTCAGGACGAAATACAGCGCCTGCCCGTCCGAGACCGGGCCCTCGGCGGTCATCTGATATCCCCGGGGCAATTCCGGTCTCCAGTCGCGGGCGGTCATGGTTTCCAGATCATAGCGTGTGTTTTGCGTGTAATAGCTCCGGCTGTCGGTGCTGTGCAGCACCTGGCTCTGCGGCTCCTCGATCTGAATCGCGGGCGTTGGTGTGGGCGCCTCTGCCCCCGGGTCCGGCTCCTTCGCGCCGCAGCCCGCCAGGAGCAGCAGAGGCAGCGCAACTGCCAGCAGCCAATGATTCCGTTTCATCCAGGCCCCTCCTTCCGGGTCATTGTTCCGGCAGGCTCACATCCAGCTGAGCCAGCTCCTCCTGCTCCAGCGGGCAGACCCCGAACACCAACATGCCGTTCACATAATTGGCATACAGATACAGCTTCGCTCCCGGCGAATACCGGGCCCGCAGCTCGCTCGTGTTTCCCTCTGTCACATAAGGCTGAATCAGCACATCCAGCACCTGCCAGTCATCCAGCACATCCAGCCCGGTAACCGCCAGATATTCGTCCATCAGATGCTCCAGATCCTGCCCGGTGTATTCCCGCGAGTTTCTCATCAGCATGCGCACCAGCTGCCCCTCGGCGCTCATTTCCCATTGCAGAGAGGACCATTGTTCCCAGTCCTGCGTGGTGTTCAGATTCCATGCGGAAAATCCCACGCTGTCCGAGGCGGAGCGCCAGTGGTCTGCATTTGCGATCTGCCGTTCCAGCTCCGCCTGCTCCTCCTCGCTCCAGAAATCCATCTGCCGCAAAAAGTCATACAGCCGGTCGGGCGCGTCGCCCAGGGCTTCCTGATCCGTCATCTGCAAAAGCGCTCCCGCGTAGTTTTTGATTCCCAGCAGCTGATCCCGGTCGTAAAGCTGGCGGGCAAAATCAATGCTTCTCGCCTGGGTGCTCTGCCCGTCAGCCGTCAGCTGGCGGGGCATGACCTGGGCGTACAACGCCTCATCGCTTCGCTCCATCAGGGGCAGCGGAGCGGCCAGCACCAGAGCCAGAAAGGCGAAAGCCGCCAGGAAGGCCGCCGCCGTAAAAAGCCTCTGTTTCATACCGTCCCCTCCCGCAAGTTCAGTTCCACCACCGTGCCCTGACCCAGCCTGCTTGTAAACCGCAGTTCACTGCCGTGCAGCCGGGCAATTCGGGCGCAGAGAGCCAGGCCCATGCCGCTGCCGTTCTGGGCCCGGGCGCGGGACTTGTCCACCATATAAAAGGGCTCGGTGATGTGGGGCAGATCCGCCTCCGGGATGCCCCGGCCCCGGTCCGCCACCCGCAGCACAATGCCCTCTTCCGTGCGGCCCGCCGTGATGTGCACCCGGCCGTCCTTCGGCTGAGCCCGGGCTGCGTTGATCACCAGATTGCGCACGAGATCCGCCAGCAGGTCCCGGTCCGCCAGCACCGTGAGCGCCGGGTCACACTGAATTTCCAGCATGGGGGCAAGCTCGGGTAGACTGGCCGCCGTATCCCGCAGCACCAGCGCAAGCCGCACCGGCTCCAGCGTGAGCTCCTCCTGCTCCACAAGGCCCATCAGCTGCATCAGCTTGCCGCTCAAAGTTTCCAGCCGCAGGGCCTCCCGGTGGATATACTGCACCGCCTGCCGCTGGTCCTCCGGGTCCATCTCGCCGCTGCGCAGCAGGTCGGAATAGCCCAGGATGCTGGTCATTGGGGTTTTCAGCTCGTGGGTAAAGGCCGACACGAATTGCTTTTGCCGCAGGATGGTATCCTCCATCTGGTCCACCTTGTCCCGCACGGTGGCGGTCATGGCGTCAAAGCTGCGGCTGAGCGCGCCCACCTCGTCCCGGCTTTTGGTGGCGGTGGAGAGGGTATAATCCCCCGCCGCCACCGCCTGGCTGGCCTTTTCCAGCTTTTTCAGCGGGCGAATCATCCAGCTCACCGCCAGAGCAGCCGCCGCGCCCGCCAGGGCCAGCGCCGCCAGTTCCAGCCGGAACAGCTCCCGGAATTTGGCCTCCCGAGCCTGGAACACGCCCGTCACATCGTAGGCGCTCACCAGCCAGTATTCCTCACCGGCCGCCTGCACCTCGCTGGCCATCATCATGTAGCTGTCCTGCCCCGCCTTTTGCAGCAGCAGCGCTTCCTCTCCTGCGTCGATGGCCCGCTGCGCCGCCTCCTGCCCCAGCGTTCCGGGCAGGCTGGAATACAGCGCTTCTCCGTTTTGATACACCGCAAAGCCGCCCTGCTGCTGCCCCACGTACCGGCCCAGACTTTCCCCGTAATCCACCACAGCCTGACTGCTCAGCATTCCGTCGTTGACCTTGGCCAGCAGGCCGTTCTGCAGCGAATAGGTGTCCCGCCGGTGGGCCAGCGTATTCTGGGTGCGGGCCTGGTCGAAGTTCCGTTCAAAATCCGTTTTGGTCAGCCAGCCGCCGCCAGCCGCCAGCAAAACGCCCAGCAGAAGCAGAATAGTCAAAACCAGTTTCGGCGCAAGTTTCATGACGTTTCCTCCAGTCGGTAGCCCACCCGGGGAATGGTTCGGATCATATGCTGCCAGCCCAGCTTTTTGCGCAGCCGGTGGATGTGGATGTCCAGGGTGCGGGTGTCCAGCTCGGCGTCCCGCCCCCAGACCCGCTCATACAGGGTATCCCGGTAGAGGGCAATGTTCTTGTTGTGCAGCAGCACCAGCAGCAGGTGGTACTCGGTGGGAGTGAGCGCCACCTCCTGCCCGGCCTTTTTCACCTGACGGGTGGCCACGTCCACCGTCACGTCTCCGGCTTTCAGCAGCGCCTGTCCCCGGCCGGAAAGCCGCAGCACGTTCTCCACCCGCGCCAGCAGCTCCTCCGGGGCAAAGGGTTTTACAATGTAGTCGCAGGCGCCCAGATGCAGCCCCTTTACCCGGTCTGCCACGGTGGTCTTTGCACTGATGAAGATCACCGGGATGCCGGTGGGCCGGATGAAGTCGATGAGCTCATAGCCGTCCGCCCCAGGGAGCATGATATCCAGCAGCACCAGATCGTACTCGTTTTTCTCCAGCAGCTCGGCGGCCTTCAGCCCGTCAAAGGCCATCTGGCAGGTATAGCCCATCCGGGCCAGCGTCATGGCGATCAGCTGCGCGATGGCCGCCTCGTCATCTACGATCAAAATCGGCTTCATTTCTCATGCCCCCCTGTTCTCGTTTTCCACCTTGATGATAACAGCGCTATCTTTCGGAGTTGTTACAAAAATCTCGGCTCTTTTCCATGATAGCAAACGGCACAACGAAAAAACAGGCCCCGGACCCTTTCCTCGGGTCCGGGACCTGTTTTCTCAGTTTTGCCGCGCTGCGTGCCGGTGTTATTGTTCGTGGGACTTCCTGTCATTCAGGGCCTTCTGCACTGCGTCCAACTTTTGCAGCAACGCCAGCGTGCAGCCCACCACCAGGCCCGCCAGCAGCGCCAGACCGGTCATGATAGGGGCAAAATAGGAATTCACAAAGGCATCGCCCCCGATCAGACACAGCTGACCCAGCCCGCCCAGAAAATAGCTGTTGCCAAAGAAAAATACCACAAAGGTCAAAATCCCCGCCAATGCAGGCTTCATATCCGTTCCGTCCTTTCCTCTTTTGGAGATTATTCTTTCCGGAATGCTTCAATCACACTGAGCGCGAATCCGGCCAGTGTCACAGCAATACAGACCCCCAACGGAAGCTGTAGACACATTCCCAGGAGGCAGCCGTACCAGCCGGTAATTCCGTTGTAGCTCCAGGGATTCATGGGGCTCAGTACCATGGCGCCGATCAGCAAAATCCCGCCCAAAAACCCCATACACATGAGGACCAACCCCAAAACCATTTTTCTGCTCATGCGTTCTCCTCCTTCTTGTTTGCCGTTTCCAGGCATTCCATCACCGCGTTTCTGTTTGCCTTGAGTATAGCATTTCACCCGGCTGGTTTTCAACCAAAAGCGGGCCGCCGGTGGAAAACCCCGGCGGCCCGCTCAAAAACTTGATTCAATTAGTATCCGCTGGACTCCAGGCCCTGCAGAATCTTCACCGCGCGGCTGGTGCCCAGGCGGTCGGCGCCCAGCTCCAGGAACTTCTCGATGTCCTCGATGGTGGAGATGCCGCCCGCAGCCTTGATCTTGCAGCGGCCGCGGCAGCAGCGGGCAAACAGCTCGATGTCCGCAAAGGTGGCGCCGCCGGTGGAGAAGCCGGTGCTGGTCTTGATGAAGTCCGCGCCAGCCTCGCACACGATGTCGCACATCTTTTCCTTCTCAGCGTCGGTGAGCAGGCAGGTCTCAATGATGACCTTCAGCACCTTGTCGCCAATGGCCTTCTTGATGGCGGCGATCTCGTCGCGCACAAAGTCGTACTCGCCGTTCTTCAGGCGGCCGATGTTGATGACCATGTCCACTTCCTCGGCGCCGTTCTCAATGGCGGTCTTGGCCTCAAACACCTTGGTGGCGGTGTCGGTGGCGCCCAGAGGGAAGCCCACAACGGTGCACACGGGAATCGCGCCCTTCATGTATTCACAGGCCTGCTTCACATAGCCGGGATTGATGCAGATGGAGGCAGTGTGGCTTTCCATGGCCTCGTCGCAGATCTTCTGAATGTCGGGCCAGGTGGCGTCGGCCTTCAGCAGGGTATGGTCAACCTTTGCCAGAATTTCTTTTTTATCCATTATTTGATCTGACCTCCCAACTTGCACTGCTTGCACTGGCGGGCCTTGTACATGCCCACCGCACTGAACACAATCGCGGTTACAGACAGGATCACGCCCACGATCCCAAGGATCAGGCCGGTCAAACGAAACGCTTTCATAAATTCAACGATCTCCTTTCCCTGAGGTGCCGGGCAAAAAGCAGCCTGCCGGTGGTGGCAGCGCCGTCCGCCCTGCTCTGGAATAGTTCCAGTATAGCATGTTTTCGCCCTGATTCCTAGTGATTTGCACGTAAATACATGTGGCAAACAAAAAAGCCGCCCGGCAGTTGCCGGGCGGCTTTTGAGCCATTCAATTATTCGGCGTCGCTGGCCTCGTCGTCCAGCAGAGCCTTCATGGACAGGCTGATGCGCTTCTTGTCGAAGTCGACATCCAGCAGCTTCACGTTGACCTCATCGCCAACCTTCAGCACGTCGCCAACCTTCTCCACGCGCTCGTTGCTGATCTCGGAGATGTGAACCAGACCGTCCACACCGGGCAGGATGCGAACGAAAGCACCGAACTTGGTGATGCTCACAACGGGAGCGGTGAACACGCTGCCGATGGGATACTCGTTCTTCAGCTTCTCCCAGGGGTTGTCCTCGGCCTTCTTGTAGCCCAGGGAAACCTTGTGGTTCTCGGGGTCCAGAGCCTTCACATACACCTCGATGGTGTCGCCCACGGCAACAACCTCGCTGGGGTGCTTGATGCGGTTCCAGCTCAGCTCGCTGATGTGGCACAGGCCGTCCACGCCGCCGATGTCCACGAAGGCACCGTAAGCGGTCAGGCTCTTCACAACGCCGGTGTAGGTCTTGCCAACCTCAACGTCAGCCCAGAAGGCCTCACGCTTGGCAGCGTTCTCCTCGGCGGTGACCTTGTTGATGGAACCAACGATCTTGCGGCCAGCGCACTCGGTGATGATCAGCTTCACGTTCTGCTTTACCAGAGCGTTGATGTCCTCGTCACGGCGCATGGTGGCCTGGCTGCGGGGTACGAATACCTTCACGCCCTTCACCAGAACGATCACGCCGCCCTTGTTGGTCTCGGTGACAACGCCTTCCATGACGGTGCCTTCCTCAGCGGCCTTGGCCACCTCTTCCAGACCCTTGCGGGCTTCCAGCTTCTTGCGGGACAGGTAGGCAACGCCTTCCTGATCGTTAACTTTTTCAACGACGAGGTCCAGCTTGTCCCCAACCTTGACCAGATCCTCCGCACGGGCTGCGGGGTCGTCGGTAAGCTCACTCAGTTTCACAAAACCGGTGTGTTTGGTGCCGATATCAACCTGCACCTCGTTGGGCGTAATGCTGGTAACAGTGCCCTCCACTACCTTACCTGCGAAAACAGGCTTGAGATTGGCCTCGCTTTCTGCGAACATCTCGGCAAAGCTCATCTCTTCACGGATTTCTTCACTCATACTGTTAAGTACCTCCTCAATTATAGACGATGGCGTGGAAGCCCCGGCTGTGACGGCCACTGTGCCCACACCCTCAAACCATTCCGGCAGAAGCTCCTTTGCGGTCTCCACCGTAACGGCCTTTGTGTGTTTTTCAGCGACTTTCACAAGCTTTTGGGTATTGGAAGAATGATGACCTCCAATGACGACCATCAGGTCGCATTTTCGGCTGAGGTCTTCCGCCTCCTGTTGCCTCGTCCACGTCGCATTACATATTGTATCAAAAATCTCGGCGTTTGTATAGTCTTTTTTTATAAAGTTTGTACATTCTAACCATTTTGTTACCTGAAATGTGGTTTGTGCCACCACGATTATACCATTTTGCCCATTTTTCGGGCCCTGCCAGGCCTTTAATTCATCCAAATCGGCGAACACAAACACCTCGCCTTTGGTGTGGCCAACGATGCCCTGCACCTCCGGGTGGGTCTTGTCGCCCGCCACCAGCAGGGTCTTGCCCTCGTCGCTGGCGCGCTTTGCAATACGATGGATCTTGGCCACAAAGGGGCAGGTGGCGTCGTGAAGCACCAGTCCCTTTTCGGCAATGGCGCTGTACACATCCGCGCCAACGCCGTGGCTGCGGATGACCACCTCGTACCCGTCGGGCACGTCTTCCAGCCCGGCGGCGGTGACCACGCCCTTGGACTCCAGGTCCGCCACGCACTGGGGGTTGTGGATCAGCGGGCCCAGGGTGGCCACCTTACGGCCCTCTTCGGCCAGCTGATAGGTCAGCTTCACTGCCCGGTCCACGCCAAAGCAGAACCCGGCGGTCTTGGCTTTCAAAATCTTCATGGGTGCTTCTCCCTTTATTCTGCCCCGCCTGCACGGGGTTTATTCAAACTTATTCTGCTGATACAGCTCTTCCCAGGCGTCGGCCAGCATGGCCTTGCACTCCCGCAGCTTTGCGGCGGTCTTGTGCTCGCCCATGTCCAGCGCGGCGGCGGGAATGGGCTTGCCGAAGCAGACCTTCACCCCGCTGAACAGCTTCATGTGTCCGTGGCGGTAGATGATGCGGCAGGGGATCATATCCACCCCGGCGGCGCTGGCCACCACGAAAGCTCCGCTCTTGATCTTGCCGGGCTCGCCGGTCTTGGAGCGGGTGCCCTCCGGGAAGATCAAAAGGCCCTGGCCCTTCTTCACCTTATCAATGGCCACTTCCACTGCGCCGGTGTCGCCCTTGCCCCGCTCCACGCCGAACACACCCACGTTGCGGAACATCCAGCTCAGCACCGGATTCACCTGGAACAGCTCTTCCTTGGCCATAATGAGCATCCGTTTGCCCCAGAACCGGGCGATGACCACGAACACCGGGTCGATGGCGGAGATGTGATTGGGCGCCAGCACGAAGCCCTTGCCGTCCCGCGGCAGGTTCTCCTTGCCCACCACCCGGATGCGGAAGACCAGATGCCAGATCAGCCAGGCACCGGTCACCATAATACCATAAAACATGCTTGTTTCCTTTCTCGATTGGCTTGGATTGCGGGTTCTCAGACCCGGCTGAGAATCACCGATTTCATGGCCTGGAAACTCTGTTCCAGGTCCATATCGCTGGTGTCCACCAGAACGGCGTCCTCGGCCTGGCGCAGCGGCGCGGTGGCCCGGTGGCTGTCCTGATAATCCCGCTGGCGGATATCCTCCAGCACGGTCTCGTAATCGGTGGCCACGCCCTTTTCCTGCAGCTCCTTGAAGCGCCGGTCAGCCCGGGCCTCGGCGCTGGCGGTGAGGAAGATCTTCACGGTGGCGCCAGGCAGAATCACGGTGCCGATGTCCCGCCCGTCCATCAGGATGTCGTGGGTGCGTGCCATGCCTCGCTGCAGCTCCAGCAAAAAGGCGCGCACCGGCGGATGGGCCGACACCGCGCTGGTGGCCATGCCCACGTTCTCGGCCCGGATGGCCTCGCTCACATCCTCGCCGCACAAAAGCACCCGCTGGGCGCCGTTCACATAGCGCAGCTCGATCTGAATCTGGGGCAGAAGGGCCGTGACCGCGGCCTCATCCTTGGGGTCCACGCCCTGGCGCAGAGCGTACAGGCCGATGGAACGATACATGGCGCCGGTATCCACATACAGATAGCCCAGCTCCTTGGCAAGGCGTTTTGCAAGGGTCGATTTTCCCGCCCCGGAGGGGCCGTCGATGGCAACAGAGATCATGTTTTCCTTACTTCCTTTTATTGTATTCTATGCAAAGCGGCCCCGCCGCTTGTGTCACGGTGCCGCCGTATCACAGGTTTGCCGCGAAGGCCTGGGCGGTGCACCAGGCAATCTGCAGGTTGTAGCCGCCGGTGTAGGCGTCCACGTCCAGCACCTCGCCCGCAAAGTACAGGCCCGGGCAGAGCTTGGACTCCATGGTTTTCGGGTCCACCTGCTTCACGTCCACGCCGCCGGCGGTGATCACCGCATGGGCCAGGTCGCCCCGCTTCGTGATGGGCACCTCCCAGTGCTTGACCAGCCGCACCAGCTCCCGCTTCTGCTCCTTGGTGATCTGATTGGCCCGGGTGGCCGGGTCCACGCCCCAGCGTTTGACCATCACCGGCTGCATGCTGGCGGGCAGCAGCTTGACCAGCGCGCCCTGGGCGCTCTTGTTGGCCAGCAGGGCAAAGTCGTTGGTGACCCGCTTATACAGCTGTTCCTCGTCCAGGGCGGGCTTCAGGTCGATGACCGCCCGCCAGCTGTGCTTCTGCATATCCTTGATGTAGCTGGAGGCCATCAGGGTCAGCGGGCCGGAGATGCCGAAGTGGGTAAACAGCATCTCGCCCATTTCAGTGAACACGGCCTTTTTGTCCCGGTAGAGGGTGAGGGTCACGTTTTTCAGCGAAAGGCCCATCATGGCCCGGCAGTCCTCGTCCGGCGAGACCAGGCTGCACAGACTGGGTACGGTGGGCACGATCTTGTGCCCCGCCTGCTTGGCCAGCTGGTAGCCGTCGCCGGTGGAGCCGGTCACCGGATAGCTCACACCGCCGGTGGCCACCAGCACCGCGTCCGCGGCCAGGGTGCGGCCGCTTTTGGTCACGACACCCACGGCCCGGCCTTCCTCGATCACCAGCTTTTCGGCCCCGTCATACAAAATCTGTGCCCCGTCCGCATAGCGCAGAAGGGCCTGGCGGATATCCTCCGCCCGGTCGCTCACCGGGAACACCCGGCGGCCCCGCTCGGTTTTCAAGGGAACGCCCAGCTCCTCAAACAGCTCCATGGTCTTGGCCGGGGGAAAGGCGTAGAGCGAGGAATACAGAAAGCGCGGATTGGTGCGCACGTTCTGCAAAAAGGTATTCTCGTCGCAGTTGTTGGTCACATTGCACCGGCCCTTACCGGTGATGAGCAGCTTCTGGCCGGGCTTTTCGGTGTGCTCCAGCACGGTGACCGAATGGCCCAGCTGCACGGCCGCGCCCGCAGCCATCAGACCGGCCGCGCCCGCGCCCACGATCAGGATGTTTGCCACTGATTTTTCCTCCAAAGGGTCAGGATACCGGCCCCGCTGTAAAGCAGCAGCAGCGGATGCACGGTGGAAAGGTACATGGTAGAGGTGCCGATGTTGAAGGAGGCCACCTCCACAAACGCGATCATAAAGCAGCGCAGCAGCGCCATTCCAAGCAGGCCCAGCAGCAGCACCCACAACAGGGCCTGCCCGGGCTGGATGGCTTTTTGTTTGCGCAGCTGCAGCAGCACAAATCCCTGCTTTGCCTGCAGCAGGACCGCCGCCACAAACAGGATAGGCACTCCAATCTCATAAACAAGACGGATGCCCTCCATACCGGCGAACGCCAGCTTCTGCAGCGGACTGTAATAGGGCAGGTCGCTGCCCGCCTGGGCCGCGCTGTTCACCTGCTGGCCCAGATAGGCCTCATAAACAGCTTCATCCTCCGGCAGAATCAGGCTGCGCTGGTCCGGGTAATAGGGTGCGCAGTCCATAAATGCAAGGGCGTGGAACAAGCTGTTCATTCCCTCGCTGAGCACCTCCGACACATACTCCATCCGGATGGGCGGGGTGGTGCTGCTGCGTTTTCCTCCGTTGGATTCCAGCTGGCCGGAATCGCACAGGGCGTTGATGGCGTCCGCCACCTGCTGCCAGTACTCCGCTGCTTTCTGGGGGCTGTCGTATACGCCTTCGTTCCAGGCGGCCTTGCGCAGCGCCCAGTAGAAGCTGCCGGACTGGTAATCGTCCAGCCCCGGGTTGCGGAAGCTGTTTTGCAGGTCCTCATCCTCTTCCAGCCAGTATTCCAGCGGCTTGAGCTGAGGCACCGCGTCGTACAGCTTCATGCGCACATCAGTGGGCACGCTGCACAGAGGCTTCCATTCCTCGGCCTTCACCCGGCTCATGGCACCCACCGCTGCGGCAAAGCTGCCGGAAGAGAAATCGCTCACCGCAAACAGACCGTAGTAGGCGTAGTTCACCGCGCTGTAAATGAGGATCGCCGCCGCCAGCAGGCCGTAGGGCACCGCCAGCAGGGCGCAGCGGCCCAGCTTTTTGACCAAAGCACCCTTGTCCCGCAGAGCGGTGATAATCAGAATCAGGGTACCCGCCGCCGCAAAAGGAAGCAGCCAGATGCCGTCCTCCCGGGTGAGCCAGGCAAGGCCCAGCCCCACGCCGGACAGCACCAGCCAGCCGATGCCCTGCTTCACCGGTTTGCGGCAGCGCAGCGCGTAGCCGCACAGCCCGGCAAAAAACAGCATGCACAGGCCGGGGAAGATGTTGTCCCGGTAGACGCGCAGGGTGAAGGAGGCGGTGGCCGCCGGGCTGAAGGCCAGCAGGGCGAACACCGCGAACCGGCTCTTCCACCGGCGCAGCACCGGCGCAAAGGCAAAGGCACAGGCCAGGGCCGCGCCGCAGGTGAGCAGCTGGCCCGCCGCCAGATAAGGCAGGTGCAGCAGGTTGCACAGCGCCAGCCACACCGCGAAGAACATGTGTTTGGAAAGGGTGAGCCAATCGTAGGCTCCCAGCCACTGCCCGGCAGTGATGCTCTGGGCCGCCTGGAACATGAGTTCATCGTCCAGCGGCGCGCCGCCCACCCAGACATAGACCATCTGGAAGCGGGTCATCACAAGCTTGACGAGCACCACCAGCGCCGCCAGCACCCAGAAGGTGCGGCGGCTCATATCCTGTTGCAGCGCACTGCGCAGCCGTTCATTCATGGCGTTTCTCCCTTTGTTACTGTAGATGGATCGGTTATTTCTGGATCTTCTCGATGCCCTCGATCAGGTAGGCCTGCTTGCGGAAGGAAAGATCCACCAGCAGGCTCAGGTACTTCACCGCGATGGTCAGGATGATGAACATTCCAGCCAGGCCACCGCTGAGCACCAGCATGGTGGTGGTCCAGCCGGTGACCGGCTCGCCCACCAGCCACACCACCACGGTGTAAATCAGAGCGATCAGGGTGAGCAGAGCCATCGCACAGGAAATGCCGAAGCTGATCTTGTAGCCCGCGTTGGTGTAAAGGGCCAGACTGTCGATGGCCTTGTCCAGCCGGTCCTCCCGCTGGCCGTGGATGCTGCCCTCAAAATGCAGGGTCTTGCAGGCCAGACCGCTGGCCGCATAGGCCGCCTTGCGGTAGGGCAGGTTCTCGCTGATGGCCTTCACCCGGTTGATGGCCCGGCGGCTCACCAGCCGGAACGCGTCGCTCTCCAGCTTGTAAACGCTGTTGCTGAAGGCATTGAACAGAGTGTAAAAGGCCTTGCTGGCCGTCTTCTGACGGCTGGGGCTGACGGTCACCACGTCAAAGCCGGTGAGAGCCGTCTCGTAGGCCTGCCAGACCAGCTCGGCGGGATAGGGGGTATCCAGCCTGTCGAACTCGAACACAAAGTCGCCGATGGCTGCGTCCAGTCCGGCGTTCATGGCCTGCTCCACGCCCTGGTGCAGGCTCATGTTCAGAATGGTCAGGGGCTTTTCCATCCTCCCTGCCGCGAATTCCTTCAGCCGGGCCACGGTGCCGTCGGTGCAGCCGTCGTTCACGGCCACGATCTCGTAGTAGTCGAAATGCTCCTCCAGCTGGGCAATCAGCCGTTCAAAGAAGGGCTCCACCTGCCCGGCACAGTCGTGCAGGTAGACCACCGCCGAGACAAAATTTTTTTCCTTATTCGTGATCTGCGCCATATTGCAGCACCTCATCCAAATCGTAAACGGTATTGATCTTGCCGGACAGCACACTCACAAAGGCCGGGTCCGAGGCATACTGCCGGATCACCGTGGGGCGGGAGTCGTCGATCTCGCTGGCCTTCAGAATGGGCTTCATGCTGAACAGGCTTCCGGCATACTGGAAGCCGTATTCCGGCTTCAGATACTTGCGGGCCAGCTGGCTCATCATGGGCCAGGCGCTGGCGGGCTTGGCCGGGCACTCGTTGCAGTTGTAAAGGTCGCCCGGGCGGCATTTTCCCTCGCTGCGGCTCTGGCACTCGAAGGTGGCCACACTGTCGTAGCTGGTCACATGAGGGGTGAAGGTCACGCTGGTCAGGCTGTGGTAACCGGTCTGACCGAAGGGCATGATGGAGAAAAACGGCCCGTCCATCACGGTGATGCCGGTGTTTTTCAGCTTGTCGTCCACGGTGCAGAGGATGATCTCGCACAGCTCATACTTGATCTTGAAGGGCTCATAGCCCAGCATGGCGTGCAGCTCATTCACTCCGGCATAGGTGGCGTTCAACAGGAAGGGCGCTTCGGCGGTGATGTCCCCCGCCTTCACCCGCCAGACGCTGCCCGCCCGCTCCACTGCCTCCGGCTTGCGGCTGTAGGCAATGGTCACGTTCGGCAGCTTGGCCAGCTCCTTCAGAAAATACTCCTTGAGCACCTGAGCGTCGTAGGTGTATTCGGTGGTCAGAAACGCGCCGTCGCACTGGCCCGGATTAAAGTATTTGGTGGGGGCCACATCGTCGCAGCGGATGTGCGCCGCCGCGCAGAAGGAACGGAACTCCTGGGCATTGGTCCAGGAGAAGTGAGCGCTGGTGGCGTAGACCTGGTCGAATTCCTTCAAAAGGCAGAAGTCGTAATCCCGGCAGAAGCGCTCGAAGTAATGGGCGCTCTTGATGGCCGTGGAATAGCTGCGGGGATAGTGGTAGCCCATGTGGACCCGGGCCTGGTTGATATAGGTGGCACGCATGAAGGGGCCGGGGTCCTTTTCCAGCACCAGCACCCGCTGGCCCGCAGCGCCGCACTTCTGCGCCGCGTACAAGCCGTAAAGGCCCGCGCCCACAATGATTTTATCGTAAACCTGCATGTCGCATTCTCCCCTTTAAGGGTTGTATTTTCCCCGCAGTGCGGCGAACAAAATTTTCAGCAGATTGGTGTTGCCCTGCAAGCCCTTGATTTTGGTGGGGGTGGGCTCGTTCTTGGGGTAGGCACGCTCCACCGGCACCTCGCAGGCCTTGAGGCCCAGCTGGGTAGCCCGCACGCTCAGGTAGGCCAGCAGCTCATAACCCACGAACACATCCCGCAAAGGTTTTACCAGCGGATGGGTCAGATAGGCCCGGCTGTAGCCTCGGTAGGCGTTGGTGGTGTCGGTGAACCAGTGGCGGGCCGCCAGGCTGATCACCGGCGCGTGGATCAGGCGCACCGCCCAGTAGCGGCTGAAGGGGGTGTTGACCGCCTTGCCGCCGGGGATGAACCGGCTGCCCTGAATCAGGTCGTAGCCCTCCTCCAGCTTTTCAATGAAGAGGGGCACGCTCTCGATGGAATCCTTGTTGTTGCCGTCGATGGTCAGAATGCCCTCATAGCCCCGCTCCAGCGCATAGTGGATGCCCATGCGCAGCTGGGCCCCCTGCTTGCCGGGACCCTTTTTGGTGAGCAGGGTATTCACGCCCCGGCGCTCCAGGCCCTGGGCCTCCATGCTGCCGTCGGTGGAGCCGCCGTCGCATAGGATGATGTCACACAGGCCGTCCACCGCGCCCTTCTGGGCCCGTTCCAGCTCGGTGAGGATGCGGCTGCCCTCGTTGATGATGGGAATGAGCAGGCAGTATTCACTGCGCTTTTCCCGGAAGGCATCCACCGTATAGTCCGGCACGCCGGGCACGTTTTTCACCCATTCGCTCATGCGCCGAACACCTCCGCCACATATTCCAGGCTGCGGCGCACGGTGTCCGTGTCCGCAGTCTTCATCTCCACCGACACATAGCCCTGATAGTTCAGCGCGCCCAGCAGCAGCGCCAGCTCCCGGTGAAGCGCCCGCTTCTCGATGGGGGCAAGGCCCGGCTCGCTGATGTGTACATGGCTCACATATTTCATATCCGCCGCGAAGTCGTTGGGCCGCTCGCCGTTGGCGATCATGGTGCCCACGTCCAGCGTGACGCCCAGGCCGGGGCTGTCCAGCTTTTTGGCCATGGCAAAGGCATCGGCGGTGGTGTTGATGTAATTGGTATTATAAACCGGAGGGTTGGCCTCCAGGCCGATGACCACCTGCCGCTGGGCTGCCATCCAGGCGATGCGGCTTAAAAAGTCCTCGCCCTGCTGGGGGTCGGCGCCCTCGGGCATGTTCCGGTTGCGGGGGCAGCCGAATACCAGATTGCGGCAGCGGCAGCTCACCGCGAACTCGATGGCCCGCAGGGTGTACTCCTCCAGCTCCCTGGCCTCGTCCGGATGAAAGATATTGCCGGTCTTGCCGAACCAGATGCTCTGCATGCTGGGGATAGCAAAGCCGTATTTCTGGTGCATCACCCCTGCAAACAGGGCTGCGCCCGCCGGGCAGTCGTAGGGGTTTTCCGGGATCACCCGGGTGGGGGCGATCTCGATGCCCTGGTAGCCCAGGTCCTTCAAAAGCTGCCAGACCTGCTCGTCGTGTTCCGCGGCCCAGCCGATGTTGGAAGCCGATAATTTCATTCCGTCCATCCTTTCATAAAGGCGCAGATATTCGCCAGCTCTTCTTCCTCGGTGCAGAGGTAACTGCCCTTGCCGCCGAAGGCCTCGGCATGCAGGGTGCGCAGATCGTAGTCAAAGGGCTGCGCTGCCAGATGATTTTCAAAATGGCCGCCGGTCACCGCCTCATACACACGGGCGGCGCTCACCGGGGGCGTTGCCAGATGCAGCACGCGCAGGTCCAGCTCCATGGCCTTCTGAATGTCCGCCCAGAGACGGCGCAGGTCGTAGAACTGGTAGACCGAACGGCTGTCGGTGAAGGCCAGCGCGTTGAAGTCGTTGGCCGCAAACCAGGCCTTCAATTCCGCCGGGTCCTGGGTGCCGTTCAGCTTATAAAAATTGTTGCCCGCGTCGGAGTAGGCAGCTTTTACAAGCTCGCTCTTTGCCGCCAGCTCCTCGTATTTGGCCGGGCGCAGCAGCGCCGGGGTAATGGTGTGCAGGTCGTACAAAAAGTTCTTTTTCAGGCCCAGACCGTACAGGGCGGGCAGGCGCACGATCAGCGCGTCCGGCCAATCCTCGCGCACCCAGCGCTCCAGCTGCAGCCGGTTGGCTCCGTAGGCCGCAAGTCCCTCGGGCTGAGGCTCGTCCGCCTCAGTTTTTCCCTTGCTGTCTGCAAAAACGCAGATGGAGGAGATCAGCACCAGCTTCTTCGGGTTCAGGCGGCGCAGGTTCTCCCGGGCCGCGCGCATCACCGCCAGATCGGCCTGTGGGTCCTGGTTGGCCAGGAACATGGCGGCGGGAACACCGGCGTAAACCACCAGATCGTTTTCCTTGCCGAAGCCCTGTTGCACATTGCTGGAATGATAGGCCGCATCGAAGGGATGGCTGGCCATCAGGTTGCCTCCCACAAAGCCGGTGCTGCCCACCAGAACGCTGTTTGCCATGCTGCTGCTCCTTTCGCCGCGTTTTCTCATAGTCATACAGGGTACATTATACACAAAAAGCCCCGAAGTTACAAGGTTCGCGCCCTCAGAGGGCCTTTCTCTATTGTAAGAAAACCGTAAGAGAAACCACCCTCCGGCCGTAAGAAACCTTTGCTATAATAAGGATGCGCTCAAAGGGGCCTTGGAAAACGCCCCGGTTTTGGCTACAATCAACAAAAGAGCGGTTTTTGGCAAGAGGAGGCGGTTATATGGACCAGCAGGCCTGTATCCTGGTGGTGGACGACGACGCCGATATCGTGAACGCGGTGCGGCTTTATCTGGAAAAAGAAGGGTTTTGCGTGTACGGCGCAGCGGACGGCTTTGAAGCACTGGACGTGCTGGAGCAGCGCACGGTGCACCTGATTTTAATGGACGTGATGATGCCCCGGATGGACGGCTTTTCCGCCATTCTGCGCATCCGGCAGAAGCGCAACCTGCCCATTTTGGTGATGAGCGCGAAAACCGAGGACAGCGACAAGGTGCTGGGGCTTTCCATCGGGGCGGACGATTACATCTCCAAGCCCTTCAGCCCCACCGAGCTGGTGGCCCGGGTGAAGAGCCATCTGCGCCGGTACCTGACCCTGGGCGGCGCACAGGCAGGCGGCCCGCTGGTGCGGGTGGGGCGGCTGGAATATGACTTTGAAGGCCATCAGCTCACCGCGGACGGCGAGCCAGTGCGGCTGACACCCACCGAGACCCGGATCATGGAGCTGTTTTTCCGCAGCCCGGGGCGGGTGTTCTCGGCCGAAGAAATCTACGCCGGCGCCTGGGGCGAGGGCAACGTGTACGCCCCGGAAAACACCGTGATGGTACACATCCGGCGCATCCGGGAAAAGATCGAACTGAATCCGAAGGAACCGGAATATGTAAAGGTGGTGTGGGGTCTTGGTTATAAACTGGAAAAGCACTGAGGGAAAGAAGTGGCCGCTGGTGGTGCGCATTCTGGCAGGCTGGATGGCGGCGGTATGCTTTTTTGTCATTTTTTACTGCATTCCGCTGGACGACCGGCTGCTGCAGGTCTTCCTGCAGGGGCCCCGGTCCTATTCCGCGCTGATGCAGCGGCAGATCGAGGCGGTACCGGATTACCAGCGTTTTTTAAGCACCGTGTACTACCACGCCCATGTGCTGTGTGCCGACGGGCTGGTCACCCCGGGCGGCGAGGCGCTCACGCCTCAGGCGATTTCCCAGCAAAAACTGTTGTCCCGCCAGGCGCTGGACCAGCTGCGGCAGAGTGAAGAATACACCAGCCGGGACATCCTGCTGTATCTGAGCGCCGAGGGCGAGGAGACCATCTCCTCTTCCCTGCTCCGCTCTCCGGACCAGATTCCCCAAGGTTACGAAATCGCTTTTCAGCTGACCGGCGGCAAAACCAGAGGCATCCGCCTTTTGCTGGATGTTTATGACCGGATGGTGCTCCCGGATGACGGCACCGCCTTCAGCAGCACCCAGGAGATACTGCTGGAGGGAGTCACCCCTACCCGGGTGGAGCCCCAAAGCTTTTTGCCGAACGCTGAGATCGTGGTGGCGGTCAAGCAGGTGCCCTCCAGCGACACCGGCACCCTGGGCTTTGCCTACCGCTGGATCAATAATTCCGCTGTACCCACCCTGGCCTGGATTCTGGTGGGGCTGGGCATCTGGGGCCTGCTCTGCCTGGCAGTGTGGCTGGTTCTGTGGAAAAAGCGGCGGGCAGCGGCCCAATGGGCGGCCGGGTTTTTGCGCCGGGTCCCTCTGCTGGTGAAGCTGCCTGTACTGATTTTCCTGCTCTTCTCCGGCTATCTTCTGCTTGCCATCCTGAGCTGTGCGGCGCAAAGCTACCTGTACGGCTACTCGGTCACCTTCTTTGCGTCTCCTTTTCTGGTGGCATTTCTTCTGGTGGTGGACCTGCCGCTGGTCTGGCTGTTCTGGCTGGAATTCCGTTTTAACCTGCGCCACACCCTGCGCACCAGCCTGACCGCCCGCTTGATCCGCCGCTGCAAGCAGTTCGCCGCCGCCCAGCCCTGGAAGCGCCGGGCTGTTCTGAGCCTGCTGGCGCCCATCGTAATTGGCCCCCCCTGCATAATGCTGGCACTGCCTCTGTCGTTTTTCTGCTATTACAAGGTCTTTTATTTCTTGGATTTGCCGCTGGCTGTCTTACTGTTCTTTGCCCTGTTCCTGGGCGGCGCCTTCCTCTTTGTGACCGGCCTTCTGCGCCTGAATCGCTTTTTGAATCAAGCGAACCAGCTGGCGGATAAGCTGGCCGCCCTGCGCGCCGGGCAGCACACCGCCCCGCTGGCCCTGCCCGAGACCTCCCTCTGTGCGGTGCCCGCGGAGGACCTGAACGCTCTGGAAGAGGGCATCCAAGCCCGGGTGGAGCAGCAGATGAGGGCGGAGCGGCTCAAGCTGGAGCTCATTACCAATGTGTCCCACGATCTGAAAACGCCCCTGACCAGCATCATCAATTACGCGGGGCTTCTCTGCGAGGAGCCACTAGAGCAGCCCGCGGCGGACTACGCCAAGATCCTGAAGGTCAAGGCCGACCGGCTGAAGACCATGGTGCGGGACGTATTCGAGGTGAGCAAGGCCGCCAGCGGCGAGCTGCCCTTGCAGACCCGCCCGCTGGACCTGGCCAAGCTGATCCGCCAGACCCTGGCGGATATGGATGAGGCCATTGAAGCCAGTCCCCTCTCCTTTGTGACCCAGCTGCCCGAGCAGGCCTGGATCTGCGCGGACGGCGACCGGCTGTACCGGGTGTTCCAGAATCTGTATACCAATGCCCTGGCCTACTCGCTGCCCGGCAGCCGGGTCTACACCCAGATGGAGCGGGGCGAGAGCCGGGTCTCCATCAGCATCAAAAACGTGACCCGTGACCCCATCGCCCCCGAGGATGCCGAGCATCTTCTGGAACGGTTCGTGCGGGGGGATTCCTCCCGCACCGGCGAGGGCAGCGGCCTTGGGCTTTCCATCGCGAAAAGCTTTGCCGAGGCCTGCGGCGGCCGCTTCTCGGTCCGCGCGGTGGCGGACCTGTTCTGCGTGCTGGTGGAGTTCCCCCTCTGCCCGCCGCCCGCGGCGGAAGCTGTGCCGGAGCCGCTGCCGGATGTTCCGGCCGAGCCGGAGCGGCATGATTGATTTTTTCTCCCCAGTCTATGACTGGGGAGTTTTTCTTTTTCAATGTCTCATGGCTCAAAATCCGGGCTTTGCTCTTTCCTTCAAGACAAAATTCGTTTATACTGTATAAAAACACAGTTGAAAATTTACAACATTTTCCCGCGTCTGCTGATTCGGGGCCACTGCCAGGAAAGGGGGGAACTTTACCCGTGCCAAAGCACATCCATCGCCAGATCGTCATTGCCTTTTCACTGATTCTGGCGGTCTGCATCGCGCTCACTGTCTCTTTCTATATCTTCTCCCGCAACGGTGCGCAGGTACAGCACGAGGAGGCCGCCCACTCGCTGGAGGCCACAGCAGAAACCGCCCGAAACATCGTGAACTCTCACATTCAGGGCAATCTGCAAACGCTGGTGACCCTTTCCGCCTTCATCGGCTACGATTCTGACGAAGGTCTCCCCCCCCAACAGCTGCCGCACGACCCGGCCTTTCTGGCCCAGCTGGATGTGGTAAACTCCCAGAACGAATTTCTGCGCATGGGCGTGGTGGACACCACCGGCCAGGGCAGCTTTGTTCTGTTGGACGGCAGCTCCCAGCTGGAGCAGGACCTGAGCCAGGATTCCGCCGTGCAGCGGGCACTGGCCGGTGAAGGCAACATCTCCTTCACCTTCTGGGATGATACCCTGGGCTGCTATGTGAACCGGTACGCGGTGCCCATCTACCAGGGCGGCGTGGACGGTCCGGTGATCGGAGTGCTCACCGGCACCAACAACACCGACGCATTGCGGGAGCTGCTCAGCCCCAGCCTGCTGCTCAACGGCCAGGTCCACGCCCATATCGTAAACTCTGAGGGCAAGTTCGTAGTGCGCAACCAGACCTATTTCATCAGCGAAGACGCCCGCAGCATCTTCGATACCCCCGCCTTCAGCGATGAGCTGCAGCAGACCATCCTGAGCGCCTTCGCCGTGAACGAATCCGCCTTTTTCAGCCTGACCAACGAGGGTACCCTGTATGAGGTGGCGCTGATTCCCATGGACGTCAACGACTGGTACGTCATGTGCGTGGTGCCCCAGCGTATCCTGGTCACCAATCTGAGCCAGTGGTTTAACCTGCAGCGCATCACCTTTTTTGTGATTTTCCTGCTGGTGATCCTGCTTACCCTCTATATCTACCGGATGATGCGCCAGAACAACCGCTCTATGAACAAACTGACTTATTTCGATTCCATCACCGGGGCCTACAACCGGGTTCGCTTTTTGCAGGAGATGCCCACCAAGCTCACCGCCGACCCCAAGGCCCTTGTCGTGCTGGACATCGACAACGCCCCCACCATCAAAGACCTGTACGGACTGGAGCGCTTCAACTCCCTGCTGCGCCACATCAAGGAGGCGCTGGACCAGCAGATGGGCCCCACCGAGCTGTTCTGCATGGGCCGCAACGAGCGTTTCCTTCTGCTGCTGGACTGTGCTGAGCCTGAGCAGGTGCGCCAGCGCATGAGCCGCTTTTTCTCCCAGATCCGCCAGTTCCGGGTATCGGAACACCAGAACTATCAGGCGGTTTGCTCGGCAGGTGTGCGCTTTGTCACCAACACTACCCCGGACCTGGAGCGGGCCATCACCGAAGCGGCCATGACCGCCGAAACCACCTCCGGCTCCCGGCAGGACGAGCTGATCTTCTTTGACCCGGCCATCTATGAGCCGGTGATCCTGCGCAATCAGATTGAGGAAAGCATGGACGCGGCGCTGCTCACCGGCGAGTTCGTGATGAAGCTGCAGCCCAAAATCGACCTGGCCACCGGCCAGCCCGGCGGCGCCGAGGCGCTGGTGCGCTGGATTCGGCCGGACGGACTGTCCTTCTACCCGGATCAGTTCATCCCGGTGTTCGAGAAGAACGGCTTCTGTGTGGAGCTGGACTTTTACATGGTGGAGCAGGCCTGCCGCACCCTGCACCGCTGGATGGACGAGGGCCGCCCGGTCATTCCCATCTCGGTGAACCAGTGCCGCCTGATGCTGTATGAAGCAGGCTATGTGCAGCGTCTTTGCGGCATTCTGAACCGCTGGAACATCCCGCCCCGGCTCATCGTGCTGGAGGTCACCGAAAGTCTGGCGCTGGAAAGCATCGACCGGGTGCGCGCCGTACTGATCGGGCTGCGCAGCCAGGGCTTCTCCATCTCGATGGACGATTTCGGCAGCGGTTATTCCTCGCTGAACACCCTGAAGGACCTGCCCATCGACGAGCTGAAGCTGGACCGGGTATTCCTGGCTGCCCGGGACGAGACCGACGAAGAAAAGCGGGATCTGGTGATGAAAAACGTGATTCATCTGGCCCAGGAGCTGCACATCACCACCGTGGTAGAGGGCGTGGAGACCATTGCCCAGCTGGACTCCATCCGCAGCATGCACTGCGATCTGGCCCAGGGCTATTACTTCGACCGGCCCATCAGCGTGGAGGAATTCGAGGCCAAGTATCTGCCTCTTCCCCCTTCTGACTTGGCATAATTCACAAGTTTTTCACTTCTTTCCCGGCAGAACTTCCAAAGTTTTTTCCGTTCCTGTTTTTTTGTTGACAAAGCTTTCTGCCCTGTGCTATCCTGTGAACAGTTCAAAGTCGATACGGCTTGTGACTGGTAATGCAGGCAAGACCAAACTTCTCTCGGTGCGATTTCATCGCCGGGTGTGGTTTGGTCTTTTTTATTTGCCAAAACCGGTCCGCCGGAATGCAGCGCGATGTAAGGAAAGGTGATGAAACGCATGAAGCACGGCATGTTTGCCGGTGCGGTTTGTGGGGGGATGAGCCCATGACCTCCCCCATGGAACAGCACGGCACCTACAAGATCCTGCGGGTGATCGGCAGCAACTTCGTCTGCTCGCAGGATTCCACCGGCCAGGAGATCATTCTGCGGGGTCTGGGCATCGGATTCAAAAAATCCGCCGGGGACCTGCTGCCTGCCGCCCGGGTGGAAAAGGTATACGCCTTGCGGGACCCCGGTCAGTGCGACCGGCTGATGCAATTGATGCAGGACGTGCCCAGCGAATACCTGGACATCAGCACCCACATCATCGAGACCGCCGAACGGGTGCTGGGACGGCGGCTCAGCGAAAACGTGTATATCACCCTCACGGACCACATTTCCTTTGCGGTGGAGCGGCTCCGGAACGGGGTGGAATACCCCAACCAGCTGCTCTGGGAGATCAAAAACTTCTACCCCCAGGAATACGCCCTGGGCCAGCAGGCGCTGGACGTGGTGGAAAGCGTGCTGGGCCTGCGGCTGCCCGAGGACGAAGCCGGCTTCATGGCGCTTCACATCGTGAACGCCGAGCTGGACGGCCGCATGGCGGACATGGTTCCCATCACCAAGCTGATCCGCGAGGTGGTCAATTACGCCCAGGCCTACTATGGGGTAACCTTTGACGAAAGCTCGGTGGATTACGAGCGGTTCGTGGTGCACCTGAAGTTTCTGGCCCAGCGGCTGTTCCAGGGCCGCTACGCGCCGGACGGCGACACCGGCTTCCAGAACCTGATCGCCCGCCACTACGCGGCCGATTATGAATGTGCCCAGGCCATCGGCCAGCACATCCGGGAAATCTTCGATTTGAACTTTCCCAGCAGCGAACAGTTCTTTTTGACCGTCCATCTGCACCGGCTGTCGGTGTCGATGGGCCTGAGTACAGAGGAGGAATGAAACCAATGAAAGACAAGATCTTCGGCGTATTGCAGCGCGTGGGCCGCTCCTTCATGCTGCCCATCGCCATCCTGCCGGTGGCAGGCCTGTTCCTGGGCATCGGCGGCTCGCTGACCAACGAGACCATGCTGGAGGCCTACGGCCTGATGGGTCTGCTGGGCCCCGGCACCTTCGCCAATGCCATTCTGCAGGTGCTCAACTCTGCCGGTTCGGTGGTGTTCAACAACCTGCCCATCATCTTCGCCATGGGCGTCGCCATCGGCATGGCCAAGCAGGAAAAGGAAGTGGCGGCCCTGGCTTCCGCCATTGCCTTCTTCATCATGCACGCCACCATCGGTGCCATGATCGGCGCCTTCGGCGCGCCGGACCTGGCGGGCGCCACCGCCGATGTGCTGGGCATGACCAGCCTGCAGATGGGCGTGTTCGGCGGCATCCTGGTGGGCCTGGGCACCGCGGCGCTGCACAACCGGTTCTATAAGATCCAGCTGCCCCAGGTGCTCTCCTTCTTCAGCGGCACCCGCTTCGTGCCCATCATCTCTTCTGCCGTTTACCTGCTGGTGGGCATTGCCATGTACTACATCTGGCCCACCATTCAGATCGGCATCAACGCCCTGGGCGGCTTCGTGCTGGCCTCCGGCTACGCGGGCACCTGGCTGTACGGCTTCATCGAGCGCGCACTGATTCCCTTCGGCCTGCATCACGTGTTCTACATCCCCTTCTGGCAGACCGCCGTGGGCGGCACCGCCACCGTGGCCGGTCAGCTGGTGGAGGGCGCCCAGAACATCTTCTTCGCCGAGCTGGCTGCTCCCGGCATCGAGCACTTCTCGGTATCCGCCACCCGCTTCATGACCGGCAAGTTCCCCCTGATGATCTTCGGCCTGCCCGGTGCAGCCTTGGCCATGTACCGCTGTGCAAAGCCTGAAAACCGCAAGGCGGTGGGCGGCCTGCTGCTCAGCGCGGCCCTCACCTCCATGCTCACCGGCATCACCGAGCCCCTGGAGTTCACCTTCCTGTTCGTGGCCCCCGCTATGTACATGGTGCACTGTGTGCTGGCCGGCGCCTCCTACATGATCATGCACATCCTGAACGTGGGCGTGGGCCTGACCTTCTCTGGCGGCCTGATCGACCTGACCCTCTTCGGCATCATGCAGGGCAACGAAAAAACCAGCTGGCTGTGGATTCCCGTGGTGGGCGTTGTCTACTTCGCGATTTACTACTTCGTGTTCAGCTTCATGATCCGCAAGTTCAACTACATGACCCCCGGCCGCGATGACAACACCGAGGCCAAGCTCTACACCCGCAAGGACCTGGAAGCCCGCAAGAAGGCCGGTGAAGTGACCGAGGCCGAGGCAGCCGATGAGCTGTCCGCTCAGATCACCCAGGGCCTGGGCGGCAAGGACAACATCTCCGACGTGGACTGCTGCATCACCCGCCTGCGCTGCACCGTCAAGGACCCCGCCAAGGTGGACCAGCAGCTGCTGAAGGCCAGCGGCGCTTCCGGCGTGCTGTGCAAGGGCCAGGGCGTCCAGGTGGTGTATGGTCCCCGGGTATCCGTCATCAAGTCTGACCTGGAGGCTTACCTGAAATCCTCCGCTTCCGATCATCCCGCTCCGGCGACCAAGCCCGCCCAGGAGCCTAAAAAGGCCGAAACCAAGCCCGCCGACGCTCCCAAGGCCGGCGGCGAGCGCCTGACCGTGTTCAGCCCTCTGGCCGGTAAGATCATTCCGGTGGAAGAGGTTGCCGACGGCGTATTCAGCGAAAAGATGGTGGGCGACGGCTTTGCCGTAGAGCCTGAGGCCGACGAAGTTCTGGCCCCGGCGGACGGCGAGATCACCCTGGTGTTCGACACCAAGCACGCCTTCACCATGCGCACCGCCCAGGGCGTGGACCTGCTGGTCCACATGGGCATCGACACCATCCGCCTGAACGGCGAGCCCTTCACCCTGAACATTCAGCAGGGCGACACCGTGAAGGCAGGCCAGCCCATCGGCACCATGGACCGGGCGGCCATTCTGGCCGCGGGCTACCGCACCGTGACTCCCGTCGTGGTGGGCAACCTGGACGATCTGGGCGGCTTTGAGCTGACCCGCACCGGCGAGGTAAAGGCCGGCGATGCGGTGATGGAAGTCTTCTGATTTTTGCTATCCTCTCAACTCCTAAATACACAGATGCGCAAAGCCCCGGCCTGGTTTCAGGCCGGGGCTTTGTGTTTTTTCTGTTTTGTGTTCAGCTCTCACTCAGATACTGGCGGGGGTCCTCGTAATTGCCGCCCCGCAGCGTTTCCAGATGCAGGTGGGGCTCCAGCGCGCTCTCGGCGGGGGCCTGGTCCAGCGTGGCGATGGCCTGACCGGCCAGCACCTCGTCGCCTGCCTTCACCAGCACGCTGCCGCTGGCAAGGCCGCAATAGCGCCAGGTGACGGCGCCGTCGTCGATCTCCACGATCTGGCCCCACATGCCGTCCTCATACACGGCGGTGACCCGTCCGGACACCGCGCTCTTCACCGGGCTCTCGGCCTCGCAGAAGATGTCCAGCCCGTTGTGGGTGCGCCAGTCCTTCATGGTCTCGTTGTACACCAGCTCGTCGCCGCTATATTCCTGCCCAGTCTGCCCATCCACCGGCCACACGAAGGACGGCGCCGGCGCAGCGGCAGGCTCTTCGGGTACGGCGGTAGGCGCGGGCTGCTCCTGCGAGCCAGAGGAGGAAGCCGGCGAGGGCGAGGGCTTGGCCGAGGCGCTGGGCCTGGGCGTAGCGGTGGGGGCGGGAGTCGCCTTGATGGGCACATCCTCCACATCCTGTTCGACCGGCGCCTTGGGCAGGTCCCATATTGCCTCACCTCCCTGATCTGTCTGCGGTTTGTTCTGTTCCACAATGTTTTTCACGGCAAAAAAGCTGCACGCCGCCGCGATCACGATGCACAGCGAAAGCGCCCAGTACAGCCCCCTGCCCCGAAACAACGAAGCGATCCATTTCATTCCCTTTGCTCCTTATCTTTTGCAGTTTTGCGGCGGCACAGCCGGTTGCCCCACCAGTGTTCCGTTGCCGCTTTGCCTTTAGTTTTGCGCCAAAAATGCCGGTTTATACATGTGCCGGATGTCACTTGAAATCCCCTTTTCTGAATAGTACAATAAGGGTGAAAAACGTCACCGGCCGCAAGCGGCGGCCAATTCAACGGAACGGAGGGCTGTTTTTGACACAACCTTACATCGCCGGTATCGGCGGCGCAAATGTGGACATCCACGGCCAGAGCTTCGCGCCCCTGATCATGCGGGACTCCAACCCCGGGCGGCTGCATCTGTCCATGGGAGGCGTGATGCGCAACATCCTGGACAACCTCACCCGTTTGGGCGAAGCCTGTCAGATCGTGACCGCGGTGGGCGACGACGCCTACGGCCAGATGCTGCGCACCGGCTGCCAGGCGCTGGGCATGGGCACCGAGGGCATGCTCACCCGGCCGGGGCATTCCTCCTCCACCTACATTTCCATCATGGACTCCGCCGGAGACATGCTGGTGGCCATGAGCGACATGCGCATCCTCACCGAGATGGACGAGGGTTTTGTGGCCGGGCAGCTGGAGCTGCTGAACGGAGCGGAGCTGGTGGTCTGCGACGGAAACCTTTCCGCCAGCGCGCTGAACTATCTGACCGCCCACTGCACCGCGCCCCTGTGCGTGGACCCGGTGAGCACCACCTGGGCCCGCAAGCTGGTGCCCATCCTGGGCCGGTTCGACACCATCAAGCCCAACCGGCTGGAGATGGAGATTCTGGCGGACATGCCCATCGCCACCGAGGAGGACCTGGAAGAGGCCTGCACCCGCGTGCTGGCCGCCGGTGTGCGCCGGGTCTTCGTGAGCCTGGGTGCAGACGGCATCTACTACAAGGGCCCGGGCGGCAGCATCCATCGCCGCAGCCGCCGCTTCGACCAGATGGTCAACGCCACCGGCGCGGGCGACGCCACCATGGCAGGCATCCTGCACGCCACCCGCAAGGGTCTCAGTGAAAGCGAGATTCTGGACTGGGCGCTGGGCGCAGGTCTTGTGGCCATCAGCGGCAAGGACACCATCAATCCCGACATGAGCGAAGAAGCCATTCAACAAATGATAAAGGAGTATGTGAAATGAACCTGAAGCAGTATCTGGACATCACCCCCGAAGTAAAGACCGCCCTGGAAGAGGGCAAGCCCGTTGTTGCCCTGGAGAGCACCATCCTTTCCCACGGCATGCCCTACCCCCAGAACCTGGAGTTCGCCGCCGAGGTGGAGAAGATCATCCGGGCTGAGGGCGCTGTGCCCGCCACCATGGCCATCATCGACGGCCGCATGAAGGTGGGCCTGTCCGCCGGCGAGCTGGAGCTGATGTGCAAGGGCGAGGGCGTTGTGAAGGTGAGCCGCCGCGACCTGCCCATGATCCTGGCCGAGGGCGGCACCGGCGCCACCACCGTGGCCTCCACCATGATCCTGGCCAACCTGGCCGGCATCAAGATCTTTGCCACCGGCGGCATCGGCGGCGTGCATCGCGGCGCCGAGACCACCATGGACATCAGCGCCGACCTGCAGGAGCTGGCCCACACCTCCGTGGCTGTTGTCTGCGCGGGCGCCAAGATGATTCTGGACATCGGCCTGACCCTGGAATACCTGGAGACCATGGGCGTTCCCGTTCTGGGCTACCAGACCAGCGACTTCCCCGCCTTCTACTGCCGCAAGAGCGGCTTCGGCGTGGACTACGCCGCCAAGGACGCTGCCGACGTGGCCAAGATCGCCAAGACCAAGTGGGATCTGGGTCTGGAGGGCGGTATGCTGATCGGTAACCCGGTGCCCGAGGAGTTCGCCATGGACTTCGACGAGATGAGCGCCATCATCGACAAGGCTCTGGCCAGCGCCAACGCCGACGGCGTGCGCGGCAAGAACATCACCCCCTACCTGCTGGCCCACATCGTGGAGTACACCCAGGGCCGCAGCCTGGCCACCAACATCCAGCTGGCCTACAACAACGCCCGTGTGGCTGCCCGCATCGCCCGGGAGTACGCCGCTCTGTAAGCGTTTCGCATCAAACCATTTTGCCCCCTGCCTCACCGGCAGGGGGCTTTTTTGTTTTGCCCGGATTTCAGATGGTCACATGGTAACCGGCTGCTTCCATCTGGCTGAGCGTTGCGAAGGCAAAGCCGCGGAGGCGCAGCTCCGGAATGATCCGCTCCAGGTCAATCCGCGTCTCGCCCTCGGTGAGCTGGTTCAGATTGGGGTGGCTGCTCGTATGGCTGTTGATCTCATGTCCGCTGGCCGCCATCTCCTTCACAATGATCTCATTGCCCTCGATCTGCTCCCCCACCAGAAAAAAGGTGGCGGGCGCCTGCTCTTCATACAGCACATCCAGCAGCCGCAGGGTATACCGGGCATTCGGTCCGTCGTCGAAGGTCAGCGCCACGACCGGCTTGCCCGTCAGCTCCTGCGGCGGGATGGGCGCCCGCTGGACCCGCCGGAAGATATATCCCAGCAGCAGTGCTGCCACCAGCCCGGCGGCAAGCAGCACCCCTGCCGGAAACAAAAGCTCTTTTGCTTTCATTTCCACTCCCCCTTTTTGCCCATGATGTGGCACAGATAACCGTTCAAGGATGCTGTGCTCTGCACCAGCTGGAAGAAAAGCAGAAACAGAACAAATCCAAATACCGTGTTTTTGAACGGAATGCCCAGCCGCTTTTGGTACCGGTAAACGGTCCAGAAGAACAGCGCCCCCACCAGCGCAGTGAACAGGGTAAGCAGACCCACCAGATAGCAATAGCCGAATAGCGCCAGAATCACCCCAGGCACAAAGCCGAACAGATAGGCAAGGTCCAGATAAATGATGCTCAGGTTCACACTGGTGAAATACCGGGTATAGCCCCGCTGCCGCCAGGGCGGTACCTCCCGCAATCCCTCCAGCATGCCCATGGCCCAGCGCCGCCGCTGCCGGTAGAGCCCGCCGAGCGTCTCCGGCACCTTGGTATAGCCCACGGCGGCGGGCTCATAGCCGGAAGCATAGCCCAGCTCCAGCAGCCGGTAGGTGAGCACGATGTCCTCGCCCATCACCTGCCGCCAGCCCCCCGCCTGGCGCACGGCGCAGGTATTGTAGGCGCTGAAGGCCTCCTGGGCCACCAGGGTGGAATCGTAACTGCCCTGAAACCGTTTCACCGCCGCGATGCTGAGCAGGTAGTCGTAATTTTGCAGCCTTGCCGCCAGACCCCGGGTGGGGTTCTGCACGAACAGGTTGCCCGCCACGCAGCCCTTTCTTTGCGCCGTGATATGGTTCATGATTCGCTGCACCGCGTTTTTCTCCAGCCAGGTGTCCGCGTCCACGGTGAGAAAATGCCGGGTGCATACCTGCGCCAGGCCCATGTTCAGGGCATTGGCCTTGCCCAGCTGCTCACAATACAAATAGCGTACCGGCCGGTTTGCCGGAGCCAGCCGGGCCAGGGCCTGGATCTGGCGTTTGGTGCCATCGGTGGAGGCATTATCCACCGCCAGAATGCAGATGCGCCCGGCATAATTCTGGCTGAACAGCGCCTGGATGGTCCCGGCGATGCTCCCCTCCTCGTTGTGGGCGCACAAGACGACGGTGGTGTCCTCACAGGTTTGCGGATACTGACGCACCTTCCGGTGCAGCAGGTTGGAAAAGAACATGGCGCTCATTAAATAACCCGGCAAAAAGGCGATGCCCACCACCACTGCCCACACATAGACCGGCGGCAGCACCTGTGCCGTTTCCTGAATCCAGGGGACCGACAGCCAGACCGACAATGCCAGCCACAGCGCGCCAACCCCCACGGACAGGATGAATTTTTTCTTCACCCGAATCCCCCCTTTTTTCGACAGCCTATGCTGAACGAGGAAAAGGGGTGCCGGGCCCTGCGAGCCGCCCGCCGTCAAAGTCTGCTTTTTTACGCAAAAAATCCCCGCGCGGCCTGCCTGCCGCGCGGGGATCTTTCCGCAAAAAGAATTTTTATGGATTTTCGTCAGCGCTTATCTCGGCGCAGATTGCTGGGCTTGAGCGGGATGGACATGACCACCGCGATGCCCATGGCCAGCGCCACAGCGATTTTCAGCGTCTCCGCGCCCTTGGCCGCGCACTGAACGGTGTCGCCGGTGATGAAGGCGTAGGCGGTGTAGTAGATGCCCGCGCCGGGCACCAGCGGGAAGATGCCGGGAATCAGGAACAGGGTCACCGGGGCGCGGCGCACGATGGCGAAGGCCCGGGTGGCGATGGTCAGCGGGATCACCGCCACCAGACTTGCCAGCACCGAGCTGGGCTGCATCTGCATCATGGCCCAGTAGACCAGCCAGCCGATGGCGCCCACGGTACCACAGGCGGCAAAATGCCGGGGCGGCACATGGAACAAAAGGCCGAAGCAGACGGTGCCCAGAAAGGCCAGCGCAAGCTGGCGCAGAAACTCGATCATCATCAGCATCATACGTTCACCCCCGGGATCATGGTGGCCAGGCCCAGCACGAGGCCCACGCCGCAGGCGATGCAGGCGGCAGTGAGCAGTGCGTCCAGCAGACGGATGGTGCCGGACAAAAAGTCCGCCATGATCAGATCGCGGATGCCCAGGGTCAGCGCCATGCCGGGCACCAGAGGCATCAGCGCGCCGATGATGGACTTATCCATATTCTGGCCAAAGCCGGTGAGGAAGAGCAGCATGGTGGCCAGCGCCACAAAGGCTGCCCCCAAAAACTTGGTAAACAGCTTGTTCAGACCCCAGCGGCCCATCCACAGCAAAAACACCTGCAAGCCAAGGCCCACCGCCAGAGCGATCAGGCCGTCCTGCCAGATGCCTCCGAACATGAGCGCAAAGCAGGCGCTGCCCGCGCCGCAGGCCAGAATCTGATCCCGGCTGGGGGCGTAGGGCATCTTTTTGATTCGCTCCAGCTCTTCGTAGGCCTCATCCAGGGTCACATGCCCCTGGGCGATCTTGCGGGAAAGAGCGTTCACCGCCTCCACCCGGCCCAGGTGCACCTCACTGGCGGGCACGCTGCGGATCTGGGCCGGCTGGCCGTAATCCGTGCCCATACTGGCGAACAGGCCGTTGGTGAGCACATAGCCGTGGAAGCTGTCCACCCCAAGGCTTTTGGCCATGATCTCCATGGTCTGCTGGGTGCGGCTCACCTCGGCCCCGTTTTTCAGCAGCACCTCGCCCGCCGCCATCACAAATTCCAGCACACGCTGCTGGTCGTTCATATCATTTCTCCCCTATCCTTCTGCGTTTTGCGCCGCCCGGCCGCATACCAGCCCAGCACGGCGATCAGGCACAGGCCACTCACCGCCGCGCCTGTGGCCGCGCCCGGGTGATGGTAGGTCAGCCGGATCTGATTTTCCCCTTCTTCCAGCCGCACGCCCATCATGCCCTCAAAGACCTGCTCCACCGGCACCGGCTCGCCGTTGCGCTCGGCGGTCCAGTGGGCTTCGTCCTCCCAGGCGAAGGGCAAAATCAGCAGATCGTTCTCTTCGCTGCCCTGGGCGGTCACCTGGATGCTGCCGCCCTCCCGGATGGTCAGCTCGGTGGGCGCGTTTTTCTTCAACTGCGCAATGGCCCCCGCCAGCGCTGTCTCATCCAGGCTGTAGATCTGCAGCTTGTCAATATACTGGGCCGGGTCCTCCACGCCCAGCTGCAGGCAGACCGTCTGCCCGGCTTCCAGGCTGCCCAGCGGGAACACGCCGCCCAACGAGTCGCCCTGGAAGTACTCGCCCAGCAGCTCACCGTCCAGCTTTACGTCCGCCGGCAGGAAGTTGCCGGTATCCGGCACCGCCAGATAGCAGGGCCCGCTCACCGGTATGGTGAAATACACGGTGAGCCCCTTGCCCTGCTCGTCCACCGTCACATTCTGAGCAGGCAGAAGCGCGTCGGCACCGCCGGGCACCAGCGCCCGCAGCATCTCATTCTGTAACTGGAAGGTATTGCTGCTTCCCTCCACGTCCACGGTCAGAGCATCCGCGCTGCCTACATAGGCCAGCGGCAGAGCATAGGGATTTTCATATACCTCCAGCTCGGTGCCCAGCTCCAGCTTCTGATAGGGCGCGGGTACCGGGCGACTGCCGTCGGTATACAGATATTTAATGCCCAGCAGGCTGTCCGCCACCGCGGTGGAGCCCCAGCCGTAGGTGGTGTAGTTCACATAGCCCAGCTGCTCCAGCATGGGCTTTGCGGTGCTGGCCTTGGTGGAGGAATAATGGCTGATGCCCCAGTAGCCCAGCAGCATGGGGTCATTCAGGGTGCGCATGAAGTTCTTTTCCAGCCGGTAGTAGCCATCGTCCTTCTGCTCCAGCGTCTGGACCACCTGACGGCCCTGGTCGTAGAAGGTCTCGAATCCGCTTTTGGGGTAGCTTTCAAACTTGCGCAGGCTGAGCATGCTGTTCACACCCATGTCCGCCGCAGCCAGGCAGCAGAAGCCCGCGGTGCCCAGCAGAGCCACACTGCGCTTTGCGCCCAGCAGCCAGATGCAAACCAGCGTGCCGAAGTAAAGCCCGCCGCACATGACCAGCTTGAGGGCGGAAAACTCCTCCCCGGCGGTGGCGGTGTAGCCGGCCAGCCAGAGCGCGCCCAGTACCCCGGCCGCCGCGAATGCCCAGACCTTGGGCCGAGCCGCCAGCAGAGCGCGGGCGGCCAGCAGCAGCAGGAACAGGCTGGCTAAAAAGCTATAACGATACGGGAACCAGACCGGCTCCTTGAAACCGTGCCAGATCAGATCAATGCCGCTCACCCAGAAGCTGAGCACCAGCGCCGCCAGCACCCCGGCGGCGGCCAGCTTTTCCCGCAGGCGAATCTTCCCATTGAAAAAGAAGAAGAGTCCCAGCACCACGCAGAACACGCCGCAGTAGATGTTGGGCAGGCCGCCGGTCACGTCCTCCCAGAAAAAGTTGCCGAAGAACAGCTGCCACACCAGCTGGGGCAGGCTGAAATTGGGCTCCAGCGAGAGCTCCATGGCAAACAGTGCGCCCTTGCTCTCCTCAATTTCCACCAGCGCCGGATAGAGCAGCACCATGCCCAGCCCCGCGCCCAGCACGCCGCTGGCCGCAAACCGGCCAAACCGGCGGGCAAACAGGCGGCCGGTCCGTTCGCCCAACTGTTCACTGGTGGCCCAGTAATAGAAGAAGTAGATCACGCTGAACAGGCACACCGCCCAGGCGGTGTAGAAGTTCAGGAGCACACAGGCGAACACCAGCCACAAAAGCGCCCAGTGCCGGCCGGTATCCACCAGCCGTTCCAGAGCCCACAGCACCAGCGGCGCCAGCAGCACCACGTCCATCCAGATCACATTCTGGCTGTAGACCACGCAGAAGGCGCAGAGGCCATACCCCTGGCTGAGCGCCGCCAGCAGCGGGCTGGCGCTGTTCAGGTGCTTTTGCAGGAAGAAGCAGCAGGCCGTGGCGGTGAGGGCGGTGCGCAGCCAGAACATGAGCTGCACCGCCACCGGAATCATGCGCAGCGGCAGCGCCAGCAAAATCAGATTGAAGGGGCTGGCCATGTAATAGGCAAACAGGCCCAGGGTGCTGCCGCCGCACAGCTTGGCAAAGCTGTAGAACAGGCCGCCCTCGCCCAGGCGGCGTTTCAAATCCGCCAGGTAGGCCACATACTGGCCGTTCAGATCGCCGGTGAGCATGGTGCCGTCGCCGAAGGGCCAGAAGCCCAGCAGCAGATAAACGCCGCCCACCAGCACCATGGCCAGGGCAAAACAGAAGATCAGATTGTTCCGCTGCGCCCGGGCGCAGGAGTTTTGTGTCTTTCCCATGGTATTCCTCGATAGCAGATTTCGGCGCGAGAGCCGCAGGCCCCCGCGCCGCGTTTTATTCCCGGATGTTGTCCCGCACCTGGGCAAACTCCGGCAAGGTCTTGAACAGATGCCCGGCGATGACCTCCATCAGCAGGAAGTCCTCTTCGCTGTCGATGTCCAGCACGCCGGTGTCCAGCATCTTGCTCACGCCGATCTTGCCGTCCCACAGAATGCCGGTGGTGTTGTTTGCCAAAAAATCCCGGCGGAACACATAGATGCTGGCGTTCACGTCGTAAAACACCGGGGCCTGCTGACGGGCGGTGTAGTTGGCGTTGTCGATGCCCTTTTCCACGTGGTCGCCGCAGTCCCGCACCATATTGAAGCAGGGGTTCCGGCGGGACTCGGTGACGCTGAACACCAGGTCCAGGTCAGGACGGGCAGCCTTCATCTCAAAGGCGTTCTGCACGTCCTTGGCGGTGCGCAGCGGGCTGGTGATGTCCAGATCCATCACGTAATCATAGGTGCAGCCGTTTTTCTCCTCCATGCGGGCCAGGCTGTCCTGAAAGACGGCCATCTTGGGCACCGTGTCGCCGCCCAGCGCCTCGCCGCGGGGCAGGAAGACCACCTCCGGGTATTTGACGGCCACCAGGTCCGCCAGGGCCTGGCTGTCGGTGTTCAGGCAGATATCCACCTGCACGTCCGGCCGGGCAGCCTTGAACAGGGAGGCGGCGCTCAGGGTGTAATACACCAGCGGCTTTTCACAGAACACCTTCAGATTCTTGTTTTTGAATCCCTTGCTGCCTGCGCGGCCGCAGATGGTGATGAGCAGTTTTTCCACGTTTCGTTCCTTCTTTCGGATTGATTCCTTTTATTCCTCGCCCAGGGTCAGCTTGAGCACGTCCAGCGCCATGGCCGGGCTGTTGATGCTCTCGCCCTGGCCGTTGATGGCGTAGTCCAGGAAATACTCCATCTCCCGCATGTAGCGGTCGTTCACCGGCTCCTCAAAGTGCTGCACCAGGCCGTTGGCCAGGGTCAGGGTACCTTCGCCGAAGTCGGCGGTCACGGTGCCGTCGGCGCAGAACAGCTCGATGGTGCGCCGGTAGGTGCGGCCGAAGTAGTCCAGATGGATCTCCGCCAGCATATGCGGATAGCGAGCGATGTAGATAGACAGATCGTCCGAGTCGATTTCCAGATTGGAATAGGTGCCCTTGAAGTTGTAGCTTTCCAGGGGCTTGCCGAACAGCTCCACCATGTAGTCCCACTCGTGGATCAGATCGATGGTCACGCCGCCGCCCATGTCCTTGTGGGCGGAGTAGACCTTGCGGTAGTCCACGCCCGGCCGCCAATCCGGCAGATAGGACGAGCAGATGACCCGGGCAGAGTAAGGCCGCAGGGTGGGCATCAGCTTTTTCAGCGCCAGGAAGGTGCCGCACCAGCGCATGGGCGCGGCCACATAGGCCTTCTGGGTCTCCAGGCCCAGCTCGGCCAGGTCGTAATCGGTGTGATCGAAGATGGGCTTTTCGATGAACAGGTTCTCCGCCTTGCCCGCCAGGCCCGCCAGAGTGGAGGCATGCAGGCTGGTGGGGTTGGTGATGAAGGCCACGTCGTAGTGACCCAGCTGCTCGAAGTCGATGTACTGGTGCTTGATCACCGCCGCCAGCTCGGGGGGCAGGGGCTTCAGGCTGGAGCGCAGCGCGTCCACCTCCAGCGGAATGCCCCGCCGGGAGGCGATGTGGATCAGGTTGTTCAGATGCCGCTTGCCGATGGAACCCAGCCCCACAAACAATACTTTCATGGTACTTCCTCCTTTTGCATTTTTCCGAAAACCGGCCTTATGCCTCCTCGATGGCCTCTATCAGCCGGATGGTCTCCAGATCCTTTTCGAAGCTGTAGCGGGGTTGCTCGGCGCCCTTGAGCACCGCGAAGAAGTTGGCCAGCTCGTCCACGTAGGCGTTTTCCACAATGTTGTCGCTGTAGCGGGAATCGTGCTCAAAGCTCTCGTAGGTGTTCACCGGCAGCTTTTCGCCCTTGTCGTGGTCGAAGGTGTAAAGGCTCTTGGGGTTGCCCTCCCAGAACAGGTGCAGTCCTTCGCCAAAGCATTCAAAGTTGCGCACCGCCTTGGGGCTCACCACATCCACCGCCAGCATGCCCTTCACGCCGTTTTCGTGGCGCAGGGTCACAAAGTAGCTGTCCGGGTAGTCCACCTCCAGCTGGCTGATCTTATCCTTTTCCACATGTAGGCTCTTCACCGGGCCGAAGGTGTCCAGCAGCCAGGGCAGGTCGATGCCGAAGATCTCCCGCACGCCGCCGGTGCGCTTGTCGCCCACGAAGAAGTTCTTGTAGTTCTCCCAGGGGTGCCAGTCCGGCAGGTACTGGCCGATGTGGTAGATGTAGTTCACCGGCTTTTCAAAGGCTTTCACCTGCTGTTTGATGTACTGGGTCTCGCCCCGGTAGAGCATGGTGGAGGAAAGGAACAGGGGCAGGCCCTTTTCCTTTGCCTTTTTCATGTTCTCCTCGTAGCCGTCGCTCACCAGGTTCAGCTCGGTGAACACCGGTAGACCCGCATCCAGCAGCTCACTGATGATAGCCGCATGGGTGATGGGGGCGGTGCAGACCAGTGCCGCGTCGAACTGCTCGGCCGCCACCGCTTCGCCGATGCTGGCATAGGCGGTGATGCCCAGGCCCTCGGCCTCAGCCCGGCGGGACTCGGTGGTGTCCACGCCGCTGATCTGGATGGATGCGTCCATTCCCTTGGCCAGGCGGGCACGGCGCTTGCCCATGCTGCCCAGACCCACGATCAAAAGTTTCATTTGTTCACACCTCGCGTTTTTTGTTCCGGCCCGCCCGTTCTGGCATGGGCCGGGGTTCATTCCTGTTGCAGCCAGCTGGCCGGGACCCAGCCGGGCCGGTCGCCGGTCTTGATCAGCGCCCAGTCCCCTGCCCGGGCGGCAAGGCCCACCTGCTGGCCGGTTTGCAGCGGCGGGCGGTAGTCGGTGTAGTCGTCCGCCAGCTTCCAGCCGCTTTCCGTCTGCTCCACCAGCTGAGCCGGGGCCCAGAATTCCCGGCCGGTCGTTTCGTGGCGGCAGCGGCACAGCTCGCCCTGCCAAGCCAGAGGCTGCACCCCGTAGCTGGGCCAGTTGATGTTCACGGTGGCGGGCTTTTCCGCCTGCGGGCGCAGCACCCGGGCGGCGGGCAGCTCGTCCACCCATTCGCAGCCCAGATATCTGCCGTCCTGTAAAACCGCGCCGTTCAGCTGGCCGCCGGTCTTGACCCGGTTGCCCCCGTCGATGCAGAGGATGTTCCGCGCCTTGTCATAATAAGGAGAAAGGCGGCACTCGGTCAGGTCGTAATTGCAGGCCGGATAATGGCCCACGATCAGCAGACGGTCGAAACGCCCGGCGGTTTGCAGAAAACCCCGCCGGGTGATCACATCCACCGGGTCCTGCTCCTGCGGGGGCTTGGCCGCATCCATGGCCGCGTGAGCGAAATAATACTGCTCACTTGCCAGGATGCGGGGCAGCCCGGCCAGAAAGGCCGCCTGCTCCGGATAGGCCTGGCAGAGGGCCTGGATGGTGCCGTGGGCATCCGCCAGTGCCTCGCTCCGGCCGATCCCCTGGGCCGCGCACTGCTCCCAGAACAGCTGCCTGGGCTGGCGGTCCAGAAACATCGGCAGCCAGGGGGCTTCGGCCTCGTCGTTCATGCCGTCGCAGTTGCCCAGCAGGATGTACACATCCGGCAGCGCCGCAAGCTCCATGGCGAGGTCCAGCATGGCCATGTTCTCTTCGCCCTTGGTCAGAAGGTCCCCCGCCAGCACCAGTGCATCGGTGCCGGGGCGGTAATCCAGTTTTTTTAAAAGGCGTTCCAGCAGAGCCTTGCAGGCGTGGATATCGCTGATGGCAAGCACCCGCTGGCCCGGCTTGAACTCCGCTTTCCGGAGCATGCCCGGGGCCATCGGGTACCGCTTACTCCACGGGTCCATCGTAGAACCCCTTGGGCGCGCCGAAGTCCGGCCGGGCCAGCTGCCGACGCAGAACTTCCACAATGCGGCCGCTGGTATCGCCCCCGTTGTAGGGGCTCACGGTCTGTTTTGCCCTGGCGGAAAATTCCGGGCTGAAGGCGGTTTCCAGAGCCGCCCGAATCTCGCCCTTCTCGGCTTTGCAGCAGAGCATGTTGGGGCAGATGATCCGCCCGGCCTGCCGCTCGCCGATGTTCACCGTGGGCACCCCGAAGGTGGGGGTCTCCACCACGCCAGAGGAGGAATTGCCCACCACCGCCGCCGCGCAGGCCATGGCGGAGAGATACCGCTTGACCCCGAGGCTGGTAAAGGCAATGGCCTTGTCGGGATATTGTTCCACCCAACGGTCGATCAGCTCATTGATGGCAAGTCCGCCCGCGTCCGCGTTGGCCTTGGTGATGAGCCAGCGCACCGGGCGAGTCTTTTGCAGCTGCTCCATGGCGGCCAGCAGCTGGGCCACCTGTTCGGTGGGACTGGCCCCGCCGGCGGTTTCCGGGTGGAAGGTGACCAGGGCGAAGGGGCCGGAGAGATCAAAGCCCAGGCTCTCGCTCAGTTCTTCCCGGCTCATCTTGGGCATGGTGCGGATGTTCTCATCCCCCAGACCGCCCACGTTGAACACGGTGTCCGGCGCTTCGCCCATGCGGATGACCCGCCGGGCATATTCCGCGCAACTGGGGAAATGCAGGTGGGCCATCTTGGTGATGCAGTGGCGGTAGTAGTCGTCCGCCGCGCCCAGGGTCACGTCGCCGCCACTGATATGGGCGATGGGCACCCCGGTCATGGCCGCCGCCTGGGCCGCCGCGAAGATCTCGTACCGGTCGCCCAGCACCAGCACCGCGTCCGGCTTATGCTCCCAGAACCAGCGGCTGAACTGCTGGATGGTATAGGCCACCGTGTCCGCCGTGGCCAGCGGGCCGTTACCAAATTTCAGAATGGGGATGCGGGCGGCGATGGGTACCCCGTCCGCTTCGATCTCCTGCACGGTATTGCCGAATTCCGGGGCCAGATGGGCACCGGTCACCAATACTTTTAGTATAAAATCGTCAGATTTCAACAGTTTTTGGATCACCGGACACAACAGACCGTACTCGGCCCGGGTCCCGGTGACGACCGCAAGGGTCTTTGGCTGGGCTGCCATGGGCAGCACCCCCTTTTGTAGTTTGCATCAAGCCGCCCTGAAATGCAGGGCAGCAAACGCGCGGCACTCCACGCATCACAGCTCGATTTTTTCGTCCTCTTCAAAATCCCGCTTGGCGGTCTTGCCCAGCACCTCGTACCAGCGCATGGGGCTGATGCCGTCGCCGGGGCGTTTGGTGGTCAGGTTGTCGGCGGTGAAGGTCTCCCCCGCTTTGATGGACCGGGCCGCCACGATGCTCTTGCGGGCGATGGGCTTGTTCTTGGCCTCGCTGGCGCTCACCGCCTTGCGGCCGGTGCCCAGGGCGGCTTCGGTGTGGCGCACCGCATCCACCATGGCCTTCAGCTCGGCGGGCTCCAGGCTGGCCTTGTGGTCCGGTCCTTCCATGGTCTTGTCCAGCGTGAAGTGCTTTTCAATCACCGTTGCCCCCAGGGCCACCGCAGCCACGTCGCACTCCCAGCCGGAGGTGTGGTCGGAAAGGCCGTAGGGCAGGCCGAACTGCTCGCCCAGCTCCAGCATGGCCAGCAGGTTCGCGTCCTCGTAGGGGGTGGGGTACTCGGTGTTGCAGTGCAGCACGGTCACCTCAGGGCAGCCGTTCTCCTCCAGGATGCTCAGGGCGTCCTCGATCTCGGGCAGGGTGCTCATGCCGGTGGACAGGATCACCGGTTTTTTGGTGCGGCCCACCGCCTCCAGATAGGGCAGGTTGGTGATCTCGCCGCTGGGCACCTTGCACATGGGCAGGTCCAGGCTGGCCAGGAACTCCACACTGGGCAGGTCGAAGGGGGCGGACAGATACTGGATGCCGATGGAATCGCAGTATTCCTTCAGCTCCTTATGGGCCTCAAAGCCGAAGTGGATGCGGCGCACCATCTCCAGCTGGCTCTCCTCGGCCCCGGTCTCCCTCTTCTGATACTCCGCCTTCTGGGCGAATTTGGAGATGACCAGCTCGGGCACGGCGGTCTGGTATTTCACCACATCCGCGCCGCATTCCTTGGCCACCAGGGCCATCTTCTTGGCCAGCTCCAGGCTGCCGTTGTGGTTCACACCGGCTTCCGCAATGATCAAAACGCTCATGGAATCGCTCCATTTCTTATACAAAACGTAATTTTTTATTTGCTTTTCAACTGTTTTTCACCGGTTTTCGGCCGCAGGCGCGGCCGTTTTGCGGAAAAATCAGCTGTTGCCCTCCAGGCGGCGGCGCATGTGGTCCAGCTCTTCGATCTGGCCCATGTCCATCCAGCTCTGCTCGCTGATGGGGTACACGCCCACCTTTTCACCCATGGAGCGGTAGTGCTCGATGATGTCGGTGAAGCCCTGCTTCTTTCCGTCCTCCAGCTCCTCCACCACGCGGGGCTCCACCACATACACACCGGTGTTGGTGAGGAAGTTCATCTCCGGTTTTTCCCGCATGGTCTGGATGGTGCCGTCGTTGTTCAGCTCGATGACCCCGTAGGGCACGGTGAAGTGCTTCACCGCGCAGACCATGGTAATGAGGTTGCCCTGGCTCTTGTGGTAGTTCAGGATGTCGCCGTAGTCGGCATCCAGCAGGATGTCGCAGTTGGACAGAAAGAAGGTGTGGTCCAGCTTGCCCTTCAACAGGCACAAGCCGCCGCCGGTGCCCAGAGGCTGGTCCTCATCCGCGTAGGAAACCTGATAGCTCTTCTCCAGATCGTTGAAGTAGCTCTTGATCATGTTCTTTTTATAGTTGACCACCAGATGGAAATCGGTGCAGCCGAAATCGCAGAAGCGGTCGATGATGAGCTCCAGGATAGGGCGCTCGCCCACCGGGATCAGGGGCTTGGGCAGGATCTTGGTATAGGGGTACAGGCGGGTGCCCAGACCGCCGGCCATGATGACCACCGACAGCCCGGCGCAGGTGCGGTTGTCCAGATCCACGCCGCTGGTGAAGATGATGTCCACAATGCGGCCCTGCTTGTCCAGCAGGGGCAACGCGTCGATGCCCTGCTCTTCAATGTAGGCCCGGGCGCGACCGCGCTGCTCCAGAGGCAGGCTTTTGGGGTGATAGTTGGCGGCCTCGCGCAGCGGGCCTTCCAGCGCGCCGCCCCGCAGAATGTACTTGCGGATGTCGCCGTCGGTCACCGCCGCCGCCAGCTTGCCCTCCGGGGCAATGAACAGAATGCGCTGGCCGGTCTCGTCCAGCTTTTTCAGGGTATTCAGCACACTGGTATTTTCGTCGATCAGCAGCTCGTCGATGCGCAGCATGGGCGCTCGCCTCTCTTTCGTGGATGTATTGTTACAGCGCCAGCAGCGCGTCGATGACCCGCTGGCAGTCCTCGCGGGTCAGGTTGGTGGAGCAGGGCAGGTTCACGATCTTAGCCCGGTAGTCCTGGGCCTTCTCGTCGCTGAACACCTGGTTTTTGCCGTAGTCCGCCTGCTCGTGGATCAGCGCCCACACCGGACGGGTCTGGATCTTCTGCTCCTTCAGTGCCTGAATGATGGCGTCACGCTGGTGGCGGGGATCCTCCAGATAGAGGGAGAAGAACCACTTGTTGGAGCGGGTGCAGTCGTCCCGGAAGGGCAGGATGCGGTAGCCGTTCTTGCCGTCCAGGGCGTCCTTGTACATCTGCCACATCTCATGCTTGTGGGCGATGAAGCCCTCCACCTGCTCGATCTGGGCCAGGCCCAGCGCCGCCTGCAGGTTGGTCAGGCGGTAGTTGTAGCCCACCTCGTCGTGCAAAAACTGCAGCTCGTCGGCCTTGGCCTGGGTGGACAGATGCTTTGCATGCTCGGCCCAGTCCGGATGGTTGGAGACCACCATGCCGCCGCTTCCGGTAGTGATGAGCTTGTTGCCGTTGAAGCTGTAAACGCCCACGTCGCCGATGGTACCGGCGTACTTGCCCGCGAAGGGACCGCTGGTGTAGTAGGTGCCCAGAGCCTCGGTGGCATCCTCGATCAGAATCAGGTTGTATTCCTTGGCGATGCGGGTGAACTCCACCATATCCGCCATGTTGCCGAACACATGCACCACCAGCAGGGCCTTCACATGGCGGCCGGTGGTGTTGTTGATCAGCTTGCCGTCTTCCATGTGGCACTGCTCTTTGCAGAAGCGCTCGGCGGCGGCGGGGTCCATGCACAGGCTGTCGTCACAGCCGATGAACACCGGCTCGGCATTGGCATAGCGCACCGGGTTGACCGCGGCGATGAAGGTGAGGGTGGGCACGATCACCTCGTCGCCCATGCCCACGCCGGAGATCAGCATGGCCAGGTGCAGGCCGGAGGAACCGCAGTTGCAGGCCACGGCCCGGTCCATGTGTACATAGTCGGCGATGGCCTTTTCAAAGTCGCCCACCTTGCTGCCGCCGGTGGACACCCACTCGCTGACCACCGCGTCGTTCACATATTCTTTTTCCTTGCCGGAAAAATTGGGAACGGACAAAGGAATAAAGTTTGCCATTTTCAATAACCTCTTTTCCAAAGATTGGGCTGGCGCCGTGCCGCTTTTGAAAGCGGCACTCAGCGCTTTTTCTTTGCTTGATATGTTTGCCAGGCGCTCTGAGCCAGCGACAGCGCGCAGGCACAAAGCCCCGGGTAAAGCACCAGTTCCATGGCCCCGTACCAGCCGGGGGCAAAGTAGCTGACCACGCTGGCCGGCTCGTTCATGGAAAAGCCGGAAAAGGTCATGGTCACGGGCTTGCCCTCCTCCGGGCTGCAGGGGTCCAGCCGCAGAGCGGCGATCCTGCCCTGGGGCAGAGTGTACACATAACTGCCGTCGTCCTGCTGGGCGGCAAAGACCCGCTTGTTCACGCTGAAGTCCTCGCCCTCGGCGTTTGTGTAATACAGGCACATCTCCCGGGGGCTGCGGTCGAAGGTGGCCGTCAGGCGCAGGGTACGCACCGTCATGCCGTCGGTGTTATGCCAGATCATCTGGGGGTCGCCGCTGGTGGTGATGTAGCTGCCGTCCTCCAGCAGCTGCATGTCCACCAGTTCAAAATTCTCCAGGGTAAGCTCACACTGGTAAAGGGTCCCGCCCGCCTTGGCGATCATGTCGGTTCCAAGGCTCCACACGCTGCCCCCCAGCCAGACGATCAGCGCCGCCGCATAGCACAAAAGGGGCAGAAAGGCCGGGCGTTCCAGCCATTGTTTCAGTTTCGCAATCATCGGGGCACCTCCATCGCAACCGGCTCATAGCCGTCGGGCGTGATGCGGTAGAGCAGCGTCTCGCCGTTTTCGGCGGCGGCCAGACCATCGGTGAACAGGCTGCCGTATGCAGCCACAAAGCCCGCGTCCAGCTTTTCCACAAAGATGTATTCACAGCCGCTCTCGGCCACTGCCTTTTCAAAGTCCTCGGTGCTGTAGGCGTGGAAGTAAAGCGCACCGCCCTCCTTGACTTCGGGCATGTTCTCGGGCAGACAGAAGGTACCGCCGCCCGCGCCGTACAGGCCGGTCTCCTCGTCCAGCTCCCAGCCGCTGTAATCCAGAATATTGGGCTGGAAGTAGCAGCTGTAGGTGAACCAGAGCAGGCCGTCGTCGCCCTGGCTCACAAAGAAGATGCGGTCATCCTCGTCGATCTGGGCCTTCACCGCGTCCACCTTTTCCATGATCAGGTACTGGTCCGCAAAGGTGGCATCGGAAAAGCCCAGCACGCTCATCTGGGGCAGCACCATCATGTTCACCCGCAGCAGCATCAGGCAGGCAAAGGCCAGCGCCCCTGCCTGGCCCAGCAGCCGCCAGCGGCCGGTCTGCACCACCCAGGAAAGCACCGCCGCGGCAATCAGGAACCAGACGATGTAATAGGTATCCATATAGCGGTTGTAGTCATCCAGCCCCTCTGCCTGGAAGGACTTGAAGATAAAACCGTAGCTGATGGTGATCACGTAGCTGTAGGCCGCAAAGCCCAGGGTGCTCAAGCCCATCCAGCACAGCACCCGCAGCCGCTGGCGCATGCCTTTTGCGAATACCAGCGCGATCACGAACAGAACAAGAATCATCGCCGCGACCACCACACCCGGGCCGATCATGGAAAGGGTCCATTTTTCACTGCTGAAAAAAGCGTCCCACATGTCGGCCATGGCAGTGTAGAACTGCTCCTGCCGGGCTGCGTACTCCTCCGATACCGGCAGGCCCAGCAGCATCTTGGTGCCCTGCAGTGCCGCGCCAAAGGGGCTCAGGGAGGTCACACCGGTGCCGCCGCTCTCAGCGTTTTTCTGCACCAGTACCGCGATGTAATTGCTCCATATTTTATACTGAGCCAACGGCGCTGCCAGACACAGCACCGCGAAGCCGAACCGCCGGGCAAGGCCCTCCTTCCAGCGGTCCTTGTAATCAAAGAGGAAAACGTCCGCCGCGATGCAGCCCGCCGCAATCAACGCAATGGGAAAGGTGTTGTCCTTGATGTTGGCCAGCAAAGCCAGAACCGGCAGCACCGCCCAGCGGGGTCCCGCGCTCTTTTCGCTGCGCAGAGCGATCCATATGGCCACCGCGCCGCCCGCCAGCATGCCGGCCGGCACATCGCCGTAGGCGCTCATGTAGGTATCGTCCAGGAAGATGGTACGGGCGTACACCGTGAAGAACCAGGGGGTGCACCAGCCGATCACCGCCATGGGCAGGGCCAGCCGGTAATACTTAAAGCCAATGACGCCCACCAGTGCGGCGATGCAGGCGAACAGCAGCAGGTCGTAGGCCAGATACACCTTAAAGGGCGCGAATGCGCCGAAGAACTGCACAAAGTAGCTCAGCACGATCAGGCCGCAGTTCTGGGTGGCCTGCCAGGGGGTGCCGTATTCACAGATGGTGTACAGATGATCGGTGGTACTGGTCATCTGCGCCGCCGGGCCCCAGAAGCTGAACTCGTCGAAATCGTGGAACATGGGCTGGCGGATGGAAAAATACACCGCGAAGCTGACAGCCAGCCCCCAGAACACCACCGCGCCGGGGCTGAGCAGCCGCCGGGCCTCGCTGCGTTTGGTCACCAGCGCAAAGATGCCCAGGCCCCAGGCTGCCAGATAGAACACCCAGCCGCCCGCCACCAGCAGATCCGCCACACCCGCCAGGGTGAACCAGATGCTGGTGATACCCAGCGCGGCAAGCGGAGCCAGCGCACTGTGCAGCCGTGCCTTCAGCGTAAGGAAGGCGCACAGGCCGAACAGGGCCGTAAAACTCAAAACCAGATCAAAATACTGCAAGCTCATTTCTCCTTTTTAAAGGCACTCCCGCCCCGGGGCTTCCGGCGTGCAATGCGCGCCGATTCCCGGAACGGCTCAGGCTCCAATATCGCCCACAGCTCCCACAGCACCGCAACAGCCACCGGCGGCACCAGCAGCCCCAGCACAAGGTCGGTGGCGGTGGGAACAAAGGCGGTGTACCAGCCCTCGGCCGGGTTCAGGGTCACCCCGTTAAAGCGGGTGGTCACACCGCCCACGCTGTCCGGGTCCAGGCGGATCTCACTCACCACGCACCTGCCCAGATCAAAGCGGTACACGCCATCGGCGACCTTTTGGGCATATACCATCTGAGCCGCGGAAAAATCCGCCTGGCCCGGCTCTTTCCAGTAGAGCACCACCGCCTGGCCGGGGGTGAGCTGCTCCACGCGCAGCTCCACCGTTTCCAGATAAATCCCTTCCGGGTTCGGGGCGGTCCAGTGCAGCTTGGGGTCGGTGTCGGTGGAGACGTACCACACGCCTTCCCCCTGCCCTTCCAGCTCCTGCACACCCACGCCGGTCAGGTCCTGCCAGGCAAGCTCGGTCTGTGTCTTCATTCCCTTATGGGCATACCAGGCGCTTTTGGCAAGGCTCACCCCGCTGAGAATCAGCCAGAGGGCCAGCACGGCAAGATAAGCCGCCGCCAGCCAGCGAATCGGTCGTTTCATGCCGCGCCTCCTTCCTCGCGCACCCAACGCACGGTGTCGCCCTCATACTCCACCCGCAGCAGGATCACCGAATCGGTGCGCCGGTCGGGCAGATCGTCGATGCCAAAGGCGGGGCCGATGGTCCCGGCGATGTAATCGTCGCTCTCGTCGATGAGGATGTGGGTGTAGCGCTTGTCCAGCAAAAACAGCCGCAGATCGTCCGCCGTGCAGACGGTCTGGTAGGGGTACACCTCCGGCATGCCCTCCTGGGCACGGGCCGGGTCCACCAGATTCATGTGGGTGGTGTCCCAGCTCCAGTCGCCCTCGTGGCCGTAGCCGAAGCCGCCGAAGCCCCGGGCCAGAGTGGCGTTCAGATCGTAGCCGAAGTAGTTCCAGCGGGTGGCGTCGTCGCCCTGGCTGATGAGCAGAACAGTATCGTCCCAATCCAGCAGGTCGTTCACCTGCCCGGCCCGCTCCTTCACGTCATCCCGCACCGCGTAGACCACATGGGGATAGTTCCAGAATCCCGCGGCGGGCACGCCCCGCCAGCCGATCAGCACACAGAACCCCGCCAGCACGCCCACACCGGCCAGCCGGGCCAGCTTGGCCCACGCGCCGCCAAAGCCCGCCCGGGCCAGAAGGCCCAGCGCCATCAGGAAAAAGCCCAGATAATAGGGCCCGATGTAGCGGATGTAATCCTTCAGCTCCAGGGCCTCCGGGTCCTTGAAGTTGAACACATACAAGAACAGGTGGAACACCAGAAAGGCCACCAGTGCCAGGGTGCCGAACACCGCCAGCACCACCGGCCGGAGGCGCTCCTCGCCCTTTTTCTGGGCAAAGAACACCACAGCCAGCACAAGGAAGATGGCCACCAGCGCCAGCGCACCGCCGCCCAAAAGGCACACCGGCACGCTCACCGGGCTTTTCAGCATCAGGGCGCTCACCTGGGTGAACTTTTCGGTGGGCTCCTCCAGCCGCAGCAGCTGCCGCACACCGGAAAGGATGGCCGCCCCCTGACTCATGGCCGCGTCGCCGCTGCCCACGGTGGTTTTATCCGCGCCAGTCATAGCCGCCACATAGCGGGTCCAGCCCAGGTAAAAGCCCGCCACCGGAACGGCCAGCAGCACACCGCCGCCCACCACCTTGGCCAGCCGGCGGACAAAGCCCGCCAGCGACCCGGTGAGCAGCGCATCCGCGCAGATAAGGCCCACCGCGATCAGGGCATAGGCAAGGCCCATATCCTTGATGAGGGTCAGAAAGCTCACCTGCACCAGCAGCACCGGCAGGCAGCAGATCTTGTCTTTTAATGCAAAATACAGGCAAACCGTGGCCCCGAACACAAAGCCCAGGGGCAGATCGCCCAGCACCGAGAGATACACGGTGGACAGCTCCCCCACCGAGGGGGCGCTGAAAAAGTAGGGCAGCAGAAAGCCGCAGCCCGCCAGCACCAGAGTGCCCGACCAGCGTTTGCCCGCCAGCGCAGCCATGGCGGCCACCGCCGCGGCCAGCATGGCGTCGTAGGCAAAGTAGGCGCTCCACTCCGAGAACCCGGCGCTGAAGAACTGGAACAGGTAAACCACAAGCATCATGCCCGGGTTGGAGGCCTTGGCCAGCAGATTGCCCTGGGCCGCCGGGTGCAGCACATTCTGCAGCTTGGTCAGCTTGGCCGCCGAACCCCACAGGGTGAATTCATCGTTCTGGGCAAATTCCGGCCGGGTGATGGCAAACACCGCCAGAAAGAACACGCTGGCCGCTAAAAACACACCGAAGGCCGGTGTGAACAGGGTCTCCAGCGTTTCGGCCAGCCGGCGGCGAGCCAGCAGAACGGCCACAAGCGCCGCCGCGCCCAGATAAAACAGCCAGCCGCCCACCGGCAGCAGGCCCAAAAAGCCCCAAAGGCAGAGCCACACCGCCCCGCCGCCGATCACCGGCAGCGCAAACAGGGCGGCATCCGCCCGGCAGATCCGGGCCAGGAAGGCGCTGTACAGCCCAATGGCCGCCAGCGCCAGGAATCCGCTGATCGTTACCATCACGCGTTTTCCCCCTTTTCAGTCAAGTCAAAAATCGGTCAGCCGGGCAAAACGTACACCGGCCCGATGAAGTAATGCTGGAACAGCAGCACCGCACCCAGCATGCCGAAGGCGGCAAAGGTCCACAGCGCCACCGCCTGGGGCTTTTTCTGCCCCGCGGCAAGGCGCGGGGCCAGCACATGGCTGAGCACCGCCGCCAGCAGCACCGTGAGCATCAAGAACGCGGGCAGGAAGTACCGCGCCTGCACACCGATGATGCGGATCATGCCCACCGGTGTGCTGGTGATATACATGGCAGTGGCCGCGCCGGTGATGTAGAGCACGCTCAGCACGCCCAGGCCCAGGGCGGGCGCGGGCTTCAGGCTGCTCTTCTCATGCACCGACAGCACCGCACCGAACAACAGCAGCATGGGGCTGATCAGGCTGATGAAGGGCACCTCCAGATCCAGCGCGCCGAACAGGCCCATCTGGCCCACGTAGAATTTGTTTTCGTAGAAGGTGCCCAGCAGCACCGCGATATAGCGCAGCGGGTTCGAGAGGATAAACGCCAGCTGCTCCACCTCGCCGGCCCCGGCAATCTGCCGCCCCACATAGGGGTAGTTGTAGCGGAAGGCGGTGCCGTACCAGTCGAAGAACTTGCCCAGGGCAAAGCCGCCCACCAGGCAGGCGACCGCCAGCTGCCACTTCTTCCAGCGGGTCTTCCAGGCACTCCTGGGCAGCACGATGGGCAGCACCAGCCACAGCAGGTTGATGTAGGGCTTGGCCACGTTCATCATCACAAAGGCAAACAGGAACAGGGCAATGTCCCGGTCGGTGATCTCGTCCTTGCAGTAGAAGCTGGCCACCAGGTAATAAAAACCCAGCAGGGTGGCGTCGTAGCTCACCGAGGCGGCCATATACAGGCTCAGGGGCAGCAGCATGAAGGCCAGAAACACCGGCTTGTAGCGCTTGCAGTTGCGCAGCGCCAGCCAGCACAGCGCCGCATAGGCGGCCAGGTTCGCCAGCCGGGCGGCGTACATGCAGCCCAGCGCGCCGAAGCCCAGCAGCCGGGCGATCAGAATGCCCAGCGCCTGGGGCGCCATGGAGATGGTCATGAAGAAATAGGGCTCGCTCACGGAATTCTCGGCGGGCTGGCCGTCGAAATAGGCGGCAAAGCCGTCGGCCACGCCGCTCACCGGTCCGCCCTCGCCCTGCTGCTTGAGAGCATAGCCCTCGGTGGTGTAGACGCGGGGGTTGCCGTCCTCGTCGGTGGTCATGCCCTGGCTGGTGTGACTGTTGACCCAGGCTCCGGGAAAGCTTTCCACCAGCTTGGCCACATCGTCCGGATAGGTGCGGCTGGCATCAAAATCCAGATGCCCCAGGCTCAGCGAATAGCTGCGCAGAAAATGATTGGTCTCGTCCGGCGTTTGCAGGGGCGGGTTGGCAAAACAGAACAGCGCGCCGCACAAAAAGATGCAGACGGCGGCCTTGGTATCCAGCTGTTTGACAAAACGCACCAGCAAAAACACCGCCAGGGTGGCCAGGCTGGCCAGGCCCACCATGGCCGCGGTGAGAGGCAGCGCCGCGATGCGTCCCTCCAGGTAATAAAACACCCGCCAGTAATAGGCAAAGCACACGGCCCCGGCGCAGGCGCACAGCCAACCCAGCAGCCAGAACACCCCGCCGGGCAGCCGCCGCAGCCGGGTCAAAATGTTTTGTTGCGTCATAGAAATTCCTTTTCGCTTCGTTGATTTTTGCCGTTTCACAGCGGCGGGAAAACTCCCCTTTTTAAACGGCATAAGCCGGGCAGACCTTTTTGCAAAAGTCCGCCCGGCAATGGCAAGGCAAGCCCGGGGGCATGCCCTGCCCGTGAGCTTATGGCAATACCACATAATTCACGCCTGGCGGCTCAGGCGGCGTATCGCGCCAAAATTTTCCGTGGAATTTTCCAAAAATGCTCGCCAAGCCACCAAGGCTTGTCTGTGCTTTTTGGTTCATCCCGCAAAAAATTTTCCGGCGCGCTCCACCACCTGAAATTATGTGGTATCGCCTTACAGATTATAAACGTCCGGCTTGTAGCGGTCCAGGTTGTTTTTCAAGAACTCGATGGTTGCCGCCAGGCCCTGCTCGAAGGTGTACTGGGGTTTCCAGTCGGTCATGGAGCGGATCTTGGTGGAATCGCCCAGCAGGCGGTTGACCTCGCTCTTCTCAGGGCGCAGGCGCTGCTCGTCGCACACGATCTTGGCCTCGGGGTTGATCTGGCGGATCAGCTCGTTGGCCAGATCGCCGATGGAATGCTCCTCGCCGGTGGCGATGTTCACCTCCTGGCCGATGGCTGCCTCGCAGCCCGCCAGCGCCATGAAGCCCGCCGCGGTGTCCTTCACGTAGTTGAAGTCACGGGTGGGGGTCAGGCTGCCCAGCTTGATCTCGGTGGCGCCGGTGAGCAGCTGGGTGATGATAGTGGGGATCACGGCCCGGGCGCTCTGGCGGGGGCCGTAGGTGTTGAAGGGCCGCACGATGGTGACCGGCAGATCAAAGCTGCGGTAGAAGCTCTCGGCCAGACGGTCCGCGCCGATCTTGGTGGCGGAATAGGGGCTCTGGCCCTGGTAGGGGTGCTTCTCGTCGATGGGTACATACTGGGCGGTGCCGTACACCTCGCTGGTGCTGGTGACCAAGAGGCGCTTGGTGCCCACCTGACGGGCCGCGTTCAGCACGTTCAGGGTGCCCTTGATGTTGGTGTCCACGTAGCTGTCCGGGCTGTGGTAGCTGAAGGGAATGGCGATCAGCGCCGCCAGGTGATACACAATGTCCTGCCCTTCCATGGCGTGACGCACACCGTTGGGATCACGGATGTCGCCCATGAATACCTCGATCTCGTTTTTGATCTCCTTGGGCAGGGTGTCCAGCCAGCCCCAGGTGCCGAAGGAATTGTAGTAGCAGAAGGCCTTGACCTTCTCGCCCTTTCGTACCAGCTCTTCGGTGAGGTGGCTGCCGATGAAGCCGTCGGCTCCGGTGACCATCACAGTGTTCGCCATATCGCAGAATCTCCTTTGCAACTTCGTTTGTTTTTTATGCCAAATATCCAGCCGCGCCGCCGCCCGCCGCACTGCGGGTCGGGGCCGGTTCGGTTGTTACCCAGTTGTTACTAAGTATAATATAAACCGCCATTAATTTCAACAAAGACAACACCGCACAATTCACGGCGAACGTCTCAGGCGGCGTATCACGCCAAAATTTTCCGTGCTATTTTCCAAAAATGCTCGCCAAGCCACCAAGGCTTGCCTGCGCTTTTTGGTTCATATCGCAAAAAATTTTCTGGCGTGCTCCACCTCCTGGAATTATGCGGCGTTGCCTAAAAACAGCACCCCTTCCCTTTGCTCCCCCACCTGGAAGCCTGTTTTCCTTTACAGTGGCCAGAAAAGCCGGTATAATGAGGGTTTGGGAAGGTTTTCCCGCAATATACCGAAATAAAAAGGATGGGCAACCGTTTTGAGCTTTCAAAATCTTTCTTACCTTGCCTTTGCGCCGCTGGTGGCTTTTGTGTACCTGAAGCTTATGCCCCGGCGCTGGCAAAATCATTTTCTGCTTGCGGCAAGCCTTGTTTTCTATTGGTGCAACCGCCCCACGGGCAGCGATTTTTCCGGCCTGTGGCAGGCGCTGCCCATCGCCCTGCTGGCGGCCAGCTGTGTGTTCGTGTGGCGCATGGGCCTGAGCCTGCAGGCCGCGCCGCCCGAACAGCGCGGGCGAAAGCTGGCGGCAGCGGTGATCGTGCTGCTGGCAGTTTTGGCCGTGTTCAAGTATTTCAACCTGGCGCTGGCCGCGCTGCCCTTTGCGCCCGGTGTGCTGCACCGCCTGCCCTTCCCGCTGGGCATCAGCTTCTACACCTTCGCTGCCCTCTCCTACCTGATCGACGTGAGCCGGGGCGACATGCCCGCCGAAAAGCGGTTTGTGAATCTGGCGGCCTTCCTCAGCTTTTTCGGCACCATTACCGCCGGACCCATCTGCCGGGCCCAGAAGGTGCTGCCCCAGCTGAACGAGGAGCACCGGTTCGACGCGGCCCGCACCGTGCGTGCGCTGCAGCTGTTCGCCCTGGGCTTCTTCAAAAAGGTGGCGGTGGCAGACGTGCTGATGATGTACGTGAGCCAGGTCTTCGCCGACATCCCCGGCCACGGCGGCCCGGCGCTGCTGGCGGCCACGCTCGGCTACACCTTTTATCTTTACTTTGATTTTGTGGGTTATTCCCAGATGGCCCGGGCCAGCGCTCTCTTGCTGGGGCTGGAGATCCCGGAAAACTTCAAGACCCCCTTCTTTGCCACCAACTTCTCCGGCTTCTGGAGCCGGTGGCACATCAGTCTTTCCAGCTGGCTGCAGGACTATCTGTTCACCCCGCTGGTCTGGGCGGATGCCTCCAAGCTGCCCCTGCTGGGCCGCAAGATCACCCGGTTCTCGCCGGTGTTCTGTGTATTCTGCGTGTTCTTTGTCTCCGGCTTCTGGCACGGCAACACCCTGCCCTTTGTGATCTGGGGCCTTTTACAGGCCGCCTACCGGGTGGGTGAGGAGCTGCTGCATCAGAAGCTGGGCAAGCCCAAAAAGAAAGCCCCTGCCCGCCAGATGTGGGCCAAGCGGCTGGGCGTATTCCTGCTCTGGAATTTCAGCATGGTGTTCTTTGCTATGGGCAGCGCCATCGGCCAGCCGGAGGGCGAAAGCTATGGCGTGGGCCAGGCTTTCGCCATTCTGAAGGGCTGGTTCTCGGGCTGGTCCCCCGCCCGCTTTGCCTCCGAGAGCTGGCAGGCCATTCTGGGCGGCTTCTACAACAACACCCTCATGGGCGCGGCCTGGCTTGTGATGCTGGCCTGCACCCTGGCCCTGGCCTTCTGGCTGGACTGGCAGCGCAACTTCCAGTTCAAGAACAAGAGCGAGGAGCTGGTGCTCACTGCCCAGAAGCCCGCTGTGCGCTGGGCGCTTTACTACGCGCTGGTGCTGTTCAGCTTCGCCGGTCTTATCATGCAGAACGGCGGCTTTGCCGGGGGCAGCTTTGCCTACGGCGGTTTTTAATTCGAATCGCGGAAAGGAGCCCACGGCCCCATGAAACATATTTTACGCAACCTTGCGCTGCTGCTGGTTCCGGTGCTGGCGTATTTCTGCCTGTTTGCGGCCTTTGAGCCCAACAACTATTTCGGCCTGCACCCGAACACCGACAGCGACGCCCCCATCAGTCGGCTGAAGGATTTCAAACGCCAGCCCCACAATTCCATCATCATCGGCGATTCCCGCTTTGCCCACTTCGACATGGATCTGGTGGAACAAACCAGCGGCCGCCCCTGGCAGAATCTGGCCTTCGGCGGCGCGTCGCTGCGGGAGGGCATCGACCTTCTGAACTGGGCGCTGGATAACAATCCCGACCTGGAGGAAGTGATCTTCGGCTTTTCCTTCTACACCATCAACCAGGGCTACGACACCGACCGGATGAGCAACCTGGAAAAGACGCTGAACAACCCCTTCGCCTACTTCTTTAATCTGGAATACAACGTGAACATGCTCACCAACCTGCAAAACCAGATCACCGGCCGGGTGGACGCCCCCGAGACCGGCGACTGGGTCTACCCGCAGGACTACACCGCCGCCGACGGCACGGTGTATGAGGTTCACACCCTGCTGGCCGAGTACCCCGCCGCCCTGATCACCAAATGCGAGAACTGGGCGCTGAACACCAGCCAGCTGGACCGGCTGTACGAGGCCGCCGCCCGCTGCGCCGAGCGGGGCGTGAAGCTGACCGTGGTGCTGGCCCCCATGGCGGATATCGTGAAAACCGAGGTATGCGACGTGTACGGCGAAGGCGGTACCATCACCGAGCAGATGGAAACCACCGTGCTGCCTCAGCTGGCGGAACAGTCCGCCGAACTGGGCTTCTCGGTGCTGGACTACGAATGGACCGACCGGCCGGACCTTGACGACGACACCCAATTCTACGACGGCTTCCACCTGGACGAGCGCTACGGCCTGCCCCAGTGGACCGAGCAGCTGTTCACCGATCTGGGCTAACAGCAGCACCCCGCCAGTCCGGCGGATGCTGCCCCAAAAGCCCCCAAAAAAGGAGAGAAAAAAGTGAGTCTTGATTTTCTGATCCTCTACGAGCATACGGTGCGGGAATACGAAAGCGACCTTCTTTTAAAGCTGGAGCTGGAACGGCGGGGCTATACCGCCGAGATCCGCCAGCTGCTGGACCGCAAAAAGCTGAAATACTTCACCTGGAAAAAGCCCAAGGTGCTGGTGTCCAGCTGCATGTACGACAACGAAGCCATCAACAGCCACGTTTACAACAACGTGGGCAGGCTGAACAAGATCGTGAACCTGCACTGGGAGCAGATGCTCAGCGACACCCAGGAGGAGGGCGACTGGTTCAACTTCAACGGCAACGCCAAAAAGTGCGTGCAGACCTGCTGGGGCCGCCGCACCGCGGACCGGCTGATCGCCCACGGCATGGAGGAGAAAAACTGCCCGGTGACCGGGGCGGTGATGATGGACTTCGTGCGGCCGGAATTTTCCGGCTATTTCAAAAACAAGAAAGACCTGTGCGCCGAGTTCGGGCTGGACGCCTCCAAGGAGCTGCACCTTTACATTTCCAGCTTCGGCTATGCCAGCATGACCGAGCAGGAGGTCAAAGAGCTGAGCGAGATGGCGGGCACCGACTTCACCGGATTTGCCGCCACCAACCGGGTGAGCATGGCCGAGACCCTGCGCTGGTTCGACGAGTATCTGCGCCAGCACCCGGAAGTGGAGCTGGTCTACCGCCGCCACCCCAGCGAATGGAACAGCCCTCAGCTGGCCGAGCTGGCCAAAAAGCGGCCCAACTTCCATGTGATCTTTGCCTACGGCGTGAAGGACTGGATCATGGCGGCGGACTCCATCTCCATCTGGATGAGCACCGCCATTGCTGAGGTGTACATGGCGGGCAAGAGCTGCCACATCCTGCGCCCAGCTCCCATCGAGCACGAGTATGACCCGGTGATCTATGCCGGAGCCCATTACGTGACCAGCTACGAGGAATTTCTCGCCGCCATGGCGGACAAGAACCCGCCCTTCCCCATCGCCCGCGAGGTGATCGAGGGCTATTTCGACCCCAGCGAAACCCCCGCCTACATCCGCATGGCGGACCTGCTGGAGACCGTGTACAAGGAGCCGCCCCGGGACGAGCCCATGGGCGAGGGCTTTACGCCCCATTTCAACCTGCTCAAATTCTTCGCGCTGTGGGGCGTGCACATCCTGTTCGCCCTTCGCCTGCCCCCGAAAAAGGTGTTCTTCTTCCACAAGGGTCTGGCGGATTTTGCACAGCGCATCTACGGTTATGTGGAAAAAGCCTATGTGCCCAAGGCGCAGATCAAGGCCATGGAGGACAAGATCCGCCCCTTTGTGATGAAAGGGGGCAACTGACCGGACATGGAACGCCAGATGCGCCGCAACGTGCTGTTCAATACCGCGGGCAGCCTTTTGTTCTACATCTGCCAGGCAGCCATCACCCTGCTGGTCACCGCCCTGGCCGGAGCCGAGGCCAACGGCCTGCTGGCCACCGGCATGACCATCGCCAACGTCTGTCTGTCCGCCGCCAGCTATGGTATGCGCACCTTCCAGGTGTCGGACCTGTCGGGCAAATACACCGACCGCAGCTACCTGTTCAGCCGCTACATCACCCTGACGGCGGCGGGGCTGGGCTGCCTTGTGTTCTCGTTTATCAACAGCTATTCCGCCCAGCAGCGATGGGTGATCTTCCTCTACACCGGCTACCGACTGATCGAGAGCTGGTCCGATGTGTGGCACGGCTACCTGCAAAAGGCCGAGCGGATCGACATCGTGGGCATCAGCTTCGGGGTGCGCGGCATCGTGACCGCCCTGAGCGTGACCCTGGGTCTTCTGCTCACCAAGGACCTGGTGCTCACCCTGGCCATTCTGTTCGTGCTGAATGCCGCCTATGTGCTGGTGGTGGATATTCCCCTGGCCCGCCGCCGGGCGGACCTGAAGCGCACCGGCGGCGCAGGCGTGAAGGCGCTGCTGCTGGAATGCCTGCCGCTGGCGGTGTACGCCTTTTTGAACACCACCATCGCCTCGGTGCCCCGCTACTACTGCGAGCGGATTCTGGGCAGCGTGAAGCTGGGTTATTTCAATAACGTTTTCCTGCCGGTGATGATTTTGCAGGTGGCGGTGATCTACCTGTTCGTGCCCTTCATCACCACCTTCGCCCACCTGTGGACCGACCGGAACGGCAAGGGCTTTTACAAGGGACTGCGCCTGCTGGGCGCGGCGCTGGTGGCCCTGTGGATCGCCGGCACCATCGGCGTGGCTCTGCTGGGCCGCTGGGGGCTTTCGATTCTGTACCCCACCACCCCCGAGGTGCTGGACTATGCGCCCCTGCTGCAGCCACTGGTGCTGGCCACCGTCTGCACAGTGGCGGCCACGGTACTGTGTCACCTGCTCACCATCGCCCGGGAGATGCGGGGCCTGATTCTGGGCAATCTGGCGGGCCTTGCCGCTGCCCTTCTGGCCAGCCAGCCTTTGCTGCGCGCTTTCGATGTGTACGGTGCGGCCTGGGCCACCATCCTGGGCATCGGCGTACAGGCCATCGCTCTGCTGGCCTTCCTGCTCGTTCGGTGCAAAAAGCAGTTCTCGGCCGGTTAAACGTATCTTCTAAAACCGCACAGCGCGGCGTTTTCTCCTGTTTGGGAGCGAAAACGCCGCGCTGTTTTTATTTGTCTCCAAATTTACACTTCCGTTACAGCTTGATGCCGGATTTTGATGCCGCTTTCCTGTTACAGTAAAGCCACGGATTCAAACACCCCCAAAAGGAGGAAGCAATATGTTAAACCGTGGTTTTTGTTTTCTTTTGTGTGCGGCGCTGCTGGCAGCCCTTTCTGCCTGCGGCGCGCAGGAACCGGCAGAATCACCCGCCGCAAGCACCGGCGGCTCCGTGGCGGCCTCGGAACCATCCCGCCCTGCCCAGAGCAGCTCGCTGCGTGAGCTGTACATGGGCGCAGCCACCAGCGAGGGCTATTACTTCATTGACCCCATTCAGAATTCGGACGGCTCTGTTACCCTGATGTATCTGGATTTTGCAAAGGGCGTGGAGCTGCCCCTCTGCTCCTCCCCCGGCTGCCCGCACAATGGTCCGGAGTGCCCGGCCAATCTGCCCGCTTCCGGCGGTGGTTACGTTCCTCTTGCAGTGGGCGAGCAGCTGGTGCTGGTCTACACCGGCGCCCCCTCCTCCAGCCAGGATCTGGGCGAAGGCGCTTTGCCCCGCATTGAAACTATGGAGCCGGACGGCAGCGGACGAACCCCGATCATCCGTTTTGAATCCGGGCAGGAGCTGTTCGACCCCTACATCACCGACGGCCAGAATCTTTACTGCAACCTGATGACCACCAAAGGCGGCCAGACCACAAAGGAGCTGGTATGCATTGATCTCACCAGCGGCGAAATGACCGCCCTTTGCACGCTGGACGATTCCGTGGGCGAGACCCTGTCCGGTGCCTGCGGCGAAGCCTTCATCCTGAGCAGCTACAACAAGCAGGGCCAGCGGGTCTTTCTGCGGATGGACGCCGCATCCCTGCAAAAGGAGGAGCTGATGACCATCTCCCCGGATATTTCCACCTACCGGCTGGAGAACGGGCAGCTGTATTACATTGCGCAAAATCAGCTGCACGCGCTGGATTGCGCCAGCCTGGACGACACTGTGGTCTGTGAACTGGACCCCCTCAGCGAAGCCCAAGATGCCCTGCTGGGCAGCAGCCGGGACGGCCATGTGCTGATGCTCCTGGACGATTACGAGACCGGCGAGACCAGCTATTTTGTCATCGACACGGCCACCGGTGAGCAGCCCCCCTTCACTCTGGCGTATTCCAGCGCCATGGGCAGCCAGCGGCCGGTTGTCATCCTGGCCAAGGTCCCCGGGCAGGAGGTCTACCTGGTGGAGACCGGCGAGACCATGGTGGACGTGCAGACCACCGGCAGCGACGGCACTGCCGTTACCGTTCAGATTCCTCGCCCCATGCACGCGCTGATCTCGGTTTCCGATTACTGGAGCTCCAATTCGAATTACACCAAGATCCAATCTGATTTTTAACGCAGCAACGCCCCGTCCCTTAACCGGGACGGGGCGTTGTTCATTTCGTCTGCTTTTGTATGAATCAGCCGTTCTGCATCCGGCGGCCCATCCAGTGGGAATAGAGTCCCGGCACACCCATGAAGACCAGCCAGATCATTATCCTGCCGGTATTCTGCGGCAAAAGCCAGTTGCCCAGAATCACCGCCACACCGCACAGGCCCCAGATGCCTCCGGTGACCATGTGGATATGGTTCCAGTTCTCTTCACTGGCCATGGAAAACCGGTCCTGCACGCCCCAGCGGGAGCCGAAGGGCAGCTCGGCCACATGGGCCGCCACGATCAGCACTGCCAGCCCCATCAGGCTGAACAGAAGCACAAAAACCTGTATCCGGCCAGTGAGATTCGCCCCATAAATCACGCTGTACATGGCCACGCTCAGCAGCGGAATCAGCCAGCCAAGGCCCTCCCGCAGCGCACCCATCAGCCGGGGTCCAAGCACCATGCTGTGCACCGTGGCATACACCACCCAGTGCATCACCATGAGCACAATGGGAATGGCGATCACCGCCCAGGGCTTGCTCATCAGGCTGGTCACCTCGCCGGTTTCGCCGCTCCACTGCACCGCCATCTGCCCGGGCAGGCGGCCATAGGCCAAAAGCCCGGCCACCAGCGGCAGAGCGCAGGCCGCAAGGCCCGCCCAGAACGGAGTTTGTATCTGCTTTTTCATCCCACAGCACTTCCTTTCCTGCTCGGGCATCCCGGGACTGGCGCTGTATCACGAAAAGCACCGCCCATGGGATGCGGATATTTTTCTACTGTTATCATACCGCTTGCCGCCGGGGCCGGTCAAACCCGGCGGCGGGCGGTTTTGCGCCGTTTGCCCGGCCTTTTGGGCCCGGCGCTTTTGCGGGCGGGGCGGCGCGCGGTTTTGCAAAAAAATCATAAATTTCACACCGGCAACCCGGTGGGAATTTGTAATATGGGCCAGGGCATGCTATAATGAAGCGACGGCACAGGAATCTCCTGTGCGCAAGCCTTAACTTCAAGGGAGGGGACCGACCCATGAAATACTGTAAAAAATGCACCATGCCCGACACCCGGCCCGGCATCACCTTCGATGCCGAGGGCGTTTGCAGCGCCTGCCGCCACTACGAGAGCCGCTCGAAGGTGGACTGGGATGCCCGCTGGAAGGAATTTGAAGCCCTGTGCGACAAATACCGCGGCTGCAACGGCCCCGGCGGCTACGACTGCGCTGTTGCTGTGTCCGGCGGTAAGGACAGCCACTTCCAGGTGTACATCCTGAAAGAGGTCATGAAGATGAACCCCATCCTGTTCAGCGTGGAGGACAACTTCCCCATGACCGAGGCAGGCAAGCACAACCTGAAGAACATCAGCGAGGAGTTCGGCTGCACCATCATCAGCTGCAAGCCCAACATCAAGGCCCAGAAGACCCTGATGCGCGCCTTCTTCGAAAAGTACGGCAAGCCCACCTGGTACGTGGACCGGCTGATCTACACCTTCCCTCTGCACATGGCGCTGAAGTTCAACACTCCCCTGCTGTGCTACGGCGAGAACGTGAGCTTTGAGTACGGCGGCAACGCCGACGAGGAGACCTACTCCGCCCGCGGCCAGATCGAGAACGGCGTGGCCGTCGGTTTCCCCGAGGAGGAGCTGCTCAGCTACGGCGTTTCCGCCAACGACCTGGCTCTGACCAAGGCCCCCACCGCCGAGGAGCTGGCAAAGCTGGACCCCTTCTACATGAGCTACTTCCTGCCCTGGAACAGCTACAAGAACTATCAGCTGGCCAAGAGCCGCGGCTTCCACGACCTGACCCACGAGTGGGACCGCCGCCATCACGTGGAGAACTTCGACCAGATCGACTCCCGCGCCTATCTGGTGCACTCCTGGCTGAAGTACCCCAAGTTCGGCCACGCCGCCGCCACCGACTACACCGCCCGTTACATCCGCTATGGCCTGATGACCCGCGAGGAGGCCATCCCCCTGATCAAGGAGCGGGACGGCGCGCTGGACCCGCTGTGCGTGCGTGATTTCTGCGAGTTCTGCGGCTACACCGAGAGCGAGTTCTGGGCCATTCTGGACAAGTTCTACAACACCGACATCTTCCACAAGGACGAGTACGGCCGCTGGGTTCTGAACCACCCCATCTGGGAAGAGAATAAATAATCACAATTTATGATTATCTGCCCCGCTTTTTCGCCAAAAAGCGGGGCATTTTTTGTTTTTCTGGTAATATCGCGCAAAAAAGTGCTTGACAAACCGTAAATTCGACGGTATCATAAACGCATACTATCATCCAAAAGCTAGGAAGAGAAGAGTAGGCTTTCGGCATCGACCCTTACTAGAGAGCCCCGACGGTGGAAACGGGCAGGGAACAGGAAGCTGAACATGGTCTCGGAGCTGCGTGTGCGAAGAGCAGGAGTTCTAAGTGCCCGCCGGGAACGCCCGTTAAAGCGTCAGGCTGTAATCAGTTCATTTCTGCCGCAGCCGGAAAGGCCGTTGTCCCCGCAAGGGGCCGGTGAATCAAGGTGGTACCACGAAGTCTGTTACAGGCTGTCGTCCTTGTTTTGTTGCAAGGATGGCAGCCTTTTTGTTTTGCCGTTTTACCGCCGGACCGAAAAAAGGAGAGAAAGAAAGCAATCATGTTTGAGATCAAACATCTGACCAAAATCTTCACGGGAAGCGCCAACAAGGTGGAAGCCCTGCGGGATGTTTCCACCACCATTCAGGATGGCGACATCTTCGGCATCATCGGCATGAGCGGCGCGGGCAAAAGCACCCTGCTGCGCTGCCTGTGCCTTTTGGAAAAGCCCACCGAGGGCCAGATTCTTTTGAACGGCAAGGACCTTGCCCACCTGAAGGGCAAGGAGCTGCTGGAGGCCCGCCGCCAGATGGGTGTGGTGTTCCAGGGCTACAATCTGCTGATGCAGAAGACCGTGGCCGAGAACGTGGCCTTCCCCTTGAAGCTCACCGCCTACAAAAAGGACGAGGTGGAAAAGCGGGTGGCCGAGCTGCTGGAGCTGGTTGGCCTTGCGGATAAGGCGCAGAGCTATCCCAGCCAGCTTTCCGGCGGCCAGAAGCAGCGTGTGGCCCTGGCCCGGGCGCTGGCGTCCAACCCTCAGGTACTGCTGTGCGACGAGCCCACCAGCGCCCTGGACCCCCTCACCACCAAGAGCGTGCTGGAGCTGCTGCAGGCCATCAACAAAAAGCTGGGCGTGACGGTGATCATCATCACCCACGAGCTGGCGGTGGTCAAGGCCATCTGCAACCGGATGGTGGTCATCGACGGCGGCCGCTTTGTGGAGCAGGGCGACGCGGCTCAGATTTTTGAACATCCCCAAAGCGACGTGGCCCGCCTTTTGCTGGGCAAGGAGGAATAAACCCATGGCAGAATTTTTCGCGGAGTACGGCAGCCTTTTGTGGGAGGGCACGCTGGAAACCCTTTACATGACCTTTGTTCCCACCCTGGTGGCCTATCTGATCGGCCTGCCTCTGGGCGTGCTGCTCACCACCACCAAATCCGGCGGCATCATGGCCGCCCCCCGCTTCAACGCGGTGTTCGGCTGGTTCGTGAACCTGTTCCGCAGCATCCCCTTCATGATACTGATTTTCTTCGTTCTCCCCTTCACCCGGCTGATCGCGGGAACCTCCATCGGCGCAACCGCCGCCAACGTTCCCCTGTCCATCGCGGCGGCGCCCTTCGTGGCCCGCATGGTGGAGCAGAGCCTGGAGGAGATCGACGCCGGCGTGGTGGAGGCCGCCCGCTGCATGGGCGCCACCAACTGGCAGATCATCACCCGGGTGCTGCTGGTGGAAAGCGTGCCCAGCCTGCTGCGGGGCCTGTCCATCACCATCATCACCATCTTCGGCTACACCGCCGTGACCGGCGCTGTGGGTGCGGGCGGCCTTGGCAACATTGCCTTCCGCTTCGGCTACCAGCGTTACCAGAGCGACGTGATGTACGCCACCATCGTTCTGGTGGTCATTCTGGTGTGCATCATCCAGAGCGTGTGCAACCTGCTGGCCCGCAAGGCCGACAAACGCAACCGCTGATCCCCTTTTGAAAAAACAGCGCCCCGCTTCGGGCGGCGCGCGAGCCTTGAGCCGGGTGCTGTTTTCGTTTTATAACACTTATTTCAATCCATCAACATAGAGGAGTGTGTATCATGAAAAAACTGATTTCTCTGGCTCTGTGCGCCGTGCTGGCCCTGAGCCTGGCCGCCTGCGGCGGCAAGTCCGGCGGCTACAAGATCGGCATCCCGGCAGACGCCACCAACGGCGGCCGCGCGTTGCAGCTGCTGCAGGAGCAGGGCATCCTGACCCTGACCGAGGGCGTTGGCCTGGAGGCCACCGAGCGGGACATTGCCGAAAACCCCTACAATGTGGAGATCGTTCCCATGGAGGCCGCGGCCCTGCCCAGCAGCCTGCCCGATCTGGACTTCGCCGTGATCAACGGCAACTACGCCTCCGGCGCTGGCATCGGCGACACCGTTCTGGTGAGCGAGGACGCCGAGAGCGTGGCCGCCCAGACCTACGGCAACGTGCTGGCCGTGAAGGAAGGCCGGGAGAATGAGCCCGCCATCCAGGCGCTGGCCGCCGTGCTGGTGAGCCAGGACGTGCAGGATTGGATCGCTGAAAACTACAACGGCGTGGTCATGCCCATGGGCGCAACCGACGCCGCCATCCCCGAGATCGCCGAGCCCGTCACCCTGAAGGTGGGCGCTTCCCCCAGCCCCCATGCCGAGATCCTGGAGTACGCCGCCCCCATTCTGGCCGAGCACAACGTGACCCTGGAGATCGTGGAATTTGACGATTACGTGATGCCCAACACCGCCGTGGAGGACGGCAGCCTGGACGCCAACTACTTCCAGCACCAGCCCTACCTGGATGACTTTAACGCCGAGCAGGGCACCCACATCGTGAGCGTGGTCACCCCCCACTACGAGCCCATGGGCATCTACCCGGGCAAGACCGCCGATCTGAGCGTGTTCTCGAAGTAAATCTCCCCCATCCCCCCAAATGCAAGCAAGCAAAAAAGAGGAATCCCGCATGGGCTTCCTCTTTTTTATTTGCTCTTGGAATCAGGCCTCAGCGGAGACCGCAGGCTGGCGATCCTCCTTGGGCAGCCATTTGCCGCACTTGTAATACACCACGAAGCAGATGCTGGTGATGACCCAGCTGATGGGATAGCTGACCAGCACGGTGGTGATCTCCTTGCGGAAGGGAGTCACCAGGAACACCCACAAAATACGCAAACCGCACACGCCGCTGCCGGTAAGGATCATGGGGATCAGCGCCTGACCGCAGCCACGGATCGCGCCGGACAGAATCTCGATGCACACGAAGGTCACGTAATAGGGCATCATATGGCGGACCATCACGGTGCCGATCTCCAGCACGGCCTGGTCCTGGGTGAACATGCGCAGGAAAATTCCCGAGCAGCTGACCATCAATACGCTCATGGCCACCGCGGTGCCCGCGCACATAGCCAGACACACGTTTACGCTCTTGCGCACCCGGCTGTACAGCCCCGCGCCGTAGTTCTGGCCCGCGAAGGTGGTTATGGCGATGCCGTAAGCGCCGCTGACCATCCAGAAGAAGCCGTCCACCTTGGAAAAGCTGGTCCATGCGGCCACCGTGTCGGTGCCGAAGGAGTTGATGCAGCTTTGCAAAATCACGTTGGAAATGGCGTACATGTTGCCCTGGATGCCCGCCGGGATGCCCACCTGCAGCACCCGGCTCAGGCTGGCCTTATCGAAGCCCAGCTGGCTTTTCTCCAGCCGGTAGATGGCCGAGGTGCCCGCCAGCGAGATGTACACCAGCACGGCGCTCACCCACTGGGAGATCATGGTGGCAAGGCCTGCGCCCAGTGCGCCCATGCCCATCACTGCCACGAACAGGATGTCCAGCACGATGTTTACCAGACAGGCCACGATCAAGAAGTACAGCGGGCGCTTGGTGTCGCCCACCGCGCGCAGAATGCCCGCGCCCACGTTGTAGAAGAAGGAGGGGATCATGCCCAGGCAGTAGGCGATCAGATACTGCACCGCGTATTCCATCACATCGTCCGGGGTGCCCATGGCCAGCAGAGCGGGCCGGGCTGCCAGCACGCCCACCACCGTGAACACCAAACCGCCCAGCAGCGACATGGCTGCCGAGGTGTGCACGGTCTTGCGCACCCGTTCCGGGTCCCGTGCACCCACGCCCTGGGCCACGACCACAGTGGTACCGGCCGCCACGCCGGTGAACAGGTTGACCACAATGTTCACCAGGTTGCTGGTACCGCCGCCCACCGCGGCCAACGCCTGCTTGCCCACGAACTGGCCCACAATGATGGCGTCGAAGGTGTTGTAAAGCTGCTGGAAGAAGGTACCGAACAGGATGGGGAAAAAGAACACCAGGATCTGCTTCCAGATCACGCCCTGGGTGATCTGGTTTTCCGCGCTGACGGAACGCGACATATCACAAAAACCTCTTTTCTGAAATTCACTCCCGGGGGCATCGGCCCTCATAAAAACTCTTGAAAACCAGAACAGTATAGCACGATTGCACCGCCGTGTCGACCATCGTTATTTGTTTGGCGCAAATTCGGTAATTTGACCAAAGCCATGACAAGTTCGCAACAAGTTCTTTATAATATAAAGGCAGAATATCCACGCTCTCAGCCGTGCGCAGAAAGGAAGACCCGCTCCATGGCACACATTCTCATCGCCGAAGACGAAACCGCCATCAACAATCTGATCCGCTCTAATTTAAAGCTGGTGGGCCACAGCTGCGCCCAGGCCTTCACCGGCCCCGAGGCGCTGGAGCTGGCCCAAAGCCAGGCCTTTGATCTGGTGCTGCTGGACGTGATGCTCCCCGGGCTGGACGGCTTTGCCGTGAAGGCCAAGCTGCCCGCCGGGCTGCCGGTGATCTTCGTGACCGCCAAGACCAGTCTGTCGGACAAGCTGCAGGGGCTGGGCCTTGGCGCGGAGGACTACATCGTGAAGCCCTTCGAGGTGCTGGAGCTGCTGGCCCGGGTGGAGATCGTGCTGCGGCGGGGCGGCAAATCCGCCCGCACCTTCACGCTGGACGAGCTGCGGGTGGACCTGGACGCCCACCGGGTCTTTCTGCGGGAGGAAGAAGTTCCCCTCACACCCCAGGAATACAGCCTGCTGGAGGTGCTCATCACCAACCGGAATCTGGCCCTCAGCCGGGAAAAGCTGCTGAACCTGGCCTGGGGCTACGACTATGAGGGCGAGAGCCGCACGGTGGACGCCCACATCCAGCGGCTGCGCAAAAAGCTGGAGCTGGAAAACCGCATCCAGACCGTTTACAAGCTGGGCTACCGGCTCAGCACCCGCTGAAAGGGGCTTTTTCATGAAAAAGATCACCCTGAAATACTGGCAGAAAACCTATCTGGCCACGCTGGCGCTGTTTCTCTGCTGCCTTGCGGGCAGCATCGGGGCGGTGTTCAGCCTGGGGCAGCGGCAAAATTTTTCCTCCACCGTGAACGAGGCCCTGGCCCAGCAGCAATACCTGATGCAGAGCCTTGTGCAGGACGCCCAGGCCGTGGCAGCCTCCCGCCCGGCGGCGCTGCCCAATCTGTATGAATATTACGCCACTCAATACGCGGGCGGCGGCATTCCGCTGGAAGTGGCGGAAAACGGCACTGTGGCCTATTCCACCCTGCCCGCCGTGGAGGGCGAACGCACCCGGCCGGAGGTTCCCGAGGGCCAGCGGGTCTATCTGGTGCTGCCCACTGAGGAGGGGCGGCAGCTGTTCGTCTCCTCCCGGCTGTCCACCGTTTCGCCGGATACCATCGTCACCTGCGCCTTCCCCATGGAGGGGTTTTATCAGGAGTGGGCCCGCATCCGGCTGCTGTTTCTCATCATCGGCGGAGTGGTGAGCGGCGTGTTTGCCATCGCTTTGTATCTGGTGCTTGCCCGGATGTACCGGCCGCTTGCCCAGGTGACCGGCACCGCCCGGGCCATTGCGGCGGGCGACCTTGCCGCCCGTGCGCCGGATAAGCAGCAGGACGAGGTGGGCGAGCTGGGCCGGGCCATGAACCAGATGGCGGGCCAGGTGCAGCACAAGATCGACGAGCTGGAGACCGCCGCCAGCCAGAAGCAGCAGCTGATCGACAATCTGGCCCACGAGATGCGCACCCCGCTCACCGCCATCGGCGGCTGGGCCGAAACCATGCAGCGGGCCCAGATGGACCCGGAAGAGCTGATGGAGGCCACCGATACCATCCTGTTCGAGAGCCGCCGGGTGCTGGCGCTGAGCCAACAGCTTTTGAAGCTGAGCGTGCTGCGCAGCGAGCCGCTGGAGCTGGTCCCGGTGGATGCAGCCCAGCTGCTGCACCGGGTGGCGCGGACCATCGGCCCCAAGGCCCGGGCCCGCCAGGTGGACTTTGCGGTACTGCCCCCCGACGGACCGGTGGAGCTTTCGGCCGACGAGGTTCTGCTGGAAAGCCTGCTGGTAAACCTGTGCGACAATGGGGTGAAGGCCTGCGCCGCCGGGGGCCGGGTGCGGCTGCTGGCCCACCGTGCGCCGGGCCGGGTGCTGTTCGTGGTGACCGACGACGGCCGGGGCATGGACCGGAAGACGCTGGCCCATCTGGGCGAACCCTTCTACCGGGCGGACAAGGCCCGCAGCCGGGCCGAGGGCGGGGCCGGGCTGGGTCTTTCGCTCTGCTTCGCCATCGCCCGCCGCCACGGCGCACAGCTGGAATTCGAGAGCCAGCCGGGCCGGGGAACCCGGGCCACGGTGACTTTTACAACTTCGCAATAAGTTTTTACCGCTCCGCAACACTCCGCGCTCTTTGTGGCAACAGGCGAGAAGTAGACTAAAGCCAGAAAATACGCCGGGGCCTTCTCCCCGGCCCTGCCAAGGAGGATATTAGAATGAACCGCCGTACCCTTGCATTCAGCCTGGCGGCCGCTTTGGCCCTGACCGGCTTTTCCGCCTGCTCCGCCCCCGGCAAAATCCCGGTGGCGGTCAACGACCCGGTGAGCGCCGCCGCCAGCACCACTGCCGACCCGGTGGACCAGCTGGTGAATCATTATGATTACAGCTATCAGGATGTTACCCAGGAACTCTTCGAGCTGAGTCCCAGCACAGACCCCATCGACCAATTTTTGCCCGCTCCCCGGGAGGAAAATTTTCTCAGCGAACAGGAGCTTACAAACCTTGCCGCCGCAATTTTTGAAAAGGATACCGGGCTTGATTTCTCTCAGCAGCAGTTTGAGCTGGTCTTTCACCGGCAGACCTGGTTCGATGTGACCAACAACCTGGTGGATGTGACGGCATATCTGCCCGGCTGTGATGAAACGCAGGAGCCGAAAACCCTGACGGACTACGCCAATGGCAACCCGACCCTGACCGTCAGCGCCCAGCTGGACGCAACGACCGGCCGGCTGCTTTCCTACTCCGGCTCGTTTACTCCGCAGCAGCCGGTAACCGACGATACCCGTGAAGCCGTTTATCTGGAGCGGGCAAAGGCGCTGTGTGCCGCTGCGGGACTTGGCGAGCTGAGCGACTGCCAATATTCCGCCGCTGACTCTTTCACCCAGTCCCTCTGGGCCACGCTGGACAACGGCGACCGGGTGGTGTTCCATCTGGATCAGCCCGTGCTGACGTTTGAGAACGCCACCGCAATGGGTGGCCAGGGCCGCGTGGATGCGCTGCTGAAGAACGAAATCGTGGATGATGGAGGGATGATGCAATGAAATTTTACCAATATCTGACCGCCGCTCTCTGCGCCGCGCTGCTCTTCACCGCCTGCTCCGCCCCCGGCAAAACCCCGGTGGCGGTGAGCGATCCGGTGAGCTCTGCTGCGGTCACCGGGCAGATCGTGGAGGATTATGACTTCCGTTTTATCGACCGAACTGCCGAGAAGATCGCGGAATACAAAACCTACGACTATACCGAAGGACACCCCACGCCTGCCCTGCCCCGGCCGGAATTCCTGCCCACCCAGGACATTGCCAAAAAGGCAGGTGAACTGTGCCAGTCCGCTCTTGGAATGGACCTTTCCGCCCAGCTGATTGCTCTGTGCTATATGGAGGACCCGAACCTTTCCCGCACTCAGTCAGTGGTAAAGGCCAGCGTGCCCATTCCCAGCAGCGAGGAAAACCCGCTCTTTCAACGTGCCGCATCGGTATTCCTGCAAATGGATTCGGTGACAGGCGATCTGTTTAGCTATTTCCTTTCCCCGGCAGATGGCTGCACCGACCCGGAGCAGCCTCAAAAGGACTCCTGGCCTCAGCTGGCCCAGGACTTTTGCACCGCCGCGGGCCTGGGCCAGATCCAAAGCACCGAGTTTACCGATGAGGGCAGCGCCTACCAGGACTGGCTCTGGGCGGTTCTGGAAAACGGCGACACCGCCCTGTTCCAGTTTTCCACCGGCAACACCCTCACCTACTTTGAGAACGTGACTGCCACCGGTGGGCAGGCGCGGGTGGACGCCCTGCACGAAAAAGATGCCATCGACCGCTGAGGAGGGATTCATCATGAAACGCCGTTCTGTTTTTACCACTGCCCTCTGCGCCGTGCTGCTCCTTTCCGCCTGCTCCGCCCCCGGCCAGACCCCGGTGGCCGTGAGCGACCCGGTGAGTGTCTCTTCCAGCTCCGCGCCGGACCCGGTAAGCGCCGCACTGGACGCCTGCGACTACGCCTACCACGATTACACCGAGGAATTTGTGGCTGAACATCCCGACCCGGTCCAGCTCAACAACGGGCTGGAGGGTATGCCGGATTACTACAAAATCTATATTCAGCCGGACGATGCCTGTATGGACGTACAGCAGGCGGTAAACACCGCCGCCCGCTGGATGGAAACCGCCAGCGGCATCCCGCTGGGGGAATACCAGTTCACTACCTATGCCTTCCGCCGCACCGACTACCAGAACGGCGAGCGCACCATCTGGAGCGTGGACTGCTGGCAGGCCCCGGACGGCACCGACGAGGGCAGCTTCCATTTCATCGCCCTGCTGGACGCCATCAACGGCCAGCTGCTCTCGCTGAGGGTGGCCCCGCCCATGAACAGCGGGCTCCATTCCTCCGATTCCTCCGGCTCACTGGAGCAGTTCCAGGCGATTGTGCCCGACCTTTTTGATGAGATGGGCCTGCCTGCGGTGGAATCCGTGCAGCCTGCCGAAGATTCCTCCAACAACCTTGCCCCGGTACTGATCTCCACCGCTTCCGGCAATTACCGGGCCGACTACGGGGTTTCGGAGGAAACCGCCCAGCTCACCTTCCTTGCGCTGGACGGCGCATTCCTGATCTGAGCAGCCCACATGATAAAAGCAGCCCGCCATGGCTTTGCACCATGGCGGGCTGCTTTTATTTCTGTTTGATTCTGTAACCGGTCAGGCGGCCATCGCCCGGCGGCCCACACGGCCCGCCCAGGCCAGCGGCCCCTGATACACCACCCGCAGCGGCTCCAGATAGGCAAAATCCTCCGGGCGCACCAGGCTGGGATGGTCCGGCAGCTCCAGCGCCCCGGCATCCTGCAAAGTCTGGGCCACAAACTGGCTGCACACGAATTTGTTCCGCCGCTGGTGGGCGATGCCCAGCCAGGCCAGCGCCAGACCCAGCACGTCGTAGCCGTAATCCAATTGGCGGCGCTCCATCTTTTCCAGCCGGCGGGCGATGCGGTCGTAGGCCTTCTGGCTCACCGGCAGCTCCAGCACCAGGCTGTCCGCCGTGCCGCTGCGGCCGTAGACTCCGTCGTACAGATTCTCCCGGATGAATCCGGCAGGCAAAGGCGCGATTTCGTAGCGGCGGGCAAAGCTGTACATCTGCTCCAGGTCCCGGTCCAGCGCCAGGCTCACGTGGGTATAGCGATTGCCGGTCAGGCCGTGCATGGCCCGGGCAAACAGGGTATCGGTGCGTGATAACAATAAGTAAACATTCGGCATGATTCTGGCTCCTTTCGCCGCGGCCCTCTGCGGGCGGTACTTTCCCTTCCCCGGGCGGGCGGTATGCATGGTCCCGGTACTTCCTACCGACTCAGTAGGTTTCCCTTTGCTCATACAACGAGTCTGAATCTGCCGGTTCTTCATCTTTTTTCAAAAAAATTGACACACTGCCCGCTTGCACCTATAATAAAAGCACTTTCCCCGGCAAAAGGGGCTATGAGGAGGGGATTTCCATGCGCCATCTGGGCACACCGATCTTGGAGACCGAGCGGCTGATTCTGCGGCCATTTACCGCCGCCGACGCAATTCCCATGTTTGAAAACTGGGCCAGCGACCCGGAGGTGACCCGCTTTTTGCGCTGGGACCCTCACAAGGACTGGCTGGAGAGCGCCCAGCTGCTGGCCGCCTGGGAGGCCCTTTACCAAAATCCGGACTACTACCAGTGGGCCGTCTGCCTGCGTGGGTCGGATGCACCCTTCGGCAGCATCAGCGTGATGGAGGGCGAGGAACAGGACCCCGCCTGCTGGCATGCTCCCGGCCTGGACCATTCCGCCGGTGTGTGGGAGGCGGGCTACTGCTATGGCCGCGCCTTCTGGGGCAAGGGCTACGCCACCGAGGCCCTGTGCGCCGTGCGGGATTTCTGGTTCAAGGAGGTGGGCGGGTCCTGGCTGGCCTGCTGCCATGCTACCGAAAACCCCGCCAGCGGCCGGGTGATGGAAAAGGCCGGATGGGTCTGGGACCACGACAGCCTCTACACCAAATTTGACGGCACCCCGGTGGCCTGCCGGTGCTATGTGAACCGAAACACGAATCTTTGATGCGATAAAAGGAGCTTATATGAGTGAATTGATGATCCAAGACAAGGAGCCCGTGAAGGTTGTCCTGCTGGGGCTGGACCTGGGCCAGTTCGACGCAGACCGCAGCATGGACGAGCTGAGCGCTTTGTGCGAGGCCAATGGCATGGAGGCGGTGGCCCAGATCGTGCAGCGGCGCGCCGCCCCCGAGGCGGGCACCCTGCTGGGCGAGGGCAAGCTGGAGGAGGCCAAGCTCTACTGCCAGAATCTGGGGGCCGAGGCGGCCATCTTTGACGGCGAGCTTTCCGGCAGCCAGATCCGCAACCTGTCCGAACTACTGGACGTGGAGGTGCTGGACCGCACCATGCTGATTCTGGAGATCTTCCGCAGCCGGGCCGTGACCAACGAGGGTAAGGTGCAGACCGAACTGGCCATGCTGCGCTACCGGCTGCCCCGGCTGCAGGGCCTGGGCGAGAGCCTTTCCCGCCAGGGCGGCGGCGGCGGTGGCGGCGGCGGTGCGCGGCGCGGCGCGGGCGAAAGCAAGCTGGAATACGACCGGCGGCACATCCACCGGCGCATCGAGGCGCTGGAGCAGAAGCTCACCGAGCTGGAAAAGCGCCGCGGTGAGAACCGCCGGGCCCGCCAGAAGGCCGGTACCCCGGTGATCAGCCTGGTGGGCTACACCAATGTGGGCAAGTCCAGCCTTTTGAACGCCCTGTGCAGGGCCGAGGTAATGGAGGCGGACATGCTGTTCGCCACCCTGGACCCCACCGCCCGCAAGCTGACCCTGCCCAGCGGACTGAACGTGATCGTGGTGGACACCGTAGGCTTTGTGAGCCGTCTGCCCCACAAGCTGGTGGAGGCCTTCAAGAGCACCCTGGAGGAGGCCGCCTATTCCGACGTGATCGTGAAGGTGGCGGACGCCGCCGACGAGGAGCGGGAGGAGCAGCTGACCGTCACCGATCAGGTACTGGCGGAGCTGGGCTGCGAGGGAATTCCTCAGCTGACCGTATACAACAAGTGCGACAAGGCCGGGGCCACTCCCTTTGACCCGGCGGTGATTCTGACCAGCGCCAAGACCGGCCAGGGCCTGGACGACCTGCTGGCCGCGCTGGACGCCGCCCTCTCGGACCGGGTGCGGGCGGTGAAGCTGGTGCTCCCCTACGACAAGCTGGGTCTGGCCGAGGCCATACGCAGCCGGGGCAGCGTTTCGGTGGAGGACTACCAGGAAAACGGAGTCTACTTTGAGGGCTTTGTGAAGAGCAGCGATTTGCACATTTATCTGCCGTACCTGCTGGAAAACTGAATAAAAAGCAGAAAGGCCCGCCGGAAAACCGGCGGGCCTTTCTGCATAGAGGGGTGGGAAAGTATAATAAGTGAGAAGTTATCAAATTTAGGAGTGCCTGTCTGGCACTGTCTTTAGTATACCCATTTTTCTTAATATGTCAAATGGAAATGCCAGTCTTTTCTTTCCTTTTTCCCTTTACTTTTGCGTTTTTGCTTTATATAATTAAGTGAACCCACAAAATTCTTTTCATCTCTTTTGATTGTATAATTTCTCTATATTTTTTCTTAACTTTGTCAATTTTTTATGTCATTTTGTTATCTCTTTGAAAGGAGCTGTTTTTTTGGACGATTTAGACAAAAAGATCCTGATGCTTTTGGAGCAAAATGCTCGTATGCCTGTGAAGGACATCGCCCGTCAGGTAGCCCTCACCAGCCCGGCGGTATCCAGCCGCATCCGGCGTCTAGAGGAACAGGGCGTGATCGCGGGCTACACCGCCCTGCTTCGGGACCCCCAGCGCCAGAGCAGCGTGGATGCGCTGATCAGCGTATCCATCGCACCGGCGGACCGGGACGAATTTCTCACCCTGGCCCGGGCGGACGCCCAGGTGCGCCAGTGCTTCCACGTGACCGGAAGCCACAGCTTCATTGTGAAGGTGAGCTGCGAGGGTATGCAGCAGCTGGAGCAGCTGATCACCCGGTTCCAGCGCATGGGCCCCACCAGCACCCAGATCATTCTGTCCACTCCGGTGGAACGGGGCTCTTTTTTCAGCCCGGCGCAATAATCCGGGGCGCTGCTTCGTATTCCAGTCACAGGGGCAATTCCGGCGACCTTTGGGGCATACTTGCAGCAAAGGGCCGTTTTCTCCCGCCGCCGGCGGGGCTGCCCATTGATAAAGGAGTGTTTTTATGAAACGTTTACTTTCGATTCTTCTGGCCGGTGTTCTGGCCGCCGGTCTGGTGGGCTGCGCCTCCTCCGGCACGGATTCCGCTACCAGCCATACCCCCGCTGACTACACCGCCGCCCTGGCGGAGAGCCGCACCGAGGAGGACAACGGCAACTACACCATCTTCACCCTGGAGGGTGACAGCTACACCGCCAGCAAGGGCTACGCCGAGCATCTGGACTCGGAAGCCATTGCCAGCCAGGGCCAGATGAGCCTGGAGGTGCTGGGCCTGACCGCCGAGGACGTGGAAAGCGCCTCCTACAGCGTGTCGCTGATGAACGTGAAGGCCTACGGCGTGGCCATCGTGAAGCCCGCTGAGGGCAAGACCGACGCGGTAAAGGAAGCCCTTTCCGGATTCATCGAGTCCCAGAAATCCGCCCAGGAGAACTATCTGGCGGACCAGTACGCCATTGCCAAGGCTGCCAAGTTGGAGACCTTGAAAAGCGGCGAGGTGGTTCTGGTGATGTGTGAAAATCAGGACCAGGTGTTCCAGAGCATTGAGACCGCGCTGAAATAATCCGACGAAAAAGGCTCCGGCCGCGTTCCCCTCTTTAAGGGGCGCGGGCCGGAGCCTTTTGTCTGCCGCTCAGTCGCTGTTTTTGCGGATGTAGATCCGCAGCGCCTGGATCATCAGAAGCAAAACTTTGATGCTCAGCACCAGCACGGCAACGCCCAGCGCCACCAGCGCCAGATTCACCAGCAGCACCAGCCAGCTAAAGATTGCGGTGATTCCAAATACACTGCTCATGGTTCGCTCCTCCTTCCCGTTTTCAGAATCGCTGTTTTTCTCATCATATCATAAAGTGATAAAGAGAAAAAGCTCGCATTGCCCGCCGGGCAAAAGTTTGCTATAATGGCAAATGGATCAAAAATACAAAAGAGAAAGGCGGTTTTCGCCAATGAAAGCCACTGTGGTGATCCCCAACCTGAACGGGGCTGGCTGGCTGCGGGATTCCATCGAATCCGTCTGGGCCCAGACCATGCGGGATTTTGAACTGATCGTGATCGACAACGCCTCCACCGACGAGAGCCTGGAGATCGCCCGCAGCTATGTGGGCCGGGAAAACTATACCCTCATTGAAAACGACCGCAACACCGGGTTTTCCTACGCGGTGAACCAGGGCATCCGGGCCGCCAGGGGCGAGTTCGTGGCCCTGTTCAACAACGACGCCTTTGCCGAGCCGGACTGGCTGGAAAACCTGATTCGCACCGCCGAAGCCGACGAGCGCATCTTCGCGGTGAGCAGCCTGATGATTCGCCACTTCGAGCGGGAGCTGGCGGACGACGCGGGCGATTACGTGACCATTCTGGGCTTTGCCTGCAAGCGGGGCGACGGCATGAAGGCCAGCCGCTACACAAAGCCCTGCCGGGTGTTCTCCGCCTGCGGCGGCGCGGCGCTCTACCGCAAGAGCATTCTGGACAAGATCGGCCTGTTCGACGAAAACTTCTTCGCCTACTACGAGGACGTGGACATCAGCTGGCGGGCCAACAGCCTGGGTTATAAAAACGTCTACTGCCCCACCGCCAAGTGCTACCACATCTGCGGCGCCACCACCGGCGCAGTGCGCTACAACCCCTTCAAGAGCATCCAGAGCGGGCGCAACAGCATTTTGCTGCCTTACAAGAACATGCCCATTCTGATGTTTATTCTGAACATCCTGCCCCTGACGGCGGGCTACCTGCTCAAGGCTGCCATGTTCCGGCTGCGTGGCTTTGGCCCGGCCTACGGCCAGGGCTTTAAAGAAGCCTTGAAGGTGATGGGCAAGCTGGAAAAGCCCAAGTTCCGGCTGAAGAATCTGCCCAACTACATCCTCATCGAGCTGTGGCTCATTGTGGACACCTTCCGCTACATCATCTACCGGGTGCAGCGGGCCTTCAACATTCAATAAGCCTTTTCCCCTCGGTTTTCACCGGGGGGATTTTTTCTGCCCATTTTTGCCCGCCGGGAAAATGACAAAAATATTTGTCAAAACCAGTTGACAAAAATCCTTGTCATTGCTATACTGATGATGACAAAGATAGTTGTCAATTTGACAGGGATGTTTTGCAACGAAAAGGAGGTCGAGCCTATGCCGCTGGGAAACCGGCTCAAGGAGCTTCGCGCGGCCAAGTCGCTGAACCAGCAGCAGCTGGGGCAGCTGGTGGGGGCGTCCCGCCAGACCATCAGTTTGATCGAGCGGGGAGATTATAACCCCTCCATCACGCTGGCGCTGCGCATCGCACAGGTGTTTGAAACGCCTGTGGAAGAGGTATTTTATCTGACGGGGGAGGAAGAACAATGAAACCGAAAGCGGAAAAGAAAAACACCTGGATCTATGTGAAATTTGCGATCATCATTGTGGTATGTGGCCTGTTCGGTGCCGCATGCAGCATGCTCATCGGGTCGGGATTCGACGGTCTTTCCAGCCTGAGTGATGCGATCAGCCTTGGTCTTTACAGGGCAGGCGTTCCGCTAATGGCTTTGGGTCTGCTGCTGTCTGCGGCAGCCACCACCCTGTATCTGGCGGCGAAAAAACCCATGGCCCGTGCCGATGAGGACGACGAGGCTTATGAGAAGGCCAACCGGCTGCTATGCCTTGCCTTGATCCTGACCACCCTGGGCTTTCCCTGGTTTATGCTGACTGCGGGGCTGGCCTTTGGGCGGACCATTCGGGCGGAATCAATCCCGCTTGCCGGCTTCGGGTTTGGGCTGCTGATTCTTCAACTTGTCTGGCTTACCGCGCTGCAGGCCCTGGTGATCGGAGCCACCAAAAAACTCTACCCGGAAAAGCGGGGCAACGTGTTCGACACCAAATTTCACAAAGACTGGTACGCCAGCTGCGACGAGGCGGAGCAGAAGACCATCGGCGATTGCAGCTATTTTACCTTCCAGATCATGAATTTCGTCTACCCCTTCGTTCTGCTGGTACTATTGATGGTGGGCTCCGCCTGGTCCATCAGCGCCCTGTGGTTCGTGCTGCTGGGCGGGCTGTGGATGATGCAGACCCTTACCTATCAGCTGCGCAATTACTGGCTGCAACATGTAAAACCCAACCGTTGACTTCAAACACGAAAAGGAGGAATCTGTCATGAAAACCAACTGGACCGCCGTGGAAAAACGGCAGCTGATTATCTTCGGACTGGTCGCTTTTGTGCTGCCCTATCTGTTGGGCATCCCCATGGGCCTTGCCTACCACGCAGGCAGCGACGTGAGCGCCTTTCCCTCGGCCCAGATGTTCTACCCTGCCGCCGGCGCTATCCTTGCCATTCTTCTCACCCGCCGGGAGGACAAAACCATCCCCCGCAAATTTTACATCTGTTTCCTGCTGGTGACCGTCCTCATGGCTCTGTGCGCCCTTGCCAGCGCCCTTGCCCCCGCCCTGCCCTGGGTGGCGGCAAGCAACGGGGTCATCATGGTGGGCAGCGTGTTGTGCTGGGTCTTTTATTTTCTCGACGGCAAGGCACGCCGCACCGCCTGGGGCATGCGGCTCAACCGCTGGGTATTTGCGGTGTTTGCGGTGTTTGCGGTTCTCTACTTTGTCCGGATCGTCCTGCTCAGCGGGCTGATGATTTTGGTGGACCCTACTCTGGCAAAAGCAGAATCCACTTCCGTTGACCCGCTCTATTTCACCAGCATGCTGGTGAGTATGCCGCTGAACTTCCTGCTGGTATACACCGCCTTTTTCGGGGAGGAGTACGGCTGGCGCGGCTTTTTACAGCCTCTGCTGCAAAAGCGGTTCGGCCTGCGGGGCGGCATTGTGGTGCTGGGCGTGGCCTGGGGGCTGTGGCACCTGCCCATCAACATCTTTTTCTACAGCCCTGCCACCTGGGGTCTGAGCGTAGTGAACCAGATCGTACTCTGCATCTGCTACAGCGTTTTCTTCGGATTTGCCTACATGAAGACAAAGAGCATCTGGGCGCCGGTGCTGATCCACTTCTTCAACAACAACGCCATCACCCTGTTCACCGACCCCAGCGCCATCCAGAATCAGGTGCTGGACTGGACCAGCGTGCTGCTGGGCATGGCGGCAATGGCCGTGCTGTACCTGCCCTTCTTCGCCTCCAAGGTATTCCGTACCGGTCCGGTGGTGGAGCTGCCCCGCCCGGTGGAGGCACAGCCCACCGAGCCCATCCAATAACACCGTTTTTCCCGCTGGGGTGCATTGCCACCCCAGCGCTTTTTTGCTATAATAGGGAGAAATTGCGCGAACTGGAGGGGACCGTTTGTGGATGTGATCCTGATCATGTGTCTGGGAGTGCTGGTGGGCAGCCGGTTTTTCCCGAAGCAATACAAAAAGCTTTGCGAGCGGCTGCAGGTGGTGTGCACCCTGGCGCTGATCTTCTGCATGGGCGTCATGTTGGGGCAGCGGCCGGGCTTTTTGCAGGAGCTGGGCCAGCTGGGGCTGCAAAGTCTGGTGTTCTGCCTGGTGCCTGTGGCTTTTTCGGTGCTTTTTGTCTATCTTCTCACCTGCCGTTTCATGAACGGACAGGAAAAACGCAACAAACGGAGGTGACCGGCTCATGGTGATTTTGGCAGTGATCGCCCTGGTGGGCGGCGTTCTTTACGGGCTTTCCGACCTGGAATTTCCCCTGCTGACCCTGCTCACCGGTCACTCGGACCTGGTGCTGTATCTGCTCATGTTCCTGGTGGGCATCAGCATCGGCCTGCACGAGGGCATCTTGGCGAAGATCAAGCAATACCACATCAAGGCTTTTCTCATTCCCATCGGCATCATCGCGGGCTCGCTGGTAGGCGGCGCGGTGTGCGCCCCGCTGCTGGGCTTTTCCATTGGGGAAAGCACCATGGTGGCCAGCGGTCTGGGCTGGTACAGCCTGGCCGGTGTGACTGTGGGCAATCTGGCCGGAGCGCAGCTGGGCAGTATCGCCTTCCTGAGCAACCTGATGCGGGAGATCTTCTCCTTTTTCGTGATTCCGCCCATCTCCCGCCGCCTGAACTACTACACCTGCATTGCCCCCGCCGCCGCCACCAGTGAGGACACCACCCTCTCGATGATGATCCGTTTCACCGATGAGGAAACGGTGGTGCTCTCGGTGTTCAACGGGGTGGTCTGCTCGGCCGCGGTGCCGCCGCTGATCTCGCTGTGCGCGGCGCTTTTGTAAGCGGCACTTTTCCAATTGAAAACAAAAACCGGGCCGGAACGCTGGCATTGCCGACGCGTTCCGGCCCGGTTTCTTTTCATTATTTCTTGTCGCCAAAACCCAAGGCGGAAAAATCCACCTTCACCGGCACATGATCCGGCGGATAGATCATCTTGCCCCGCCAGACCGAGGCAGGCAGGGGGTCCTGCGGCTCCTGGGGCGCTTCGGTGGGCTCCTGCGGTTCCTGCGGCGCTTCCTGCGGCGGATAGACGCCGCTTTCCGGCGCGGCCTTCCATCCCTGCTCCGGCTGCTCTGCCCGGGGTGCGGGCTGCGGCTCCTGCCGGTGGTCAGGTTCCGGCAGAGCGGAGGGCTCGTCCTCCACGGCCTGCTGCGCCTCAAAGGCCTTGTTCTCCTCCAGCGCGGCCAGCAGCTCCTCCTCGGTGAGCGCGCCCTGGTCCCGGTTTTCAAAGCCGCCAAAGGCATCCGTCTGCGGCTGTGCCTGCTCGGGCTGCTCCGGCGCGGTCAGGGGCAGCTCCTGAGCCACGCGCTCCATGGCCGAGCAGTCCGCCGGCAGGTCGGTCATGCTGTGGCCGTAATGGGCGAACAGCACCTGGCCGCTCTCGCTCAGTACCAGGGTGAGGGGCAGCTGGTGGCGCTCGTTTTTGGCCGGGGAATACCCCTGCTGCCGGGCCTCCTTGATGATGCGCAGACCCTCCAGGGAATAGCAGCGCAGCATGCCCTGCTTCTGGGGAATCTGGAAGTAATCGTACAGCGCGCCCTCCGCGTCGCAGATGAGCTCAAAGGGCAGCGAGCCCTTGGGCGCGACCTTGGAAATGGCTTCCGGCCGAGAACGCACCACACAGGCCAGCCGCACGCTGCGCAGCGCGTAGATGGTCTCCAGATACTGGGTGATAAAGTGCCGGGTGATGGGATGCCCGAAGTTGGGCAGGAACACCAGGACCACCGGCTTGTCCCCCTTCAGAAAGCCATAAAAGCTTTTCTGCGGTTCGTAAGGGGTGTCGTAGGAAAACGCCGGGATCTTATCACCGGCCTTTAAGCGCTTGGCCATGCAAGTCATACTCCTTTGATGCGACCCGGCGCCTGGCACCGGTAAAAATCGCATAATACGCAGCCGCGCCCACGCGCTGCCGCTTTAAACCATTGTAGCACAACCGCCCCGGCTCCTGCAATGGGAGCCCCTGCCAGCCGTCTGTAAAACTTTTGTGCAGCGGGTCGCTCCCGCAGCGCCGGGCGGCAAAAGATGTGCTATAATAGAAAAAAACATCCAAGCCCATCGGGCAAGCTTTTGAAGGAGGAATTCCCATGCATGAAGCAGTGATCCAAAACACCGAGCGCCGCATCCAGCGCACCATGGAAGCCCTGCGCGCCAATAACATGGAGGCCTATTACGTAAAGACCGCCGCCGAGGTCCGCCCCTTTGTGGAGCAGATGATTCCCGAGGGCGCCGTTGTCTCCAACGGCGGCAGCGTGAGCCTGGCCGAGACCGGCGTGATGGAGCTGCTGGCCAGCGGCCGCTACCAGTATCTGGACCGCAGCAAGGTGACCGGCGAGGAGCTGGACGCGTTGTTCCGCCAGGTGTTCAGCGCCGACTGGTATCTGGCCAGCACCAACGCCGTGACCGAGGCCGGTGAGCTTTACAACGTGGACGGCACCGCCAACCGGGTGGCCGCCATGACCTTCGGCCCCAAGAACGTGCTGCTGGTGGTGGGCTGCAACAAGATCGTGAAGGACATCCACGCCGCCGCCCGCCGTGTGAAGGAGATCGCCGCCCCCGCCAACACCGACCGTCTGGGCTGCAAGACCCCCTGCGCCGTGACCGGCACCTGCGCGGACTGCCACAGCCCCGCCCGGATCTGCTGCACCACTACCATCCACCGCTATCAGCGGATTCCCGGCCGCATCAAGGTGCTGCTGGTGGGCGAGCCCCTGGGCTTCTGATTCATTTTTTCCATCGCAAAAAATACGCCGCTCCCGGCTTTTTGCCGGGGGCGGCGCTTTTTATTTCTTGCTTGCAGTCTTCCGGGCAGGTCGGCGCAGATAGCCCGCCTGGATGGTCAGCTCCGGGCGGCGCACCCTGCGCAGCAGTTCGTCCTTTTCCGCCTCGCGGCCGGGCTCAAAATCGAACTCCCGGTACTCGGCGCGGGGGCTGGTACCCGCACGGCTGGCATAGATGTGGCTTGCGCCGTGGTAATCGCCCTTTCCCATGGGGGCTCCCTCCTTTTGCTGCGGGATACAAAAAGCCCCCCGGTTCTTGAAAGGACCGGGGGCACTTTTGTTTTCAAATAGCCCCGCCTTGCCGTCTGCAGCCAATCAAAACCTACCGGATGGCAGGTGGGTGCCCTGTGGCCGCTTTTCCACTCCCTTCTTCCGTGCTCCCCTTGATGGGCGGGAGGTCTGCGGTCCGGCGGTCAACTCCGGGCTCCCTGAATTTGATTAGTAGGATTATTTAAAGCTGCAACAAATCGCACAAGGCAGGATGCTAAGCGTGTTTGGGCGGCAGGCTTACTGCTCGATGTCGAAGAATTCGCGCAGGCGCTTCTCGAACATATTGCTCACTTCGTAAAGCTCCTCGTCGTCTTCCACGATATCCAGGTATTCGCCCTCCGCGTCCTGGCCCACCTTCATCAGGATCAGATCCAGGTCGGCGTCCTCCAGCTCTTCCTCGTTCTCCACGTAGGGAACCAGCGCCATGTAGTGAACGCCCTTGTGGTCGGCCGCGTCGATCACCTCAAAGGTGTGCTCTTTGCCTTCCTCGTCCTCCAGGGTCACCAGGTCGGGGGTGTAATCTTCTTCCTGCTCGGTGACAGGGGTGTTGTTCTCAGCCATGTTTGCTCTCCTTTTTCGGGCGGGCCTTAACGGCCTCGCCTGTGTGATCTGCTAGATAAAGTTTACCCTTTTTTGCCCTTTGCGTCAATAGAAAAACGCAACAAAACCCGCTGTGAAAGTTTTATAAAATACTTGGAGCGATCGGTTTTTATTTTCCCCAGCTTTGTGGTATAATATGTATTACTTCTATCATAAATTTATCAGGAGGGCATCTTCCTTGCGCAGATTCATTGCTTTGGCTGCGGCCGCCGTACTGGCCGCCGGCCTGCTGACGGGCTGCGGCGGCGGTATCACCGGCAGCTCCATCAAACGCCCCAAGGTGGAAAGCGAAGAGCTTCAGTTCCAGGCTCCCGCCGAGGGCGACCCCATCGCCATCTTCAACACCAGCGCCGGTGAGGTGCGCGCCGTGCTTTACCCGGACCAGGCGCCCATGGCGGTGGAGAACTTCACCCGTCTGGCTCAGGAGGGCTACTACAACGGCACCAGCTTCCACCGCATCGTCTCCGGCTTTGTGGTGCAGGGAGGCGACGCCTCCGGCAGCGGCACCACCGGTTCCACCATCTGGAACAACACTCCCTATCCGAAAGAGATCTCGGACCAGCTGCACCACTATTCCGGCGCCCTGTGCGCCGCTTTCAGCCCGGATGAAAACGTCTCGGGCCTGAGTCAGTTCTACTTCGTGCAGTCGCTGCCCGAAAAGCTGGACGGCAGCCTGCGCACTCAGATGGAAGAGGCAGGCGTGCGCACCGAGGTGATCGAGGCCTACGACGCGGCGGGCGGTCTGCCCTATCTGGACTACACCGACACCGTGTTCGGCCAGGTCTACGAGGGTATGGACGTGGTGGACACCCTGGCCCAGAGCGAGGTGGACGAGAACGGCAAGCCGGTGGAGGACGTGCTGCTCAACAGCGTGACCATCAGCACCTACGGCGCGGCGGACCCCGCCCCTGCCAGCGGCAGCGACGGTTCGGACGCCTCTTCCCAGGCCCAGTCCTCCAGCGCCGCACAGAGCGCCAGTCAGAGCGCCAGCCAAGCGGAATAATTCTTTCAAAGAGCGTACCTGCCGCTCCGGTGGCCGTGCGCTCTTTTTCTTTGGCCGGGGGCTTACCGGGCAGCCCCGCACGATAAGCGGCAAACGCTTCAGGCGGTGTATCGCGCCAAGATTTTCCCTGATATTTTCCGGCGCGCTCCGCCACCCGGAAGGATGCGGCATTGCCTTACCGTCGATTTCATGGGAAAACTGTGATATAATATCCCACAAAGGCTGTTCCTTTTGGTTTTTCTTTTTCATGCAGGAGGCATTTTATTATTATGGAAATCAAAAAGGTAAGCAAAGCCCGCAAAAAGCTGGGCCGGGGCCTGCTGTCCCGCAGCTTTTTCTTCGCGGTTTTGCTGCTGCTTCAGATCGTTCTGGTGGTGGGCGTCGCCATCGAGCTGGGCAAGTTTTTCCCCTATTTTTATCTGTTTCTGATGCTGCTCAGCGCCCTGGCGGTGCTCACGCTGCTGGATAAGGACAAGGTGAACCCGGTCTACAAGATCATGTGGCTGATCATGATTCTGGTCATGCCGCCCACCGGCACCTTGTTCTATCTGTTCTGGGGCCACCGGAACACCGGCAACCGGCACGCCAAGCGGCTGGAGTCCATCACCGAACGGGGGACCAAATCCCTGCAGCAGGACCCGGAGCCCATGCGCCGTTTGCTGGTAAAGGACAAAAATCTGGCCCGCAGCGCCACCTATCTGTCCCACTGCGCGGGCGCGCCCCTCTACGGCGACACCCAGAGCGAATACTACGCCTGGGGCCAGGACTTCTTCCCCCGTTTTCTGGAGGAGCTGAAGAACGCCAAAGACTTCATCTTCATGGAGTATTTCATCATCAAGCCCGGCTACATGTGGGACACCACCCTGGAGATCCTCACCCAGAAGGCCGCCGAGGGCGTGGACGTGCGCCTGTTGTTCGACTCCTTCGGCTGCATGTTCACTTTGCCGGAAAAATACGACGAATCCCTGCGGCGCAAGGGCATCAAGTGCTATTCCTTCGCACCGCCCCGCCTGTCCCGCCGGATCTCGGACTACACCATGCTCAACCACCGGGACCACCGCAAGATCACCGTCATCGACGGCAACGTGGGCTTCACCGGCGGACTGAATTTTTCCGATGAATACATCAACCGGAAAAAGCGCTTCGGCATCTGGAAGGACACCGGCCTGATGCTCAAGGGCAGCGGCGTGCAGTCGCTGACCGCGCTGTTTTTGGAAATGTGGGACTTCACCACCGGCAGCGTAAGCGACCCGAAGGACTACGCGCCCACCCTGCGCTACACCGCCCGGGGCTTTGTGCAGTCCTACGGCGACAGCCCGCTGGACGAGGAAAACGTGGCGGAGAACGCCTACTTCAACGTGCTGCAGCAGGCCACCAATTACGTGTATATCGCCACCCCCTACCTGGTGGTGGACAACGAGATGATCACCACCCTGACCCTGATCGCCAAAAGCGGCGTGGACGTGCGGATCATCACCCCCGGCATCCCGGACAAATGGTATGTGTACTGGGTGACCCAAAGCTACTACCGGGTGCTGCTGGAAGCCGGTGTGCGCATCTTTGAATACACCCCCGGCTTCATCCACGCCAAGATGTATGTGTCGGACGACAAGACCGCCATCGTGGGCAGCGCCAACATGGACTACCGCAGCCTGTATCTGCATTTTGAAAACTGCTGCGCCTTCTACGGCGGGCAGATGGTGCAGGACGTGCGGGCCGACCTGGAGGAGTGCATGAGCGTGAGCAACGAGGTGTTCCTGGAGGACACTTATAAAACCCCGCTGCCCAAGCGGGTGGCTCAGCTGGTGCTGCGCCTGTTCGCGCCGCTGCTGTGACAAAGAAAAGCGAGGTTTTTGCATGAGAATCGTTGTGATCGACGGCCAGGGCGGCGGCTTCGGCCGCGCTTTGATCGAAAAGCTGCGCACCGGCGGCTACACCGGCGAGATCCTGGCGGTGGGCACCAACGCCGCCGCCACCAGCGCCATGATGAAGGCGGGCGCCACCGCGGGCGCCACCGGCGAAAATGCAGTGATCGTGAACGCCCGCCGGGCAGACGTGATCGCCGGGCCCATGGGCATCGTGATGGCCAACAGCATGATGGGCGAATGCAGCCCTGCCATGGCCCTGGCCGTGGCGGACTCCTCCGCCCGCAAGGTGCTGATCCCGGTGAGCAAGTGCGGGGTGCAGATCGGCGGCCTGCCCGAGCTGCCCCTGGCGGAATACATTGCCGACGCGGCCCGCCGCATCCTGAGTCTGGGATAATTTTTGTTGCCACGGCAACATGATTTTTTCCTCCTGCCGCATATACTATAGCTATGGACCAAACGGTCCCTCCCATAAAAATTCATTCACTTCTAAATAGAGCGAAAAGGAGTATTGGTTATGAATCGTTTTGTATGCGACGTGTGCGGCTGGGTCTACGACGAGGCAGAGGGTTACGAGGACGGCGGCATCGCCCCCGGCACCCTGTGGGCCGATGTTCCCGAGGATTTTGAGTGCCCCCTGTGCGGCGTTGGTAAGGACCAGTTCAGCCAGGAGTAATTTTTCATAATCCCCCCCAAGCAGCAAGCAAAAAGCCCGTGCCGGAAAAATTCCGGCACGGGCTTTTTTTCGATATGCTTAGCTTTGCAGCGCCTGGGCGATGCGCTCCATGGCTGCCGCCAGATTGGCGCGGGTGCAGCCGATGTTCAGCCGCAGATGGCGTTCGCCGCCCTTGCCGAACCAGGGACCGGGCACACAGATCACGCCGGCCTCCACGTCCACCCGCTTGAGGATCTCCGCATCGGTCAGGCCGGTACGGGTCAGGTCCAGCCAGCACAGGAAGGTGCCTTCCGGCTCCACAAAATCCACCTGGGGCAGATGTTCCTGCACATAATCGCGCACCAGCTCGGCGTTCCCCTTTAAGTAGACCAGCAGCTCCTCCAGCCACTCTTCGCCCTCCGGGCTGTAGGCCGCAGCCACACCCTCCAGGCCGAAGGTGTTGCGCACATCCAGCGACATGGCCTTGATCTGAGCATCAAACCGGCTGCGCATGTCGGGATCGAAGATCAGTGTGTTGGCCATCTTCAGACCGGCCACATTGAAGGTCTTGCCCGGCGCGGTGCAGACGATGCAGTGCTTGGCAAAATCCTCCTCCACGGTCCAGAAGGGGGTGTGCTTGTGGCCGGGATAGACGATGTCGCTGTGGATCTCGTCGCTCACCACCAGCACGCCGTTCTCCTTGCAGATGCGGCCCAGGCGGGCCAGCTCCTCCCGGCTCCACACCCGGCCCACCGGGTTATGGGGGCTGCACAGCACCAGCAGCTTGTTCTCCGGCTTGGCGGCCAGCTGCTCCAGCTCCTCAAAGTTCATCCGGTAGCGCCCCTGCTCACAGACAAGGCCGTTGTTCACCACGGTCCGGCCGGTCTGCTGGATCAGACCCGCAAAGGGCTCATACACCGGCTGCTGGATGATCACGCCCTCGCCCGGCTGGGTAAAGGCCCGGATGGCCGCGTTGATGGCGCCCACCACGCTGGGCACCACGCAGATGCAGGCCGGGTCCAGCGCAATGCCGTAGCGGCTTTTGTACCAATAAGTTACGGCCTTGAAGTAATCCGCGCCGGGGGCGCAGTAGCCGTAGATTTCCTTTTCGGCCCGGGCTTTTACCGCCTCCACCACACAGGGCGGGCAGGCAAAATCCATGTCCGCGATCCACATGGGGATCATGTCCTCCCGGACCTCCACGTTCAGGTAGCTGCGCACCGGTCCGGTGTGCCATTTCATATCGTTGGTAACGCTTCGATCGATCACACGGTCAAAATCGTACTTCATCATTACCAGCTTCCTTTCCTTGGAACAGCCATTACTTGGCTTCGTAGTTTGCCTCCAGCTTCACATACCGGTTGCGGGCGAAGGCCAGCACCGCGCTGACCAGCAGGATGCCGCAGTTGCAGCAGATCTGGACGGGCGAGGTGCTCACCAGCAGAAGCAGAATGGAGATCACAGTAATTACAATCGTGATGATGCTCATTACCTTCAGCTTTGCATCGCTCACATAGAACTTGCTCTTTTTCCACAGCTCGGGCATTTTCTTGGGCAGCTGCATGGCCGAGTAGGCGATCACGCCCCGGATGGCGGTGGTCAGAATGACCGTGCTGTTGGCAACGGTGCTCAGGTCAATGCCGAACAGGATGGGCAGAAAACCGATCAGGTAGAAGACCAGCAGAATCCAGTGGGGCGTGCCGAACCGCTTGTTGCGCACGGCCAGCCCCTTGGGCAGCCAGCCGTCCGCGCAGGCGCGCAGCGCCGGATAGGTGCACATGCCGATGGAGAAGTTCAGGGTGGTGAGCAGAGCGAACATGGCGCCGCCCACCACGAAGAAGGTGAATACAGCCTTGGGCATGAAGGTGGCAGCCGAGACGCTGAGCGGCTGGTTCGCCACCTGGTCCACCGGCAGCACACCGGCGGCAATGGTGCTCATCAGGGCATACAGCACCACGATGGCACCGGTGGAAACGATGATGACAAAGGGGATGTCGCGGGTGGGGTCCTTGGCCTCGCCGCTGTAGTTCACCACATAGGTGGCGCCGCCGCAGGCGAAGTTCAGATAGATGGAGGCCAGCAGGAAACCGGTCACACCGCCGGTCATGAACTGGTCAGGGGCGAAGTAGTCCGGCTGGATATGGGTTACGCCGAAGGCGACATAAGCGCCGATGGCAACCGCCAGCACCACGCACAGGACATTCTGCAAGCGGGCCGCCTGCTTGACGCCCACCAGGTGCAGAGCGAACAGCGCGGTGAGCACCACAAAGCCAAGCAGCTTCACGTTCACGCCCGGCACCAGCGACATAAAGTAGTCCGCAAAGGACAGGGTATACATGGAGAGAGCCAGCGTCATGGCCAGGTTTACGAAGGTATACACCCCCGCCAGCCGCTGCCCGCTGAGTACGGCGATCTGCGAGTATTGACCGCCGGGGAAATTCGCGGTACCGCCGATGTAAATCTGCGGGATCGCGGAAAGGATGGTCAGCACACCGGCCAAAAGATACGCCAGATTCACAGAACGGCCGGTAAAGCCGATGGCAATGCCAGTCATCGTCATGATGCCCACACCGATGATCTGGCCAATGGCCATGGAGAATAGATCTGCACGGGATAGTTTTTGGTTCGTTTCCGCAGTGGTTTGCTGTGACATTTTCCTTTCTCTCCTTTTCAGGTTTGTTGGTTACGTCTCCGGGTGCCCCAGCCAGATCTGGTTTGCCCGGTTCGAATCGCACACCTTGCGCAGCTTTGCCGGAACGGCCACCTCAGCGATTTTGCCGAGGCTTCTTGCCTTTACCGGGCACACTGCCACACAGCGCATGCAGGTGATACAGGCTTTGTCTTCGGTTTTGCGGGGATTCTGTGCGGGGATCGCGCCCACAGGGCACTGGTCGGCACAGCGGCCGCATTCCACGCACTTTTTGCTGGCCTTCGGATGGAAGGGCACGCCGCCGAACTCCCGATAGGGCCGGTTGCCCGGCAGCTCCAGCTGCACCGCAGCGCCCTCCGCCAGCCTCTTGGCCAGCGCCAGGGCCTGTTTGCCCAGCTCCCCGGCCTGAGCCAGGTCGCTTTCGTTGGGGCGGCCCGCCGCCATCTGGGGCGCCATGGAATGCTGCGCCACAAATTCGGCGGCCGCAATGGGCCGATACCCCGCCTTAACCGCCAGATCGTGCAGCTCCACCAGCGTGTCCTCGCTGGCCCGGGAGCCGTATACGCTCAGCAGCACCGCCGGGCCGCAGCCCTGCAGCTGCTCCATCCGCCGGGCCACCGGCGCGGGCACCCGTCCGCCGAAGGAGGGCACGGCCAGAACCGTCAGTGTGTGCGCATCCGGCTGGAAGGGAGCCTTCGCCCGCTGGGGCGTGCAGTCCCATTCCTCCACCGCAAGGCCGGTTCCCCCGGCCACAGCGGCGCACAGCTTCCGGGTGGTGCCGGTGCCCGAAAAATAAATTGCCTGTACCTTTGTGATTTCCATGTGTTTTCTCCTTTTCCGTTAGCATCTAAAACTTTTGGCCAAAGTGTTGCCGCTTCCCGGAAAGAAGCGGCTCTAAAATATTTTAGCAGCTAACATAAATATAATAAAATCACCCTCCGCTGTCAATTGACAGAACAGAGGGTAATCCTTTGATTTTTTGTGCACTTTTACAGTTCCCATTTTTTCGGGTCCTGATTCACCTGCTGGAACATCTCGCACAGCAGGGTCTCGTAATGGATCAAAAAATCCAGCTGCTCGTCGCTGAATTCCGCCAGCTGGCCGCCGATCACCTGGTACTGCTTTTTGTCGTATTCCAGATGCCGCTGATACAGCGCCTGCCCCGCTTCGGTGAGCATCACCACGGTCTGCCGCCGGTCGGCGGGGTCCTTTTCCCGCCGGATCAGTCCCTTCTTCTCCAGCCGGGCCGCGATCTGGGAAACCGCCCCATGGGTGACATCCAGCCGCTTGGCGATCTCGGACATGGTGGGCGACTGGCTGGGGCCCACTGCCATCACAAAGTGCATCTCGCGCATATAGAGCTCCTCGCCGGGGGCATAGCTGCGCGCCTGGTTCAGGTACCGTTCGTGGGCCTCCATCCCCCGGCGCTTTGCCTCCATCAGCGCTTGAATGCGTTTCCATCGTTCCATTGCCGCCCTCTCATTCCTGCCCGCCGGCCTGCTCGGCGAAGGCCAGCCGCTTTTGCACATACACCTTGCTGGCATAGGCCTGCACCGCGCCCCGCAGCAGGGTGATGGCCGCCGGGTTCTGTTCGTTGCCGATCTGGGTGGGGGCCGCCTGGCCCAGGAACACCGCCCGCAGCGCGCCCTCCAGCTCCTTACAGAAGCAGTCGTAGGCCTGCTCCACCGGGCAGTGGTCCATCTGGGCGCGAATCATGCTGCCGATCTCCGGGATGCTGAACACCTGCTTGAGCGCGCAGATGGTGACCAGATAGGCCATGTGGGCCCGGTCGTATTTTTTGTTCACCGGCGGGCTCATGACCCGCTGCTTCACGTAGTTGTTCACCATCGCCTTGGTCAGGGTGATCTGCTGCTCCTGAGGGGCGATGGGGGCAAAAATCTCATTGATATAGCCGGTGACCTGATCCATATACAGCGCGATGCCCGGCAGCTCAGCCCAGCGGGGGCAGTGGAAGCTTAGTACCTCCTGGGAAAGACTGCTGTTCTCAAAGCCCTGTTTCATTGGTGTCACGCTCCGTTTCCTGTTGCTGTTTCGCTGGTTTCTATCATAGCACAAAAGGGCTTTGGCTTCAATTTTTTCCGGAGATTTGCTATAATATGAGCCGGTATCAATGTGCAAAAACGGCCCTGGCGGGCCGGTGGGAGGCGGTAGCATGAATCTGCGGCGCAAAGAGGCGCTGACCAATATTGCTGAGGGGCTGTTCCCCTACAGCGAGACCTTTCTGATGTGGATGATCTGCTCCGGGCTGATGGGCCTTGCGGGCGGCGCGGTGGGCGCGGTGTTCTACCATATGGTAAGCTGGGCCAACCGGGTGCGGGCGGTTCATCCGGAGCTGCTGTGGCTGCTGCCGGTGGGCGGTCTGGCCATTGTGGCGGTGTATCAGCTGTGCGGCATGAGCACCGAGCGGGGCACCAATCAGGTGATCGAGAGCGCCCGCAACGGCCATCGTGCTCCGCTGCGCATGACCCCGCTGATCATCTTCGCCACCTTCATCACCCATCTTCTGGGCGGCAGTGCCGGACGCGAGGGCGCGGCGCTGCAGATCGGCGGCAGCATGGGCGGATGGCTGGGAGAAAAGCTGCGGCTCAATCAGCCCAGCCAGCATTTCATGGTGCTGTGCGGCATGAGCGCAGTGTTCAGCGCCTTGTTCGGTACTCCCCTCACCGCCACCATTTTCAGCATCGAGGTGATCAGCGTGGGTGTGGTCTACCACGCGGCGCTGCTGCCCTGCACCATGTCCAGCCTGGTGGCCTACGGTGTTTCCCGGGCATTGGGGGCGGTACCGGAGCAGTTCGTCATCCACAAGGCCAGCGGCCTTGGCTGGGGCAATTCCTGGCGGGTGGTCATTCTGGGTGTGGGCTGCGCGCTGGTGGGCATGCTGCTGTGCATCGTGATGCACACCGCAAGCCATCTGTACCAGACCTGGCTGCCCAATCAATACCTGCGCATTCTGGCGGGCTCAGCGCTGATCATCGTCTGCACCCTGCTGCTTGGCACCCGGGATTACAACGGCGCGGGCATGCAGGTGATCGAGCAGGCCATCACCGAGGGGGTGCTGGTCCATCCGCTGGCCTTTCTGTTCAAACTGCTGCTCACCGCCATCACCCTGGGCTGCGGCTTCCGGGGCGGCGAGATCGTGCCCACCTTCTTTGTGGGCTCCACCTTCGGCTGCCTTGTGGGGCCGCTGCTGGGGCTGGACCCGGGTCTTGCGGCGGCAGTGGCGCTGGTGGCCACCTTCTGCGCCGTGACCAACTGCCCCTTCGCCAGCATCGTGCTGGGAGTGGAGCTGTTCGGGGCCGAGTCCATGCTGCTGTTCGCGCTGGCCTGCGCGGTGAGCTATCTGCTCAGCGGCCACTACAGCCTTTATTCCGGCCAGCAGATCATGTATTCCAAAATCAACAACGAAAAGGTGGACAAACCCGCCCACTGACTTGTATACAAAAACAGCACCGGCAACGCATCTGCCGGTGCTGTCTTTTTGTTTATACGGTGGCCTTCTGGCCGGTCTCCAGGGCTTTCAGCGCGGCCTCAATGCAGGTCTGCACATACTCCTCCCCCAGGCCGGTGTCCAGCGTCAGGTGATAGTTTTTGCCCAGGCCCCACACCCGCCGGGTGTAGTACTGGTAGTTGGTGGCCCGCCGCCGGTCCTCCTGGGCAATGCGTGTCTTGGCCGCCGCTTCGTCCAGCTGCTCCAGCTCCATGATCCGCTTCACCCGCCGGGCCTTGTCCGCATGCAGCCAGACACGCAGGCAGTGGGGATCGTCCCGCAGCAGATAGTCCGCGCAGCGGCCTACGATCACACAGCGGCCCTTGGTTGCGATCTCCTCAATGGCCTTTTTCTCAGCCAGGAAGACACTGTCCTTGGGGGATTCCTCCTCCGGGGCGTAGGCGTACATCTGGTTCACCAGGTCGTACAAAAAGCTGTTGGTCATGTTCTCTTCCCGCTGGCGCACGAACTGGGGCGTGTAGCCGGTGGTTCCCGCGGCCATCTGCACGATGGCATCGTCGTAGAACTCGTAGCCCAGCCGCTGGGCCAGCTTCTGGCCGATGACCCGTCCACCGCTGCCGTACTGGCGGCCGATGGCAATGACCCAGCCGCCCTGGCCGTTTTCCACCGCGGCGGCGGCTTCGCTCTCCTGCTTTTTGCCGAACAGAAGCCCGGGCACAAAGGGCAGAAGGCGGCCGAACAGACGGGCAATGAAGCCCACCATCAGGGCGGCGATCACGGTGCCCTCACGCACGCCGTACAGCGTGTGGGCAAGCAGCAGCGAGGTGATCGCGGCAATCACGGTCATGGACACATCAAAGCAGACCTTGGTGGTGCCGAAGTCGATTTTCCAGGTCTGGGTGACCGCACGCACGAAGGACTCGCCGGGCAGCATGGCCACGTCGGCGATGACCTCCAGGTACACGCCGAAGCCCAGAATCACACAGCCGATCAGCAGGGCCACCAGCTTGACCGGATAGCTGCCGGGGGCCACAAATCCCAATAGTACCATGGTCAGGTCGATGAAATAGCCGAAGGCCACTGAAATGGGAATCTGCAAAAGATGCTCGGCCTTGAAGTTCCGCCGCAGGATGAACAGCTGCAGCAGAATCAGAAACAGGCTGAACGCAATGGTGAACTGGCCCAGCGTGAAGGGAAAGTTCAGACTGAGCACATAGGGAATGGCCGAGATGGGCGAGGTGCCCAGATTTGCCTTGGTGATGAGGCTCACGCCAAAGGAGCTGATGAACAGCCCGAACAAAAACACCAGATATCGCTTTGCTTTTTCCATAAACGAATTAACGCTCCCCCTCTTTCAGATTGCCGTAAACGCGGCGGAACACCGCCAGGCACTGTTCCCGCTCTGCTTCGCTCACCCCCGCAAAGGCCTGCTCCTCCAGCTCCTCAAAGGCCTGCTGGACCCGCAGCGCCATCTGACGGCCCTGCTCCGTGAGATAGACCGAAAAGCTGCGCCGGTCCCCCTTCTGTGTGCGCCGTTCCACCAGCGCCTTCTCCTCCATCCGGTTCAGCACCGAGGTGAGGGAGGCGGGCTCGATGTGGCAGGCGCGGGCAATCTCGGCCTGATTGGCCCCGTCGTGGTCCTGCAGATAGTCCAGCACCTTGGGCTGGCCCAGAGTCAGACCGGTGTCCTTGAGTTTGGCCAGCAGCTGCCGGTGCACCATGGCTTGGTTGGCTAAAAGCAGATAGTGAAAGCTGTGTTCCATTGCGGTGATCCCTTTCCCGTTTTCGGCATTCCAATTCATTAGTATTCTAATAATTAGTAAGCTAACTTTTGTATTATAGGCGTTTTTATCCTGCGCTGTCAAGGGCGGAATGCCCGGAGGCAGCAAAAAAGAGCCCTGTGCAGCGCACAGAGCTCTTTTTCAAATCTTGTATCAATCAATTTTGAGGACCGTTTTGGGGCAGGCGCAGGGTGAACACCACCCGGTCGTCGGCGCTGGCGGCGGCGATGGTGCCCCCGTGCTGCTCCACGATCTGCTTGGCGATGGCCAGGCCCAGACCGGCGTTGCCGCTGGCGCTGGCCCGGGATTCGTCCGCCCGGAAGAACTTTTCGAAGATACGGGCCAGCTTTTCCGGCGGGATGGTGCGGCCCTGGTTCACGAATTGTAGCACCACCGTCTCCCCCTCCAGCCTGCCCTGTACCCGCAGGGTGGTGCCGGGGTCGCTGTAGCTCACCGCGTTGCGCAGCAGATTGTCGAACACCCGGGCCAGCTTGGCCGGGTCGCAGCGGACGGGCAGCTCGGGCGGCAGATCCGCCTGGCAGTCCAGATGTTTTCCCGCCAGCTCCGGCGCAAACTCGCTGACCATCTGGCGCAGCATCAGCGACAGGTCCACCCGGGAAAGCTCCAGCTCCAGATGGCTCAGGCTGAATCGGGTGATCTCGAAGAACTCGTTCACCAGCTCCTCCAGCCGCAGGGCCTTTTCCAGGGCGATGCCGGTGTAGCGGGCCCGGGTGGCCGGGCTGATGTTGGGTTCGTCCATCAGCAGGTTCAGATAGCCGATCACGCTGGTGAGCGGGGTTTTCAAATCATGGGCCAGATAGACGATCAGATCGTTTTTTCGCTGCTCCTCCTGGCGCAGGGCCGCCGCTGCCCGCAGCCCCTGCTCCCGGGCCTGGTTCAGCTGGTCCTGCACGGTTTTCAGCTGGGGCCGCAGCCGGATGGGGTCCTCCCCCGGGCGGGCCAGACGGCCGGCGGCCTCGGTCACCTCGTCCAGATAACGCAGCTGCTTGCAAAAGACCCAGCCGGTGATGAGCACCGTTCCCACCACAATCCACAATACTCCCAGCACCGGCAGAAGGTGCTTTACGATCTCTTTAAACAGGAACACCCACCAATAGCGGCCCAAGTCCAGCTGAAAATATACAAAGTAAGCGCCGTTGAGCAGCAGCCAGCTCCCGCCCCAGAACGCTGCCAGCATCACGGCCAGCTGCAGGGTCAGACCCAGCGCGGCGCGCCGGTGGGCCCAGTTTTTACGCAGTTCACTCAATGGTATACCCCACTCCCCAAACGGTCTTGATGAATTTCGGCTGGCGGCTCTTTTCGTGCATCTTCTCCCGCAGCCGGGCGATGTGGGTCATCACGGTGTTATTGCCGTCGATGTACTTTTCGCCCCACACCTCCTGGAACAGCTGCTCGCTGGGCACCACCTGCCCCCGGCGGCTGCACAGATACCACAAAATCGAGAATTCCAGCGGCGTGAGGGCCAACTCCTCCCCGTACAGGGTACACTTGTGGGTGACCTCGCTGATGCACAGGCCGTTGAACTCGTATTCCCCGCTCTTTTCCGTCTGGGCGGACTGGTTGTACTGGGTGTACCGGCGCAGCTGGGTCTTGACCCGGGCCAGCAGCTCCAGAGGGTTAAAGGGCTTGGTGATATAGTCGTCCGCCCCCAGCATCAGGCCCTGGATCTTGTCCAGATCCTCCACCCGGGCGGTGAGCATCAGGATAGGCCACAGATGCTTTTTGCGAATACGGCGGCAGAGTTCAAAGCCGCTCAGATCCGGCAGCATCACGTCCAGAATGGCCAGGTCCACCGGCTTTTCCGCCACGCATTCCAGCGCCTGGGCCGCATTCTCGCATTTGTATACCGTGTAGCCCTCGTTCGTCAGATAAACCTCCACCAGGTCCGCAATGGCGGCCTCGTCATCCACCAGCAGGATCTTCGCACTCATTCCTGCCATCCCCCTTTTTTCCTTTATTGTTCCGCCTTTTATGATACGGCAAACACCCACCCGGCGCAAGCGCCCGCAAAAAACGCCCTGCTCCGGTATTATCCTACCAGAACAGGGCGCGGATGTGCCTTTCTTTTTGCTTGCGGAAATCTTACGATTTTCTCACGAAGCCCGTCCGAGGGCTTCAGGCCTCCTCCGGGTGATGCTTGCGCCAGGCCAGAAAGCTTTCCAGAATCACCGCGGCGCTCACCGAGTCCAGAATCTCCTTGCGCTTTTTGCCGAAGGTGCCCACCTCGCTGAGCTGGGCGGCAGCGGTAACGGTGGTGCGGCGCTCGTCGCAAAAGCGCACCGGCAGCTGGCCGTCCCGTTCCAGGATCGCCGCCATCTTGCGGGTCTTCTGGGCGCGGGAGCCCTCGGTGCCGTCCATGTTGCGAGGCAGGCCCACCACGATCATTTCAGCCTTCTGGGCGCGGGCGGCTTCCAGAATGGCGGCGGCCGCCTTGTTCATGCTCTTTTCCTCGATCTGAGGCAGAGGGGTGGCCAGCAGCTCGCTGGCGTCGCTGATGGCAAGTCCGGTGCGGGCGTCGCCGTAGTCCACAGCTAGGATCTTCATGGGGTATGCTCTCCTTTTCCGTTCGATTGGCGCCACGCGCTCCCACTGCGGTGTCCGGGCAGAAGCGGAGCCCTTTTGAGTATAGCATGGGGCCGATCCCGCTGCAAGCTTGACCGACCCCGCCCTTTGCTGAAAAATCGCAGGAATCAGCGCACCAGTGCCACCGCCACGTCGTTCACATTGGTTCCGGTGGGCCCGGTCACGATCAGACCATCCACCGCCTTCAGCGCATGATAGGCATCGTTTTGGGACAGCGTGCGGAATACATCCCAGCCCCGGTCACGCAGCTCCTGATCGGTGGTGCCGTCCACATAGCCTCCCGCCGCATCGGTGGGGCCGTCCGTGCCGTCGCTGCCCACCGAAAATACGCAGCAATTTTCCAGGCCTGCAAGCAGGGGCGCAGCGGCCAGGGCCAGCTCCTGATTTCGCCCGCCCAAGCCGGTACCGGTCAGATGGACGACTGTTTCGCCCCCCGCAATGAATGCGGTTTTCTTTCCCTGTGCGGCGTGGGTGCGCGCCACTGCCCCTAAAAAGCTGCCCGCCTCCCGTGCCTCGCAGCACAGCTGATCGGTCAGAAGCAGCGGCTCATAACCAAGCGTCCGGCATGCATCGGCCGCCGCCGTACACAGCTGCCGAACGCTTCCGGTGATGCAGGTCGTCACATTGTCCAGCTGCTTGGGGGTCTCCTGCTCCAGCAGCGCCCGCGCCTCCGGCGAAAGCTTCAGCTGGTATTTTTTTGCAATGGCCACCGCCTGCGCACAGGTGGAGGTGTCCGGCGCAGCCGGGCCGCTGGCGATCATATCCAGCGGATCGCCCAGAACGTCGCTCAGAACGATGCTGAACACCCTCGCAGGCGCACAGGCCCGGGCGAAGCGTCCGCCCTTCACCCTCGACAGGCGCTTGCGAATGGTATTTATCTCCACAATGTCCGCGCCGCAGGCCAGCAGCTGACTGGTGATCTCCTGCAGCTCGCCGCCCGGGATCAGCGGCGCTTCAAACAATGCGCTGCCGCCTCCGGAAAGCAGAAACAGGACTGTATCCTGCGGGTTCAGCTGCTCCACCATCCGCAGCGCCTTTTCGGTTGCCGCAAAGCCCTGCTCATCCGGCACGGGGTGAGCAGCCTCATAGCATTCAATGCCCGGCAGCGGGTGCTTCACATGACCGTATTTTGTGATAACGATGCCTCCCGCCAGCGGGCCCGGAAGGCATTTTTCGGCAGCAGCGGCCATCTGCCATGCCGCCTTGCCCACGCTCACAAGAACGGTGCGTTCCCCCGGCTGAAAGCTCTGCAGCGCTCTTTGCACCGCGGCATCCGGTTTCACCTGGCTCAGCGCCACCTTGATCACCGCCTGAGCGTCGTCATAAAGAGTCTGGATCATAAAAATCACCTGTTTCAAAAATGCCCCCGGCGAAAACCGCCGGGGGATGGGGATGTCTTACTGCGCCTGGGAACCTGCCGCATCACCGAAATAGCGGGGCATGTTTTTCAGCGCAATCTGCGGCTGCTGCTGCTCAATCGCGTGAATATAGTCCTGATGCTCCTCGGTCAAAACCCGAAGAACATAATTGGGCGCTTCACGGTCCAGCGAGCAGCCGCGAATCCTGGCAAAATTCATGGTATTGAATTTCAGCTGGGGCATCATCAGGTTTCGCAGCCAGCTGTTCACCATCTGGAACAGTTCATTGCCGGTCATGGCACAGATCTGGTCGTGAAAATCCATATCCGCCTCAAAGAAGCCGTCAAAGTCTTCCGCCTCTGCCGCCGACTGCATCCGCTGCCAGATCGCCTTCAGCTCCTCAATGTCCTGCCTGGAGCGGCGCGCACAGGCGAGCCGGACGCAGTCCGATTCAAAAAAGTTGCGGAATTCACGGATCTGCTCCATATTGTTTGACGTGGCGATCAGGTCTGTGGCTTCCTGGAAGTAATTCAGCAGACTGAACGCGCGCACAAAGGTACCGTCACCTGGCCTGGTCTCCAGAAGCCCCAGCGCGCTCAGCCGCTGCAGTGCGCTGCGCGCGCTCATGCGGCTGACGCCAAACTGGGCAGCCAGCTCGTTTTCAGAAGGGATTTTCTGCCCGTCCTGCCATTCACCGGACGCGATCTTCTGCTTCAGGATGGCGAAGATCTGTTCGCTTACGCTGGTGCGCTGCAGCTTGACAGGTGTCGACTTGTTGTTTTCCACGATGATGCCTCACAATCTGTTTTTTTGTGTTTTATTATAACACAGAAAACAGATCGATGCAGCGTGTTGCTATTGAATCAGGCCACATTGGCAGAGGGCACCAGGCAGCACTGCATGACCGTCATTGCGATGACCATGGTCCAGGTAACCAGCATACCCACCCAGACGTTACCGGTCTTTCGATGCAGGAATGCCGATGCCCCGGCGGCGGTTCCCATCATGCACGGGAAGGTCCAGCCGTAGGAGATGGAGTCCCAATAGGACTGAGGGAACGGTGTGGTGCCGTCACCCAGAACGCGAACACCCACAAACTGGATAATCACCAGTGCGGTGAGAACACCGGCAGACAAAAGAATGTTGAGTGCCACAGCCTTCACGGTGTCCAGGGTCTCGTTGCCTGTATCCTTCAGGCGGCGGGAGTTGGATACGTTCACCCCGATCATGAAGTAAACAGGAATCAACATCAGCATGTAACGCAGGGTGTAGATCACCCGTTCCGGAGTCATGCGCACCAGCTGGCCCGGCATTGAGAAGAGCTGATAGTCCAGCCCCGAAGTACGGGTAACGATATCCAGCCAGCCGTAGCAGACACCCACCACAATCAGGGTGATGGCCACCGCACACAGAATCCTCTTCCACACAAACAGCTTCTCATTGGCCAGTCCAAAACCGAAGTCGGCCGCGGTAATCGTTTCGGTGCGGGATTTGCGATAAAGCTTGACGATGAGCAGAACAATCCCCACCAGTGCGCAGGCCACCAGCCACAGGAAGATCTGATTGACCCACAGGGAGGACCAGAAATCCGTGGGGAAATTCTTCGCCCACATGGTCACCGGTACAAACAGTGCCAGTGGGATGGCCAGATCGGTGATCAGGTGCATAGCCCACTTTTTGCCAGATTTGCCCTGGGAGGGCACCAGAGGAACGTTGACCGCGCTGTAAAAAAGGGGCAGACTGGTCAGCGTGTAGGCTAGAGAGGGAATGAAGAACAGGAACGCTATGAACGCAACTGCAGAGCAGACCAGATATGCGTAGAACACCATCTGGGTATTATCGATGGGATTGGGCGCAGGACTGGACAGCTGCACAAAGTTCAGGATGTCGGTAATCGTCTCATGGTTATACAGCAGTCCCTGGTGGCTCATTCCCTCGATCTCGGAATACATGAAGGCAGTCTGCGCGGCAGGGTCCCCATACAGCGTATCGTCCTGCATGGTATCCCCCAGGCCGCTGCGCTCGGCAATCATGGCACGGGCATTGGCCGTACCGCCCATCACTGCATCCTCATACAGGTCAGCGGTGGCCTCAATGATGTAGTGGTTGGTCTGGGTGGTGAAATCGTTGCCGGTCACCGAGTAGAAAAACGCACCGCCCACGCCCACGATGTTCTTCAGCTTGGGCTTGAATTCGGTATCGCGCTGCTCGATCACCTGAAGCGAAAGATTGGCCATGGAATGACCGGTCACCGTAATCTCGGAAACCATATCCAGCGATTCCAGATATTCCACCGGGGAAACCGCCAGATTATCCGTGGTATTATTTTCGTTCAGAGCAGTCTCCAGCGTACCGGCCAGGTCTGGATTCAGCACGATATATCCTCGGCGCGCCTCCTCAATGGCCCAGTTGATCATATTGTAGCTGGAATTGTTGCGCCCATGGTAGTTGATGATAGCGGGCGCCGGGTTCTGCGCGCTCACCCCATTGGGAATGAACATCAAGCCGGATTGCTCCGCGCCGCCCTCCCCCACAAAGGTCACGCGGGTGATTTTGATGTTGCCAAAATCAGAAGCAATTCCCCACTGCAGGACGCTAAACGCCAGCATTACCACAAACAGGGCTGCCGTCACTATTGCGGCTTTGCGAAGCCGCTTTTTACTGTATGCCGCTTTTTCCATACTGAGCTTCCTTTCTTTTTAATAAAATCGCACAAGCTGTCTAGCTATATAACAGTTATACAGCTAGAGTATTTTTTTGTCAAGCGCGGTCAGAAAAATTCGGCAGATCTATCTAAACAGACACACCAATTCTTGTGAATAACGAACAAAAGGACACCGGCTAAGCCGGTGTCCTTCTACATTTCCCGTTTCGCCGCAGCCGGATTTTCACGCTGCCCGCAAAAAAACGCCCCGGCTCTTCAAGGAAAAGCCAGGGCGTTTGGGGCAGTTCAGTCGGGCGGGATCAATACAGCTTGGCACCCGCGGGGATGTGCTCGTCCACCATCAGCAGATGCAGCTTTTCTTCGCCCTCCTCGGTATGAATCGCGGAGAGCAGCATGCCGCAGGATTCGATGCCCATCATGGGACGGGGAGGCAGGTTGGTGATGGCAATCAGGGTCTTGCCCACCAGCTCCTCGGGCTCGTAGTAGGCATGGATTCCGCTCAGAATCGTGCGATCCGTGCCGGTACCGTCGTCCAGAGTGAAGTTCAGCAGCTTCTTGGACTTCTTCACGGCCTCACAGGCCTTCACCTTCACAGCGCGGAAGTCGGACTTGGCAAAGGTCTCGAAGTCCACCATATCGGCGAACAGAGGCTCGATCTCCACCTTGGAGAAGTCGATGGGCTCGGCCACGGCAGCGGCAGGCTCAGCCACGGCAGCGGGCTCGGCCTTGGCGGCGGCCTTCTCCTGCTTCTTGGGCATGTCCAGCGGCTTCATGGTGGGGAACAGGATAACCTCACGGATGGTGTCGGAGCCGGTGAGCATCATGACGCAGCGGTCGATGCCCATGCCCATACCGCCCGTGGGAGGCATGCCGTACTCCAGAGCGGTCAGGAAGTCCTCGTCCATCATCTCGGTCTCGTCGTCGCCGCGGTCGCGCAGCTCCAGCTGCTTCTCGAAGCGGGCACGCTGGTCGATGGGATCGTTCAGCTCGGAGTAGGCGTTGGCCAGCTCGCTGTGGCAGATGAACAGCTCAAAGCGCTCGGTCAGGCGGGGATCTTCGGGGCTGCGCTTGGTCAGCGGGGAAACCTCCACCGGGTACATGGTGATGAAGGTGGGCTGAATCAGCTGCTCCTCCACCTTCTGGTCAAAGCAGGCATACAGAGCGTTGCCCCAGGTCTTGTCGGCGGTGTCGGCCAGCTCCACGCCGATGGCCTTGGCGGCGGCCACAGCCTCGGCGTCATCGGTGATGGCACCGAAGTCCACGCCGGTGTATTCCTTCACGGCGTCCACCATGGTCAGGCGGCGCCAGCCGGGAGTCAGGTCGATGTCCTCGCCCTGCCACTTCACCTGGTAGCTGCCCAGGATCTCCTTGGCGGCGCCGGACAGAATGCCCTCGGCGATGTCCATCATGTCGTGGAAGTCGGCGTAGGCCTGGTACAGCTCCACGGTGGTGAACTCGGGGTTGTGCTTGGGGTCCATGCCCTCGTTGCGGAAGATACGGCCGATCTCATACACCCGGTCGATGCCGCCCACGATCAGCCGCTTCAGGGGCAGCTCGGTGGCGATGCGCATGTACATGTCCAGATCCAGGGTGTTGTGATGGGTGATGAAGGGGCGGGCCGCCGCGCCGCCGGCAATGGTGTTCAGCACCGGGGTCTCCACTTCCATGTAGTTGCGCTGATCCAGGTAGGAGCGCATGAAGCGGATGAAGCGGGAACGAATCTCAAAGGTGCGGCGCACCTCGGGATTCATGATCAGGTCCACGTAACGCTGGCGGTAGCGCAGCTCCTGGTCCTTCAGGCCGTGGAACTTCTCGGGCAGGGGCAGCAGGCTCTTGGCCAGCAGCACCACCTCGGTGCAGCGAATGCTGATCTCGCCCATCTTGGTGCGGAACACCTGGCCCTTGATGCCGATCACGTCGCCGATATCCAACTTCTTGAAGCCGGCGTATTCCTCCTCGCCGATCACATCGCGGCGAACGTACAGCTGGATGTTGCCGGAAGCGTCGCGCAGGTCGGCAAAGCTGGCCTTGCCCATCACGCGCTTGCTCATCATGCGGCCGGCCATGCACACGGTGCGGTCGGTCTCTTCCTCAGCGGCCAGATAATCGTATTCCTTTTTGATGTCCGCGGCGAAAGCGTCCTGCGGATATTTGGTTTTTTGGAAGGGGTCGTTGCCCGCTTCCTGCAGGGCTTTCAGCTTGTCGCGGCGCACAGCGACCAGCTCGTTGTAAGCCTTTTCGCTGAGCTCCTGATCCTGCTGGGGGTTGGGGTTCTTGTTCTCGTTCAGCTCCATGCTATTCCCTCCAAAAAACGCGCCGGTTGGCGCGGATATGATAGTTTGGCCCGCACACGGCGGGCATACTGCCTTATTATAGCACAAAAAGAGGCGCCGTGGCACCTCTTTTTGCGGAAAAACGATCTTCTTTTTTGTGATTTTAGCCGATCACAGGGCAGCGCGGCTGATCTCCAGAATCTTGAAATCAATGGTGCCGCCGTTGGGCAGGGTCACCGTCACGGTCTGGCCCACCTTCTGGCCCATCAGGGCAGCGCCCACGGGGCTCTCGTCGCTGATCTTGCCGTTCAGGGGGTCCGCCTCGGTGGAGCCGGTGATGTCGTACTCCTCAACCCCGCCGTCCTCGTCCTCGATCTTCACGTGGGTGCCCACGGAAACGGTGTCCAGGTTCAGCTCGTCGTTATCGATCACGCGGGCGTTCTTCAGCATGGCCTCCAGCTGGGCGATGCGGCTCTCGATGAAGGCCTGCTCGTTCTTGGCCTCGTCGTACTCGCTGTTCTCGGACAGGTCGCCGAAGCCACGGGCCACCTTGATCTTCTCCGCAACGTCCTTGCGGCGGACGGTCTTCAGTTCCTCCAGCTCGTCCTCCAGGGCCTTCAGGCCGGCGACGGTCACAACAACTTCTTTTACATTGCTCATGGTTCTGTTTTCTCCTTAATCTGTGGGAAGCCGCGGCCGCCAAATGCCCTGCCGGACCTGTGGTACCGGCGGTGCCCAAGGGGGGTATGCTTGTTCACAAATCACAATGGGCCGCGGTTTGCTTCCATTTAATTTTGATAGTATAACGAGTTCTGGATGATTTGTCAACCGAACCCCCTTTTTTTGGCTGAATGACCAAAAATTCCTTCTGCTTTTTGGCAAACGGAACGGGGCCCGCGGAAAGGGATTTTTCCCTTCCGCGGGTCCCGTTTTCAATTCATTGATATGTCAGGGGCAAAGGAATTATTCCTCATCATCGGTGTTGCCGCGCAGCTTCTTGGCTTCCTCGATGACCTTGCCTTCCAGGTTGGAGGGCAGGGGCTCGTAGCGGGCAAACTCCAGAGTGAAGTGACCACGACCCTGGGTCAGCTGGCGCATGAAGGTGGTGAAGTCCTGCATCTCGGCCATGGGTACCTCGGCCACAACCTCCTGCAGGCCGTCCTCGTCCGGGTTCATGCCCAGAACGCGGCCGCGGCGCTTGGTCACGTCGCCCATCACGTCGCCGGTGTTGTCGGCGGGAACGTGGGCCTTCAGGGTGCCCACAGGTTCCAGGATCATGGGACCGGCCTCGGGCAGAGCGGCCTTATAGGCCAGCTTGGCGGCCATGATGAAGGCCATTTCGCTGGAGTCCACGGGATGGTAGCTGCCGTCCAGCAGGGTGGCCTTCAGGCCAACCACCGGGTAGCCCGCCAGCACACCGTGTTCGGCTGCCTGGCGCAGGCCCTTTTCCACCGCGGGGAAGTAGTTCTTGGGCACGCTGCCGCCAAACACCTTCTCCTCGAAGACCAGCTCTTCGCTGTCGCAGGGCTCGAACTCGATCCACACGTCACCGAACTGGCCGTGGCCGCCGGTCTGCTTCTTGTGACGGCCCTGGGCTTTGCACTTCTTGCGCACGGACTCACGGTAGCCCACTCTGGGCACGGTGAGCTCCACATCCACGCCGAATTTCGCCTTCAGCTTGGCGACCACCACGTCCAGATGCTGCTCGCCCAGGCCGCTGATGATCTGCTGGCCGGTCTCGGTATCCACACGGTAGGTCAGGGTGGGGTCCTCTTCCATCAGGCGGGCCAGAGCCGCGCCGATCTTGCCCTCGTCGCCCTTCTTGGCCACGCGGATGGCCATGGACAGGGTGGGCGTGGGGAAGGTGGGCGCGGGCAGCTTGACCACACGGCCAGCCTCGCACAGGGTATCGCCGGTCTGGGCGGCAGGCAGCTTGGTCACTGCGCCGATGTCGCCCGCGCCGATCACGTTGGTATCGGTCTGCTTTTTGCCCTTCACGTAGAGCAGCTTGCCCATGCGCTCGGCCTCGCCGGTGCGGGCGTTCACCAGGGCGCTGTCGCTCTTCAAAGTGCCGCTGGCCACCTTCACGTAGGACAGCTTGCCCACAAAGGGATCGGCCACGGTCTTGAACACGTAGGCAGCCAGGGGGGCAGCCTCGTCACAGGTGACCTCCACCGGCTCACCGGCGGCATCCTCGGCCAGAACAGCGGGTGCATCCGCCGGGCTGGGCAGCAGGACCTTCAGGTTGTAAAGCAGCATGTCCAGACCCTGCTGGTTCACGGCACTGCCGCAGAACACGGGGGTGATGGCGCCAGTGCGGCAGCCCTTGGCCAGGCCGTTCACAATCTCCTCGGTGGTGAAGGGCTCGCCGGAGAAGAACTTCTCCATCAGCTCGTCGTCGGTCTCGGCCACGGCCTCGCTCATGGCGGCGACCAGGCCCTCCAGGCGGTGGCCCATCTCGGGCAGCTCCACCTGCACCTGCTTGCCGCTCTCATACTTGAAGGCCTTCTGGCTGAACAGGTTCACATACAGGATGGTGCCGTCGTCCTGCCGCACAGGCACCACGCAGGGGCAGATGCTGGGGCCGAACTTGGTTTTCAGGTTTTCCAGAATCTTATAGTAATTGGCGTTTTCCAGATCGGTCTTGTTCACGAACACGATCTTGCTCTTGCCGTGCTTTTTGGCCAGATGGAAGGCCTTTTCCGCGCCAACGGTCACACCCGAACGGGCCGACACAGTGATCAGAACGCTCTCTGCCGCCTGAATGCCCTCGTACATGCCCAGCTCGAAATCAAACAGGCCGGGGGCGTCGATGAAATTCAGCTTCACACCGTCGTACTCCACGGGGGCAACGGCCGCTGCCAGGCTGGCGTGGCGCTTCTGCTCCTCGGGATCAAAGTCGCACACGGTGTTGCCGTCCTGCACGGTACCGGCGCGCTGCATTTCAGGATCGGTGCTGAACAGCAGTGCTTCGATCAGGGTGGTCTTGCCGCAGCCGGCGTGGCCGGCTACCAGGATGTTTCGGATGTCTTTGTTGGCGTAATTCATAAGTTAATACCCTCTCTTCTGCCGCCTGTTTTGCCACGAGAAATTGCAGCGGCAGCAATCTATACAAAAATCTTATCACAATCCACAAACTTTTTAAAGATAATGTTCTAAAAAAAGGCTGGTTTCCCTGCACAAAATCCATGGCAAGCTTTGTGCAGATTGCCTATTGACGGAAAAGAGAGCCTTGTTTTTGCGCCAAAACGCACAAAAGGCGCGCCCGTTTTGGGCGCGCCTTTTGGCAGCTTTTAAAACACGTTCTATCACTCGTATCGCTTGAGCATGGGAATCATCAGGGTGAGCACCGCCCAGGCCGCCTGGTAGAGCACCAGCGCGGGCAGAGCCAATGCGGCCATGCCGCCGGTGAAGGCCAGCAGCAATGCCAGCACCACGCTGACCAGGATGCCCGCCGCCTGCACCAGAGAGGAGGTGCGCTCAGCCGAAGCTGCGCCCGCCGCCGCCAGCAGACCGCCCACGAAGGAGGTGAAGCTGCCGATGTGAGCCATACAGCCGGGGCTGTACTGCCGGTATTCGGTGGCCGGGGCCAGGGCATGCCGCTCGGCGCCGCTGAGCACCTTCACGCTGCCCTCCTCCAGACCGTAAAGCTGGCTGATCAGCTCGGTGGTCAGCGAGAAGTCATCACTCTTCACCAGCACCGACACGCCCTGACGGTTCAACGCTTCCAGCACATGGGCGGCCTGTTCGTCGGCCTTGTAGCTGACCAGGAACATGCCGAACAGCCGGCCGCTCACCGCCAGATAGATGGGCTGCTTTTTGCCCTTGGTATAGCGGTTCTCGTAGTCCAGCGAGGGGATCTCCACCCCCTGCTTTTCCATCATGGCCCGGTTGCCGATGATCACCCGCTTGTCGCCCGCCCAGGCAGTGAAGCCGAAGCCGGGGTCGTTTTCCAGGCTTTCCACCGGGAACAGAATGTTGGTCTTGCCCTGGATGATGTTCATGAACACATCCCGCAGGGTATCGCAGCCCGCGATGAGCACCGACGCGGCATACAGGATGGCCAGGTCGATACGCTCCTTCTCAAAGGTCTTGATGCCGTGCAGCCGCACGCTCTTGGCGGGGAACAGATCCTTTGCGCCCACCACGATCATGTTGGCGCCGCTCAGCTCCTCGATGGAGCTCCAGCCGGGCACCACAGCGCCCACCCGGGCGGCGCTCTTCTGCATCAGCATGCCGGGCACCGCCGCCAGCAGGGTGGCGCTGGCCGGGCCGCCCAGACACAGCGTGCCCGCAAAGGCGGTGAAGGCCATGGCCAGACCCTGTTTGGAGAACAGGGCGATCAATGCGGTAAGCAGAGCCGCACCGGCCAGCACCCAGCTCATGCGCTGGAGCATCCGGTCGCTGGCGCGCACCGAGAAACTGCGGCGCAAAAATCCCTCCACCAGGGTGGTGGGACGGCTGGCCACCAAGCAGGGCTCCGGCTCGCCCAGGCCCTCGGCCAGACGGGTGCAGAGCTCACTGTCGTCCAGACGGAAGGCGGCCACGTGCTCGTTTCCGGTGCTGACCAGCCCGAAGTTGCGGCTGATCACACCGCTCATCAGATATTTGCCCAGCGCGCCGAAGCAGAGCAGCAGCGCCGCCGGGGCGGCAAACAGGGTGAGCTTGTCGGCCTCGAAGGAGTCGGCCTTCATCATCAGCACCAGCAGCTGGGCCAGCGCGCCCACTCCTGCCAGAGCCAGCACGCTGTCCGGCGTGGGAGCGCCCCACAGGCCGCGGATGCCGTTCCAGAACACCCGCCAGTTTACCGCGCAGGCCGCAGCCAGCAGCACCAGGTTCACCGCCAGGTAAGCCATGGGCGCCACCGCCGGGTCCACCGCGCCGATGGCGGGCAGCGGACTGTCGCCCACCGCCAGGCCCAGATACAGCAGCACCAGACCCGCCGCGGCGGAAACACCGGTGCGGATGGCGGTGGTCAGGCGCAGCCGGTCCAGATCCTGCTGGACAATCAGCGCGTCCGCCGGGTTTTCGTAGTCCTCCACATATTCCGGGCCGGGCTCCTCCGCAAAGGGCTCGCCGGGAACTTCGTCGCCCAGCAGGCGGGGCGCACCGCCCTTGCCCCCATCGTCCTTTTCCAGCACACGGGTGGCATCCGAGCCGGGCTCGTTGTCCCATTCCACATCCAGCTGCACCGAACCGGTGGGATGTTCCTCCAGCTCCAGCTCCTCGGGCCGCAGCACCATGGTCGGCTGGTCCTCTTCGGCGGGCTGCGGCCGGTCGGATTTTACCGGCTCAGCTTCCACCGTGGGGCTTTCCAGCGGCTCGATCTGCACCGTGCCCACCGGCTGCTGCCGGACAGGCTTTGCAGGCTCGGCCTCCACCGTGGGGCTCTCCACCGGCTCGATCTTTACCGCGCCCACCGGCTGCTGCCGGACAGGCTTCACCGGCTCGGCCACCGGCCGGGTGGGCGCCCGGTCCACCCAGGGTGTGGAACGGGCCGGAGTCTCGTCCGGCAGCGGCAGCTCCACCGTGCCGGAGGCCGGGTCTTCCTGAGGCTGGGCACGGCGCTCCCGGTGGAACAGCCGGAAGGGCTCACGCTCCCGGGCAGGCGGCTCCTCGTCCTCTTCCGGGGCGTCTTCCTGCTCTTCGCCGGTCTCCTCGTCGTACTCGTCTTCCTCGTACTCGTCCTCGCTCCATTTGTGCCAGAAGCCGAAGCGGCGGCGCTTGGGCGCCTGCTCCTCCGGCTCGTCCTCCTCCGGATTCAGCTCGGTGGAGTAATCCTCCGCGTCCATACCCTCCTCATCGTCCAGGGCCTCCGCGTTCTTTTTGCGGCCCACGAACCGGGCGAAAAAGCCCGGGTGCTGCTCCTGCTCCAGATCCGGAATGACCGCCACGCTCTCGCTGAAAAACTTCTGGAAGTCGCTGTCCATCTGGATCGTATCGGACAGGCGGGGCGCTGCGGGCTCCTCCTGCTGGGGCGGGGGCGCCGCCTTGGCGGGCTTTTGCTTTGCCCGGCTCTGACTGCGCTGCTTCTGGGGCTCCGGCGCCGGCTCCTGCCAGAAATTCTGGACCGTCCGGCCCGTCGGGGCGGCCGGGGACTCCGGCGTCTCGCGCCTTGCCGGAGCCGCCTTCTTCTGTTCCAACCCCAGATCTGCCAGGATGTCCTCCACCGAGCCGCCCGCCGCCGGGGCGCTCTGCCCCTGCTTCAGGGTCTCCAGGATATCATCCACCGAGCTGGAATTTCTTTGATCCGCCATGCTCTTTGTTCCTCCGTATGCTAGTTGCTGGCCGGGCTATGCTTCAGCCCTGGCCGCGCTGGCGGGCGATCTCATACAAAATGATGCCCGCCGCCACGCTCACGTTGAAGCTGTCCACTCCGGTGCCGCGGGCCGCCATGGAAAGGCTGACCACACCGTCGCACAGCTTCTTCACCAGCGGGCTCACGCCCCGGCCCTCGCTGCCCATAACCAGGGCCACCGGACCGGACAGATCGTTCTTGTGCAGGGGCGCGCCGTCCATGTCGGCACAGTAGACGAAGACGCCCTGGTCCTTCAGACGGCGAATGCTCTCGCCGATGTTGGCCACGCGGGCCACCGGCAGACGGGCCGCCGCACCGGCGCTGCTCTTCAGCACCGTGGGGGTGATGGCCGCGCCGCCCCGCTTGGGGATCACCACGCCGTGAGCGCCGCACAGCAGCGCCGACCGGATGATCGCACCCAGGTTGTGGGGGTCCTCCACGCCGTCGCACAGCACCAGGAAAGGAGGCTCGCCCTTTTCCTTTGCCAGCTCCAGCAGCTGGTCCAGGCTGGCGTATTCCACCGCGCTGGCAAAGGCGGCCACGCCCTGGTGGCTGTCGGTGCCGCAGGTCAGGCGCAGCTTGTTGGCATGCACCCGCTTGGCCACCGCACCGGCTTCTTTCGCCAGAGCGGTGTAATAGGCGGCCACTGCCTCGGGCAGGGTGTCGGCCAGCAGCACCGTATCCACGCCCGCGCCGCTTTTCAGCAGCTCGGTCACCGGGTTTTTGCCGTAGACCAGGCTGGACGAGGGCTCCTCGGCCTCCGGGCCGCGGGGGGCACGCCGCTCGCCTTCGGGGCGGGCAGGGCCGGGCCGACGGGCGGGGCGCTGGGCGTTGGGGCTGAACTTTTTATCAAACTTCTGAGGCATGGGCCGTCTCCTTTGTCAAAGCCCGTGGACCGGGCCGTGTTATCGCTGTGATTTGCGGTATCCTTTGCGGTTTTTCCCGCAGGTTCCCGCATATAAGTTAAAGTATAACACCATACGGCGTTTTTTGCCACTGTTTGAAGCCAAGTTTTCGGCCCAGACAGTCCCCCTTCCGCTGAAGTTTGGGCGGGCGAGGGCTTTTCCAAACGCACAAAACGCGGTAAAATGCAAGAGGAATTTTTTCGCCCGCTTCCATCAGCCCGTTATACCAGTTGTAAACCGCGAAAAGATTTCCACATGTTGAAAACCCTGTTGAAAGTGTTGACAAGTGGCTGTTTTGAGCCGTTTTTTCAAAATTTGCTCACAATTCCCAACGGGTTTTCAACATCACAGTGGAAAGTTTTCTTCTTAACAGGCTGTTGAACATGAAATATGTCCTTCTCTTTTTCGACAAAACCCAGTGGATGCGGGCGGATTTTTTCTCTTTTTTTACCAGCAAGCGGCCAAAAGCCGCAAAATTCTTACCGATCGGGAGGTACCGCTTTGATCATTGTGGAAAACTGCGGCGGCATGGACCTGGCCGCCACCCTGGACTGCGGCCAGGCATTCCGATGGCAGGCCGATGGAGAGGCCTGGCACGGCATTGTGGAAAACCGGTCCGTCACCGCCCGGATGGAGGGCGATTCGCTGATTCTGGAGGGCGCATCGGAGACCGACCGGGCGTTCTGGGTGCACTATTTTGCCCTGGATATGGACTACCCCGCCCTGCTGGAAAAGTTCTGTTCCGGCAACAAAAAGCTGGCCGAGTGCGTGCGCCACAAGCCGGGCATCCGGGTGCTGCGCCAGCCCTTTTTTGAGACGCTGTGCACCTTTATCATCAGCCAGAACAACAACATTCCCCGCATCAAGGCCATTGTGGAGCGGCTGTGCACCGGGTTGGGCCAGCCGCTGGAGGGCGGCGGCTTCGGCTTTCCCAGCGCCGAAACCCTGGCGGCGCTGGAACCGGAGGACCTGGCCTTTCTGCGGGCGGGCTGGCGGGCGGAATACCTGATCGACGCCGCCCGCCGGGTGGCGTGCGGTCAAATTGATGAAGCCGCCCTGCGCGCCATGCCCATGGAAAACGCCCGGGCCGTTCTGCGCACCGTGAAGGGCGTGGGCCCCAAGGTGGCGGACTGCGTGCTATTGTACAGCCTTTCCTTCTGGAAGGCCTTTCCCATGGACGTATGGATGAAAAAAGCCATGTGCCAGCTGTTCCCCCGCGGGGTGCCGGTGAGCTGCCGCGGCCATGAGGGCATTGCCCAGCAGTTCATCTTCGACTATGCCCGCCACCATCTTCCCAGCGGCCAAAATCAAAAATCCGCACGAAAAATGCAGGTCAAAGAAGCAAGCGGGAATTGATTTTGCGGCCAAGTTGGGTTATACTGTTGGCAGGATAAAAACTTAACATCATGTTTTTATTCTTCCGCACCGCTCTCGGTGCGGTTTTTTAAGAGAGAAAATGGAGGTATCATTATCATGCTGGTAAGCGCAACCGAAATGCTCAACAAAGCCCGCGACGGCCACTATGCCGTTGGCCAGTTCAACATCAACAACCTGGAGTGGACCAAGGCCATCCTGCTCACTGCGCAGGAGCTGAACAGCCCTGTGATCCTGGGTGTGTCCGAGGGCGCCGGCAAGTACATGACCGGCTACAAGACCGTGGCCGCTATGGTTAAGGCCATGATCGAGACCCTGAACATCACCGTTCCCGTTGCCCTGCATCTGGACCACGGCAGCTACGAGGGCGCCAAGGCCTGCATCGAGGCTGGCTTCTCCAGCATCATGTTCGACGGCAGCCACTACGCCATCGACGAGAACGTTGCCAAGACCACCGAGCTGGCTGAGCTGGCTCACTCCAAGGGCATTTCCATCGAGGCCGAGGTTGGCTCCATCGGCGGCGAGGAAGACGGCGTTGTAGGCGCCGGCGAGATCGCTGATCCCGCTGAGTGCAAGAAGATCGCCGACCTGGGCATCGACTTCCTGGCTGCCGGCATCGGCAACATCCACGGCAAGTACCCCGCCAACTGGAAGGGCCTGGACTTCGAGGCTCTGGAGAAGATCCACGAGGCCACCAACGGCATTCCTCTGGTTCTGCACGGCGGCACCGGCATCCCCGCCGACATGATCAAGAAGGCCATCAGCCTGGGCGTTTCCAAGATCAACGTGAACACCGAGTGCCAGCTGGCTTTCGCCGACGCCACCCGTAAGTACATCGAGGCTGGCAAGGATCTGGAAGGCAAGGGCTTCGACCCCCGCAAGCTGCTGGCTCCTGGCTTTGAGGGCATCAAGGCTACCGTTAAGGAGAAGATGGAGCTGTTCGGCAGCGTGAACAAGGCCTAAGCCTTTCCCATTTTTCCACGGGCTTTTTCCCGCAGAATGCAAACGATGGCAGGCCGTCGCGCCTGCCATCGTTTTTTTGTACCCGCAGCAGCTGCGGCCGCTGCGGCGCAATCCATAAAGGAGGAACCTGCACCATGAAGATCAATGTGCTCTATTTCAGCCCCACCGGCGGCACCAAAAGGACCGCGCAGCATCTGGCCGGTGCGCTGGGCGGCGAGACCCTCTGCACCGACCTGACGGTCCATCCGGCCCAGTCGGCCCCTGCCGACGCCGCCGTGATCGCCGTGCCCTCCTTCGGCGGGCGAGTGCCCCCTCTGGCCGCACAGCGCATCCGCCAGCTGCAGGGAGGCGGCGCCCCCGCGGTGCTGCTCTGCGTGTACGGCAACCGCGCCTATGAGGACTGCCTGGTGGAGCTGCAGGATCTGGCCAGCGAGGCCGGGTTCCGGGTGGTGGCGGCGGTGGCGGCCATCGCGGAGCATTCCATTGCCCGCCAGTATGCCGCCGGGCGGCCGGACGCACAGGATCTGGCCCGGCTCTCGGCATTCGGCGAAGCGATCCGGGAGAAACTGGCCTGCGGCGAGCTGACCGAGCCGGAGCTGCCCGGCAACCGCCCCTACAAGCCCTTCGGCGTGCTGCCCATGCTCCCCGCCCCCACCGGCGGCTGTGTTTCCTGCGGCGTGTGTGCGGAGGAGTGCCCGGCGCAGGCCATCGACCCGCAGGACGTGAGCAAGGTGAACAAGGATACCTGCATCTCCTGCATGCGCTGCATCGCGGTGTGTCCCCACTCCGCCCGGCAGCTGCCACCGGAAATGCTGGATGTTTTGAGCAACAAGCTGGCCAAGGTCTGCGCGGACCGCAAAGAGAACGAGCTGTATCTGTGACCCGTGCGCTTTCATCGCCTGCTTCCCCGTGTGCCGATGCGGGAAAGCAGGCGATATTTTTTGTAACAAAAGCTGCCGGCTTCCGTATTGAAAAGGCAAGATCGATCGAAAAGGTGGATGATCCATGGAACAGGAGCAATTGGTCCGGCAGCTGAGACAGGGCGACAGCAAGGCGCTGCAGGAGCTCATGGCGCTCTATACCCCCTATCTGTGTACCGTTTCGGCAAACCTGGCGGTGCCGCCGCTCACCCCGCAGGACGTGGAGGAGATCGTCTCCGACGCCTTCGTCCGTCTTTGGCGTCACCGGCAGGACCTGGACCCGGACCGTTCGCTGAAGGGATACCTGGTGAGAATCACCCGAAACCTGGTGGTGGACGCTCTGCGCAGCCGGAAAGCGGAATGTCTTCCGCTGCTGGAGGAGATTCTGGAGCAGGAGACCCCGCTGGAAACCCGGCTGGAGCAAAAGGAAGCGGTGCGCCGGCTGAACGAACATCTGGCAGCGCTCTCCCCGGCAGACCGGGAGCTGCTGCTCCGATTTTATTACGACAACCAGCGCATTGCCGCCATCGCCGGGGCGCTTGGGACCAGCCCCGGCGCACTGCGGGTGCGATTGTTCCGGCTGCGGGCGCAGCTGAAGAAAAACCTGGAGGGAGAGGAGCAGCAATGAACGAGCCGATGGAACTGCACGAACTGTTTGCGGCACTGGACGATGCCCGGCAGACCGACCCACAGGGCGCGGATGCCGGGAAGATTCAAAAGCGGACGCTGGAACAGCTCGCCCTTTTGGACGGGGCGGAACGGCCGGCGCACAGGCTTCCCCGCAAATTTTTCCTCACCGGACTGGCGGCGGCGCTGGCCGTGGCCCTGGCCGCCTGTGCCTGCGCGGTTTCGGCGCAGGTGTGGGGCGTCCGGCTGTTTGACCGGCAGGAAAAGCAGCAGCTGCAAAAGCCCCTGTATGCCGTGAGCACCAGCACCAGCCAGCCGGATGAAGAGCCGGGCGAACGGCTGCTTGCCGGGTTCAGCGGAGAGATTCTGGATGTGGACTGGCTGGAAGAAAACGACGTGCTGTTTTTCGACGAGGTGGGCACGGTTTGCGGCATGGCGAACGGCGAATGCATGGAATTCCCGGCATTTGTGTTCGACAACGGCGAAATTGCCATTCTCACAAAGGAGGACGGCAGCGGCTGGGTCCTGGAAGAAAACAGCCAGCTCACTCTCTCGCTGCGGCAGAACACAGAGGACAATCCCCAGGCCAGCCCGGGCGGCGACCGCCTGGCGCTGGGCGTGATCGTGGACGGAATCCCCTGTGAGCTCACCTGCGGCAAGGACGCGAAGCTGGAATACACCTATACAGCTCACGAGGCCGGAGAGGTGTATTTCTATGTGCAGAACTTTTCCGCCGGGCCCATCGTGATCGAGGATGCGGCGGTCGGTACATCATAACATCCACACAATAAAAAGGCAGGGCAAATCCCGGGTGGGATTCGTCCTGCCTTTTTCTCAAATCAATACTCCGGGAACCACTCACGCAGGCTGCGACGCTCGCCGTTTACGTAGATCTCCACATGGCAATGATTTCCGGTGGAGTTTCCGGTGCTGCCCACGGTGCCGATCACCGCGCCCTTCTCCACCTGGGTGTCCACGCCCACGTTCAGGTCCTTCAGATGGGAATACAGGGTGCGCACCCCGCCCTCATGGTCGATGATCACATAATTGCCGTAGCTATAGTGGTAGCCTGCGGCGGTCACCGTACCGGCCGCCATAGCGCACACCTGGGACCCACTGGGGGCGATCACATCCGCGCCCTTGTGGTAATAACTCATCCAGCGGCTCACATAGGTGTAGCCAGGCACCGGCCAGATCAGCGATACCGAGGTTTCACTGTCCACCGCATTCTGCTGCCCGGTCTCGCTGCTCTCCACCGCGTTTTTGACCAGGTTCAGGTCGCCGTTATACCGCACAATGCCCTTCACCGGGGCCTGCAGGATGATGCGGTCCACCTCCTGGTAATCTGTCAGAACGTTTTGCTCGTCGTAAAAGGCCCAGCCGCTCACCTCGTCCAGTCCGTCCGCCGCACGGCGCTCGATCACATACTGCCCGTCGGCCAGACTCTCATCCTGCTCATATTCATATTCCCCGGCCACGCTCTGCTCCTCGCGCACCCACTGTACGCTGGCCTGCCCCTCGGCCAGAGCAGGCTTTTCCTCCGGCTCCGGCATGGGAGCGGGCACCGCCTGGCGGGCGGCGGACTGGGATTGCTGCTGCAAAAAGCTCAGCTGTTCCAGCCCGTTTGCGGCCAGGCGTTCCGGCTCGGCAGACACCCCCGCCGACAGGCTCGCCGCCGTGCAGGCGGTCAGGCAGACGGCAGCCAGCAGCCCCGCCGCCGCAGCCAGCATCTGGCGGCGGCTGGCCCTGGGCTGCTCGAACAGGGCAAGCAGCCGTATTTTCAGGTTATCCGGCCCGGCGCTCATGCCCGAGGCTCCGGCGGGCAGCGGCCCGGCCGCGGCCGCCAGCAGCACCCGTCCGTAGGCCTTGCGCTGTTCCTTGTTCAGCCCGTGCACCGCCGCCTCGTCGCAGGCCAGCTCGCACAGCCGTTCCATCCGGGCGGCCTGCCAGTGGCAGAGGGGGTTGAACCAGTGGACCCGGCAGGCCAGCCGCAGCGCAGCCTTGCCCCACAGATCGCCGCCGTTCAGGTGAGCCAGCTCATGGCGCAGCGCCAGCTCCAGCGCTCCCTCGTCCATGCCCTGGGGCAGATACAGCACCGGCCGCAGCACCCCCACCAGCAGCGGCGTGCTCACGCCCGGGCAGACGTAAGCCCGGGGCGGGGCGATGTGCCCGCTTTCCAGGCTGACCCGGCGCAGCAGGCGTTGTTCCGTCTCGCTCAGCGGGCCGCGCACCCGGCGCAGCGCCCGGCAAAAACGCCGGTACCCCGCCAGCTGCCACAGAGTAAACAGCACGGCCCCCAGCGCCCACAGCCAGGGCAGCACCGCCAGCAGCTGACCGGCCAACTGAGGCTGCACCGGCTCCACCGGCTGGGCCAGCGGGGCGGTCATCACCGGCCGGGCGCTGATGTTCACGGTATGCACCGCCGTTTGGGCCGCATTTTCCAGCGCCTGCCCCACCGGTTCCAGCCCGGTGGAGTGCTTCAAACCCGGCAGCAGAGCCAGCAGCGGCCCCACCGGCAGCAGGAAAAAGCCCGTGATACACCCCAGCGCCCGCCGCTGCCAGCGCCAGCTCAGCCGTTTCAGCAGCGGAGCGAGGGAACGCCCCAGCAGCGCCGCCACCGCGCCTGCCAGGCTGATGGGCAGCAGCCAGGTGTAGAACAGTTCATACATCGGCTTCGCTCACCTCGTTTCCAGCCAGTCCCGCAGTTCGTCCAGCTGGTCGCCGGAAAGGGCCTTGCCGTCGTAAAGGGCGGCCACCATACTTTTTACACTGCCGCTGTACAGCTTGGTCAGCAGCTCCTGGGCCTCAGCCGCCCGGTACTGCTCGCTGCTCACGCAGGCGGTATACACATTTTGTTTGCCCCGCTTTTCCACCTTCAACGCCCCCTTGGCCGCCATGCGGGCCAAAAAGGTCAGCAGGGTGGTGGGCTTCCAGCCCTTCTGCTGCAGCGGACCGGCCAGCTCGGCAGCCGTGACCGGCCGCCCCAGCTTCCAGATCTGCTCCATGATCTCCAGTTCCGCTTCCGACAGTCGCATGATAAGCGCGCTCCTTCCATTGTTTGACCAGCAATTCATTTCTACATCTTGTAGTTCCATCTTTATTCTAACAGATGTAGAGCAAGGCCGCAAGCCCCTTTGAACCGGCTTATCTCCCTGCTCTGTAGCCATTTTGTTACAAAACTTCCTCAGTTTTTTGTACAAATTGTTACTTTTTTGATGCTGTTTCTTCATAGAATGTTCATACATTGAGGGTATGATAGGAAAACGTTCCGAGGCAGTGGCGCAAACGTGCCCACCGGAACAATCCGGCGCCCTATGGTTTATGGGGCGATTTTCCGAATCAAAACGAAAAGGAGAATGACATCATGAAACTGTCTTCTAAGATCATCGCCGTTGCTTGCGTGGCCGCTCTGGCCCTGTCTCTGGTTGCCTGCGGTGGCAGCGAGACCACCAGCACTGCTTCCAGCGCTGCTGCTTCCACCAGCACTGCCGCTTCCTCTGAGGCTGCTTCCAGCGAGGCTGCTTCTTCCGAGGCCGCTTCCTCTGAGGCTGCTTCCTCTGAGGCTGCTTCCAGCGAGGCTGCCGCTTCCGAGGCCGCTTCTTCTGAGGCTGCTTCCAGCGAGGCTGCTTCCGCTTCTGCCGAGGCCTAATCGATCTGAAAGCAAAACGCCCAGCCATCCGGCTGGGCGTTTTTTGTTTGTCCGGGGCGCGGGCGGTTCAGTCCACCGCCCGTTCCAGCCGCAGCACCGCCACCGAAATATCGTCCGGCCTGCGGCGGCCCTCCGCCCGTTTCTGGGCCATATCCGCCAGCAGCTCGGCGGTCTGCTGTGGGGTATGACCGCTGGCGGCGCAGAGCTCCAGCTGCTGGCACAGCCAGCCGCTGCCGTCGGTAAGCGCGCCGTCGCTCACCAGCACCACCCAGTCCCCCTCGTTCAGGGCCACTGCGTCCTGCTGGCCCACCACCTGCTCCAGAATGCCCACCGGCAGGCTGCTGCCATCCAGCGCCTGAGCCTTGCCCCCCCGCAAAAGCAGCGTGGGGCAGGCCCCTGCCTTGAACAGGCTGGCCCGGCCGGTGTAAAGGTCCACCGTGACCAGATCCATGGTGGCGGCGCTCTCCTCGTCGCTTTTTAAGGCCAGCGCCACATTCACCAGCCGGGCAGCGCTCTGGGCCCCGAAGCCCGCCTTCAATAGCCTTGCCGCCAGGGTGGCTGCCAGCGTGCCGTCGATGGCGGCGGGGCGGCCCACGCCCATGCCGTCGCAGAGCAGCAAATGGGCATTGCCGAAGCAATCGCAGAACTGCTCCACCGCGTCGCCGCAGGCCCCCGCCTTGGCCGGACGTGCCGCCAGCCCGTACCGGGGAAAATACAGCGGCTGCTCGCTGAAGGTGATGGTGGTCACCGCCCGGCAGTGGTCCACCCGGGGCAGGGTGAGCGGCCGGTGCAGAATGCGCTGGGCTTCCTCGGTGATCTCGCTCAGCTCCTGCTGGCTGAAGGGAGTACGGCTCACCGTGACTCCCGCCCGCAGGCGGCCCGCCGCGTCGAAGCCCGCTTGGCATTCCAGCGGCTCCAGTCCTATGGAGGAAAACAGCCGTCCCAGCTGCTCGGTCTTGCCCACATCCGGCACAATGCTCTGGCCCAGCTGCCCGGCCATCTGGCTCAGCGCCTGGGCCATGGCGCTGTACTGCTCGGTGAGGGCCGCCCGCATGGCTCCGGCCTTGACCCGGCTCTCCCGCCTGCCCCGATACAGCGCGTACCCCCGGCTGGAGCAGCTGCACAGCTCGGTGGGATGGATGCAGCGGCAGAACTGGCCGGGCAGCTGCTCCAGTGCCGCCCGGCCCTGCTGCTCCAGAATGGGCTTGAGCCGGTAGAAACCGTCCATGGTGGTGCTGTAGTCCTGCACCCAGCAGCGCTCCCGGCTGCCGCAGGTGCGGCAGAGCTCCTCGGCCACATAGTCCACCACCCAGTTGTAGCTCTCGCCCCGCCGGGGCAGCGTCTCATACACCTGGTTCACGGTGTCGGCAATGCCAGTGAGGGCGTTGGCCACGCTTTCCAGCTGGCTCACCGCTCCGGCCACCCGGGGACGCTGTGCAGCGGCGGGATCGGTCTGTCCGGGCAGCGAGGCCAGCAGGCGGGCGGGCAGGGCAAAGAAGGCCGCTTCCCCCAGCGCGGCGCTGCCCAGAAAGCCCACTGCCAGGCTGCTTTGGGGTGCGGCCAGCACCCCCAGCAGCCCGCCCGCCAGAAACAGGGTGGCGCAGCCCAGCCGCTCCCCGGGGGTGAAGTAGGCTGCCGCCAGACAGCCCACCGCCACCGCCAGCCCGGCAAAGCAGAGATCCGGGTCCGCCGCGGCCAGCGCCCCCGCCCCGCACAAACAGAAGATGGCGCAGTCCCGCAGCCTGCCCCGGAAGGCCAGAGCCAGGCCGCCCGCCGCCAGTACCACCACGCCGGGCAGCAGCCCCATGGCGGGCAGCTGCTGCAGGCCGCAGAGCCCCGCGCAGCAGAGCAGCAGGCTCTCGGCCCCCAGGGGCCCGCCTCTCCGGGCTCTGGCGCCCGCCCGGAACAGCCCCCAGCCCCAGGCAGTGGCCAGAGCCGCGTCGCCCACCGCTGCCACCGACTGAGCCGGGCCTGCCAGCCCGCTCATCGCCAGCATGAGCTGAACGGTCAGCAGGGTTCCGCAGCCCCCCGCGGCGGCGGGCCAGAACTGCTCCCGAAACATGGCCCGCCCGGCCAGGACCACCGCGGCCGCCGCCAGATAGCGCAGCCCGTCGGCCAGGGGCAGAAAGATCAGATACCCGGCCAGCACACCCGCGCCCGCCGCCCACAGCCGGGCCGTGCCCGCTCCCATGAGCAGCGCCAGACCAAAGGGGTGCAGTCCCCCGAACACACTGCCCGCGGCCAGCAGCGCGCCCAGCGCGCCGGACGCCAGCTGCTGCAGCCCCGGCCCCCAGCCGGCCAGCCGCCGCAGGGGCAAAAGCCGCAATTTTTCACCCATAACATTCCACCTCGTTTTTTCTGATTTTTGCCGCCGGGGCATAATCCGCCCCGGACCTGCATAGAATCAGTATAAAAAGGCCCTGCGGCAAAAAATGCCGCAGGGCCTTGCTTTTGCAAAAAGGGGCAGGAACAAACAAAAAGCCCGCTTTCCAAACAGAAAGCGGGCAAAATGCATTTTACAGCAGCTCCAGAGCGGCGCGGATGCGCTTGACGGTCTCCTCGCGGCCCATCATGGCGGCCAGGTCGGTGCCGCCGCCGGGGGTGCGCTGCTTGCCGGACAGGGCGATGCCCAGCGGGAACAGCAGCCAGCCGTTCTTCACGCCCATCTCCTCGGCCTTCACCTTGCAGGCCTCGAAGATAGCGTCCCGGTTCCAGTCCGCCAGGTTCTCCAGCAGGGGCAGCAGAGCCTCCAGAGCCTGCTTGGCAGTCTCGGGATTGGTCTTCTGCTTCTTGTTGGTGTACAGGTCGGTGGTGTAGGGCACCACGGCGTCGAAGAAGTCCAGCTGCTCGGGGATCTCGCCCAGCACCTCGCAGCGGGGCTGCAGGTTGGCGCAGAGCAGGTCGCGGTCGATCTCCACATGCACGGCCTGGTCAATCCAGGGATCGGCCATTTCGCGGAACTTCTCGGCGGGCAGACGGCGGATGTACTCCGCGTTGATGGCCCGCAGCTTCAGGGGATCGAAGATGGCCGGGCTCTTGCTGATGCCGGACTCATCAAAGATCTTGACCATCTCCTCCAGGGTGAAGATCTCCTCTTCGCCCTTGGGGCTCCAGCCCAGCAGCAGGATGTAGTTCAGGATGGCCTCGCTCAGGTAGCCCTTGGCCACCAGGTCCTGATAGGAAGCGTCGCCGTTGCGCTTGGACAGCTTGTTCTGAGCGTCCTTCATAACAGGCGGGCAGTGGATGTAGGTGGGAACCTCCCAGCCGAAGGCCTGGTACAGCAGGTTGTACTTGGGCGCGCTGGACAGGTACTCCGAGCCGCGGATCACGTGGGTGATGCCCATCAGGTGGTCGTCCACCACGTTGGCGAAGTTGTAGGTGGGCATGCCGTCGGTCTTGATGAGGATCTGGTCCTCCAGCTCGGCGTTGTTCACCTCGATGTGGCCGTAGACCACGTCGTCAAAGCTGGTCACACCCTCCTTGGGCATCTTCTGGCGGATGACGTAGGGCACGCCCGCGGCCAGCTTCTCGTCAATCTCAGCCTGGCTCAGGTTGCGGCAGTGGCCGTCGTAATGACCCACCACGGCGCCGCCGGCCTTCTGCTCCTCGCGCATCTTTTCCAGACGCTCGGGGGTGCAGAAGCAGTAGTAGGCCTGACCGGCCTTCACCAGCTGCTCAGCGTATTCCTTGAACATGCCCATGCGCTCGCTCTGCACATAGGGACCCACCGGGCCGCCCACGTCGGGACCTTCGTCCCACAGCAGACCGGTCTGGCGCAGGGTGTTGTAGATGATGTCCACCGCGCCGTCCACGTAGCGTTCCTGGTCGGTGTCTTCAATGCGCAGGATGAAGGCGCCATCCTTGCTTTTCGCCTTCAGGTAGGCATACAGAGCGGTGCGCAGGTTGCCCACGTGCATGTAGCCGGTGGGGCTGGGCGCAAAACGGGTGCGTACGGTATTGTTCGCCATGATCGTTTCTACTCCTTTTATCCTCACGCGCCCGGGGCGGCAAGCAGCGCTGGACGGGCGGTTTGTTTCTCTTGTTTATTGTAAGGTGCGCACATCGGCTTGTCAACCGGGCCGCAAAACTTCTTCGCTTTACAAGCCCTTGCCCCTTTTATTATAATAGGAAAAGACCTGTTGGATTTTTCCATGCAAAAGGAGCGTTTCCATGAATTTTCTTTCTTTGTCTTTTGCCGGGTTCGGCGCACTGGTGTTCGCCGGCTGGTGGGGTCTGCCCGCCAAGGCCCGGCCCTGGCTGCTGGCGGCGGCGAACCTGGTCTTTGCCGGGCTGTTCGGGGCCAAGGCGGTGATCTGCCTGGTGCTCATCTGCCTGGCGGGCTATCTGTGCGGCCTGTGGGCCCAGAAGGGCGGCGGCCGGGCAGCCATGTGGCTGGGCGTGCTGCTGAGCCTTGCTCCGCTGGCGGCCTACAAATACCTGCCGCTGGCCTCCCCTGCCCTGTTCGAGGGGCTTGTGGCTCCGGTGGGCCTGAGCTTTTATGTGTTCAAGACCATCAGCTATCTGGCGGATGTGGCCAAGGGCCGCATCCAGGCCGAGAAGTGCCCGTTGTGCTACTTCAACTACGTGGGCTTCTTCCCCCAGCTGGCCAGCGGTCCCATCCAGCGGGCGGGCAGCCTGCTGCCGCAGCTGAAAGCCCCCGCGATGACCTTCGACCGTGCGCTGGCCTACACCGGCTGCGTGCGTTTTTGCTGGGGCATGTTCTTGAAAAAGTGCCTGGCGGACCAGCTGGCGGGTTACCAGGGCGCGCTGTACCAGCCGGACCACTACTACAGCCTGGGCATCGTCTGGTCGCTGCTGGCCTACACCCTGTATCTGTACTTTGACTTTGCCAGCTACTCCCAGATGTCCATCGGCGTGGCCAATCTGCTGGGTCTGCGGGTGGAGGAAAACTTTCTCAGCCCCTATTTCTCCCGCAGCATCGGCGAGTTCTGGCGACGCTGGCATGTGAGCCTTTCCAGCTTTTTAAGGGACTACATCTACATTCCCCTGGGCGGCAGCCGCAACGGCGTGCCGGTGCTGGTTCTGGCCACCATGGTCACCTTCGTGCTTTCCGGCGCATGGCACGGCGCCACCGCCGGGTTCCTGGTCTGGGGCGCGCTGCATGGCGTTTACCTGCTGATTGGCCGAGCCACCAAAAAGGCCCGTGCCGCCGCCTGGGGCGCCCTCGGTCAGGGCGAAAACAGCCCGCTGCGGTCGGTGGTGGGGTGCCTGTTCACCTTCGTGCTGGTGAACATCGGCTGGTTCTTCTTCATGACCGGCACCCTGCATCAGGCACAGCTGGTGGCCCAGTATCTGTTCCAGCCCTTCTCCTTCAGCCTGCAATATCTGAAGGAGAGCTTCACCCAGCTGGGCTACACCCCGGCCAGCATGCTCCAGCTGGGGCTGTTCACCCTGCTGGCCGCCGGGATCGACTGGTCTTCCCGCAAGGAGGGCTTCGGGGCCTGGGCGGCGCGTCAGAAGCCGGTGCCGCTGGTGCTGCTTTGCTATCTGTGCGTGTTTGCCAGCCTGTTCTTTGGCGCGGCGGGCACCCTGCAGAACGTCTATTTCGCATTTTAAGGAGGACAGGCCGATATGAAACGATTTTTGGCAGTTGTGGCGCTGTTCCTCGCGCCGGTAATCCTGGTGTGCGGTGTGTTCGGGCTGGCGGTATACACCAGCGGCGAATGGCGCACCGAGGAAGAGGTGGCCCAGATGGTGCTGGACGGCGAGCCCGCCTTCCTGGGCCTTGCCTACCGGGACAACACCCGTTACTACAAGCATCTGGTGGCCAGCGGCAAGGGCGCGGACCTGCTGATGCTGGGCACCAGCCGCAGCATGCAGTTCCACAGCGAGTTCTTCACCACCGACAGCTTTTACAATGCGGGCGGCGGCAGCGGCTACATCAACGAGTTTCAGTATTTTCTGGAGAACCTGCCCGAGGAAAGCCTGCCCGACACCCTCATCATGGTGATGGACCAGTACTTCTTCAACCAGGCCTGGGTGGGCACCGGCGGCATGCCGGAGGCCTTTGACTACGGGCACTATGAATTTTCCGCCAAGACCGCTTTGTCTGAGGCCATGCGGGGCTGGGCCGCGGGCAAATACTCCCTGCTGGATGTGTTCATTTCCCACCCGGATGTATACGGCATGGCGGCGGTGGGCCGGGGCAGCGGCTTCAACCCGGACGGCAGCTACTGCTACGGGCGGCTGCTGGATCACCCGGAGGAGGGCACCGACGTGGGCTTTCACGACAGCTTCGACCGCATTTTAAAAGGCACCAACCGCTTTGAATACGGCGAGTATGTGTATCCCACCAGCACCGAGGTGGTCCAGCGTCTGCTGGCCTGGTGCAACGACCGGGACATCCAGGTGGTGCTGATCATCCCGCCCTACGCCCCCAGCGTTTACGAGCGGATGGCCGAGAGCGGCAACTACGGCTACTTCGACTGGATTCCCAAGATCCTCACCGAGCTGTGCGAGCCCTACGGCTACGAGGTTTACGACTTCAGCTACATGCCGGACACCAGCGACGACGAGTACATCGACGGCTACCACGGCGGCGACCGGGTCTACGCCCGGCTCACCCGGCAGCTGGCCGAGCAGAGCACCATTCTGGAGGGCCTGATCGACACCGATTATCTGGACGCCGCCCTGGCCGACAGCGGCAATCCCCTGCGACTGGCCCAGTAAGGCTTGACAGCACACAGCCAGCGGCTATAATACAAGTATCAGTTACGGGCGTTTTGCAGCGCCCAAAAAGAAATGAGGCAGAAACAATGAGCGAAGAAATGCAGCGCAAGAAGCGCATCCTGTCCGGCATCCAGCCCACCGGTACCTTTACCCTGGGCAACTATGTGGGCGCGGTGCGCAACTGGGGCACTTTACAGGAAGAATACGACTGCCTGTACATGGTGGCGAACCTGCATGCCATCACCGTGCGGCAGGACCCGGCGGCCCTGCGCCGTCAGACCCGGGAGGCCGCGGCCATGCTGCTGGCCACCGGCATCGACCCGGAGAAGAGCGTGCTGTTCGTGCAGAGCCACGTGCGCGCCCACGCCGAGCTTTCCTGGATTCTGGCCTGCAACACCCAGTTCGGCGAGCTGGGCCGCATGACCCAGTTCAAGGACAAGAGCGCCAAGCACGCCGACAACGTGAACGCCGGCCTGTTCACCTACCCTGTTCTGATGGCGGCGGACATTCTGGTGTACAACGCGGACCTGGTGCCCGTGGGTGTGGACCAGAAGCAGCATCTGGAGCTGGCCCGCAACGTGGCCCAGCGCTTCAACAATCAGTACAGCCCCACCTTCACCCTGCCCGAGCCCTACATCGCCAAGACCGGCGCCAAGATCATGAGCCTGCAGGAGCCGGAAAAGAAGATGAGCAAGTCCGACACCAACGCCAACAGCTTCATCCTGATGACCGACGACGCGGACACCATCCTGCGCAAGTTCAAGCGCGCCGTGACCGACAGCGAGGGCACCGTGCGCGCCGGTGAGGACAAGCCCGGCGTGACCAACCTGATGAGCATTTACAGCGTGCTCACCGGCAAGGACTTCGCCGCCATCGAGAAGGAGTTCGAGGGCCAGGGCTACGGTGTGTTCAAGGAGGCCGTGGCCGGCAGCGTGATCGACGCCTTCCGCCCCATCCAGGAGGAATACGCCCGCATCCTGGCCGACAAGCAGTATCTGGACGGCGTGCTCGCCGAGGGCGCCGAAAAGGCCAGCCGCATGGCCGACCGGATGGTCAGCAAGGTCTACAAAAAAGTGGGCATGCTGCAGCTGTAATCCCTGTACATTTCAAAGCAGCCCGTCCGGGCACGCCATTCGGCGGCCGGACGGGCTGCTTTTTTTTGCCTAAAAATCCGGGTTTCGCCCCGGAAAAAAGCATTTTCCAATTATTTGCCATATATTGACATTTTTTCCATGGTGGTTTATAATGAAGCAAACGGGCGAGTATTCCCTGTTCGCCCGTTTCCCATGACCGACTCTTTTCCCAAGAACCCAATTCCCAAACAAAAGGAGAGATCGCATTATGAAATCCACTGGCATGGTCCGCAAGATCGACAACCTGGGCCGCATCGTGCTGCCCATCGAGCTGCGCCGGGTACTGGAGATCGACCAGGACTCCTCCCTGCAGATCTTCGTGGAAGGCGACGAGATCATTCTGAAAAAGTATCAGCCCGCCTGCGTGTTCTGCGGCGAGGCCAAGGGCGTGATGCAGTTTCACGGCCGCAACATCTGCGCCGAGTGCCGCAAAGCCATCGGCCAGCTGTAATCTTCCAAACCGAATGCACAAAAAAAGACCGGGACCCTGCGGGGCTCCGGTCTTTTGGTTTTTTGGTTATTTCTGCTTGTCGATGCGCTTCTCGCTGTTTTTGATCAGCATCATCAGGCTGCCGGAATACAGGCGGTAATCCTGCTCCAGGCTCTGGCTGGTCATGGCAAAGCAGCCGGTGTCCTTCATGGGGGCGCTGCTGCCCACCTCTTCCCCGGCCAGGATAGCGGCCACGTTGGCCTCGGCGGTATCCATGGCGGCGGAGGAATAGCCGTTCCAGCGGCCGTTGCTCACGCTGAACAGGCTGCTGGCGTTCTTGGCGTTGGAGGAATAGAGCAGGCGGAACATCTTGTACACCGCCACGCTCAGATAGCCGCTCACCTCGCTGATCAGATCGCTGTTCTGGCTGGCGCCCAGCTTGTCGTACAGGATGTTCAGGCTGTTGGAGATCAGCTTTTTGTTCATGGTGGGCAGGGTGCTGCCGCGATAGATGCTGTCCCGCGCGGCGTCCGGGCTGGGAATGTCCTCCACCCGCAGGGTCAGACCGTTCCGGTCCGGGCTGCGGCCCAGCAGGTAATCGCACGACACGTCATAGTACTCCGCCACGCGCACCACAAAGTCCAGCCCGCATTCGCGGATGCCCTTCTCGTAGTGGGACAGCAAAGCCTGGGATACACCCAGATCCGCAGCCGCCTGCTTCTGGGTGATGCCCCGCTCTTTGCGCAGCAGGGTAATGATCCGGTTAAATTCAGTCGTCATGCACTATCTACCTCTTTGTTCCGCAAGTCCGTCCTGTCTGCGCCTGGCACAGGCCACCCGCAGAGACAATTACGTATCGTAAATTATAAAACAACCAAAACGCTTTGTAAATACAATTTTCGCCAATATTCTATTTGTTTTTTCGTAGGTTTTGCCTAATATTGACTTTGACACCTAGATGTATGATAATAAACAGGAGTTCTTTTCTAAATATTGTGTTTCAAGAATTTTCCATTTAGTATTATGTTACTATTTTGTAACCATTTTCTTTGCTTTCAGGAGGGATTTTTTTGAAGACCTTTACCCTGCACCTGATCCGCCACGGGCTGACCCAGGGCAATCTGGACGGGCTTTATGTGGGCGGCGGCACCGATCTGCCCCTGTGCGATGAGGGCCGTGCCCAGCTGGAGGAGCTGCGCGGCCGGTTTGAATACCCCCAACCTCCGCTGGTGTTCACCTCGCCCCTGCTGCGGGCCACCCAGACCGCGGACATTCTCTTCCCCACCGCCCGCAAGCTGGCCATCGACCAGCTGCGGGAAGCGGGCTTCGGCGTGTTTGAGGGCCGCAAGGTGAGCGAGCTGGTGCACGAGCCGGATTTCGCCCGCTGGATGGACCCCACCTCCGGCTTTACGCCCCAGGGCGCGGAGCCCACGGCCCAGTTCCACCGGCGCTGCGGCGAGACCCTGATGAAGCTGTTCGAGTACATGATCCGCTCCGGCACCGAGGAGGCCGCCTGCGTGACCCACGGCGGCGTGATCATGAGCATGCTGGCCCAGAAGGCTCTGCCCCAGCGCAAGCCTGAGGACTGGATGGCCGACCCGGGCGCGGGCTACACCCTGCGCACCGACACCACTCTCTGGATGCGGGACGGCATTGTGGAGGCGGTGGACATCGTTCCCTTCGGCTACCTGGACGATCAGCCGGAAGCCTGACCCATCCTCAACGGAAAAAGACAGCCCTGAGCGCGCAGCTCAGGGCTGTTTTCTTTTTGGTATGTCCGCAGAGGTCACATCACGCCCAGCACAAAGAGCGCCGTCAGCATCCCCGCCACGCCCAGCAGGATGGACAGGGAGTTGATGAAGCTGGCCAGGCCCTCATCGCCGCCGCACTTTTCGGTGAAGGCCGGGGCGATCACCGAGATGGGGGCAAATACCATGACCGCAAGCCCCTGGCGGATGCCCAGCGAGAAGGGAGCCAGCCAGAAGACCAACACCGAGAACACCAGCGCCGCCGCCAGGCGAACACCCAGCACCCGCACCGCGCTCCACAGGTATTCCGGCCGGGCCTTGATCTGGAACATGGCGCCCACCATCAGCATGGCCAGAAAGGGATTGGCCGCGGCGATGGGGCTGATGAAGTCCAGCAGGCCCTGGGGCACCGCGACCCCCAGGATCATCAGCACCAGCATGGTGATGTAGGTCACAAAGGGCACCGAGCTGAGCAGCTTTTTGCCCACGCTTTTCAGGTCCGGCTTTTCGCCGCCGCATACCACCGAAACCAGCGCATAGGTCCCGCCGGTGCACATGATGGAGTTGCCCACATCGAACAGACAGGCGCCCATCACCGCTTCCGCTCCCAGAAAGCTCTGCAAAAAGGGCAATGCGAACGCTCCGATGTTCCAGCCCGGGAAGTTGACCATGTTCAAGATCCGTTCCCCGGTGCTTTTGCCCCGGCTCATCAGCATGCCCAGCCCGATCATCAGCCAGCTGCCCGCCAGAGCCAGCACCGGGATCAGCAGCAGCTCCGGCTTCCAGGTCATATTGGCGGTGCTGCTGATCACCGCCGCGGGCAGGGTGATCTTCAGCACGATGTTGCTGATCACCCGGTGGTCCTTTTCGCCGAAGATTCCGGCTGCCCGGAACGCGACTCCCAGCAGGATCACAAACAAAAAGGATGCAGACTTTACAAAAACGGCCGTCATGGCCCATTCCCCCTCTCTTCACACGACAGTTCTATTATACCGTTCCCGAACGAAATTCGCCATGGCGAAACCGCACAAAACTGCATTTTCTGCGAGCCCGTCGGGGGCTTAACTCCAACAAAAAGGCGGCGAAAGCATTCGCTTTCGCCGCTCTTTTCTTGGTCAGGTTCCGCCGCTTTGCTGGCGGTACGGGCTTTTGCAGGCCGTCAGCCCTCGCTGGGCTGGGATTCCGGCGCGGGCTCAGAAGCCGGTGCGGGCTCGGAAGCAGGCTCGGAGGCAGGCGCAGGCTCGGAAGCGGGGACCGACTCCGGAGCGGGTTCCGGAGCGGGTTCCGGGGTGGGCTCCGGGCTGGGGGTGGGCACGGCAGTGGGCAGCGGAGCAGGAGCCGACGGCAGAGTCTGCTCGGCGCCCGAGGCGTCCAGCAGCTTCAGGCTCTGGCCCTCAAAGCCACCGTAAATGCCCATATAAGTGCGGCCGGGCTGCACATTCAGCATGCTGCCGCTCTCGTCATACAGTTTCAGAGGAGCCATGGCGTCGCCCTTCTCCCAGCGGATGGTCTGCACGCCGCCGCCGGACAGATACAGTCCCTGCCCGCCGCTCAGGTCATACTGGCGGGTCACGCCGTTGTCCTTCATACCGCTGGAAGCCATGAGCAGGATCACATTGGAGAACCGGACCTCGCTGTCGTCCGGGCGGCCCGCGTCAGTCTGGGGCGTGTCGCCCTCCCGCAGGTAGTAGCGCTCATCCTCCGTGTTATAGACCAGACGGGCGGTGCGCTCGCTGCCGTAGGTGATGGCCAGCTCGTAGCCCTGGGTGTTCTGGGGCACGCTGCCCTCGGCAAACTGGAAGAAGCTGTGGGTCTCGCCCTCGCTGCTCTGGCCGTACAGCTCCAGCGCGCCGGGCAGCAGGCTGCTGGTGGTGTACCAGCTGTACTGCTCCGCATAGATCTTGGCCCGGTCCTTGTCCAGGTCAAAGGCGGTGGTACCGGTGTACACACCGTCCAGCGGCTGATAGTTATAATAGTTCACCAGGTTGGAGGCATACGCATCGCTGCCCACGTACATGGGGATCGCCTGCAGCGGCATCACCATCTGCAAAAACAGATCGCGGCCCTGGCCCACCGGGCCCACCTTCAGCAGGGCGTCCGGCCCGTCGTACAAAGCCATCAGCCAGGTGTCCTGCCCTTCGGTGTTGGCTTCGATCAACAGCTCGGTATCCCCGATGCCCCACTGGGGCCAGGCTGCCTTGTCGTTGTAGAGCATCACTGCCACCGGGCGCTGGCCATAATATTCGGTCTGGCGGCCGGACAGCGCGCTGATGCCCTCGGCAGGCATCGGCATATCGTTCTCTGTTTCCGGCAGCTGCGGCGCCTGGGGCTCAGCCTGCGAGGAGGCCGCCTGGCTGGATGCAGTCTGGGACGACGCCTGCGCCTGGGAGGAATCCGCTCCCTTGCCGCAGCCGGCCAGCAGCGCCAGGCTCAGCACCAGCGCCGCCGCTTTGTAGCATGCTTTCATCTTGTGTTTCCCCTTCCCCTGTTTGTTGCTCTGAAAAGTGTAAAACAGGGCCTGTCCATTTTGGCAGACAGGCCCTGGATCAGACTATGATCAATCGTCGCTTTCCACGAAGGTCTCGCTGGTGGGCGCTTCCTGGGTGTCCTGCGCGGTGGCCAGCGGCTCCCACTCGAAGCGCTCGGCCTCGTCGATGTCCACCACGGTCACATAGCTCTTGCCGCAGTTGATCTTGAAGGGCTCCTGGGTGTCGAAGGTGACCAGCCGCAGGGACTCCAGCGGGGTGCCCTTCTCCCAGCGGATCTTCTCGATCTTGCCGCCGTAGCAGTAGTAGCCAACGCCGCCCCAGCTGTACTCGGCGTACTGCAGGTCCTTGGCCTCGTGGCCGGGATAGGTGTGGATGTCGGTGAACAGCACGATCACGTTGTCGAACATGAGCTGCTGGTCGTTGTTTTCATCAATGGTATCCCGGTAGCTGCCCAGGCTGGAGTAGTACTGTGCCATTTTGTACTGGCCCAGAGAGGCGTCGTAGTCGAACTGGGTGCGGTAGCTCTGGGAGTGACGGACGGTCACCCGCTCGGCGGTGTTGTCGCCGTCCACGAAGCTGCCCGCCGGGATCACGGCCGGGTCGCGGTAGTCCACAAAATCAAAGAAGGTGGAGTTGTAGCTGCGGCGGTCGTCGATGTTCTGGCTTTCAATGTACTCGGCAATCTTTTCGCCGTTGGTGTAGGCAGTGTGCTCCTTGGCCACCGTGTTGCCCGCCCAGTTGCGGCGGTTGGAGTCACGGTAGATCAGGCCGGCGGCGGTGTTGCCCTCCAGGTCCCACTCCTCGTAGTCGTAGTCCTTGATGTACTGGCGCTGCACCACGCTCTGGCCCACATGCACATACAGGGGCTGCCAGGGCAGAACCAGGCGGAAGAACTGGTCGCGGGCGGAACGGATGGGTCCGATCTCAGGAATGTCGTTGTAATCGGTGAACAGGGCCATAAAGCGGGTGATGCCGCCTTCCACCTTGATCTCGAACAGGATGTCCGCCGCAGAAAGGCCGCGCTGAGGCCGGCAGGCCTGGATGTTGTTCACCATCACGCCGGTGATGCGTTCGCCTTCCGGGTAGTCGATGTCCTTTTCGTAGCCGGTAAGTACCTGGGCCTCGTAGGGCTCCGGAGTGGGCTCCGGCGTAGCAGCAGGGCTGGATGCACCCTGACCGCCCTCACCGCTGGCAGTTTCGCCGCTGCCGCCACAGGCGGTGAATACGCTGGCCGCCATGAGAACAGCCAGTACGACACTCATCAATCGCTTCATGTAATTCTCTCCATTTGTCTGTGTATTTTTTGCACAGGCCGCAGCCGGGGCGCACCCATGCGGAAAGCCCTTATCATCGCGCCGGGAGCAGGCTGCTCCCATTTTTCCCATTTTACTCCCACGCCGAATCGTTGTAAAGCAAACGGAAATTTTTACGCACTTTCGCCAAAATCCCAAGAAAAAGTTTGTATATCCAACCTATTGAAACCTTTTTCCCAGGGCTTTGGTGTGGAGATCAAACCGGACCCCCACGCCCCAACCGCTCATTTTTGAAACGATGGGCCACTACTATCATACTCATTTTTGCGTCGTTTGTAAACACTTTGTAATTTTTATCGGTCAATTTTTCTCTCTTTAACGGCCTGGCCACCGAGCCGCTTTCTTTTTTGCAAAAAGTGCTTGACAAAGTTTTTTTCGGCTGATATAATAAACAAGCTGTAAACAGCGTGAATCATTAGCTCAGTCGGTAGAGCATCTGACTTTTAATCAGAGGGTCCGGAGTTCGAGTCTCCGATGGTTCACCAAAAAATCCCGGATGCGAAAGCATCCGGGATTTTTCCTTATTCACTCTTCATTCTTCACTTTTCACTTAACACTCCCCCGCTTCTCTTGCACCGAGGCCGGGGGATTTTTCTTTGCCCGCGTTTTCAGCTCTGTTTGGAATCGCGGCGGGCGGCGCGCTTTTTCCGGGCGATCTCCGCAGTGATGATGCCCAGCGCCGCCAGTGCAAAGACCACGCCCCAGATCAGGGTTCCGGTCTCCCCCGCCGGGACCTGCGCCGCCTGCTGGGTTCCGGCGGCCAGCGCGCCGGGCGCTGCGCCGAAGACCAGCAACAGCACGCCCGCCAAGGCCGCCAAAGTGCGCAGAGAGCCGATCATCCAGTCGGTCCGTTGTCTTTTCTTCATCCTTCATTTCCCCCTCGCTGTTCCGTTTTCTTCTGCTTTCAGTTTAGACCTGCCGGGGCGGCGGGTCTATCGCTTTTGGGTGAAGGGGGTGTAAAGTTCCGGTCAAATTTTTCCGGGCTGGCCAAACCATGCAAAAAGAGCCGCATCCGGTTGGATGCGGCTCTTTTCATTTGAATCAGAATGCTTTGCTCGCAAGCAGGCGCAATCAGCGCTCCTTGGTGGCGATCTCGGTGAGGATCTGGCCGATGAAGGCGTCGGCGGTCATCACGCCGCCCTTTTCCTCCTTGCGGGCACGCACGGCAACCAGGCCCTCTTCCATCTCCTTGTCGCCCACGACCAGCATGTAGGGGATCTTCTTGAGCTGGGCCTCGCGGATCTTGTAGCCCATCTTCTCGCTGCGGTAGTCGGTGTCCACACGGATGCCGGCGGCCTCCAGCTTGTTGTGCAGCTCACGGGCATAGGCGTGCTGGCGCTCGGTGATGGGGATGATCTCCACCTGAGTGGGCATCAGCCAGGTGGGCAGAGCACCGGCGTACTTCTCCAGCAGCAGGGCCAGAGTACGCTCGTAGCAGCCGATGGAGGTGCGGTGGATGATGTAAGGGGTGTGCTCCTGACCATCCTCACCCACATAGGTCATGCCGAACTTCTGAGCCAGCAGCATGTCGATCTGGATGGTGATGAGGGTATCTTCCTTGCCGAACACGTTCTTGATCTGGATGTCCAGCTTGGGGCCGTAGAAGGCGGCCTCGTCGATGCCCACCTTGTACTCCAGGCCCAGGTGGTCCAGGATCTTCTTCATCAGGCCCTGGGCTTCCTCCCACTGCTCGGCGGTGCCCTCGTACTTATCCTTGCGGTTGGGGTCCCACTGGCTGAAGCGGTAGCTTACGTCCTCGCCCAGGCCCAGGGTCTCCAGCATCTCCTTGGCCAGCTCCAGGCAGCCGCGGAACTCCTCCTCCAGCTGGTCGGGACGCAGCACGATGTGGCCCTCGCTGATGGTGAACTGACGCACACGGATCAGGCCGTGCATCTCGCCGGAATCCTCGTTGCGGAACAGGGTGGAAGTCTCGCCCAGACGCATGGGCAGGTCACGGTAGCTGCGCTTGCGGTTCAGGTAGACCTGGTACTGGAAGGGGCAGGTCATGGGACGCAGAGCAAAGCACTCCTTGGTCTCGTCGTAGGGATCGCCCAGAACGAACATGCCGTCCAGGTAGTGATCCCAGTGGCCGCTGATCTTGTACAGATCGCGCTTGGCCATCAGGGGAGTCTTGGTCAGCAGGTAGCCGCGCTTCTGCTCGGTGTCCTCCACCCAGCGCTGCAGCAGCTGGATGGCGCGGGCGCCGTTGGGCAGCATGACCGGCAGGCCCTGGCCGATGGCCTCCACGGTGGTGAAGTACTCCAGCTCACGGCCGATCTTGTTGTGGTCCCGCTTGAGGGCCTCTTCCTGCTGCTTCAGGTACTCCTCCAGCTCGCTGGCCTTGGGGAAGGCGATGCCGTACATGCGGCACAGGCTGTCCCGGCTGGAATCGCCGCGCCAGTAGGCGCTGGTGGCCTGGGTCAGCTTCACGGCCTTCACCGCGCCGGTGCTCATCAGGTGCGGGCCTGCGCACAGGTCCACGAAGTCGCCCTGCTGGTAAACGCTCAGCTCCCAGCCCTTCTCGGCGTACTCCTCCAGCAGCTCCAGCTTATAGGGCTGACCGGCAAAGATTTCGCGGCCCTCTTCCACGGTGATGATGCGCTTTTCCACCGGCAGGTCCGCCTTGGCGATCTTCTTCATCTCGGCCTCGATGGCGGCAAACTGGTCCGGGGTAAAGGGCTTCACGCCGCCGATGTCGTAGTACCAGCCGCTCTCCAGAGCGGGGCCGATGCCGAAGTGGGCTTCGGGGTACAGGTGCTGGATGGCCTGAGCCATCACATGGGCAGCGGTGTGCCAGAAGGCGTGCTTGCCCTCGTCGTCGGCAAAGGTGAGGATCTCCAGCGCGCAGTCCTTGTCCAGCACGGTGCGCAGGTCGCACACCTGGCCGTCCACCTTGGCGGCGCAGGCGCTCTTGTACAGGCCCATGCCGATGCTCTTGGCCACCTCAGCGGCGGATACGCCTACCTCGAACTCCTTGACGGTGCCCTTCAAATCAACTTTGATCATAACTATTCGACCTCCCGTTTGATCGCTTCGCCCAAAGGGGCGAAAAAGAAAAAATGCCCCATCCCGTAAAACAATAACGGGATGAAGCATCTGAAAGCTCCACGGTTCCACCCGAATTGCGCGCCTTTTGGCACGCCCACTCGTTTGGGCGATAACGGGCCCTTGCCGGCGGGGGTTCGCCCCCGCGCTCCGCGGTGGTAAGCTGTGGGGGCACCTGCGCGCAGCCGCTCTCAGCACGCCTCCGAAAGGGAAGCGGCGGCCTTCTCTATCCGCGTGTTGCCCGCCCGCTCATGTCCGCATCTGCGCTTTTGCGGGATAGGTTCAGCCTTATCTTATACCTTCCCTTCGGGATTGTCAATATTTCTTGACAATTTGTGAACTCGTCATTAAAATAAATAGTAAGTATATTAGATGATCAGCCGCAGGGTCCGCCCTGCTTTTTGTGAAATATGCGCAAGATACTGTGAGTATTTCCAAACGAACACCGGCAGCATGCCCTGCTGCCTTGCAATATCCAATTCAGCCCGTTTGCATCCTTCCCGCCGCACCGCCTGTGCGGCGGTATCGTTGTGCTGCGTGCCGTTCGTTCCAGGTCCCGCAATCAGCCGGTCTGCCCCTGCACCATGGCGGTCATCTCAGATACCATTTTTATTTGAGGAGTTGAAAACATTGCCATCCATTATCGTACTGGTACTGGTGGCAGTCGTTGCAATCGCCGTCGGTGTGGCCGCAGGCTTTTTTCTTGGCCAGAGCTACCGCCGCAAAACCGCTGAAGCCAAGATCGGCAGTGCCGAAGAAGAAGCAATGCGGATTGTGAACGACGCCATCAAGACCGCCGAACAGAAACGCAAAGAGACCGTGATCGAGGCCAAGGACGAAGCCCTGCGCATGAAGACCGAGGCCGACAAGGAGATCAAGGAGCGCCGCAGCGAGCTGAGCCGCCAGGAGCGCCGCCTGGACCAGAAGGAGGAATCCCTGGACAAGAAGGTGGCCGCCCTGGAGCAGAAGGAAGAGGAGCAGCGCCGCCGCAGCGAGCTGGTGGAGGCTAAGCTGGACGAACTGGAACAGCTGAAGCTGCGCCAGATGGAAAAGCTGGAGACCATCGCCGGTCTGACCCAGGAGGATGCCAAGCACCTGCTGCTGAACCGCCTGGATCAGGAGCTGACCCACGAGAAGGCCATGCGCATCAGCGCCTACGAGTCCAACCTGAAGGATGAGTGCGACACCATGGCCCGCGAGATGATCGGCCAGGCCATCGCCCGCTGCGCCGCCGACCATTCCAGCGAGACCACCGTGAGTGTGGTCCCCCTGCCCAACGACGAGATGAAGGGCCGCATCATCGGCCGCGAGGGCCGCAACATCCGC
>NHCFR00700__coassemble_852_pt1 | contig 164368 bp, 146 predicted proteins | sample NHCFR00700__metabat2_high_PE_065 | metagenome-assembled genome bin NHCFR00700
TGGAAGTTTAGCTCAGCTGGGAGAGCATCTGCCTTACAAGCAGAGGGTCACAGGTTCGAGCCCTGTAACTTCCACCAAAAAATGCCTCTGTAGCTCAGTTGGTAGAGCAGGGGACTGAAAATCCCCGTGTCATTGGTTCGATTCCGATCGGAGGCACCACAAAGACCTGTCTTACAAACTAAGGCGGGTCTTTTTTTTGTGCGCGTGGGGGTCTTTTCTCTCGACAAGGCCCTGCCGCTTTGCTAAAATTAAAGTGAGAACGAATGCCCTTGACCGGGGCCTTGCTCCGGAGAAAACGGAAAGGAGACTGTGAGGCATGTTTACCGCACAGCAATATGTGAAGGCAGCCACGCTGGAAGAGGCCTGGCAGCTGAACCAGAAGCGCAGCACCACCCTGCTGGCCGGGGGCTGCTGGCTGCGCCTGACCCGCCGCCGGGTGGGCACCCTTGTGGACCTGAGCGGACTGGGGCTGGATACCATTGAAGAGACCGAAAGCGAGTTTTCGCTGGGGGCCATGGTCACCCTGCGCCAGCTGGAGACCAGCGAAGCTTTGAACGGCGCCTTCGGCGGTCTGTTTAAGGAAATGACCCGCCACATCGTGGGCGTGCAGTTCCGCAACTGCGCCACCCTGGGCGGCAGCATCGCAGCCCGGTTCGGCTTCTCCGACCTGCTCTGCGCGCTGCTGGCGCTGGACTGCGAGGTGGAGCTGTTCAAGGCCGGCCGCATGCCGCTGGAGCAGTACGCAAAAATGCCCGCCGACCGGGACATCCTGGTGCGCATTTTCGTGAAGAAGAACGGCCGCCGCCCGGTCTACCAGACCATGCGCAATGCCGAGACCGACCTGCCGGTGCTGGCAGTTGCCGCTTCTGAGAAGGACGGCCAGGTCCGCGTGGTGGTGGGCGCACGTCCCGCCCGGGCCGAAGTGGTGAACGCACCCCTGGCCCTCGCGGCGGACAAGGCCGCGCTGGAAGCCTTCCAGGCTGCCATGCAGAGCCAGCTGACCTTCGCGGGCAACATGCGCGGCAGTGAGGAATACCGCCGCCATCTGGCAAACGTTTTGACCGGCCGCTGCCTTGCGGCCTTACAGGAGGGCTGATCCATGCAGGTGACCATTCAATTGAACGGCAGACCCTATACCGCCGAAGCCGCGCCGGACACCCAGCTGCTGCATTTTCTGCGGGACGCGGGCTGCAAATCCGTGAAGTGCGGCTGCGAGACCTCCGGCTGCGGCCTGTGCACCGTCCACATGGACGGCAAGCCGGTGCTGTCCTGCAGCGTGCTGGCCGGCCAGGCGGACGGCCACACCGTGACCACCCTGGAGGGCCTGCAGAAGGAAGCCGAGGAGTTCGGCGGCTTTCTGGCGGACCAGGGCGGCGAGCAGTGCGGCTTCTGCAGCCCCGGCTTCATCATGAGCGTGCTGGCCATGGGCAAAGAGCTGGGCGCTGACGCCACCGACCAGGAGATCCGGGAGTATCTGGAGGGCAACCTCTGCCGCTGCACCGGCTACCAGAGCCAGCTGCGGGCCATTCGCGCCTGGCTGGCCGCAAAGGAGGGCAAAGCAGAATGAAATACGTGAATCAGGCCATCCGCAAGGTGGACGCCATGAGCCTTGTGACCGGCAAGCCGGTCTACACCGGCGACATGGTCCCCGCCAACACCCTGATGGTGAAGATGCTGCGCAGCCCCCACGCCCACGCGCTGATCGAGGAGATCGACACCGCCGCCGCCCTGAAGGTGCCCGGCGTTGTGGCCGTCTTTACCTATAAAGATGTACCCCAGAGCCGCTTCACCACCGCGGGCCAGACCTACCCGGAGCCCAGCCCCTACGACCGGCTGATCCTGGACCGCCGCCTGCGCTGCGTGGGCGACCCGGTGGCCCTGGTGGCCGCCGAGACCGAGGCTGCCGCCGCCAAGGCCGCGGGCCTCATTAAGGTGAAATATCAGGTGCTGGAGCCTGTGCTGGACTTCACCAAGGCCAAGGATAATCCCATTCTGGTGCACCCGGAAGAGGACTTCAAGGCCCTGTGCCCCGTGGGCGCGGACAACAAGCGCAACCTGTGCAGCACCGACTGCATGGAAAACGGCGACGTGGAAGCTGAAATGGCCACCTGCCCGGTGGTCATCGAGCGGACCTTCTACACCAAGGCCAACAACCAGGCCATGATGGAGCCCTTCGTCACCTTCAGCTATCTGGACGAGTACGGCCGGCTCACGCTGGTCTCCTCCACCCAGGTGCCCTTCCATGTGCGTCGCATTCTGTCCAACGCGCTGGAAATGAGCAAGGCCAACATCCGGGTCATCAAGCCCCGCATCGGCGGCGGCTTCGGCGCCAAGCAGAGCGCCGTGAGCGAGGTTTACCCCGCTTTTGTTACCATGAAGACCGGCCGCCCCGCCTGCCTGTGCTTCACCCGTCAGGAGAGCCAGGCCAACGGCTCCCCCCGCCACCAGATGCGCGTCACCGTGCGCATCGGCGCGGATGAGGACGGCACCATCCGGGCGCTGGATGTGAAGGCACTGTCCAACGCGGGCGCTTACGGTGAGCACGGCCCCACCACCGTGGGCCTGGTGGGCACCAAGTCCATCTCCCTGTACGGCAGCCTGAAGGCCGCCCGCTTCAGCAGCGAGGTGGTCTACTCCAACACCATGGGCGCGGGTGCGTACCGCGGCTACGGCGCGACCCAGGGCATCTTCGCGGTGGAGAGCACCGTGAACGAGCTGGCCGCCCAGTTGGGCATGGACCCCTGCGCCATCCGTGAAAAGAACATGGTCCGCCTGGGCCAGACCTTCGCCATGTACTACGGCGAGAACTGCACCAGCTGCACCCTGGACAAGTGCATGGAAACCGCCAAGAAGATGATGGACTGGGACAACAAGGCCCCCCGCCGGGTGCTGGAAAACGGTCACATCCGTTCGGTGGGCGTGGCCATGGCCATGCAGGGCAGCGGCATCTCCGGCGTGGACATCGGCAGCGTGGAGATCCGCCTGAACGACGACGGCTTCTACACCCTGCTGGTGGGCTGCACCGATATGGGCACCGGCTGTGACACCATCCTCACCCAGATGGCCGCCGACTGCCTGGACTGCCCCATGGAGAACATCTCGGTGCGCGGCGTGGACACCGACCAGAGCCCCTACGACTGCGGCTCCTACGCCTCCTCCACCACCTATGTGACCGGCATGGCCGTGGTGAAGGCCTGCGCCCAGCTGCGGGAGAAGATCCTGGCTCAGGGCGCGAAGATGCTGGACGTGCCTGCCGACACCGCCGAGTTCGACGGCAAGCGGGTGTTTGTGCCCGGCACCGACAAGGAAGTGAGCCTTTCCGCCATCGGCTACGCCAGTTTTGAGGGCCACGCCCGGTGCATCTCCGCCTGCGAGAGCCATTCCTCCCCGGTATCGCCCCCGCCCATGATGGTGGGCATGGCCGAGATCGACCTGGACCCCGAGACCGGCAAGATCCAGCTGGTGGACTACGTGGCCGCCGTGGACTGCGGCACCGTGGTGAACAAGAATCTGGCCCGGGTGCAGACCGAGGGCGGCATCGTGCAGGGCATCGGCATGGCCCTGTATGAGGACATCCAGTACACCAAGGCAGGCCGGATGATGAACGACTCCTTCCTGCAGTACCGGATTCCCACCCGTCTGGAGGCGGGCACCATCCGGGTAGAGTTTGAGTCCAGCTACGAGCCCAGCGGCCCCTTCGGCGCCAAGAGCATCGGCGAGCTGGTCATCAACACCCCCGCCCCGGCGATTCTGGGCGCGATCCAGAATGCCACCGGCGTTGCCTTCCACACCCTGCCGGTAAAGCCGGAGGACGTGGTCATGGCACTGCGGAATAAGGCCGAATAAATCCGGAACGATACAAAGCGGCCGGAACCCCCGAACAGGAGGCCCCGGCCGCTTTTTTGCTTTTGTCGGAAAACCCCGAAGAAACACGAAGGAAAGTTCGTCCTCCGCGCGGGTGCCTGGGCTTTTATAATAAAGGAAAGGGGGCGGAGGAAGGATGTACCGGTTTGCGGTGTGCGATGATGACTTCTTTTACCGGCGGCAGCTGGCCCGGATGCTGCGCAGCTTCGCCCCCTGGCAGAAGAGCGGCTGCCGGGTGGATTGCTTTTCCGATGCCGAGCGGCTGCTGGCCGAGTGCGAGGGCTGCCGCTACGACGCGGTGTTCCTGGATGTGCAGATGCCCCGGATGAACGGGTTGGAAGCGGCCCGGCGGCTGCGGGCCCGCTGGCCGGAGCTGCCGGTGATTCTGGTGTCGGCCTTCTGCGAATTTGCGCCGGAGGGGTATGAGCTGCGCATCTACCGGTATCTGCGCAAGGACCGGCTGGACCAGTGCCTGGGCCCCTGTCTCGAGGACCTGCTGGCCCAGCAGCTGGCCCCCTGTACTCTGGAATTGCCGGTGGATGGAGAAATCTGCCGGGTGAATCTGGTGCGGGTGGAATCCCTGCGGCTGGACGGCCACACGGTGGAGTTCCATTTTGTGGACAACACCCCGCCGCTGCCCTGCCGCATGAGTCTGACCCGGCTGGAGACGCTGCTGGCGGGGCGGCCTTTCCTGCGCACCCAGCGGGGCTTTCTGGTGAACCTGCATCAGGTGCAGCGGCTGCGCCGGTACGAGTTTATTCTGCGCAGCGGCCGCCGGGTGCCGGTGAGCGAGCGCCGTTACGGTCAGGTGCGGCAGGAGTATCTGGAATGGCAGGCCCGCTTTGAGGAGTGGTCCGCCCGGCTTTAAAACTGTATACAAACAAAACCGCACCCTCGCTTTTGAGCCTGCTGTGGCCCGGCGGGAGTGCGGTTTACTTTTTGTTGGGTTTTATTGGGCGCAGGGGATTTGATACAGCCGGTAGCTGGTCTCGCTGTCGCCCGCCAGCACGAAGACGAAGCAGTCGCCCTCCACAAGGCCGCTGGCCAGCACATCGTCCCGGGTGCGGCCTTCGCCCTCGGCGGCGAGGGTTTCGTCCAGCTGGTCCAGCGCCGCGTCCAGGCCGTCCGCTTCTTCGGCAGGCCGGGCCTCAGCGGGCAGAGCCGCTTCGGGGGAAGTGGCCTCCACGGTGGTGTAGGCGGGGGCTGCGGTGGCGGCTGCCTTGTCCTGGGTGCCGCCTGCGGCGGCCTCTTCCGGGGCGGCGGCCAGCGCAAAGGGCACGGCTCCGTTGGCGGCGTCGGCGCTGCTTTCCGGCATCTGGCGGGTGGCAACGCGGGGGCTGGCCTGGTCCGCTGCGGTGGCTCCGCCCGAGACGGAGGTCAGGCTGCGGGCCGCGGCCGGGATCGCCAGCAGGCAGACGGCGGCGGCCGCCGCCAGCGGAATGGCACGGCGGCCGAAGGGAATGGTACGGCGGGGGCGGGCAGCCTTTTGGGCTGCGGCCTGTGCCTGCATCTTTTCCAGGGTGGCTTGCTTCCAGCGCTGGCCGGCGGTCACTTTGTCCATGGCGCTTTTGTAATCCTGGGAGTCGGGCATGGTCAAAATTCTCCTTTCAGCGTGTCTTTCAGAAGGGCCCGCCCGCGGGAAAGCTGGCTGAGCACGGTGTTCTGCTTGGAATCCAGCAGCGCCGCGATCTCGGCGGTGGAATAGCCCTCGATGTAATGCAGATAGATCACCTGCCGGTATTTCATGGGCAGGGCGGCCACCGCGTCCAGCACGGTGTTCTCTGCGGGGGTGAAAGGGGTGGACAGGTGTTCGTCCAGCGGAGCGCTGCGGCGTATCCAGGCGCTGCGGAAGTGGCTCTTGCACCGGTTGATGGTGCAGCGCAGCAGCCAGGCCTTCTGATGCTCGGCGGACTCAAACTGGGGTGCGTGACGCACCAGATTCAAAAATACCTCCTGGGCAATGTCCTCCGCGTCCTGCGGGTTTTTTACCAGGCCGAAGGCGGCCCGGAACACGGTGTCGCCAAACTGCTCCACCGCCGCTTCCGGGGTGAAGGCAGGCATTTGGGCCGTTTCCACGGGACAGGCCCCCCTTTCTCACACAGAATACAAAACAACTGGCCCTATTATTGCATGGAAGATTTGAATTGTAAAGGTAAATGGCAAAAAAGTGCCCCCGGCGCATCCACCTGTTCGGGTAGGGTACGCCGGGGGCGCTTTTCGGTATATTTCCACGGCCCCGGTTGGCCATTGGGGGCCGCCCCGCAAAAAGCGAAGGGCCCCCAAGGCAGCCAATCGGAGGGGAAAACGTAGTAAAAAAGGGAGACGGCTCAGGAGAGCAGCAGCTTGTCGTCCGCCTCGGTGGAGCCGCTGGCCTGGTTGAATTTCTCCAGCAGGTCCTCCACGGTCAGGCGGCTTTTTTCCTCGCCCCGCACGTCCACCACCACGCGCCCGTCGTACAGCATGATCAGCCGGTTGCCGTGGGCGATGGCGTCGCGCATGTTGTGGGTGATCATCAGGGTGGTCAGATTGTCCCGCCGGACGATCTGCTCGGTGGCCGAAAGCACCTTGGCTGCGGTCTTGGGGTCCAGGGCGGCGGTGTGCTCGTCCAGAAGCAGCAGCTGGGGCTTTTTCAGGGTGGCCATCAACAGGGTCAGCGCCTGGCGCTGGCCGCCGCTGAGCAGGCCCACCTTGCTGGTGAGCCGGTCCTCAAGGCCAAGGTCCAGAATCTTGAGCAGCTCCCGGTACTGCTCCCGCTCGGCCCGGCTGATGCCGGTGCGCAGGCCCCGGCGCTGGCCGCGGCGGGCGGCGAGGGCCAGATTCTCCTCGATCTGCATGGTGGCGGCGGTGCCCATCATGGGGTCCTGAAAGACCCGGCCGATGTAGGGGGCGCGCTTGTATTCCGGCAGGCGCGTCACGTCCACGCCGCCGATGGAGATGCTGCCCTCATCCACCGAGTAGGCCCCGGAAATGATGTTCAGCATGGTGGATTTGCCCGCGCCGTTGCCGCCGATCACGGTGACAAAATCGCCGTCGGCCAGCGAGAGGTTTAACCCCTGCAGCGCCCGCTTTTCGTTCACGGTGCCCGGGTTGAAGGTTTTGTAGATGTTTTTCAGTTCAAGCATGGCTGCCCGCTCCTTTCCCGGTGCGTTTTGCGAAGTAACGGCCCTTCCAGTAGGGCACGGCCAGGAACAGCGCCACGATCAGGGCGGTGATGAGCTTCATGTCGTCGCTCTTGAGACCCAGCAGGATAACCACCTGATACACCAGATAGTAGATCAGCGAGCCGAACACCACGGCCAGCAGCTTCAAAGCGAAGTTGCGGAAGACCTTGCTGAACAGCACCTCGCCGATGATGACCGCCGCCAGGCCGATGACGATGGCGCCGCGGCCGCTCTGCACGTCCGCGAAGCCCTGATACTGGGCCAGCAGCGCGGCGGACAGGGCCACCAATCCGTTGGAGAGCATCAGCCCCAGCACGGTGGTGAAATTGGTGTTGATGCCCTGGGCGCGGGCCATGTTGGGGTTCGCGCCGGTGGCGCGCACCGCGCAGCCCTGCTCGGTGCCAAAGAACCAGTACAGTGCGCCGATGGTGGCGGCGGTGAAGAGCACGCAGACCAGAATGGGGTTGGAGAGCGCCGCCTGGCGCACATTGCGGGCGCTCACCAGCAGGGGGTATTTGTCCACGCTGATGGGCCGGTTGGACTGGCCCATGATGCGCAGGTTCACGGAATACAGCGCCAGCTGGGTGAGGATGCCGGCCAGGATGGCGGGGATGCCGCAGGCGGTGTGCAAAAGACCGGTGACCAGGCCCGCCGCCATGCCGGACAGGAAGGCGGCCACCATGGCGGCCCAGGGGTTCCAGCCCCCGGTGACCAGCACGATGAATACCGCGCCGCCGGTGCACATGGTGCCGTCCACCGTCAGGTCGGCCACGTCCAGAATCTTATAGGTAATGTAAACGCCGATGGCCATGATGCTCCAGATCAGGCCCTGGGCAACCACGCCCGGCAGGGCGTTCAGAAGTGTGGTGATGAACACGAAAAGCTCCTCCTAAAGCCGGGAACGGTCCGGCGCATGATGGATCATTCCGCCTCGATGGCGGTGTAGCCCTCAGGGATGGTCACGCCCAGCTGCTCGCAGAGGGCTGCATTGTACATCTTGGTGAAGGTGGGGGCGGACTGTACCTCCATGGTGGTGACGTCCGCTTCGCCGGTGAGGATCTTGGCAGCCATCTCGCCGGTGGTGCGGCCCAGCTCGTAGTAGTCGATGGACAGCGTCGCCACGCCGCAGCCGCTGCAGATGCCCTGCTCGCCCGCCACGATGGGCACCCCGGCGGGCACCGCGATGTTGGCGATCAGCTCGGTGTTGTTGGCGGCGGTGTTATCGGTGGGAATGTAGATCACGTCGCTGGCCGCGCAGGCGGTGGTGCACACGGCGGACAGGTCGTTGGTGTCCGAGAAGGAATACTCGGTGCAGGTGTAGCCCAGCTCGGTCAGGTATTCGGTGATCACGTTCACCTGGTACTTGGAGTTGGGTTCCGCGGAGCAGTAGAGCAGGCCCACGTTCTTGGCATCCGGGAACAGCTCTTTGATCATGTCGGCCTGACCGTCCAGCGGGGCCAGGTCGGTGGTGCCGCTGATGTTCCGGCCGGACGCGCCGGTCCAGTCGGTCACATCCAGGGCGGTGGCATAGTCGGTGATGGAGGTGCCCAGGATGGGAATGGTGTCGGTGGCCGCGGCTGCCGCCTGCAGCGGCGTGGTGGCGTTGGCCAGGATCAGGTCCACATTCGAGGACACAAAGCTGTTCACGATGGTGGCGCAGTTGGAGTTATCGCCGGAGGCGTTCTGCACGTCCACGGTCACTTTGTCGCCAAAGGCCTCGGTGAGGGCGTCCTGGAAGCCCTGGGTGGCGGCGTCCAGCGCGGGGTGCTGCATCAGCTGGCAGACGCCCACCCGATAGGACGCGCCCTCGGCGGAGCCGGATGCACCGGACGCACCGGAAGCAGTGGAAGCGGCGGACGATGTGCCGCCGGAGCCGCAGCCGGCCAGCGTGGCCAGCATGGCGCAGGCCAGAACGCCTGCCATGGTTTTGCGAAGTTTCATGTGTGGTTCCTCCCTGTGAAAAAAGAAGTTCACTTTGCCGCCACAATGAATTGCAGCAGTAAAGTGCAAGGCGCTGGAAAAAGGCCGCTGCCGGCCTTGGCTTTATTCTAGTAAAGTTTTACGGTTCTGTCAACGGGAAACGGGCAAAAAGGCAAAAAAAAGGCGGTTCCGGCCCCCAAAAAGGGGAGTGGGAGTGGTTAAAAAGGGTGCAAAAGGGGCACGGGCGGCGGTTTTTCCTTGTAGACGCGGGCAAAAAATGCTATACTAAAATAGATTAATTACGCTTGGAGGATGCCCCAATGAGGAAGATCAGCGCCTGCATCGTGAGCTATAACGGAGCCGACGAGGTGATCCGGGCGGTGGAATCGCTGCTGAAATACACGAAGGACTGCGCGCTCACGGTCTATCTGGTGGACAACGCCAGCCCGGACGGGACCGGCGAAACGCTGGAGCGGCATGGCTTTCCTTCCAACGTGAAGGTCATCCGGCTGCCGGAGAATCTGGGCTTCGGCAAGGGCCACAACCACGTGCTGAGCCTGCTGGACAGTGAATATCATTTTGTGCTCAACCCGGATATTTTCATTGACGACAACGTGCTGCCCGCCATCTGCGACTGGCTGGACGGTCACCCGGAGGTGGTGATGGCCACCCCGAAGCTGCTCTTCCCGGACGGCCGGGTGCAGATCCTGCCCAAGCGCAAGCCGAACATTCTGGGGCTTGCGGCGCGGCAGGGGGTGCCAGGGCTGAAGAAATTCGGCGACCGGTACGCCATGCTGGACCAGGACCTGAGCGTACCCACGGCCATCGAGTTCTGCACCGGCAGTTTTTTCTGCATGTGCACCGATGTGTACAAGGCCATCGGCGGGTTTGATGAGGGCTACTTCATGTATGTGGAGGACGCGGACATCACCCAGAAGGCCCGGCAGAAGGGACTGGTGTATTATCTGCCCCAGTTCACCGCCTATCACGCCTGGCACCGGGCCCCGAACAAGAGCCTGAAGCCCTTTTTGCAGCAGCTCAAGAGCATGGGCCGCTATTTCTGCAAGTGGGGCTGGAAGCTGGGCTGCTGAGGAAAGCCCGGTGCATCCGAGGGTGCGCATTGGACCCGACCTGACGGTCGAGTCCGCCCAAGGCAGCCAGCGGTATTTGCTGAGGAAAGCTCGGTGCATCCGAGGGTGCGCATTGGGCTCGACCTGACGGTCGAGTCCGCCCAAGGCAGCCAGCGGTATTTGCTGAGGAAAGCCCGGTGCATCCGAGGGTGCGCATTGGACTCGACCTGACGGTCGAGTCCGTCAAAAATGTATATAGCGGCTGTAGCTCCGCTTTGTGTTAAGCTGCGCAAATTTTTTAGAATGGCCCGGGCATGACCCGGGCGGAAAAAGGAGCGTAATGCTATTATGAAAGGTATTATCCTTGCCGGCGGCGCAGGCACTCGCCTGTATCCGCTCACCATGGTCACCAGCAAGCAGCTGCTGCCGGTGTACGACAAACCCATGATCTACTACCCCTTGTCCACACTGATGCTGGCCGGCATCCAGGACATCCTGATCATCTCCACCCCGGAGGACACCCCCCGGTTCGAGAACCTGCTGGGCGACGGCAGCCAGTACGGCCTGCATCTCTCTTATAAGGTGCAGCCCAGCCCGGACGGCCTGGCTCAGGCCTTTTTGCTGGGCGAGGAATTCATCGGCGACGACTGCTGCGCCATGATCCTGGGCGACAACATCTTCTACGGCAACGGCTTCTCCCGCATTCTGAAGAATGCCGTGAAGAACGCCGAGGAAAACGGCCGCGCCACCGTGTTTGGCTACTACGTGAACGACCCCGAGCGGTTCGGCATCGTGGAATTCGACGAGAGCGGCAAGGTCATCAGCGTGGAGGAAAAGCCGAAGGAACCCAAATCCAACTACGCCATCACCGGCCTGTATTTCTACGACAACCGGGTCAGCGCCCAGGCCAAGCAGGTGAAACCCAGCGCCCGGGGCGAACTGGAGATCACCACCCTGAACGCCATGTACCTGGAAGAAGGCAAGCTGGACGTGCAGCTGCTGGGCCGCGGCTTTGCCTGGCTGGACACCGGCACCATGGACAGCCTGGTGGACGCCGCCGACTTCGTGCGTATGGTGGAAAAGCGCCAGGGCATCAAGATCAGCGCCCCCGAGGAGATCGCCTACAAGAACGGCTGGATCACCAAGGAAAAACTGCTGGAAAGCGCCGAGCGCTACGGCAAGAGCCCCTACGGCGAACACCTGAAACGGGTTGCCGACGCAAAGATCAAATACTAAGGGAGGCCTTTGCATGAAGATCCTCATCACCGGCGCCAGCGGCCAGCTGGGCACCGAGATCCAGCGCCAGCTGAAAAACGGCGGCAGCGCCCTGGGCCCTGTGCCCGACCGGCTGAAAAACGCCACCGTCATCTCCACCGATGTGAACGAGCTGGACATCACCGACCGTGACGCCACCATCGCCTTCGTGCGCCGCCACCAGCCCGATACCATCATCAGCTGCGCCGCCTTCACCAACGTGGACGGCTGTGAAACCAACCCCGAGGCCGCCTTCAAGGTGAACGCCATCGGCGCCTCCAACCTGGCCCAGGCCGCCGAGCGCATCAACGCCCGGCTCATTCACGTGTCCACCGACTACGTGTTCCGGGGCGAGGGCGACAAGCCCCTGGATGAGAGCGAGCGGGTGGACCCCAAGAGCGTCTACGGCAAAACCAAGGCCCTGGGCGAGGAATACGTGAAGAATTTCTGCCACCGGTACTTCATCGTGCGCACCGCCTGGCTGTACGGCTACGCGGGCAAGAACTTTGTGAAAACCATCGTGAACGCGGGCAAGAAGTTCGGCAAGCTGGAGGTGGTCAGCGACCAGCTGGGCAACCCCACCAATGCCGAGGACCTGGCCCATCACATCCTGCAGCTGGCCGTGAGCCACGACTACGGCGTTTACCACTGCACCGGCGAGGGCGTTTGCTCCTGGTATGAGTTTGCCAGCGAGATCATCCGCCTGTCCGGCGTGGACGCCACCGTGGCCCCCTGCACCAGCGCGGAATATTCCGCCAAGCACCCCGCCGCCGCCGACCGCCCCGCCTGGAGCGCGCTGGAAAACCGCATGCTCGCCTGCACCGTGGGCAACCACATGCGGGACTGGAAGGTGGCCCTGGCCGATTTCTTCGCCCACTGGAACGGCGAATGACCGCCCTTCTCATTGATTGAATAAGGAGTATTAAATAGATGAAACGCTATCTCATCACCGGCTGCGCCGGCTTTATCGGTTCCAACTTTGTTTACTACATGTTGAATAAGTATAAGGAAATCCAGCTGGTAAACCTGGATAAGCTCACCTACGCGGGCAACCTGGAGAACCTGAAGGGTGTGGAGGGCGACGAGCGCCACATCTTCGTGCAGGGCGATATCTGCGACCGGGAGCTGGTCAGCAGTCTGTTCGAGAAATACGATTTTGATTACGTGATCAACTTCGCCGCCGAGAGCCACGTGGACCGCTCCATCACCAATCCCGAAATCTTCGTGGAGACCAACGTGCTGGGCACCGTGAACCTGCTGCAGTGCGCCAAGAACGCCTGGTTCAAGGACGGCAAGCGGGCCGAGGGCAAGAAGTACCTGCAGGTTTCCACCGACGAGGTGTATGGCTCCCTGGGCGAGGAGGGCTTCTTCATGGAGACCACTCCGCTGTGCCCCCACAGCCCTTACTCCTCCTCCAAGGCCAGCGCCGACATGTTCGTGATGGCCTTCCACGACACCTACGGCATGCCGGTGAACATCACCCGCTGCTCCAACAACTACGGCCCCTACCAGTTCCCCGAGAAGCTGATCCCCCTGATGATCAACAACGTGAAGAACCACAAGCAGCTGCCCGTGTACGGCGACGGCATGAACGTGCGCGACTGGCTGTATGTGGAGGACCACTGCAAGGCCATCGACATGGTGGCCGAGGGCGGCCGGGACGGCGAGGTCTACAACGTGGGCGGCCACAACGAGCGCCCCAACATCTTCATCGTGAAGACCATCATCAACCAGCTGCACGACCGGCTGAAGGATGAGGGCATCAACGAGGGCCTGATCAAGTACGTGGCCGACCGTCTGGGCCACGACCGCCGCTACGGCATCGACCCCACCAAGATCAAGGAGGAGCTGGGCTGGTACCCGGAGACTACCTTCGAGGTGGGCATCGTGAAGACCATCGACTGGTACCTGGCCAACGAAGAGTGGATGAACAACGTGACCAGCGGCAACTACCAGAAGTACTACGAAGAGATGTACAAGAATAAGTAAACCGCATTCAAAACGGGCCCTTCGGCAACACGAAGGGCCCGCTGCGGTATCAAGGAGGAATACGCCCATGAAAAAACGGGATCTGCTGATCCTGGCCTTTCTGCCCACCGTGGCGGGCATCGTGCTGGTAAACCTGGTGGTGCTGCTTTCCGGCAGCACCGGGGTGATGATCGGGCTGCAGACCGCGCTGTCCGCCGCGCTGGTGGCGGTGTGGTATGCGCTGGGCCACTGGTGCGCAAAGCAGGACGAGCGCCCCTGGCCGGGTTTTGCCCTGCTGCAATGGTGGGGCGCGGCGAGCGTGGTGTTCGGCTTTGTGCCCTCGGTGGGGGTTCTGGGCTCCCTGTGCCAGATGTACGGCGCCTGCATGAGCCTGATGGTTACCCCGGCAGCCGAGGTGTTGGGCGGGGCGTATCTGCCGGTGCAGGCGCTGCTCACTCTGGCGCTGACCAGCGCGGCTTACCTGATGGGCTTTGCCACAAAGCAAAGGAGGAGCCTGTGAGCGAATTTGCCAGTGAATTCAGAATGGAACGGGCCACCCTGGCGGACCTGCCCGCCATGACCGCTCTGTACGCCCATGCCCGCAAGTTTATGGCCCAGCAGGGCAACCCGGGCCAGTGGGGCACCGTTTACCCGGACGAGGCCCAGCTCACCGAGGATATTGAATCCGGCGGGGCCTGGCTCTGCCGGGAGAACGGGGCGCTGCTGGCGGCCTTCTATTTCGCCCCCGGGCCGGATGCGGACTATGCCGTCATCCGGGAAGGCAGCTGGTTAGAGGAAGAGCGGTCCTATTGGGTCATCCACCGGGTGGCCTCCTACGGCGGTAGGGGCGCGGCGGCGTATTGCCTTGACTGGTGCTGGCAGCGGTGCGACAACCTGCGCATCGACACCCACCGGGACAACCTGCCCATGCAGCGGCTGCTGGAAAAATGCGGCTTCGGGCTGCGGGGCGTGGTGAGCTGCCACCACGGCGGCGAGCGCCTGGCTTACCAGAAGCTGCGGTGAAGTGAACAAAGAAAAGAGCGCGTCCCGGTTTGGAACGCGCTCTTTTTTGCAGCTTTTGGGCGAAAAAACCGGCGATTCCCGTGTTCTGGGAGCGAATTCCCGCCCGGCGGGGTGGCGGCGGGAGGGGATTCCTGCTACAATGAAGCCGGAACGAAAGGAGGGGCCGGGAATGGAAAACGGAATGGAAACCAGAATGGAGCAGGGCTTCAGCGAGCGGCTCAAACGCTACCGAAAAGAAAAGAACCTGACCCAGCAGCAGCTGGCGGACGCGCTGGGGGTGAGCAACAAAAGCGTCTCCCGCTGGGAGTCGGGCGGGGGCTACCCGGACCTGCCGCTGCTGGTGCCGCTGGCAAAGGCGCTGGGGGTCACGGCGGACGATTTGCTGGATGAGGAAAAGCCGGTGCGGGCGCTGACCCGGGCGGACTGGCAGGGGCTGCTCTCCTTTGCCTTCGCGCTGGGCGGCGGGCTGCTGTTTTACCTGCTGGCCACCTTCGCGCCGCTGGCGGTGTGCTATGCGGTGTATCTGGGGTGCCTGTGCTACGGGGCCTATCTGCAGCGGTACTACGCCCGCCACAGCCGGTGGTTCTGGCTGGGCGCGGCCGGGATGAATCTGGCGGTGAACTGGTCCGCCGCGCTGGGGCTTGTGCTGCTGGTCGGGATGTTTGTGCGGCTGGGCCCGGCGGTGCTGATGATGCAGACCCAGAAAGAGCTGGGAGTGGAGAGCTTCTGGCTGGCGCTGGTGATCTCGGCGGCGCTGGCGCTGGGGGCCACCGCTCTCACCCTGCGTCTGCTGCACCGCCGGTTTTTCGCCGGTTCGCCGGAGGCGGTCGCCCTTGGCTGGCGTAGGCCCCGGGGACGGGCGCTGCTGCCGTTGTTCGGCTTTGCGCTGCTGGCCGGGTTCTGGGCCATGTACCTGTGGCCGAAGCTGCCGCTGGTGCTCTGGCAGCGGCAGGGGGAAATCTTCACCGGTCTGCTGGCGGTGTTGGCTGTGGGCTATGCGCTGGCGCTGAAGCGGCGGCTGCAGCAGCTGCTGGCGGCTCTTCTCACCCTGGGAATGAGCGGCGGGGTCTGGTGGCTGCGGCAGCTGGATCGGATCACATGGGTGCAGAGCCTTTCCTCGGGCAAGCTGTTTGAGTGGAACTCCGGGCTGAACATGGAAAAGTATCTGCCGCTGATCCAGCCGCTGCCCGCCCTTTTCGCGGCGCTGGCGGCACTGGCGGCGGTCTATCTGCTGGCGGCGGGGCTGACGCTGCGGGAAAATGAGCAAAGCGGCGGGGAATGACCCCGCCGCTTTTTTGTGGCGAAAACGCGCGGCGGACTGCGCCCGGTATGGTGGAAAGGAAGGCTCCCTTTGCGGTAGAATAAAGGCAAGGCACACCAGAAAATAGCGAGCCGGGGAGCAGGTGAGTGTATTGAATCAACAATTTATACAAAGCGTATTATTCGATTGGGATGAAATCGGGCGCGGAAGTTATCTGAGAGAAATAGAAGCGTTTCAGGGGCTGGAGCGCTTGGAATTTGACCATCCCATCACGTTTTTTGTGGGGGAAAACGGAAGCGGCAAGTCCACTTTGCTGGAGGCCATTGCGGTGGCCCATGGCTTCAATCCGGAAGGCGGGAGCAAAAACTATCGGTTCTCCACGCGGGATTCCCATTCGGAGCTGTGGAAAGCGCTCCGGCTGGTGAAGGGGCACCGCAGGGAAAAATGGGGGTATTTCCTCCGGGCGGAAAGCTTTTACAATGTGGCAACACAGGAGGAAAGCTATGCGGACGCACTGCACCCTTCCGCCGGATACCACGAAAAATCCCATGGCGAGAGCTTTCTGGCGCTGGCGCAGAACAATCTGAGAGCGAACGGGTTGTATCTGCTGGACGAGCCGGAGGCCGCATTGTCTCCGCAGCGGCAGCTTTCGCTTCTGATGCAGATCGACCGGTGCGCAAAGGACGGCGCACAGTTTTTGATCGTCACCCATTCCCCGATTCTGCTGGGGATTCCGGGCGCGGCGATTTACTGCTTTGACCAGGGCAAGGTCCACCCTTGCGCATATGAGGAGACGGAAAGCTACCGGGTGACCGAGCTGTTTATCAACAACCGGCAGGCGCTGTTAAACCGGCTTTTGAAGGCGTGACAGCCGCATTGCCGCCGCGCCGGGCGGCATGCTACAATGGGAAAAAGACTCCAAAGGAGGAAGAACGAATGAGGTTGGCGCGAATCCTTTCGCTGGCGGTGCTGGTGGCGGTGCTGTTCGTCACGGTGGACCTGGGCATCAGCTGTCTGGGGGCGCTGGTGCCGGGATTGCAGGACGGCATCCCCTATTACAGCCTGCTGCAGCGGTGGTTCGGCGTGTGGGAGGGCGAGATGCGCACCCGGCCGGAGTTCTTCTTTGTGTTCAGCCGTTGGCTGTGGATCTCCTTTGCGGTGTTCGTGGAAAATGCTGTGCTGTGGGGCGTCAGCATCTGGAAACAGGGCCGGTGAACATTTTTTTCGCGAATTTTTAAAAAAGCATTGACCTGGCATCTGGTGCATCCCTTATGCTGAGGGTGCAAAACAGAGAACAGGAGGCGAATTCCATGAACGCAAAGCAAACCGAAGCGGCCACCGGCATCTCCCGGCGGAACCTGCGCTTTTACGAAGACCAGGGCCTTATCCACCCCCACCGCAACCCGGGCAACGATTACCGGGACTACTCGGAACAGGACATCCGAGACTTAAAGCTGATCCGGGCGCTGCGCATGCTGGACGTGCCGCTGGAGGAGATCGGGGCCTGTCTGGAAGGAAAAACCACGCTGGCCCAGGTCTCGACGGCCCAGCAGTTCCGGCTGGAGCAGCGGCAAAAGGAGCTGGAGGCGGCCATCCGCTTTTGCAGGGAGCTGCAAAGCGCCCCGCGGCCGGACGAGGAATTTCTGGATGGCTTGCTGAACCGGATGGACGTGCCGGAAAACCGGGCGGGTCTGTTCGGGGAGTGGACCCGGGACTACAAAAAGGTGGCGAAGGCCGAGGCAAAAAAGGTGTTCACCTTCACGCCGGACGACCCGGTGACCAATCCGGCAGAGCTGACGGCGGCCCTTTGCCGCTATGGCGAGCAGCAGGGGGTGAACCTGGTGGTGACAAAGGAGAGCATGGCGCCGGAATTCGAGATCGACGGCATTCCCTATACCGCGCAGCTGGTCTGGCGGCGGATGGGGCCGGGGATTCTGCTCATTGTGCGCTGCACCGCCCTGCACCCGGAGCAGCTGGAAAGCGATGTGCCCAAGGCCCGCAGCCGCTGGATGAAGCTGGTCCACTACGGCTGGCCGTTGGCGCTGTTTGTGCTATTATGGGCGCCGCGGGTGATCGACGCCGACCCGGCCAACCGGCCGGAGGTTGCGGTGGCGGGCGCGACGCTGGCGGTGACCATCGTGTCCATGTACTGGGTGTTCCGCCACTTCAAAAGCTGAAACACCTTGCACGGCCCGGCAAGACTGTGGTATGATGGGGGCAGAAACAACGGAAAGGAGGGCGCGATTATGGGATGGAAATTCCGCACAATTCGTGTACAAAAAGGCAACGAAATGGCGATTCCGGCTCGAAGTGCGCCCTTTTTTCGGTCAGAACGCTGCCGCCGTGCCTGAACAGGCCACGTTTCCGGGATTTTCCCGGAAAGCTTTTTGTGCAATGCATCCTTTCCGAAACAGGGCGTGAACCCATGTTTTCGGAAAGGATTTTTTGTTATGAAGATAAAACATCAGCTCCGCGCACTGTATCTTCTCGAAGCGGTGAGCGGATTCGGGCTTGCCCAGGTGATCTGGGTGGTGCTGCTGGCCGGGCGGGGCTTTTCGCTGGCCCAGATCGGTCTGGCCGAGGGCTTTTTTCATCTGGTCAGCTTTTTGTGCGAGGTACCCAGCGGCATGGCGGCGGACCTTTTGGGCCGCAGGCGCACGCTGGCCGCCAGCATGGCTGTGCGGGCACTGGCCTGCCTTGCCATGATCGCCAGCCGGGGCATCGGGGGCGTCTGCCTTGCCATGGGGCTTTCGGCCCTTTCCTACAATCTGATCAGCGGCACGAGGGAGGCCATCACCTACGACAGTCTGTTGCAGGTGGGCCGCGCCGGGGACTATGAACGGGTGGCCGGGCGGATGGGCGTTCTTTACCGGGCGTCCGCCGTGGGCTGCGCCCTCTGTGCCGGGGCGGCGCTGGCCCTGGGCTGGCGGCTGGCCTATCTGACCGATTTTGCCGCCGCTCTGGCGGGGCTTGTGCTGGCGCTGGGCCTGACCGAGCCGCCCCACGGGCAAAAGGCTCCGGCCGCACTTCGGGACTTTTGGCCCCGGCTGCGGCGGCATGTGGCGGACACCGGCAGATTTTTGCGCCAGAACCCGGCGGCGGTGGAGAAGATGCTGCTGGACGGCGCCTGCGGCTGCTGCGCCTATTTCGGGGGCCAGCTTTTGCAGCCCCGCCTGATGGAGCTGGGCCTGCCTGCCGGACTGCTGGGCCCGGTGCTGGCGCTGCTGCCCCTGGCAGGCGCGGCGGGTTCCGCCCTGGCGGGCCGTGTGGGCGGACGCTTTCGGTTTCGCACGGTGGCGCTGCTCTGCGCGGCGGGCATCGGGGGAAGCCTTGCGCTGGCGGGTGCGCCGGTGCTGGCCCTGGCGCTGGCCGCCGGAGCTGCCGCCACCTTCTGGGACGGGCTGCTGGAGGTGAAGATGACCGCCCGGCTGAACCGGGATTTCCCCAGCGACCGGCGGGCTACGCTGGTGAGTGTGCAGAGTATGGCCTACAGTCTGGCCATGCTGCCGGTGAGTCCACTGGCGGGCGCGCTGTGCGACAGGTTAGGCTATTCCGGCGGCATGGCGGCGCTGGGGCTGGGATTGCTTTTGCTGGTGGCGGCGGGCATGGCCGCACATCGTTGCAGAAAAAGGAGGAGACAGCAATGAACTGGAAAAAACGAGTCCGCACCGGGCTGAATCTGTTTATGGGCACCATGGTCGGTGTGTTTCTTGGCAGCAGCCTGTACACCTGCTGGGAGCGGGCGGCGCGGCCGGGGCTGTACGCTATGATGAGCGCGCCCTGGTACACCTCCATCCTGCTGCACGCCGTGGTCACGGCGGTGTGCGTCGGTCTGGCATTGGCAATCAAGTGGGCGCTGCGCTGAGTACACACCGGGTCAAGGCTCGGAGAAATAGCAAAAAATGCTGCAAAGGAGGCGGTACGGAATGAGAAAACGGAAATGGTGGTCCATCGCGGCAGCGGTGGTGTTGGCAGCGGTGCTGCTGGTGCCGGTTCGGGTGAATTTGAAGGATGGCGGAAGCGTGCGGTACCGTGCGCTGCTTTATGAGGTCACCAAAATCCATCAGCTGGCGCCGGAGGTGAAGGGAGTCAAACCCTATATTGACGGATTTGAAGTCAAGCTTTTGGGGTGGACAGTTTACCGGGAAACAAACGAAGAAATGCTGAATGCCAGCGCATAAATACAGAAACGCCGCGCCGCTCCAGGGGAAAGAATGGAGCGGTGCGGCGTTCTGTTTTGGGATTTGGGAAAATGCGATCGCGGATAAGGGAAGCTCCGCGCGGGGGCAGGGAATTACAGCGCCTTGGCGGTCTCGTAGCCTGCGCCGATGGCGTCCTTGATGGTGCCGACTTTGTTGGCATCACCAATCAGGTGGTAGCTTGCGCCGGCGGCCTTCAGCATCTCCTCCAGCGCCGGGTCGGCCTTGTAGCCCATGGCCAGAACCAGGGTGTCTGCGTCGGCGATGCAGTGCTGCTGGCCGTCCTTGGTGTACCAGATGCTCGATTCGTCCACCTTCTCCACCTTGGCGCCGCAGATCATCTGCACGCCCTTGGCCATCATCCGCTGCACCAGCAGGCTGCGGCCCGGGCCGGACTCGCTGGCCATCACGCCGGGAGCCATTTCCAGCAGGGTGATCTCCCGGTTGCGGGGGTACAGATCGTTCACCAGCGGGGCCAGATAGTCGGCAGTTTCGCAGCCCACCGAGCCGCCGCCGATCACAACGATCTTACGGCCGGGGAAGGCGCGGCCCGCCAGCACATCGTCGGCGGTCATCCACTGCTTGAAGCCGGTGAAGGCGGGCGCCACAATGGGCTGTGCGCCCGCGCCTGCGATCACCTCGTAGCCCTTGAACTCGCCCTCCAGCATGGCCTGGTCCACGGTGCAGTTCAGGCGTACCTCCACGCCCGCGCCCTCCAGACGGCGGGCCATGTACTGAATCAGTCTGGTCAGGTCCTGCTTGGCGATGGGCACCGCGGCAATGCGCATCAGGCCGCCCAGCTCGGCGTCCTTCTCGCACAGTACCACATGGTGGCCCCGCTTGGCGGCCACGAAGGCGGCCTCCATACCGGCGGGGCCGCTGCCGATCACCAGCACGTTCTTCTTCTCGGGGGCGGGGGCCAGGGTGTCCTCATTCTCCAGCTCGAAGGAGGGGTTCACGGTGCAGGCGACCCGCTTGCCGAACATGATGCCGTTCAGACAGCGCAGGCAGCCGATGCAGGGGCGGATGTCGTCGGCCTTCTCAGCGGCCACCTTGTTGGCGAACTCGGGGTCGCACAGGTTCGCGCGGCCGATCATGCAGATGTCCGCTTTGCCGTTGGCGATCAGCTCCTCGGCGATCCAGGGCTCGGTGATGCGGCCCACAGTGGCCACCGGGATGGACACGTATTTCTTGATCTCGGCGGCGGTGGCGGCGTGGGAGCCCATGGGGGTGCCGGGGGCGGGGATGGAGCTGCCCCGGGCGATGGTGGTGCCGCCGGAAACGTGCAGGAAGTCCACACCGGCCTTTTCCAGCTGCTTGGCCACGTAGATCATGTCGTTCAGGTTCAGGCCGCCGTCGGTGTACTCGCTGCCGGAGATGCGCACGTCAATGATAAAATTCTTGCCGCAGACCCGGCGAACCTCCTCGATGACCTCCAGGGGCAGGCGCAGGCGGTGGTCGATGTCGCCGCCGTATTCATCGGTGCGCTTGTTATAGAGAGGAGACAGGAAGCCGCCCAGCAGGCCGTGGGCATGGGCCGCGTGAATCTCCACACCGTCGGCACCGGCGATCTGGGCGCGCTTGGCGGCCTCGCCGAACTGGCGGATGATGACCTTCAGCTCCTCTTTGGTCACGGCGCGGGGGGCCTCCTTGGCGTAGTAGGGGCCCACGTTGGAGGGGGCGATCAGCCGGGGAGTGCCGGGCAGGGGGAAGGCCATGTGGGCCGGGTGGAACAGCTGGGGCAGGATCTTCGCGCCGTACTCGTGCACGCCGTCGGCCAGCTTCTTCCAGCCGGGGATGAAGGAATCGTCGTAGATGCACATGTCGCCGGGCAGGTAGCAGTAGGTGGGCTCCACGGTCACCACCTCGGTGACGAACAGGCCGACGCCGCCCTTGGCGCGGGCCTTATAGTGCTCCACCAGCTCGTCGGTCACGTAGCCCTTATCCGCCAGGTTGGTGGACAGGGGCGGCATGAAGATGCGGTTTTTCACGGTGGTCTCGCCGATCTTGATGGGCGAGAGCAGATGCTCGTATTTGCTCATAGCCAAACTCCTTCGTATGGGGCACGGGGCCGCTGGCCCGCCGTGCCAGTTGGGTGCGTTCGTTTCGTTGGCCCCATTATAGCACGGCCGGGCGGGCAAAAGCCCGGGCGCTGGTTGCCATCAACGGCGGGATTTTGTTAGAAGTTTGACGGGTTGGGTCATAAAAACGCCGGGAAAAGACAAAAAATGTCGGTTTTGACGTTTTACTTCGTCAAAACCGGCAAAATTTGCTCTGGTAGATTTGGAGTTATTTGTTTAAGTATTGGACTAGTTCATTAAATCTTATGCTGTTATCTTTTACTGTTTCTACGGTTTTTCTGCCACTCTCATATTCAACTAGAAATTTAGTAAAGCCCTGACGTTTAGCTGTCGTTGCACCGACGATACCACCGATGGGACCAGCTACAAAATCGCCTACCAATGCTCTGCTAGCAGCACTCCCTGTTTTACTTTTGGAGTCAGTACCGATAATTGAGGTTCGAACAATAGTTCGCATTCTTCGAGCGGCTTCGGCTTGACGCTGCCTGGCTTCAGGTGTTTTAGATTTTTCTATTTCAGCAACACCTTTATTGTACCAAGATTTCCACTGGTTTTTTGCAGAAATAATAATCAGAACACCAATAGCTATTACAAAAAGCGAAAATACAACGACAGGAATACCGGAACTTGTGACGATTGATAATAGTAAAAATAATGCTCCTACTAGGATTACCATAGTGCCAATCGCCATTAACAGTGCATAAATCATGTGTTTTGTCAACTTCCCTTCTAAATATTATGATGGTGAAAGTATATGATTGTCAATGTTTTCCAGGCCCAAACTCCACCACCAGCTTGCCCTGCTGCTGGGTGAGGGCGGCGGCTCCTTCGCTCTCGCACACCACCGCCTCGCCCCGGCGCAGGATGGAAAGGCCGGGGGCCTGGTAGATCATCTGGTCCGGCTGGCGCAGCAGATGGTCCAGCAGGGCCAGGTGGGCTGCGTCCAGCCGCATTTTCTGGTCCGCGCCGGTCTCGCTGTAGCGCAGGTTCTGCAAAAAGCGCTTGCGGTAGACGCTGGGCAGAATGCCGTACATTTCTTTAAAGGCGGCGGCGTAGGCCTTGGCGCTGGCCATGCCGCAGTCCAGCGCGATGGCCTCGATGCTCTCCTTGCCCTCCAGCAGAGCCTCCAGCGAGGCCCGCACCCGCACGTAGGAAAGATACTTCACAAAGGGCAGGCCGATGTGCTTGGTAAACAGCTTGGAGGTATAGGACACACTGAAGGAAAGCTCCTTTGCAACGTCCTCCAGGTGGATGTCCCGCCGGAAGTTCCGGTTGATGAACCGGATGGCCCGGCGGGAGCTTTCGTGCAGCGGCGACTGCAGCGGGATGGATTCCATGGGCCGGTGCGCTCCGCTGGCGCACAGATCCGCCAGCTCCATCATCAATGCGTTCAGCTGGAACAGGCTGTGCTCCGGCTGGGTGAGCAGCCGCAGCAGCCGCCCCAGGATCTGGCGCACCCGGCCCAGCAGGGCGGCGTTCTCCGCTTCGGTGCAGACCAGGGTGGAGAACAGGCCCTCCACGTCGCCCACCAGGGCTTCGGGCATCCGCTCGAAGTCGATGTGCACCGTGAGGATCACACTGGCCGCGCCGTTCTCCGCGCCGGGGGCCTTGCGGATCATGTGAATCTCGCCGGGGGCGATGAGGGCCAGCTGGTGGCGGTCCAACATGCGGGAAAAGCCCTCGGTGATCACCTCATACTGCCCCTCCAGCACGTAGGAAAGCTCCAGGCTGGTCTGCTGGCTGAACACCTGCCGGTCAAAGCCGTTGATGCTCAAACTCAGGGGGTGGCCGAACTTCTGGCCGGAAAAATCGTAGTAGGCGTTCATGTTCTGCATGGCGGTTCCCCCCCTTTTTTGCTTGCGGCTTGGCGGCGGGCCGTTAACGGCCGCTGTTCACAAAGATGGTGCCCAGGTCGTAGAGAATGTCGTGGGGCAGCATGCCGTACTGGCCCAGACGGGCGGCGCACCGGTCCGCGGCCGCACCGTGCAGCCACACCGCGCACACCGCCGCGTACAGCGGGTCCAGCCCCTGGCACAAAAAGGCGGTGGTCATGCCCGCCAGAATGTCGCCGCTGCCGCCCCGGGCAAGGCCCGCATTGCCGGTGGTGTTGCAGAACACCTCGCCCTGGGGCCCGGCCACGATGGTCCGGTGGCCCTTCAGCACCACCACGCACCGGTTGGCCCGGGCATAGCCCGCGGCCACGCTCTCCCGGCTGGCGTTGATCTCGGCAGTGGTCACCCCGCACAGCCGGGCCATCTCGCCGGGGTGGGGGGTGATAATCAGGGGAAGGTTGGCGGGCCGGGGCAGGCTGGGCATGGCCGCCGCGGCGTTCAGGCCGTCCGCGTCCAGCACCAGGGGGCAGCCCGCGCTCTCGCCCAGCTGCTCCAGAAGGGCCGCGGTGCCCGCCGTGTTGCCCAGTCCCGGCCCGAAGAGCATGGCGTCCGAGCCACGGGCCGCCTGCAAAATGCGGTCGGCTTCGGCCACATCAATGCCGCCGTCCTCGCCGGTGCGGCAGGGCAGGAACACCGCCTCCGGGCAGCGGGCGCCCACCGCCTGGATCACCGGCTCGATGGCCGCCAGGGTCAGCACCCCGGCCCCGGCCCGCAGCGCGCCCTCCACCGCCAGCGCCGCCGCACCCCGGTACTGATTGCAGCCGCAGACGCACAGCAGCTTGCCGTAGCTGCCCTTGTGGCTGTCCGGCTTGCGGGCGGGCAGATGCTCAAACACCAGGCTCGCCGTGATCTCCTTTGCCATATCCGTTCCTCCCCTTTTTCGCCCGGCGGCATGGCCGGGCGGAGTGTTTTGTGGTATGATTTTATTATACCTATTATACTACAACCGCCCCCGGGCGGCAAAGAGATGCAAGGCAAAGGAGTGTGGCCCCATGGACCAGCGTTTGGAGGAATTGATCGCAAAGAGCAATAACATTGTGTTTTTCGGCGGCGCGGGGGTGAGCACCGAGAGCGGCATCCCGGACTTCCGCAGCGTGGACGGCCTTTACAACCAGCAGTGGAAGTATCCGCCGGAGCAGATCATCAGCCACAGCTTTTTTGAAGCCGATCCCGAGGAGTTCTACCGGTTTTACCGGGCCAAGCTGATCGTGAAGGACGCAAAGCCCAACGCGGCCCATCTGCGGCTGGCCAAACTGGAGGCCCAGGGCAAGCTGCGGGCGGTGATCACCCAGAACATCGACGGGCTGCACCAGGCGGCGGGCAGCAAAAACGTGCTGGAACTGCACGGCAGCACCCTGCGTAACTACTGCACCCGGTGCGGTAAGTTCTACCCGGTGGAGTTCATCGCCGAGAGCGAGGGCATTCCCCGGTGCGAGTGCGGCGGCATCGTGAAGCCGGACGTGGTGCTCTATGAGGAATCGCTGGACCAGAAGGTGCTGACCCGGGCCGTGCGTGCGCTGGAGGCAGCGGACCTTCTGATCGTGGGCGGCACCAGCCTGGCGGTATATCCGGCGGCGGGCCTTCTGCGCTATTACGGCGGCAGGGAGCTGGTGGTCATCAACATGACGCCCACCCCGGCAGACAAGCTGGCTACCCTGTGCATTCAGCAGCCTATCGGCCAGGTTTTGGGAGAAAATAATAGAATTATTCAATAAAATTACAAAAAATCATTAAAAACAGACAAAAACAGTTGCAACCGTCCCCGCTGTGCTGGTATAGTTAAGTTATAAAGGATCATACCCGGCGCGGATAATTTTATGAATATTGGGGGCGTTGTTATGGAACGGACACAGAAGATCCCGCCGAGGGCCAAGGCGTTCATGATCTGCCTGCTGGGCGCGGAATACGCCCTGGACGCCGCCCGCGGCCAGGTGTTCGACGGGGTAAAGACCTGCCTGGAGCGGATGCGCATCGTGGCCGACATCGTGCTGCTCACCAACCTGAACGTGCGCTCGGCCTACAGCGAGTGGAATTTCCACAGTCTGCCCCCCTGCACGGCGGTGTGCATCAAACGGCGGGAGCTGGCCTACTGTGTGAACGAGCTGCTGAGCCGTGGCTATGACCGGCAGAAGGTTCTGGTGGTAGGCTTCGGGCCCCAGTGTCTGGCGGCGGCGGAGAAAAACGGCGTGCTGTTTTACCCCATCCTGCCGGGGCAGGAGGCGGCGTGCTGGCACTCGCTGGAGGAGGAAGCCCTGCCCAAGCTCTTGCACGGTACCTATGCGGGCAGCTACCAGCGGCGGCTGATGGCCCGCCACACCGCGGCGCTGGCCCAGGCGGGCGGCGAAGCGCCCGGGACCTGATCGGAACATACAAAGGGAGCGTTCTGCAAACGAACGCTCCCTTTGTATGTTCGGTTTGCTCTTAAACGGACTGCTGCACCCGAACCATGAAGAAGTACCGCACCGAACCGCGCCAGCCGAAGCCCGCTTCCACCTGGTAGAGATACAGGCCCGGCGCGCTGGGGCTGATGATCTGACCGTCGCTCACGTCGGCCAGCTCCACAAAGTTTTCCAGCTCATCGTCCGACGCGCGCTGGATGCGCAGCGTCTTGGGCGGCAGCGAGAAATTGATGTCCAGCACGCTGTTGGGGGCCAGGTCCACCGGATACAGCTGCTCCCGCAGGGTGGCGCTGGTATAGGTGGGAGTATTCTTGGCCACGGTGGTGAAGAAGTTCCACTCGTACCCGGCCCGGAAGACCATTTTATCGTTCAGGTTCATGTCTCCGTTCACCGTGATGGTGATGGTGGGCAGGGCCTGCTCCGGGTCCTTCACGTCCATATTTTCCCGGATCAGCACCGTGATGATGATGGCCACGGTCATGAGCACCGCGCCCAGCAGCAGCTTGCGGATCACAAGCCTTGGCGTATACATGCAAAAGCCCCCCTCGAACTGGTCGCCGCCGGATCGTCCGGCGGATGGTTTCCTTTTCATTATATACGAACCGGCGGCAAAAATCCAGCGGCGGGGGTTGAAGGGCCCTGCAAAAGCGGGTAAAATTACAAAAGAGACAAAAACGGGGCAAATACGCCTTGAAAAGAGGGAGAAGAACCGATGAAAATCGTTGTGCTGGACAGCTACTGTGTGCGTCCGGGCGATCTTGACTGGACCGGGCTGTATGATCTGGCGGATGTGGTGGAGGAATACCCCCGCACCGGCTATGAACTGCTGGCCGACCACCTGCGGGACGCGGATTTTGCGGTGAGCAACAAGTGCCGCATCGACGATGCGGTGCTGGATGCCTGCCCGCGCCTTCGCTGGGTGGGCCTGACCGCCACCGGCACCGACAGTCTGGACCTGGAGGCCTGCCGCCGCCATGGCGTGGCGGTGGCCAACGTGCCGGGCTATTCCACAAACAGCGTGGCCCAGCACGCCTTCGCCCTGCTTCTGGAAGTGGCCAACGGCACCGCCGCCCGGGCCGCCAGCCTGCGGGACGGCTACTGGCAGACCGGCGTGCCGGACTCCTATGGCATTCGCCCTCATTTTGAGCTGGCGGGCCGAACCTTCGGCGTGGTGGGCTACGGGGCCATCGGCCGGGCGGCGGCGCGCATCGCGCATGGCTTTGGTATGCGGGTGATCGCCTATACCCGCCATGTGAAGCCGGAATATGCCGCCGACGGGGTGGAGTTTGTGCCCTTTGAGCAGCTTTTGGAGGACAGCGACGTGGTGAGCCTGCACTGCCCCGCCACCGCCGAGACCCGGGGCATGATAAACGAGACGGCCCTGGCGGCCATGAAGCCGGGGGCGATTCTTTTGAACACCGCCCGGGGCGCGCTGGTGGATGAGGCGGCGGTGTGCACCGCGCTGAAGAGCGGGCATCTGGGCTTTTATGCTTCGGACGTGGCGGCCCACGAGCCGGTGCGCCCGCAGGACGGGCTGCTCCACTGCCCGAACGTGCTGCTCACCCCTCACGTGGCCTGGGCCACCGAGGAGGCGCTGGCCCGGCTGAGCGCCGAGGTGTGCGCCAACCTGCAGGCATTTTTGCGGGGCGAACGGCGCAATCTGGTATAAAAAACAAAGCGGGGCCCGGCCCCTTGGCAAACGGAAAGGAGCGGGTGGCTTGACCCCCTTGAAACGGCAGTTTTTTCGCTATGCGCTGCCCAGCATGCTAAGCCAGCTGCTGAACAGCTGCTTTATCATCGTGGACGGATTTTTCATCGGCCGGAACCTGGGCGACATCGGCCTGGCGGCCATCAACGTGGCCTGGCCCATCACCGCCTTCATCCAGGCGGTAAGTCTGGGTCTGGGACTGGGAGGCGCGGTGCGCCTTTCCACTGCCCTGGGCCGGGGCGATAAAGAAGAGGCGGCGCTGGCCCGGGGCAACACCCTCACGGCGCTGGCCGCGGCGGGCGTGGCCATGAGCGTGGGGCTCTGGCTGGCCTGCCCGGTGATTCTGCCCCTGATCGGCGCGAAAGGGGAACTATACGCCCCGGCGCTGGAATACAGCCGGATGATCTGCGCGCTGGCTCTGGGCCAGACCATCAACACCGGCGCGCTGCCCCTCTTACGAGGCTGCCACAAGACCATGCAGGCCATGAGCTTTACCGTCGTGGGCCTGCTGAGCAACATCTTCATGGACTGGCTGTTCATCCAGGCCTTTCAGTGGGGGCTGGCGGGCGCCGCAGTGGCCACCGGCTCGGCCCAGATCCTCTGTGCGCTGCTGGCGGTGCCCACGTTGCTGGCCGCCCGGGAGCTGCCGCTGCGCCGGGCGGATTTCGCCCCCCGCTGGCGGATGATCCGGGGCATCGTGCAATACGGCATCTCGCCCTTTGGCCTCTCCATCTCCACCAGTGTGATTCTGCTCATCACCAATTTGCAGGCGCTGCACTGGGGCGGCACCCGGGGCGTGGCGGTGTATGCGGTGCTCAGCTATGTGCTGGGTGCGGTGATCCCGCTGGTGAGCGGCGTGGGCGACGGCGTGCAGCCGCTGCTCAGCTATGCCCGGGGCGCGGGCGAGTGGGGCCAGCTGGCCCTGCTGCGCCGGTGGGGTTTGAGCCTTGCGGTGGGTATGGCGGTTTTGTGCAGCGTTCTCACCTGGGTGGGCCGCAGCCAGCTGCCGCTGGTGTTCGGGGCCAGCCCGGAAGCCACTGCCGAGGGCGCGGCGGCCATGTGGACCCTTTGCATCGGTTACCCCTTTATGGCGGTGGTTCGCTTTTGCAGCAGCTACTTCTGCGCGGTGGGCGAGCCGGTGTTCAGCGGCATTCTGGCCTACGGCGAACCGCTGGGTACCCAGCCCCTGATGCTGCTGGTGCTGCCCCTCTTTTTGGGACTGACCGGCGTGTGGGTGGCCTGGCCCGCGGCGGTGGCCCTGACGGCTGTGGCCGCGCTGGTGCTGCTGGCGGTGCAGGAGAGCAAAGAGCCCCCGGCGGCTAAAAATGAAAATCTGGCCGGGCAGCGGCCCTGACCATTCGAATAAACGGCCCACAATGGAACGGGCCAAGCAAGGAGGAACCACCATGGAAGAGAAAAAGACCGTGGCCGGAGCGACCGGCGGTACGCTGGTGAACTTTGTGCTGCTGGAGCAGCCCGCCTTCGACCGGGAAAAACTGATTCGGGACCTGCAAAGCGAATGGGCCCTGCCGGTGAACGGGGAAAAGGAAGCCCCCGCCACCGGCAACGTGGTGTTTGACGACCAGGGCATGATCGCGGCGGTGGCCCTGATCGACGCGCCGGTACCGGAGGGCGAGGCGGAGCAGCAGGCCAAGACCAACTACTGGTGGCCCCAGGCGGTGCAGGCCGCGGCGGCCCACAAGGCCCATCTGCTCATCACCGTTCTGCCCCAGGGACAGGGGAGCCCGGTGGATGCGGCCAAGCTGCTCACCAAGGTGAGCGCGGCGGCCTGCGGCCAGCCCGGCGCGCTGGGCGTGATGGCGGCAGGCACTCTGCTGGCCCCGGATTTTTACCGGGCCGTGGCCGATACCATGAAGGAGGACGTGCTGCCCATTCTGAACTGGGTGTACTTCGGCCTGTGGCAGAGCGAGCAGGGGGTGTGCGCTTATACGTATGGCCTGCAGGACTTTGAGCTGCCCGAGCTGGAGATTTTACATAGCGCCCGCCGCCCGGTGGAGCTGCGGGACCTGCTGGCGGGACTGGTGATGGACCTGCTGGAAGGGGACCTGGAACTGGCCGAGGGGCAGGTGCTGGCCGCCGGGGACGGCGTGCCGGTTCCGGTGAGCCGCAGCGCCGGTGTGGCCGTGGAAGGCGAGAGCTTCAAGCTGGGCTTTTGAGCACAGGGAATTTGACACAGGAAACAGGGAAGGAGAACGGAACAGGGGATGACACGGCTGTTGGACGAAAAGACCCGGACCCGTGCCGAGAAATTAGCGGCTGAGGGCCGCTGGTACGACGCGCTGGATCTGGTGCAGGATCAGGTGGAGGGAGCCATCGATCTGGGCCTTGTCAGCCGGGAGCAGATGCGCTCGGACCTGGAGCTGGCGCTGCTGGTGGCCCGGCTGGACCTGGGCGCGGCGGAGTACGAGGCCTGGCAGCAGGCGGTGCAGTGGCTGGCCCGGCTGGAAGAGCAGGGCCAAAGCAATCTGGAATGGTGCCGCAGTCTGGCCTTGGCCCGGCTGTATACCGGCACACCCGAAGAGGCGCTGCGTCTGGCCCGCATGGGTCTCGCGCTGGATGAACAGGACGAAGTCTGCCGGTATCTGGCGGCGGTGCTCGCCGCCCATTTTGGCGACAAAGCCGAGGGCATCGCGCTGCTGGAAGCGGGCCTTGCCGCCCACCCCGGCCAGCGCCGCCTTGCGGACGCCTTGGAGCGCTTGCAGGCGGGGCAGAGTCTTGAACAGATCGAGGCGGCCCGGCTGGAGGCGGAGGGCGTCTGCCCGGCCCAGAGCGAGGAGCGGGCCAGCCATGGCCTGCGCACCCCCGCCGAGGAAGCAGTGCTGTGCATGCTGGGCGACGACGAGGGCCTGGCGAAGGCCGCCGCGGCCTTCGGGGCGGAGAATCCCCTCTTTGAGGGCATCTACTGCTTTGCGGACCTGATTTTTCAAGGCGATCTGGTGAACCTGCGGCTGGACATGAACCAGCGGGGCGCGGGCAAGATCGGCCAGGACTGGGCCGCCGCCCTCACCGCCCGGCTGGAGGAACTGGACCGGCTGGCCAAGGCGGCCATCCGCAAAAAGGAGCCGGGCCGCCGGCTGGAGCTGGCCCATCTGCTGGTTGAGCGCAGCGGCTGCTTCCGGCTGGGATACCAGGTGGGCCGCAGCCGGGAGGAACGGCTTTTTGCCTACCAGCGGTTCGGCCCCCGGTTTGAAATTTGGGGCGAGCCGCAGTATGAGGACTACTCGGCGGATGAAGTGCCCCTGCCCCCGGAGGAAGAGGCGGCGGAGTCTCCGGTTCCCGCTGCCGCCTATACAAAAGAGCAGAAGGACCGGCTGATCGAGCATCTGCGCCGCTGGCTGGGCCCGGTGGACCGGGTGATCCCCCCGGCCGAGCGGGGCGGGGTGGAGCTGCTGGTGCTGGGGCCCACCCGGCACCGGCACTGGACGGTGCTCGTCACCTGCGGCATGGGGGCCGCGCCCATGAACGTGCCGCCGGAGCTGGCGGGCTTCGGGGCCGAGCGGGCCGAGATCATGATGTATCTGCCTCCGGACTGGAACGCCCTTTCCGCCGACCCGAAGGACGCCTGGCCGGTGGGCTGGCTGCGGCTGCTGGCCGCCATGCCCCGGGAGCAGGGCACCTGGCTTGGCTGGGGCCATACCATCCCCAACGGGCGGCCCTTTGCCCCCGGCTGCGGCTTCACCGGGGTGATGCTGCTCACCCCCGGCGGCGTGCCGGACGCGGCGGCGGTCTGCCCGCTGCCCGGCGGGGGCGAGGTGAACCTGTACCAGGCCGCGCCCCTTTACAACGAAGAGATGGCCTATAAGCTGGAGCACGAGGCCGAGGGGCTTCTGCGCCTGTTCGACGAAACCCAGCTGGAGCCCCGGGCCCCGCTGGGCACTCCGCTTCGGCCCAACGCCTGCCCGGCAAAGGGCGGCGCGCCGGAAAACGAGGCCCTGCTGGAGCAGATCGAGGCCTGGAATGCGGACCGGCAGTACGAGCGGATTCTCGAGGCCATCCTGGCGGTGGAGCCCGAACAGCGCGGGCCGAAGCTGCTGGGCCAGCAGGCCCGGGCGCTGAACAATCTGGGCCGCTTTGAAGAGGCCTTGCAGGTGCTGGAGCAGTGCAGGGAGCAGAGCGCGGCGGACCCGCTGTGGCATTTCCGGGCGGGGTACGCCTGGTATCATCTGGGCAAAGAGGAAAAGGCGCTGGAGGCCTTTGACCGGGCGGACGAGCTGGCCCCCGGCGACGAGGAGACCGAGCGGTATCTGGACTGGTGCCGCAGTGCCATGGCGCTGCCGGTGCAAAAGCAGCCCTTCACCGAGCGGGTGCGGGATTACTGGGCCGCCTTTTCGGCCCGGGAAGCTGCGCTGCGGGCGCTGAGCGAGGCGGGCGAACCCCAAAAGGCCCGCCAGGCCCACGCCGAGCTGCTGGCCGGTGTGTTCGGCGGGGCGGAGTTCTCGCTGGACACCGGGTCGGACGGCAGGCTGCGGCTGGCGGTGTGGGCCGAGTGCATGCCCACCCGCTTGATCGAGATTTTGTATTGGCGGGAGCAGGCCCCTGCGGCGCTGGCCGAGCGCTGGGTGTTCTGGGCGGGCCAGCCCGCCGACCCGGAGGCCCCGGCCTTGAATCAGGTGCTGGCCTGGCCCCAGCGGCGGGGCGACAAGGCCGTGGTGGCCCTTTGGGCCCCCGAGCTGCATGCTGGGCAGGACATCGCCCCCGCGGCCCGGCTGCTGAGTCAGGCCATGGGCGAGGGAGCCGCGCTGTGCCGTGTGGAGCGGCTGGAGGTGCTGAGCGCGCCCCGGCCCCAGGGCGGCATGCCCCTGCGCGAATTGCGCAAACAGATGGCGGACTGGTTCTGCGGCGGCGACGAGGCCGCGCTGGACGAGGCCCAGACCATCGGCTGGAACTACCAGAACTATTGCTACGAGCCTGCCACCCAGGAGGATTGGGCCCTGCGGCAGGACGTGATCGCCGGTGCCACCTGCTGCAGCGAGCTGCTGGCGGACTACTACCGGGGCGACGATTCCCGGATGGACCGTTTGCAGGCGGACGGCGTGATCTGCGGCTTCTTCTTCTACAGCACCGAGCAGGTGCCGGAGGCCCAGCGGGTGGAGCTGCGGGGCCGCCTGGAGGATGAATTGCAGCAGGCGGCGGGGGAGAATGTGTGGATTCTGGGCGGGGCCACCGGTTTTGCCTATTCCTACATCGACTGCATCTGCTTTGACTTAAAGCCGGTGCTGAACGCGGCCAGCGCGCTGCTGAACCGCTACCCCTTCGCCGAGATCGGCTTCCACGTGTTCCGGCTGAACTGCGGCGGTGTGAACCTGCGGGACGAAGCTGCCCGGCCGGGTGAAGAACAGAACTGAACAAATTAGAAAAGCGCCCCCGGGCCTGCCATTCAGGCAAGGCCCGGGGGCGCTGTGTTTTTTGTTATTCCTCTTCCATCCGCTTGGCCAGCTCGGCGGCGTAGGCGCCCGGGGGCGGGGGCACCGGCACGGTGCCGCCCTGCCAGGCGGAAAGATAGGCCGCGTTGGTGACCAGCAGGCTGTCCAGCGCACTGGACACCGGGCAGAGCGGCGGCCGGTGCTCGGTGACGGCCGCCAGAAAATCCGCCACGATGGCCGCCTGCTGCACCTCGTTCGGCTCCTCCGGGCGGGACCACCATTCCTCGGTGTGGGGGATGGGGCCGAAATAGCCGGTGGTGTTTTGGGCAAATTCCCGTTCGTCCCGGATCAGGTGATGCATGTGGAAGTTCTTGTCGTCCTCCAGAACCATCCGGCCCTTGCTGCCGCTCACTTCCAGCCGGTTGGTGCCGGGGAATTCCCGGCTGGAGGCGATGAACTGGCCGGTGGCGCCGTTCGCCCAGCGCATGTGCAGGGTCACGTCGTTTTCCACCTGGATGTCCCGCTCGGCCCCGAATTCGCACAGGGCCGTCACCTCCTTGGGCACTCCGAACAGCCAGGTGAGCAGATCCAGCTGGTGGCTGGCCTGGGTGAGCAGCAGTCCGCCACCCTCGCCCTTCCAAGTGCCCCGCCAGGGCTGGCTGGCGTGGTAGGCGGGGGTGCGGTACAGGTTGGTGATGATCCAGCAGACCCGCTTGACCTGCCCGATCAGGTGCTCCGAGGTCACATTCCGCACCTGCTGATAGGCGGCGCTGGCCCGGCGGCAGTAGAGCACCCCGGCGGTCAGCTCCGGGTGGGCCTGGCAGGCGTCCAGCAGGGCGCGGGCTTCGTCCGCGTCCACCGCCAGAGGTTTCTCGATCAGGGGATGCACCCCGGCCTTCAGCGCCTGCAGCGCCATGGGCACATGCTGGTTGTGGGGCGTGCAGATCATCACCACGTCAATAAGGCCGCTGTGCAGCATGGCTTCGTAATCGGTGAAGAGGGCGGTGTCCGGGGCGCAGAACTGGTCCCGGGCGGCGGTCAGGTGGGCCGGGCTGCGGCTGGACAGGGCGGTGACGTACCCGCCGGGGATTTTTCCCGCAGCGAACAGGCCCAGATACACCTGGGCAATGGAGCCGATTCCGGCGACGCCTACACGGAGCATGGCGATTCCTCCTTTTGCGGGGCGCGGCGCTTGCCGCCCGCCGCCTGGTCAGTTGAAGGTGGTGCGTTCAAACAGATGGGACACCTGAGCCGCCAGCAGATTGTGCTCCGGGGCCGAGAGCTTGGGGTCTTCCTCCAGCAGCTCGTGAGCGCATTTTTGGGCGGCTTCCAGGGTGCGGGTGTCGCCCATCAGGTCGGCCAATTGCAGGGTGGGCAGGCCGTGCTGCCGGTCGCCGAAGAAGTCGCCGGGGCCCCGGGTCTCCAGGTCGTATTTGGCGATCTCGAAGCCGTCCTGGGTGTGGCAGAGAAAGCGCAGCCGGTCCCGCACCGCTTCGCCGGTGTGGTCGCTGATGAGAATACAATAAGCTTCACCGCCGCCGCGGCCCACCCGGCCCCGCAGCTGGTGCAGCGCCGACAGGCCGTACCGCTCTGCGTTCTCGATCACCATCACCGTGGCGTTGGGCACGTCCACGCCCACCTCGATCACGGTGGTGGAGACCAGCACGTCCAGCTCGCCGTTTTTGAACTGGTCCATCACGGCGGCCTTTTCCTTGGGTTTCAGCTTGCCGTGCATCAGGCCGATGCGCCGGTGGGGCAGAAGGGCTTGGGCCACGTCGGTGAGGTAGCTGGTCACCGCCTGTAAATCCGCCGCGCCGGGGGCTTCGGTATCGCTCTCCTCCACCCGGGGGCAGACGATGTACACCTGGTGGCCCTTGTCGATCTGGTCGTCCAGAAAGTGGTACATGTCCCGCCGCTTTTTGCCGGTCACCGCGTAGGTTTTTACCGGCAGGCGACCGGGGGGCAGCTCGTCCAGGATGGAGATGTCCAAGTCGCCGTACATCAACAGGCCCAGGGTGCGGGGAATGGGCGTGGCGCTCATCACCAGCACATGGGGGGCGATGGATTTGTCCGCCAGCAGGCCCCGCTGGCGCACGCCGAACCGGTGCTGCTCGTCCACCACCGCAAAGCCCAGCTTTGCGAACTCCACCCCGCTGCTGATCACCGCGTGGGTGCCCACAATCAAATCGGCTTCGTGGGCGGCGATGGCCGCCAGCGTGGTGCGCTTCTGGGCGGCCTTCATGCCGCCGGTGAGCAGGGCCACCCGCAGCCCGAAGGGCGCGAGAAAGGTTTGCAGGGTGGCCGCGTGCTGGGCGGCCAGAATCTCGGTGGGGGCCATGAGGGCGCTCTGGTAGCCGTTCTTCGCCGCCATGTAAACGCCCGCCGCGGCCACCAGCGTTTTGCCGCTGCCCACGTCCCCCTGCAACAGCCGGTTCATGGGCTGTTTGGCGGCCATGTCGGCGCAAATTTCCGCTGCGGCCCGCCGCTGGGCCCCGGTGGGGGAGAAGGGCAGGCTGTCCCAGAAGGGGGTCAGGCCGGTGGGCTGCATGGGCGCGCCGCTCTTCACCGCGCCCCGGCTTTTGAGTAAGCTCAGGCCGATCTGCAACGTGAACAGTTCCTCAAACACCAGCCGCCGCCGGGCCGCCGCCAGCGCCTGGGGCGAGGAGGGGTGATGGATGTTCTTCACCGCCGTCCATTTGTCCGGCATGCGGAACCGGGGCAGGTAGTCCGGCGGCAGCGGCTCCGGCAGCGGGTCGGCGGTGGCCAGCGCGTTTTCCACACAGCGGGCGATCTGGCCGCTGGCCAGGCCCTCGGTCTGGGGATAGACCGCCACGAAGGGTTTACGCTCCACCTCCGCCTGGGTGCGCACGATGGGGTTTGCCATTTCCCGGCGGGAGAGCGCGCCTTTCGCCCGGCCCTCAAAGTAGTATTCCTCGCCCAGCAGCAGCTTGTCCGCCATGAAATGGGTGTTGAACCAGGTGAGGGTCAAGGTGCCGGTGTCGTCTGCGGCAGTGGCCTGCACCATGGTGCGGCCGCCGGGCAGGCGCACCGCCCCCTTCTTGGCGCAGACCTCGGCCTTGATGACCACATCGGCGCCGGAGGGGGCTTCGGCGATGGGGCTGGGCTGGCTGTAATCAATGTAGCGGCGGGGATAGTGGCAGAGCAGGTCGCCCACGGTGGCGATGCCCAGCCGGGCGAAGCGCTCGGCCAGCTTGGGGCCCACGCCCTTGACGTATTGAATGGGGGTATCCGGCTTCATGGCGGGGCCTCCTTTTTTGTGTGAATCAAAGGGTAGAAAAAAGCGCCGCCGGTTTCCGGCGGCGCTCAGAATACGCAAAACGCTGTGCGATCAGGGAAGGATTACTCCACGCTGATCATGTAGTAGTAGACGGGCTGGCCGCCGTTGATCAGGGTGACCTCGATGCCGTCGCCCACCTTGGCCTGCACCAGCTCCAGAGTGCGCTGGGCGTCCTCTTCGCTCACGTCACAGCCGGAAATCAGGGTGATGAAGCTGGTGTCCTTCTTTACCATGCTGCGGGCCAGACGGTAGGTGGTCTTGGTGATGTCGGTGCCGATGTTCACGATCTTGCCGTTCTCCATGGCCATGATCTCGCCCTTCTTGATCTTGTGGCCGTCGAAGTCGCTGTTGCGGGCGGCGAAGGTCACAAGACCGGTGCTCACCTGACCGGCGGCGTCCATCATGTTGATGGTGTTGGCGTCCACGGTGGCGTCCGGGTCAAAGCTCAGCATGGCGGTGATGCCCTGGGGAACGGTGCGGGTGGGCAGCACCACGATGCGCCGGTCGGCCAGCTTCTGGGCCTGCTCGGCGGCCATGATGATGTTCTTGTTGTTGGGCAGCACGAAGACGGTCTTGGCGGGCACGCTCTGCACCGCGGCCACGATGTCCTCAGTGGAGGGGTTCATGGTCTGGCCGCCGGAAACCACGGCGGAAACGCCCAGGTCGGTGAATACGTTGGCCAGGCCCTCACCGGCAGCCACGGCCACAAAGCCGTACTCCTGATCCGGGTCCACGGCGGCGTACACAAAGGGGCTGGTCTGCTCGGCCTGCTCGGCTTCCTTCTGCTTCTCCAGGCCCTTGCCCTGCTTCTGGCGGGCCAGGAACTGCTCGTGCATGTTCTCGATCTTGAAGCCGGTCAGGTAGCCGTACTGGATGGCGTGGCTCAGGATCTTGCCGGGGTCGGCGGTGTGCACGTGGCAGTTGATCACGTCGTCGTCCTCAATGACCACCACGCTGTCGCCGTTGCTCTCGCAGAAGGCGCGCAGCTTGTCGCTGGAAACGCCCTCGTTCTTGTTCACCAGGAACTGGGTGCAGTAGCCGTTCTTGATGTCCTCAACCTTCATCAGGTCGTCGCTGAACACGCCCTTGCCGGCGGCGTCGCTGGAGTGCTTGACCTTGCTCTGGGTCTGCTCCTCGCCCTTCACGGGCTCGCCGCCCTTGAACACGATGTCCATACCCTCGAAGATCACCATCAGGCCCTGGCCGCCCGCATCCACCACGCCGGCCTTCTTCAGGACCGGCAGCTGGTTGGGGGTGTTGTCCAGAGCGCGCTGGCCGGCGGCCAGCACCAGGGTCCACAGCTCGTTCACGTCGGCCAGACCGCTGGCACTGGCTTCCTCGCTGGCGATGCGGGCCACGGTGAGCATGGTGCCCTCGGTGGGCTTCATCACGGCCTTGTAGGCGGCCTCAACGCCCTTTTCCAGCGCGTGGACCAGGTCCTCGGCGCCGGCTTCTTTCTTGCCGTCCAGCGCCTTGGACAGGCCGCGGAACAGCAGGCTGGTGATAACGCCGGAGTTGCCGCGGGCGCCCCGCAGCATGGCGGAAGCGGCCACCTTGGCGGCCTCGCCCACGGTGCAGCTGTCGGCCAGGTTTTCCAGCTCACGGGCAGCCGCCATCACGGTCATGCTCATGTTGGTGCCAGTGTCGCCGTCCGGCACGGGGAAAACGTTCAGCTCGTCCACACGGGAGCGCTGGTTGGAGATGTTGTTGGCGCCGGAGATGATGGCGTCACGCAGGATCTTACCGGTAATCATAAGCTATTGCACCTCATGTAAAGTAAAGTATCGTTGTTGGTATGGGGCGGGCTTTAGTCCGCCACGATGTCGTCCACCGAGACCTCGATGCGGGCCACGGTCAGGCCGGTGGCCTTTTCCACCTCGTGCTTGACTTTGTGGGTGATGCTCTTCACGATGGTGGCGATGTTCAGCCCGTAGCCCACCTTGATGTGCAGCTCGATGGTGAGCTGACGGTTCGACTGGGTCACGCGCACGCCCTTCTCCGGGAAATCGTTGCCGAACACCAGGCTCTTCAAATCGTCGCCGCGGCCGCCGGTGGCCATGCCCGCCACGCCGTAGCAGCTGCGGGCCGCCTGGCTGACCAGCTCGGCGAAGTAGTCCGACGTCATGCTTATGGTGCCCATGGGGTTTTGCAATGTGATCATAAACTGCCGCTCCTTTGCATTTGTATCCGCCCGTGGGCGGTGGGGTCGGTTATTCGGCCGCGTCGAAGCGCAGGCCTTCCAGCGAATAGAATACGTTGCTGATGGAACAGCTCAGCCCGCTGATGCCGCGGCTGTGCACCACCGTGCCGTTGCGCCACAACAGGGGCACATAGGGCATTTCGGCGGCAAAGGCCTCTTCCAGCGCGGCGGCGGAGTTCTGGTCTGCCTTAAAGGCGGCGTAGGCGGTGGCGAGCGCTTCGCTCTGCACGATGCCCACACTGGCCTGACCCCCTTCAAAAAAGGGGCTCATATCCATATTATTATACAACTTGACCTCGCCGATGTACAGGTCAAAATCACCGGATGCAACTTTTTGGCTGTAAACGTCAAAATCCGACGCCTCTTCCACCGTCACATAGATGCCGGCCGCGCCCAGCTGCTCCTTGAGCAGGGTGGCGGCGTAGCGCTTGTAGGTGTTGCCGCTGTAGACCAGCAGCCGCAGGTTCAGCCGCTCGCCCTTCGCGTTCTGGTAGTAGCCCGCGTCGTCCAGGCTGTAGCCCAGGGCGGCCATGTCGGCGGCGGCCTGGTCGGCGGTCAGCTCGGCGCCCGAGAGGATCACGTGGCTGTCCGCCACGCAGTCGTAGTGGTCGTTGATGCAGCCGGTGGCCGGGTAGGCCCGGGAGTAGTAGCTCTTCTGGGCCAGCTGGGCGCGGTCGATCAGCTGGCTGAGCAGGCCGCGGCCCCCGGGGGTGGTGAGCAGGGGGCTTTTTTCGCCGCTCTCCGGCGGGGTGGCGTTGATGCCCAGAAAGACCAGATTGTTGGTCTTGTAATAGTCCGACACGCTGGAAAAGCCCGCGCTGGTCTGGGCGGAGTCGCTGGCGGTGTACAGGTTCAGGCTGCCCACCGCAAAGCCGGAGACCATCTCTTCATAGCTGCTCACCTCGGCCAGATAGATGGTGTCCGGTCCGTTTTCCGCGAAGGCGCAGGAGTCGTTGCGCACCAGCGACGCGCTGTCGCCGTAGGTGTAGCGGCCATTCGGGGTGGGCTGGGTGGCGGCGGTCTCGGCGGCCTTGAGCACCGGAATGTCGCACAGGTAGGCGAACATGGAGTCCGGCGCGGCCAGGATCACGGTGACGGTGTCGCCGCTGGCCTTCACCTCGGTCACATTGGCGAAGCGGGCGGCGTAGCGCTCACTGACCCGGGCGGCCTCCAGACTGGCGGCGGCGTCCTGGGCGGTGACGGGGGTGCCGTCCGCGAAGGTGCAGCCCGAGCGCATGTGGATGGTCACCGTCTCGCCCGCACTCACGATGGAATCCGCCAGGCGGTATTCCAGCGAAAGCTCCGGCGTCAGTTCCACCAGGCACTCGAACAGCAGCCCGGCGTTCTGCTCCACCAGATTGGATGAGGAAGCATAGGGGTTGAAGCCCGCCGAGGGGGTGTAGCCCAGCACCAGAGCGGTGGGCGCGCCCGCGCTCTGCTGGGGCACAGAGGCCGCGCCGGAGGTGGAAGCGGACGAAGCGGACGAGGCCGCCTGGGAAGAGGCGGAAGAAGCGGCCTCGCCGCCGCAGCCGGCAAGCAGGGCAAGGCAAAGCGCAAAAGCCGCCAGACGGCGGAATCGAGCCATGGGCAACACATCCTTTTCAGGTCAGAATCGGTACCTTAAAGCATATCATAAATCAAGGCCGTTGACCAGTGAAACCGGGCAAAAAAGCCCCTTTGCGCCGTCCGGCGCTGCCTTCATAAGTTTTTCACACCAAGGGCGGCAAAATGTGATAAACTATAGATACAGAATCATGGAATCCCGGGCCGGAGCCTTCCGGCTCGTTTTTTGAGCAGCACCGTTTGTAAATCATGCGGGGCTGTCCGAAGAGAATGCAGCGCGTAAAGTGAGGTTTTGTGAGTGAATTTGCTGTTCTTTTTGACGCCCAAGCAGGACGTGGCCTTTTTGTATGAGGACTTCACCCTGCGCCAGGCGCTGGAAAAAATGGAGTATCATCGCTATTCCAGCATCCCGGTGCTGAACCGGGTGGGCGAGTATGTGGGCACCATGACCGAGGGCGACCTGCTCTGGGCCATCAAGAACCAGGGCATCGACCTGGACGACGCGGAGGATATTCCGTTAAGCAGCATCCCCCGCAAGCGGGATTACAAGCCCGTGGCCGTGACCACCCAGATGGACGAACTGGTGGCCGCCGCCATGACCCAGAATTTCGTGCCCGTGCTGGACGACAAGAAGAGCTTCATCGGCCTGGTCAAGCGCAATGCCATCATCCAGTATTGCTACGACCGTTACCGGGCAGTGGCCCCCATGCTGGACAGCCAGAAAATGGGCAAATCGAGCGAGAGAAAGGTGTTTTGACAAATGGAGTACCGGAAGATCGAACCCGCCGCCATCAGCGGCAATCCCTTTGAGATGATCGGCAAGGAGTGGGCGCTGGTGAGCGCCAAAAAGGCCGACGGCACCGTGAACACCATGACCGTGAGCTGGGGTTCCATGGGTGTTTTGTGGAGCAAGAACGTGGTGCAGATCTACCTGCGCCCCCAGCGCTACACCAAGGAATTCGTGGACCAGGCCGGCCGCTTCACCCTGAGCTTTTACGGCGAGGGCGCGAAGAAGGAGCTGGGATACCTGGGCAAGGTGAGCGGCCGGGATGAGGACAAGATCGCGAAGGTTGGCTTCAACGTGCGGGACTTCGACGGCGTGCCCGCCTTTGAGGAGGCCCGGCTGGTGCTGGTCTGCCGCAGCCTGTATGCCCAGTCGCTGGAGCCGGAGTGCTTCTTGCCCGGCAACAGCTGCGACAAGGACTGCTACCCCTTGAAGGATTACCACACCATGTACGTGGCCGAGATCGAGGCTGTGTACGAGAAGGCGGAATAATTTTTTTAAAAGCAGCAAGGCCCCCGGAGAATGCTCCGGGGGCTTTTTTGTGTTTGCTTTAAAAGGGATGTTTATTGGACTACGTTTTTTGCCAGAAATACTTGAAGTACAAATTATGGGACGGATTGTTTGATAGAATAAGACCATCGGAAGGGGGCGCGGCCCCCGAAAACAGTTTCAAGTAAAGAAAGGCAGGGTCGAGTATGGATTGCATCATTCGGAACGTGGGGTCTCATGTGGAGGTATACAGCCGGAGCGGAGTGTTTCTGTTCTCGGCCGACAACACCCGCGAGGCCATGGAGGAGCTGGGCCAGGCAGGCTAAGCCGGAAGAACGCGTGGGACACGCCCGGCACAGCGGAGTGAAAAAAGGCGGCGGGGGGCGAATCCCGCCGGAATGTGAAATAAACGCCCGCCCCGGCACGTTATCTCTATGAAGGACAAAACAGAGGGGAGTGTGCCGCCATGACGAAAAATCGACAAGTAAAACGCAGGGGAGCAGGAAGAGGAGCGCTGGTCTGTGCTCTGGCGCTTTGCGTCCTGCTGTCCGGCTGTGCTGGATGGGGGCAGAACTCCACGGAGGGAAGCAGCCCCGCCAGCGGCAGCGTGGTGGCGGGCAGCAGCATCCCCCAGACCGGTCAGGAGGCCATGGCCTTTCTGGAGGGCAGTCTGCGTCCCTATGACAAGGGCGTGGAGTTCACCCTGCCCGAGGGCTGGCCCGGCGAGGACTGGAACATCCATATCAGCGGCCGCGCCGCCATGGGCGATGGCGGCATGAGTATCCACCTGATGGAAAAGGAGAACGCCGCAAAGGCCTGGCAGGCGGGAAAGACCTATCAGATCGAGTGCGCTCAGGGCTATCTGGACCTGAACCTGAGCGCTTACCTGTATTCCGACGAGGAGCAGGAGCTGTCGGTGGATCTGCTGGCTCTGGCCCAGGGGCAGCCTCAGCCCCAGGCGCCCGCCGCCCCGGAATCGGAACCGATGGAAAGCGTACCGGAGAGCGCCAGCGAGCAGGATATGACCCAGCGGGTGAGCGCCACCTTCCCCGCCTATCAGGAGGGACGGAGCGAGTATAACGGGGAATATTACGACCAGGCACCCTTCACCGCCAGCTTCCTTCTGCCCCAGGGCTGGAGCCTGAAGGAGCCGGAGAAGAGCGACCAGGTCTTTGACCAGGGAATGAACACCCAGCTTCTGGTCTGCGACAGCACGGGCCGCGCCGTGGGCAGCATCGGCTACGGGCTGATCGAGACCGCCGAGCCGGGCAATGAGCCGGAGGCCGGGGAGGAGTACAAGCTGGTGTATTGCTATCTGCGCACCCCCTCCAGCTGCCACTGGGAGGACTACCGGGCAGTGAAGCATACCGCGTCCGGCGAAAACGCCGTGGCCACGGTGTATTTTGAAGAGTCCGAGCCGGGGTACGCCGCCGAAGAGCGCACCGCCCACGGGGCCCTGGCGTATGACAAAGAGCTGGGGGTTTACGTGGCCCTGCGCATGGAGGAGGACGCCCCATTCACCGCCGACCAGGTGGAAGCGCTGGCCCAGAGCCTGACCCTGGCAGCCGCCTGAGCCGGGTGGAGAAGCCAAAAAGGAACAAAAAACCAGCCGCCGCAACCGGTACGTTGCGGCGGCTGGTTTTGTTTTTGATTGCAGGGGCTTGTCCCGCGTTTATGCGCTTACACGTAGAACAGCATGGTGCTGTAGCTGGGCAGGGGCCAGTACTCCGCGCCGCAGATGGACTCGGCGGCGTCGGCGGCGGCACGCAGGTCGCTCATGGCGGGCAGCACCACGTCGTGGTAGCAGCGGGCGGTGGCCAGCGCGCCCTCGCTGCGCTCGGCCTTCTCCACGCAGGCTTCCAGACGGTCGGCCGAGTCGCTCATGGCGTCGGTGTAGTTGGTCAGCTGGCGCAGCACCTTCTCCTCGGCCTTGCAGCTGATGCCCGGGCAGGCGGTCTTCTTCCGGTTCATGCCCTTGGCGATGTCGCCCATGTAGCGGCTGGCGGCGGGCACCAGCTGACGGCGGGCCATTTCCAGCATGGTCACGGCCTCGATGTGGCGCAGCTTGGCGTAGTGCTCCAGCTTTACTTCATAACGGCTGCGGCACTCGGCCTCGTTCAGCACGCCCATCTGCTCGAACAGGGCGATGTTCTTGGGCTCCACGAAGGCGCCCAGGGCTTCGCAGGCGCTGGGCTCGTTCTGCAGGCCGCGGCGGGCGGCCTCCTCTTCCCATTCCTTGCTGTAGCCGTTGCCGTTGAAGATCACCCGCTTGTGGTCGCGGATGGTGCGGCGGATCAGCTTGACCACGGCCTTGTCGAAGTCCTCGGCCTGCTCCAGCTCGTCGGCGTAGCCCTTCAGCTCCTTGGCCACGGCGGTGTTCAGCACGGTGTTGGCATCGGAAATGTTCACCGAGGAACCGGGCATGCGGAACTCGAACTTGTTGCCGGTGAAGGCGAAGGGGCTGGTGCGGTTGCGGTCGGTGTCGTCCTTGGCGAACTGGGGCAGGACCTCAACGCCCAGGTCGATCTTGGCGGCGGCGGGAGCCACGTACTCGCTGCCGGAGGCGATGGCGTCCAGAATGCCTTCCAGTACCTCGCCCATGAAGATGGACACGATGGCCGGGGGCGCTTCGTTGCCGCCCAGGCGGTGCTCGTTGCCCGCGCCCACGATGCTCATGCGCAAAAGGTCGTTGTATTCATCCACGGCCTTGATGATGGCGGCCAGGAAGATCAGGAACTGCAGGTTGTCCTTGGGGGTGTCGCCCGGGTCCAGCAGGTTCATGCCGGGGGCGGACAGGGACCAGTTGTTGTGCTTGCCGCTGCCGTTCACGCCCTCAAAGGGCTTTTCGTGCAGCAGGCACACCAGGCCGTGCTTCGGGGCCAGCTTCTTCATCATCTCCATGGTGAGCAGGTTGTGGTCCACGGCCACGTTGCACCGGTCGAAGATGGGGGCCAGCTCGTGCTGACAGGGGGCGACCTCGTTGTGCTTGGTCTTGGCGGAGATGCCCAGCTTCCACAGCTCCTGGTCCAGGTCCTTCATGAAAGCGGACACTTCCTCGCGCAGCGCGCCGAAGTAGTGCTCCTCCATCTCCTGACCCTTGGAGGGGGCAGCGCCGAACAGGGTGCGGCCGGTGAGGATCAGGTCCTCGCGGGCTTCGTAGTGCTCCTTTTTAATCAGGAAATACTCCTGCTCGGGGCCCACGGTCACGTCCACGTGGCTCACGTCCTTGCCGAACAGGTGCAGGATGCGCTTGGCCTGGCTGGTCACGGCCTTCATGCTGCGCAGCAGAGGAGTCTTTTTGTCCAGGGCCTCGCCGGTCCAGCTGCAGAAGGCGGTGGGGATGCACAGGGTGCCGTCCTTGATGAAAGCATAGCTGGTGGGGTCCCAGGCGGTGTAGCCGCGGGCTTCGGCGGTGGCGCGCAGGCCGCCGTTGGGGAAGCTGGAAGCGTCGGACTCGCCCTTCACCAGCTCCTTGCCGGAGAACTCCATGATGGCGGTGCCGTCCTTGTTGGGGCTCAGGAAGCTGTCGTGCTTTTCACTGGTGATGCCGGTGAGCGGCTGGAACCAGTGGGTGTAGTGGGTGGCGCCGTTCTCGATGGCCCAGTCCCGCATGACGCTGGCCACGATGTTCGCCAGGTCCAGATCCAGTGCCGCGCCCCGCTGCAGGGTGGCTTTCAGGCTTTTGTAGGTGGCGCTGGGCAGGCGCTCCTTCATCACATGCTCGTTGAACACGAGCGAACCGTAGATCTCTTTGGTGTTGGCTGGTGCCATAACTGTTCCTCCCTCACGAAAGGCCGGACGGGCCGGGGTGACATAAGAAAACGACGGTTCTGCCGTAGGATTTTGGCGAACAAAATCTTCAAAGGCGCGGGCAAGCCACCAAGGCTTGCTCCGCCCCTTTTCGCACCTTCTGCATCCAAAATCCTGGGGCACGGGCTGCGGGCGCGTCAATGATGCGCCCGCTCTGCTTTCGCAGACCGCCCAGCCGGTCCAAGACCCCACTGGGGTCTTGGCCGCTTCGCGGACCCGGACTGCATAGCACCGGAAAAGGCACGATTTTGATGGGAGTGCAAGGAAAAGGCCCGCAGGCACCCTTGGCGGTTGTCAAGGGGCTTTGACGCTGCAATCCCGCAAAAGCGGCCCTTTTCCGGCGTCGTTTTCTTGTGTCACACCGGCGAAAGGCCGGCGGTTTCCCATACGAATATTTCACAAAAAATTATATGTTTTTTTACACCCGCCGTCAATTCAAAACAAGGGCCCGGCTTTGCGGTTTGGCGGGTTTGCAAAGACCGGGCCCACGCGGGCAAAAATTGTTGGTGACAGTGCCGAGAACCGGCGGCGAAAAGTGTGATTTTTCCCCGCCGAACAGTGCGTTTTCGGGCCCCGTCAGATCACCTGGAACAGGAAGAATTTCAGATAGTTGGTCTCCTCCACGTTCCACAGGATGGGATGGTCCGGAGCCTGCTGGCGCACCTCGATCTGGCGCAGCTGGCGGCCTGCGTCCGCAGCGGCGCTTTTCAGCATCTTGATGAACATCTCCTCGGTGGCAAAGTGGCTGCAGCTGGCGGTGGCCAGGTAGCCGCCCCGGGGCAGCAGCTTCATGGCCCGGTAGTTGATCTCCTTATAGCCCCGCATGGCGTTGGCCGCGGTCTTGCGGGCCTTGGTGAAGGCGGGCGGGTCCAGAATGATGAAGTCGTAATTGTGGGTACCCTCCAGCGTGGGCAGCAGCTCGAACACGTCGGTGCACACAAAGTCCATCCGGCCCTCCAGGCCGTTGCGCTGGGCGTTGGCGCGGGCCATATCCACCGCCGCCTGGCTCACGTCCACCGCGGTCACGTGCTCGGCCCCGCCGTAAGCGGCGTTCAGCGCGAAGCTGCCGGTGTGGGTGAAGCAGTCCAGCACTCGCTTGCCCCGGGCCAGCTTGGCCACCTGGCGGCGGTTGTATTTCTGGTCCAGGAAAAAGCCGGTCTTCTGGCCGTTCTCAAAGTCCACCGCGTAGCGCACCCCGTTCTCGCAGATCTCGGTGGTGGTGGAGGCAGGGTGGTCCTCGCCGTGCAGCTCGAACCAGCCCTTGTTTTCAAACAGGCCTTCCCGGGCGCGGAGGGCCACGTCGTTGCGTTCGTACACGCCGCTGATGATCTGGCCGTCCTTGCGCAGCACGTCCACCAGCAGCGGGAACAGCTGGGCCTTGCGAATTTCCATACCATAAGAGAGGGTCTGAGTAACCAGGATGTCACCGAAGCGGTCCACGGTCAGGCCGGGCATCTGGTCCGCCTCGCCGAAGATCACCCGGCAGCAGGAAAGATCCTCAGGGCCCATCACGGTCTTGCGATAGGCCCAGGCGTATTCAAAGCGACGCCGCCAGAAGGCTTCGTCGAAGCTGTCGTTGGCGTTGCGGCTGATCAGCCGGATGCGGATTTTGCTCTCCCAGCTCAGGAAACCGGTGCCCAGATAACGGCCCTTGCTGCTCACCACGTCCACCAGCGCGCCGTTCTCCGGCTGGGTTTCCGGTTGGCCGGTCAGTTCGTCGGCATAGACCCAGGGATGGCCGCTGAGAATGCTGTTCTCGGCCTTCCTGGTCACGGTGTAAACGGGGTAGGGACGGGTCTGTTTCATGGTGCACTTTCCTTTCCTGGCGGTTTCTTTTATAATAAAACCGAGCGTTTGTGCGGGGCCCCGGGCCCCGGCTGAAAAAATTTTTATGGCAATACCTCATAATTTCAGGTGGTGGAGCGCGCCGGAAAATTTTTTGTGATATGAACCAAAAAGCGCAGCCAATCCTTGTTGGATTGGCGAGCATTTTTGGAAAATAGCACGGAAAATTTTGGTGCGAAACGCCGCCTGAACCGTTCGGTGTAAATTGTGCGGGATTGCCTTATATCAATTCAAGTATACCCGGTTTGCACCCGGGTGGCAAGCGAAATCCGCCGCCGGTGCAGGCCGCGAAAAAGGAGAAAAGACCATGGAGATCGAACGCAAATGGCTGGTGAAGGGCTGGCCCCAGGGCCTTGCCCCGGTGAAAACCTTCGTGATGCGCCAGGGGTATGTGACGACCCGCCCCACCGTGCGCATCCGCAGCGAGGAAAGCGAGGGCAAAACCGATTACATCCTCTGCTTTAAAGGCAAGGCCAGCGCGGACGGCCTGGCCCGGGAGGAAATCGAAGCGCCCATCGACCCGGCGCTCTTTGCCCGGCTGGAGGCCTTTTTGCAGCGGCCCCTCATTCAAAAGGAGCAGCGCCGCTACAAGCTGGAGGGCGGTCTTGTGCTGGAGGTGAACCGGGTGGACGCGGGCCAGCCCGGCGAGTTCTTCTACGCCGAGGTGGAATTCGACAGCGAGGACGCCGCCCGCGCCTGGCAGCCCGGTGCGCTGGCGGAGTATCTGTCCGACGAGGTCACCGGCACCCCCGGCCAGAGCATGGCCGCCTACTGGTGCGCCACCCGGGGGGATCTTGCCGACGAATACCGGGTGGAGTAATTCCCGACGGGAAAGTTTTCCACAAAAATACGAAAAGTATTCCACGGTTTTCGACAGGTTTTCAACATCGGGGTTTTCCCCCGGGTGTGGAAAACCCGGTGTTTTGTAAAATCCCGGCAAAAAATTGGCCGTAAAATGGCAAAAACCAGGTAACAGGAATTATTTTCAGCAAGCAGAAGGCCCCGGATTTTCCCGCTGTGTGGAAAACCGGGGCCGTTTTCAGCGGGTTTTCCACACAAAAAAGTGGAAAGTGTTGAAAACAGGCAGGTTTTCCCCATGCACGGAAGAACCCTTGTCAGGAACCCCCGCCGCTCCCTTCGCATAGGGTGAAGGCAGAGGAAAGGGGGAGAAAAGGGATGCACCAGATCTTGACGGCGGTCTCGATGACCGCCTTTCCCTGCCTGTGCACGGCGCTGGGGGCGGGGGCGGTGTTTCTGGCCCGGCCCGCGCCCGGCGGCGGACCGGGGCAGGGGCTGGCCGGCGGCGTGATGCTGGCGGCCTGCGTGTTCAATCTGCTGCTGCCCGCGGCCGAAAGCGGGTGGCTTGCCCCGGCGGCGGGGCTGGTGGCCGGGGCGGCGCTTCTGCTGCTGGCCGAGCGGTTGGCGGGCGCTTTGGAAAGCGGCTGCGAACGGCCGGGCAAGCCCGGCGGCTGGGGTGCGGCGGTGGCCATCGGGCTGCACAACCTGCCCCAGGGCATGGTGGTGGGCCTGGCCGCGGCGGGAGCAGCCGGCGAGACCGGAGCCGCGGCGGCGGGCACGCTGGCGCTGAGCGTGGGCATCGGCCTGCAGAACCTGCCCGAGGGCGCGGCGGTGAGCCTGCCCATCTGGCGGGCCGGGGCCGGGCGCTGGCGGGCCTTCGGCGCGGGAGTGGCCAGCGGCCTGGTGGAGCCCTTGGGCGCGGCGCTGGCGGCAATGCTGGCGGGCGGCGCGCTGGCCGGGCTGATGCCCTGGCTGCTGGCTCTGGCCGCCGGAGTGATGCTGGCCGCGGCGGTGCAGGAGCCGCTGGCCGCGGCAGCCCAGCAGGGCGCCGGGGGCGTGCTGGCGGCGGCAGTGGGTTTTGGCCTGCTGATGGCGCTGAACCTGGCGCTGGGCTGAAATACAGAAAAAGGCCCCCGGAGTTCTCCGGGGGCCAGTATGCTTTGGATGAATCAGATCACAGTCTTCCACAGGCCGTGCAGGTTGCAGTATGCCCAGGCGGCCACCGGGGCTTCGCCCTCGGCCAGCGCAAATTTTACCTCCGGGGCGTCCCCGGCGGAAAGCGCCTTCTGCTGCCAGCCCTGACTGGTTTCCAGCACCACCCACTGGATCAGGTGCTCCTCGGTCATGGGATGGGCCACGCTGCCCACGCTCACCGTCACCGTGCGGCCGTTCACGGCCACCACCGGCAGGTGCTTTTCCACCGCGGCGTCCACCACGCCGGGCTCCAGCAGTTTCATCTTCTCCCCGCAGCATACCACAGGCACGCCGCTCTTGTTCAAAAAGGCAACAATGTTGCCGCAGTGCTCACAACGATAAAATTCCATACCAAACGCTCCTTTCCATGCGTTCAACAGTTAAAAGGGTTGTTCCTTGTCTACCAGTTTACTTAATTTTGACGGATATTACAACTGGAAACCCTCTCCAAAAAGCGACAATGTCACACAAAAAAGAGCGCTTTTGCGCTGCCGGGTTGTCAAAAGCGGGCAATTTGTGAAATGTTGCTTAACAATGATCGTACTTTTATTGACAAACACAGCCTTCCATACTATGATTAAGCAATAGGCTTTCTGTTATTTAAATGATTATTTAAATAACTCACCCGCTTTGACGGGATTCCAAAGGAATATCACTCCGCTCGCGGGCTTTATACATCCTGCCTGCGGGTGTTTTATCAATATTTGGATGAGAGAGTTTGAGAACAACGGAAAGGAGGACGCGATTCCCTATGCGTTTGCGTTTGGAAACGGATTACGGCATCCGCTGCATGCTTTATCTGGCGCAGCAGACCGATTATGCGCAGGCGGGCAAGATCGCCGCGGCCATGGACGTGCCGGAAAATGTGATTCCCCGGGTGCTCAGCCGGCTGAAAAAGGCCGGGCTGGTGCAGGCCCGCAGCGGCGTGACCGGCGGCCACAAGCTGGGCCGCCCCGCCAGCCAGATCACCATGCTGGACATCATCACCTGTATGGAGGACCACACCATGCTGGGCCGCTGCCTGGATGATACGGCAAAAACGCCGGAGCAGAGCGGCGCCATCGCGGGCATGCAGCACTATTTCCTGGAGCTGCAGCAGGTGATGGAAAATTCCATGCGGTCGGTTACGGTGCAGCAGCTGCTCGCCGAACAGCCCGCCTGAAGCGAAAACAGAACAACGGGCCGGGGAGCTTCGCTCCCCGGTTTTTTGTTTTGACAAAGCCCGGTGGCTGTGATATACCAAAAATAGTTTGTATGGTTGGGCCAAAACGGCCCGCCGCCTGGAGGGGGAACAAGTATGGAAACGATCGAACAGCAGCTGGCCCAGTGGAACCGCATCCGGCGGTATCTGGATATCTCTTATTCTTATGTGCTGGCAAAACGGATGGAAGAGCCGCGCACCAACCCGGTGCTGGGCTACCGCACCGCCGGCAGCCGGGCGGAGTTCGAGACCGGCGAGCTGCTGGCCGCCGAGATGCGCGCCATCGGCCTTTCGGTGGAAAAGCACCGCTTTACGCTGGACGGGTGGGACTTCCACCACGCCCGCCTTACTTATAAGGACGAGGAGGGCAATGCCCACACCGCCGAGCTGGGCAGCTATCAGACCGACTTCGACACCAAGGGCCCGAAGCACTACACCCTCATCGACGGGGGCACCGGCACCGCCGCCGAGCTGGACCGGCTGGACGTGCGGGGCAAGCTGGTGCTGGTGCACATCAACCAGCGAAACGACTGGTGGATCAACTACCCGGCCTATCAGGCCCATCTGCGGGGCGCGGCAGCCATTCTGGCGGTGCAGGCGGGCGGCTACGGCGAGGTGGACGAGCAGGCGCTGAACGCCCAGAACATCTGCGGCCCCCGGCAGGCGCCGGCCTTCTCCATCTCCCGCAGGGACGCGGCCGCTCTGGCCAGGGCGGCGCACCTTGGCTTCGGCCGCTGCGCCGAGGTGACGCTGGACGCACTGTCCACCGTGATGCCGAAAACTGAGAGCTACAACATCGTGGGCACCCTGCCCGGCGAGGACACCGACGAGATGGTGGTGGTGAGCGCCCACTACGATTCCTATTTTGAGGGCTTCCAGGACGACAACACCGCCGTTTCCCTGATGCTGGGCATGGCCCGGGCCCTGAAGCTGGCGGGCTACAAGCCCAAAAAGACCCTGGTGTTCTGCGCCTTCGCCGCCGAGGAATGGGGCGTGATCGACAGCCGCTACGACTGGTCCACCGGCGCTTACAATCAGATCTTCCGGGTCCGGCCGGACTGGGCGGGCCGGGTGATCGCCAACATCAATCTGGAGCTGCCCGCCCACGCCCACGGCAAAAAGCACCGGGTGCGCAGCGTGTACGAGCTGAAACGCTTCTTGAACGAGTGCATCCGCGCCTTGCCCGACGAGGTGGCGAACCTTTATCCCAAGGGCGTGGGGGTCGTCTGCCCGGTGCAGACCTGGTCGGATGATTTCTCCATGGCCATCGGCGGCGTGCCCAGCATGGTGGACGAGTTCGGCGGCGGCCGGTTCATGGCCACCCATTACCACTCCCAGTTCGACAACGACGGCGCTTACGATGAAAAGGTGTATCTGTTCCACCATCTGTTCTACACCTGGGTGCTGCTGCGGCTGGACAGCTGTGTGCTGCCCCCGCTGGACTTTGCCGAGCGGCTGTGGGCGCTGGATGCCAGCCTGACCAGCCAGAAGCTGAGCGCCCAGACCGAGGGCGCCTTCCGGAAAAAGCTGGCCGAGGCCGCCCGCCGGGCGGACAAGCTCACCCGCTGGGTCTGGAAGGTGAACCAGGGCGAGGTGGAGCTGAGCGAGGAGACCCGCGCCGCGCTGCGCCGCCGCCTGCTGGAAATGTTCCGCCTGTGTCAGGACTGCTTCGTGCGGCTGGACTGGAGCGAGAACGCCATCTTCCCCCACGAGAACACCCAGGCCAACCTGAGCGCCCTGCACACCGCCGCCTGGCAGCTGGCCGCGGGCATGGGCAAGCAGGCGGTGGAGAGCCTGTGCGACATCGACGACAACCGCTATGCCAACGCCTTTGACCCGGCGGTGGTGGATTACTTTGCGGACAAGGCCCGCAACCAGCCCGCCGAGCGGCTGATGTGGGGCGCGGGCCGGTTGCAGGAACGGCTGGCGCTGGGGAGCCTTTTGCGCCGCATCAAGGCGGAGGAAAAGGCCGAAAAGCCGGACCACGCCGCCGCCCTGGCCCAGGTCAAGCAGCTGAAAAAGGACCAGCAGGAGCTGCTGAAAGAGATCGTCAAGGGCGAGACCGCCGACCTTGCCCGGCTGAGCAAGGCCCTCAAGCAGACCACCGGCGAATTTTTTGCCGGGAAAGGGGAGTGAGCCGCCGTGCAGACCGACCGATTGTACCGGGTCACGGAGTACGACATCCCCAACGTGATCCGCACTTTGACCGAGTGCTTCCAGGCGGACCCCCTGTACCGTCAGCTCATCCCGGACGCGGACGTGCGCCAGCGCACCCTGCCGGAGATTTTTAACTGCGACGCCAACGAGATGCTCTCCTGCTGCAACGTGTATGCGGACAGCCACGAGGTGGGCGGGCTGGTGATCCTGGACGACGAGACCGAACCCTACGACCCGCTGCGGTATTTTTCCACCGAGGCTTTCTATGCGCTGAAAACCGACGTGTGTCTGGTGCGGGAGGACTGGTCGCTGAAAACCCTGTGGAACTTCTTTCTGGGCCGGCAGTACCTGAACTCCCGCTGGACCGAGGAGCTGCCGGACAACCGGATGCAGCTGATCTACTTTGCGGTGCGCCCGGCCTTGCAGGGCGCGGGGGTGGGGCATAAGATGATCCAGCCGGTGCTGGACTACGCCGACGAGCACGGGCTGCTCATCTCGCTGGAGACCCACAACCCGGCCAACCTGCCCCGCTACAACCACTACGGCTTTGATGTGTACAAGACCCTGAAAAGCCATTTTGAACTGACCCAATACTGTCTGGTGCGCCAGCCCGGCGCGCCGCTGCGGCCCAAAGCACCGGCCGCCCCACAGAAAGGAATGTGAAGATATGCCCTGCTTTGATTTTGCCTACGGAAGCGGCCGGGTGCAGCTGGACCTGCCGGAGAATGCCCGGTACCAGGAGCTGCGCGGCCACAACGAGCCCCCCATTGAGGACATCCCCGCCGCCCTGCGCGCCGCGCTGGAGGCGCCCATCCACGAAAAGCCCCTGCGCGGCTGGCTGCAGCCCGGCGACCAAGTGACCCTCATCATCAGCGACATGAGCCGCTTCTGGATGCGGCAGGATCTGGTGATCCCGGCGCTGGTGGAGTATATGGAAACCGAATGCGGCATCCGCACCGAGGACCTGGTCATTCTGGTGGCCAACGGCACCCACATCGGCGGCGACGAGGCCGAGCTGCGCACCCTGGTCACCGATGCGGTCTATGACCGGGTGCGGGTGGTGAACCACGACTGCCTGGCCGAGGACCTGGTGTATCTGGGCACCACCAGCCGGGGCACCGATGTGGTGGTGAACCCGCTGGCGGTGGGCCGCAAGGTGGTGGCTCTGGGCGCGGCCACCCAGCACGTGATGGCGGGCTTCGGCGGCGGACGCAAGAGCATCCTGCCCGGCATCGCCTCCATGAAGACCATCCAGCAGAACCACGCCCACTCGCTGGACCCCAACGAGCCTCATTCCAACCCGGCCATCGGCAACGCGGTGCTGGGGGGCAACCCCCTGCACGAGGATATGTGCGAGGCGGCGGCCATGGTGGAGCAGCTGTATGTGGTGAATCTGGTGATGAACGCGGGCATGAAGCTGGCCCGCATCACCGCCGGTCACTGGCTGGATTCCTGGCTGGAGGCCTGCAAGGCCGCCGACGCCATGTACCAGACCCCCATCGCCGAGAAGGCGGACGTGATCATCACCAGCTGCGGCGGCTACCCGAAGGATATGTCGCTGTATCAGGGCACCAAGACCATCGACAACGTGGAGTTCGGCCTGAAAAAGGGCGGAACGCTGGTGCTGCTGGCCGAATGCCGGGACGGCGGCGGCCCCGCCGAATATTTTGACTGGGTGGATTCCCTCTGCGCCGGTACCCTGGATGCGGACCTGCGCAAAAACTTCACCATCCCCGGATACATCTTCTATCTGAACTGCGAGCAGGCCGCCCGCTACAACATCCTCATGCTCACCACCGCCCCCGCCGGGCCGCTGGCGCGCATGGGCATCAAGGCATTCACCGACCCGGCCGAGCTGTGCCGCCAGCTGGAGCTTGCGGGCAAGCTGGTGTATGTGATTCCCAACGGCTCCACCGTCATTCCGGCGGTGAAGTGAGCGGGCCGCCCCGGCGGAAATGCTGCATATTCATTGCATAATGAATATTTATTCAAATGCTTCCGTGCAAACTGTACAGAGCCGCCGCCAAAGCCGGTCCGGTTTTGTGGGATTCATGGAAAAACCCTCTTTGGCTGAATATTTTTGCAAAAATCCCTTGCAAAAATCGGAACAGTGCGTATAATTATACACATGGACGGGGCAACACCCCGCAAGCGAAAACGAATCACGGCGGCAAGGCCAGGGCAAAGGGAGCCCGGCCGGGGCAAAGCAGCACCCCGAAGCCGCCCCATATAACGGAGGGAATCGACCATGAAAAAGTTTCTTGCCATTGCCATGGCGGCTGTTCTCAGCCTGAGCCTGGCCGCCTGCGGCGGCGCTGCTTCCAGCACCGCTTCTTCTGCCGCCTCCTCTGAGGCTGCTTCCACCGGCGCTTCTTCCGAAGCCGCCAGCGCATCCACCACCGCTTACGACTACTCTTCCTACACCGGCGAGACCATCGAGGCCATCAAGGCCAAGGGCAAGCTGGTTCTGGGCACCGAGGCTCAGTACGCTCCCTTCGAGTTCAAGGACATGGACGCCAACTTCGTGGGCTGCGACATCTGGCTGGCCCAGCAGGTGGCCGACGCTCTGGGCGTTGAGCTGGAAGTGATGGACATGGCCTTCGACGGCATCATCCCCGCCGTGAAGTCCAACCAGGTGGACATCGGCATCGCCGCCTTCACCGTGGACGAGGAGCGCGCCAAGGAGATCGACTTCACCGACATGTACCAGAAGGACGAGCAGATGCTGATCGTCAAGAAGGGCAATGAGGAAGTTTACACCACCAAGGAGTCCCTGGCCGGCCAGCAGGTTGGCGCCCAGCGCGGCACCACCCAGAGCAAGCTGATCCAGAGCGCTCTGCCCGATTCCAAGCTGTTCGAGCTGGACAAGTGGCCTACCCTGGCCATGGAAGTGGCCAACGGCAACATTGCTGCCATCGTGGTGGACGGCGCTGTGGGCCAGAACCTGATCGCCACCAACGACGGCATCGCGCAGGCCAACTTCACCTTCAGCGAAGAGGAGGCCAGCTTCGGTAAGGCCGCCGTGGTTGCCAAGGGCAAGGATGACCTGAAGGAGCTGGTGAACGCGGTGATCGCCAACGTGACCAGCGACGGTTCCTTCGACGCCGCCTACGACGAGGCGGTTGCGCTGAGCGAGAGCATGGGCGTATAATAAAACGAAAAAGGGCATCCTCACACCCGAACAGGGTGTGAGGATGCTGTTGTGTCTCTACGAAAGGGGAGTCTTATGGAGTTTCTGGAAAAAATGGTGACCCTGTTCACCAAGTACAACAGCTTTTTCAGCGCGGGCGTGGCCAACACCATCATCCTGGCGCTGTTCACCGTGCTGCTGGGCACCATCCTGGGCACGCTGCTGGCCATCATGAAGCTGGGCTGGTTCGCCCCCACCCGCTGGCTGGCTAACATTTACATCGAGTTCATCCGCGGCACGCCGCTGATGATCCAGGTGATGTTTTTGTTCTACGGCCTGCCCATGGTGGGCATCACCTTCCCCAGCCTGCCCTTCATTGATAACTCCGACCGGTTCATGGCCGGTATCGTGGCCATGAGCATCAACAGCGGCGCCTATGTGGCCGAGATCATCCGCAGCGGCATCCAGGCGGTGGACAAGGGCCAGACCGAGGCCGCCCGCAGCCTGGGCTTCAAGTCCGGCCAGACCATGCGCATGGTGGTGCTGCCCCAGGCCATCAAGAACATTCTGCCCGCCCTGGGCAACGAGTTCGTGACCGTCATCAAGGAATCCTCCATCGTGTCGGTCATCGGCATCGCCGACCTGATGTACCAGACCAACAGCGTGATCTCCACCACCTACAAGTCGCTGGCGGCGCTGGCGGTGGCTGCCATCATCTACTTTATCATGACCTTCTTCACCTCCCGTCTGATTGCGTTTGCAGAAAGGAAAATGGCCAATGGCACTAGATGAACTGATCGTTGTAAAAGATTTGAATAAGTCCTTCGGCAAGCTGCATGTGCTCAAGGACGTGAATACCACCATCCGCAAGGGTGAGGTGGTGGCGGTGATCGGCCCCTCCGGCAGCGGCAAAAGCACCTTTCTGCGCTGTTTGAACCTGCTGGAGGTTCCCACCGGCGGCCATGTGTTCTTTGAAGGCGTGGACATCTGCAACAAAAGGACCAACATCGACCTGCACCGCCAGAAGATCGGCATGGTGTTCCAGCAGTTCAACCTGTTCAACAACATGACCGTGCTGCAGAACATCACCGCCGCGCCGGTGAAGATCCGCAAGATGGACCCCAAGGCCGCCGAGGAAAAGGCCCTGCAGCTGCTGGACCGGGTGGGCCTCGCGGACAAGGCGGACAGCTATCCCGCCCAGCTTTCCGGCGGCCAGAAGCAGCGCGTGGCCATTGTGCGCGCGCTGGCCATGGAGCCGGACGTGATGCTCTTCGACGAGCCCACCAGCGCCCTGGACCCCGAGATGGTGGGCGAGGTATTACAGGTTATGAAGGACCTGGCCGCCGAGGGCATGACCATGGTGGTGGTCACCCACGAGATGAGCTTTGCCCGTGAGGTGTCCAGCCGGGTCATCTTCATGGCCGACGGCCAGATCCGGGAGGACCGGCCCGCCCGGGACCTGTTCGCAGATCCCCACGACGACCGGCTGAAGGATTTCCTTTCCAAGGTGCTGAACCTGTGAGATAAGCCGCTTGCGGGCGGCTGCAAAATGTGATACACTGCGCATGACGCGCCCAGAGCAAGAACCGAACAAGCGGCGCGGCTCCCCTTGAAAAAGGGGGCCGGGCCGCTTTTTTGTGCCCGGGTGCAAACGGAAAAACGGGGGAGAAAACCATGAATATCTGCATCGGGATACTGCTCTGCTTTGCGGCCCTTGGCCTTGTGGACAAAGCCCTGGGCGGTCGGCTGGGCGTTGCCGCCGAGCTGGACCGGGGGCTTTCGGCCATGGGCGGTTTGAGCCTTTCCATGACCGGTATCTACTGTTTGATCATCGCCGCCGTGGGGGCGCTGGAAGGGGGGCTTTCGGCGGTGAGCCGGGCGCTGCCCTTCGACGCATCGCTGCTGGCGGGCATGCTGCTGGCCCCGGACATGGGCGGCTGGGCCACCGCCAGCCAGCTGGCGGCCAGCGATGCCCTGGCGGCCTACAGCGGCCTGCTGGTGGCCTCCACCCTGGGGTGTCTGGTCAGCTTTACGCTGCCCATTGCCCTGGGCAGTTTGGAAAATCACCAGATCACCGGCTTTATGCAGGGCGTGGTGTGGGGCCTGATCGCCCTGCCCGCGGGCCTGGTGGCGGGCGGTCTGGCACTGGGGCTCTCGCCGCTGGCGCTGGCGCAGAATCTGTGGCCGGTGCTGGTGCTCTGCGCCCTGCTGGTGCTGGGGCTGGCCAAGGCGCCCCGGCTCTGCCTGGGTGCGCTGGCGGGCTTTGGCGAAGCGGTGCGTGTGCTGGGGGTGCTGGCCTTCGGCGCGGTGGCGCTGGGCCTGTTTCTGCCCCGGCTGGCTCTGGCGGACCAGGCTCTGGTGGCCGAGGCGCTGATCATCGTGTTCAAGATCACGGTGGTGGTGTGCGGCGCCATGGTGGCCACGGCCCTGCTGCTGGCCCGCTGCGGCGAGGCAGTGCGCCGGGTGGCCGGGCGGCTGGGCGTGAACGAATACGCGGTGCTGGGCCTGCTGGCCTCGCTGGTGTCCACCGTGTCCATGCTGCCGCTCTACTCCCGCATGGATGTGCGGGGCAAGGTGATGAACGCGGCGGTGTCGGTATCCGGGGCCTTCGTGCTGGGCGGCCAGATGGCCTTTGTGTCCAGTGTGAGTGATGGGCGCAGCGTGGCGGCCTTCTTTGTGTGCAAGATCCTGGCGGGCGTGCTGGCGGCGGCGCTGGCGCTGAAGTTCACCCGGAACGAACAGCCCGCTTGACAAGCGCCGGGCCGCTCTGCTACAATAGCTTCGTTCATCGGAGGGTGAGCAGCCCAAAAGAAGCTGCGAGCTGGATAAGATGACGGGTGGAAGTCCCGTTATCTTATCCAGCTTTTTTGATGTTTGCGGGTATGCCCTTCGGAAAAGAAAGGGGAGGACTTCATGAGCGAGAAAAACGCCCCGGCGCTGATTCGGGGCAATATTCTGGCGGCGCTGGTCCGCTTTGCGCTGCCGGTGCTGCTGGCGCTGTTTTTGCAGGCCATGTACGGCGCGGCGGACCTGATCATCGTGGGGCGGTTTGCGGGCACCGCCGAGCAGTCCGGCGTGGCCAGCGGCAGCCAGCTGTTCAACCTGATCACCATGATGATCACCGGCCTGAGCATGGGCGTGACCGTGCTGGTGGGCAACGCGGTGGGCAGCGGCGAAAAGCAGCTGGCGGGCCGGGCGGTGGGCTGCGGCGCGGTGCTGTTCGGGCTGCTGGCGCTGGTCATCACCGCTCTGGTGGTCCCCTTCGCCGGGCCGCTGGCCGGGCTGCTGCACGCGCCCGCCGAGGCCTATGAACAGACCGCCGCCTATCTGCGCATCTGCGGGCTGGGTACCGTGTTCATCACCGCCTACAACGTGCTGGGCGCGGTGTTCCGGGGCCTGGGCGATTCCAAAACGCCCCTGCTCACGGTGGCCATCGCCTGCGGCGTGAACATCGTGGGCGACCTGGTGCTGGTGGCGGGCTTCGGCATGGGTGCGGCGGGCGCCGCCACCGCCACGGTGCTGGCCCAGGCGGTGAGCGTGGCGGCTTCGCTGTATCTGATCCGGCGGCGGGGGCTGCCTTTCGCCTTTTCCCGCCGGTTTTTCCGGCCGGACGGCTGGTGCATGCGGCGCATTCTGCGGGTGGGCGTGCCCATCGCCTTGCAGGAGCTGCTGGTGCAGTTCTCTTTTCTGTTCATCCAGGTGGTGGTGAACGGCATGGGCGTGGACGCCTCCGCCGCAGTGGGCGTGGCGGAAAAGGTTTGCATGTTCCTGATGCTGGTGGCCTCCGCCTATATGCAGTCCATCTCGGCCTTCGTGGCCCAGAACAACGGGGCAGGCCTGCCCGAGCGCTCGGTCAAGGCGCTGTTCTACGGCATCCGAACCGCCTTTGTGGCGGGCGCGGTGATGGGGGCGCTGGCCCTGTTCGGCGGCGCACAGCTGGCAGGGCTGTTCACCGCCGACGCAGCGGTCATCACCGGGGCCCACGCCTATTTGAAGGCCTACGCCATCGACTGCCTGCTCACCGCGGTGCTGTTCTGCTTCGTGGGCTACTTCAACGGCTGCGGCAGAACTGTTTTTGTGATGGTGCAGGGCATCGTGGGGGCCTTCTGCGTGCGCATCCCGGTGGTGTATCTGATGAGCCATATCCCGGGCGTTGGGCTGTTTGAGATCGGCCTGGGCACGCCCATTTCCTCGGTGGTGCAGATTCTTTTGTGCATCGCCGCCTACCGGTGGTACCAAAGCCGGGCGAAGCAAAGCGCATAAAGCAAAATAAAAAAGCCGGGCCGGTGCGAGAGAAAAATCTCTTCGCACCGGCCCGACGCTTTTTATTGGTCAGGCTTGTCCGGCTTGCCGTCCGGCCCGGCCTGTCCGCTCTTGGGGGACGGGGCCGCGTGGCCGGTTTGCAGCTTTTCCTTGTTGAACAGGCCGCCGAACACGGTCATGAACAGGATCTTGATGTCCAGGAAGATGGACCAGTTCTCGATGTACCAGATGTCGCACTGGATGCGCCCCTCGATGGAGGTGTCGCCCCGGAAGCCGTTCACCTGGGCCCAGCCGGTGATGCCCGGCCGCACCTGATGCTTCACCATGTAAAGGGGCACCGTCTCCTTGAACTGCTCCACAAAATGGGGGATCTCCGGCCGGGGGCCGATCAGGCTCATGTCCCCTTTCAGCACGTTGAAGAACTGGGGCAGCTCGTCGATGCTGCACTTGCGGATCAGGCTGCCGAACCGGGTCTTGCGGGGGTCGGCGTTCTGGGTCCAGCCGGTGTCCTGGCTGGCGTTCACCCGCATGCTGCGGAACTTGTACATGGTGAACAGCTTCTTGTTCAGGCCCACCCGCTCCTGCCGGAACAGGATCGGTCCCGGGCTGGAAAGCCGCACCCCGATGGCCGCAAACAGCATGATGGGGCTGGTGAGCACGATCAGCACAAGGCTGCCCACCACGTCCATGGCGCGCTTTAAGGCGGCGTTGAGCATGTTGTCCAGCGGGATGGTGCGGATGCTGATCAGCTTCACCGAGCCGATCACGTCCACGGTGGGGCGGCTGGGAATGAAGTCGTTGTAGAAGGGGATGATGCGGATCTTCGCGCCCTGCTTTTCGCAGGAGGCGATGATGGTGTTCATGAACTGGGTCTCGTGGGGCTCCAGAGCCACGATCACCTCGTCCACCGCCGGGCCGCTCAGAAGGTCCGCCAGGTCCTCGTACCGGCCCAGATGCTTGCCCAGGCCCGGCTTCTCGCTGGCGGCCACATAGCCCAGCACGTTGTAGCCGTACTGGGGATTGCGGCGCAGCGAATCCAGGTATTCAAAGGCCAGCCGGCCGTTGCCCACGATCAGCACGTGCTTGAGGTTATAGCCCAGCATGCGGAAATGCCGCAGGATGGTGCGCACCGTCACCCGCTTGGCCACCACCAGACCGGTGGAAAACACATAGAACAGCGCCAGCACCCCGCGGGAGAAGTTCACCTCACGGGTGATGAAGAGCGTCATGCCAATGAGCAGAAGGCCCAGAAGGTTTGCCTTCAAAAGGGCCACCGTCTCGTCCAGCAAAGTGGAGAACCGAAAGGAGCCGTACAGCTTGAAGGCGTAGTAGATGGCGGCCATGAGCACGCCGTAGCACACCGCGGGCACCAGCGCGCCGGTGCGCAGCAGGAATACCGCCGGGTTGATCAGGTTGTCGCGGTAAACACCCAGCCACAGCCACACCGCCAGCAGATAGGCCAGAGCGATGAGAGAGATATCCAAAAGGCAGTTGACGATGTTCAAAAGCCGTTGATTTTTGCGGATCATTGCAGGCAAGCCCCCTTTGCGGCGGCGGGCAAAACGCCCGGCGCGGGAAAACAGTCTTACCCTTTATTATAAACGAATGAGCGCAAAAGTCCATGTTTTGATTGATTTTGTCATAAAAAGCCTGCAAAAAAGTCGCAAAAAGGCCCGGCCCCAGGCTGGGACCGGGCAAAATTTCGGGTTCAGTCGATCACGGTCTTGGTGCGGCCGATGCCCACCGAGGCGGCGGTGATCTTTTTCCAGGTGTTGCAGCCGCAGATGCCGTCCGCGGTCAGGCCGCTCTGCCGCTGGTAGGCCTTGAGGGCGTTTTCGGTGTTGGGGCCGAACTTGCCGTCCAGCGTGCGGGTGGAGTAGCCCAGGGCGTTCAGGGCGTCCTGCAGAATGAGCACGTAGGTGTTCACCGAGCCCCGGCGCACGGTGGGGTACCCGGCGGTGGTGCCGCTGCAGGCGGGCTTGCCGTAGCGGCGGTCAAAGTGCACCCAGGTGGGGGTCATGTCCTGGGGCTCCACGTAGCCCCAGGCGCCGGTGTTCTTGGCCGCCCGCCAGATGGCGTTGCGGGCCGAGGACCCCTGCCCCTGGCCCACGTCAAAGGCAACGCCCGCGTAGTGCTGGCTGCGGGTGCCATGGCCGCCCTCCCAGATGCGCTTGAAGGCGTAGCCGATGTGGATGCCCTTGCCGTAGGACCGGCGGGTCAGGTTCCAGGCCTCCATGGCGGCGGTGGTGGTCCAGAGGGTCGGGCTCTGGCTGCTGCCCCGGAACTCCTTCACCTTCATGGTGGTGCCGTAGGTGTAGGGCATGGTGTCGTTCTCGCCCAGGTTGTAGGTGATCATCTTGTTGGAATAGGCGTCGTACACATAGATCTTGGGCATGGTGTTCGCTCCTTTCATTCAGTGGATTTTATCGGCGGTTCAGGCTTCGGGGATGGGCGGGTAGAGAAGATCGAAGATCTTGTTCCAGGTGTTCAGGTCCACCACGCCGGTGGGGGGCAGGCCCAGACCCTGCTGGAAGGCCAGCACCGCGTCCCTGGTGGATTCGCCATAAACGCCGTCGTTCGGAACAAAATCCGCCACGCAGTACAGCTGGGCGATGCCGTTCATGGCCTGCTGCAGCTGGCTCACCGCGCCGCCCGCGCTGCCCAGGGTCATCACGTAGCCCGGGTACTCCGGCGCGGCGGTGGGCACCGTGGAATCCGGCACCCCGGCGGCCAGGCTCAGGAAGGTGGCCTCCAGCGCGTTCCAGGTGAATTCGTCCACCAGGTTGGTCTCGGGCTGACCAAATTCCATCTGCCAGCTGTGCAGGGAATCCAGGGTAGTCTGGCCGAAGATGCCGTCGATCTTGCCCGGGTCCTGCACGGTGTCGTAGAAATAGCTGATGTAGCGCAGCAAAAACTGCACAAAGGCCACCGAGGGACCCTGGGCGCCCACCGCCAGGTCAAAGCCGGGCCAGGGCACCAGGTTAAAGGCCGCCAGCAGACCGTCGGCCGAGCGCAGCCGCTGGGACTGCTCATACAGCGCCTGCCAGGTGGCGGGGCCGATCACGCCGTCCGCCGCCAGGCCGAACATGGTCTGGAACGCCCGCACCGCCGCGGTGGTGGACGGGCCGTAGATGCCGTCGATGGTCACGGTCGGCAGGGTGGGGAAGTAGACCGCCAGCAGCTTTAAGTAGAACTGGGCTTCCCGCACCGACTTGCCGGTGCTGCCCTGGCGCAGCGGGGTGTCCGGGTAGGTGCCGGGGCGCTGGTTGGGGGCAAGCAGGGAATCGGCCACGTCGCCGTAGACCTCATACATCTTCTGCCAGGTGGCGGAGCCCACCACGCCGTCCACGGTCAGGCCGAATTCCCGCTGGAAGGCCCGCACCGCGCTGGTGGTGGCCGGGCCGAACACGCCGTCCACTGTGATGTTGGGAATGGACGAGAAGTTGGAGGCGGCCATGCGCAGATAGAACTGCATCAGGCGCACGCTGTCGCCCCTATCGCCCTGGCGCAGCGGGGTGCCCGGGTAGCCGCTGGGCTTGTTTTGAATGTCGTTTTCCAGGCTGTTGTAGGCGGCGGCAATGGCGTTCCAGGTGGCGGGGCCCACCACGCCGTCCACGGTCAGGCCGTTCTCCCGCTGGAAGGCCCGCACCGCGTTGGCGGTGGCCGCACCGTAGATGCCGTCCACCGAGATGCCGGGCAGGGTGGGGTCGAACTCAGACAGGGCGTTCAGCCAGAACTGGATGCGCTCCACACCGGTGCCCCGGCTGCCCACCTGCAGGGGAGAGCCCGGGTAGGTGCTGCCGTTCACGTTGCTCTCGCCGCTGGGCTTCTCGCCCTCGCTGGTCAGCTCCGCCAGGTCCTTGACCGACACGTAGATGTAGCTGATCTTGTACCAGGTGGCCCGGCCCACCACGCCGTCCGCGGTCAGGCTGAACTGCTTCTGGAAGGCCTTTACCGTGGATTCGGTGGCCGCGCCGAACACGCCGTCGGTGCCCGGCTTGCCGAAGAAGGGGTAATCCTTGGCGATGCGGGTCAGCTGCCGCTGGATGATGCGCACGTTCTGGCCGCTGTCGCCGCGGCGCAGCGGGGTGCCGGGGTAGCTTTCCGGAATGGATTGCAGGTTGTTGGTGCGCACGATCTCGATGTCGTTGCCGTAGTAGTATTTCAGGATCTGCAGGGCGTTCTTGCCCTCTTTGGCCCGGTCCACCGTGCCCCACTGCTTCATGCCCTTGCAGGTGACGGACTTGCCGTCGCAGTATTCGGTGTAGTAGGGGTCGATGGTGCCCTGACGGCGCACGTAGGTGTTGAAGATGTCGTCGGTGAGCTTTTCCATCACCTCAAAGATATTGCGCCCATGTACATAATACTGGTCGTAGCTGGTGGAGTTGGTGATGTTGAAGGTGAAGCCCCGGCTGGGGTACCACTCGGTGAAGATGCGGTTCATGGCCAGACTGATCTGGGCGTGGATGTTGGCCCGCAGGGCCTGCTCCGGCCAGGCGGGCGTGACCAAACCCGCGCCCTACACCCGCCAGAAAATTTCCAGCCGCCGGTTGCCGTCCGGGTCCGGCGGGTAGATCAGAATTTTCTCGATCAGCGCCGCCGCCAGCTCCCGGCCCAGGGGCGGGGGGATTGCGGGGTCCGGGGCTTCTGGTGGTTCCGCGCTTCGGACCGGGGCTTCCAGCTGCCGCAGCCGGGCCAGCAGCTCGGTTCGCAGGGCGGCAAATTCCTCTTCCCCCAGCAGCCCGGCGGCCTTGTCCTGATAGAGCCCTGCCAGCGCCAGCCGCAGCCGCCGGGCCGTGCCCGCGGCGGGCGGCGGGGGCTTGACCGGGGCAGGGGGCAGACTGGCCGCCGCCGCAAACAGGGCGTTGATCCGCCCGGCAATCAGCTCCTCCAGGTCGGCAAGGGGCAGATAGGGCTGACCGGGGCAGGCCGAGGGGCTCTGGCGGGCGGTGCGGCAGCGAAAATACCGGGTGGGCACGCCGCTTTTGGGCACGGTGCCGGAGCGGGTCTGTTCCATCAAACGACCGCAGAGGCCGCAGACCACCAGCCCCGCCAGCGGATGGGGCGCGCCCCGGCTGCCCGAGCGGGCCCGGGCGGAAAGTAAGGCCTGCACCCGGTCGAACACCGCCCGGCTCACCAGAGCGGGCTGGCTGGCGGGGGCCACGATCCAGCGGCTTTCCGGCAGGCGGCGGGTCTGCTTGCCCCGCCAGCTGATCCGCTCCACCCGGCCCTGCACCAGGTCCCCCGCATAGGTGCGGTTGGTGAGCAGCCGGTGAACCGTGGCCTTGGTCCAGAGCCCCGGCCCCGGCGCCCTGCCCGCCGCCAGCGCCTTCGCCGCAGCAGGGGCGGGGATGCCCTCGGTATTCAAGCGCCGGGCGATGGCCGCGCACCCAAGACCGGAAAGGGCCAGAGCAAAAATGCGCTCCACCACCGGGGCGGTGGCTTCGTCCGGCAAAAGATGGCCCTTTTGAGCCGGGTCCTTCTGGTAGCCGTAGAGGGGGCTGCTGGCGATGCTGCACCCCTGCCGCCGCTTGTGGGTGAGCACCGCCCGCACGTTGGCGGAAAGGTCCTCCAGATACCACTCGTTCATCAGCCCGTAGATCTGGCGGCTCTTTTTGCCCGAGGGGTCGCCGGTGTCCACATGGTCCACCAGCGCCAGAAACCGCACCCCCCACACCGGAAACAGCCCGTGCAGGTATTTTTCCACCAGCTCCATGTCCCGGGTGAAGCGGGACTGGCTTTTGGCTAAAATCACGTCGATCTGCCCCGCCCGGGCGGCGGCGAGCATCCGGTTGAAGGCCGGGCGGTCCCGGTCCGCGCCGGAGTAGTCCTCGTCGCAGTAGATGCCCTGCACCTGGCAGCCCAGCCGCTCCGCCCAGGCCAGCAGCATGGCCCGCTGGTTCTGGATGCTCTCGCTCTCGGCAGACGCTTCCAGCCCCTCGTCCTCCCGGCTCAGGCGGCAGTAGAGCGCCGCCCGCGTCAACGCTCCGGCTCCTCTTTTGGCGGTTGGGGCGTGCCCTCCTGCAAAGCCTCGGCCAGGCGGCGCACCGCCGCCGCCCGCTCCCGGTCGCCCTTGGCAAGAAAATGCTCCTCCAGAATGTAATGAATGGACGCCATATGAAAAAATCCCTCCTGTTCGATGCATTTCGCGGCAGCTGCCGCCGTATCATCCTATGAGCCGGGCGGGCGGAAAAATGCGCAAAATCTGTACGGAAGAGCCAGTCCGTTGTGCAGCCAACCGCAACAAAAGCCCCGAAAGGGTACAATGAGATCATGGACCCGGCGAGACGGCCGGGCCGCATGGAAGGATGAAGCAATATGATGTTGGGACTTTACACACTTCCCCAATGGGTGCTGCTGTTTTTTAGCTATGGATTTCTGGGCTGGGTCTGGGAGAGCGGGTATGTTTCGGTGCGTCAGAAGCACTGGGTGAACCGGGGCTTTCTGCACGGGCCGGTGATCCCCATCTACGGGTTCGGCGCGGTGGCCATTCTGGCCCTGTGCGCCCCGGTGGCGGGCAGCCTGCCGATGCTGTTTTTCAGCGGCATGTTCTGGGCCACGGCTTTGGAATACGCCACCGGCTGGGCCATGGAGCGGATGTTCCATGTGCGCTACTGGGACTATAGCACGGAAAAGTGGAACCTGAACGGGTACATCTGCCTGATGGCCTCGCTGTGCTGGGGCGTATTCTCGGTACTGCTGCTGCGGGTCATCCAGCCCCCGGTGGCGGGAATCATCACCGCGCTGAGCGGACCGGCAACGGCCATGCTGGCCACGGCGCTGACCCTGGCCTTTGCGGCAGACGTGGCAGCCTCCACCCGGGAGGCTCTGGACCTGCGGCGGCTGCTGGAGCAGCTGAGCGCAAGCCGGGAGCAGATCGCACGGCTGCAAAGGCGGCTGGAAATTGCAGGGGTCTTTTTGCAGCAGGATGCCCGGGATGCCCTGGACGGCCTGCGCAAGGAGGGCGAGCGGGCCGCCGGCGTGGTGAGCCTGCGGCTGGAGGCGGCCCGGGAACGCCGCCGCAGGATGCTCTGGCAGATGAGCCGCCAGCTGGAACAGCTGCGGCGGGAGGGCAAGCTGCATCCGGGCCTGACCGGGCCGGACCAGAAGGCCATTCAGCGGGAGCTGTCGGCCATGCACCGGCGCACCGACGAGATGTACCGCCGGGCAGCCCGGGTGCTGCAGCGCAACCCCGGCTCCACCACCAGCCGCCACCCGGAGGCGCTGGAGGAGCTGCGCACCCTCACCGGCAGCGAACCATAATTTTTCCGGCAGAATCAAACAAAGCGGCGGACCGAACACGGCCCGCCGCTTCGCTGAGCCCGGCAGGAAAAAGGCGGCCTTGCAGCCCGCCGCACAAGGAGTATAATAAGGATGAAACAGAACAATGTGAAGCAGGAATACCGGCTGCGGTATGGCATGCCGGAGCAAAAAGGGGGAACCGGTATGGAGACCGAACAAACCATGGAACAGCGGCTGGGGGTGGAGCTGGAGGCGCTGCGGCACTGCATCCTGTTCCGCAACATGACCGATGAGGAGATCCGAAGCGCACTGGAAGCGGTGAGCGCCCGGCGGGCAAGCTATGCCCGGCGGGCGGTGATCGGGCAGGACGGCGATGCGCTGGAGGAGGTGGCGCTGATCCTTTCCGGCAATCTGCATCTGGCTCACGCGGATGCGGCGGGCAACAGCAACCTGATGGACGTGCTGGGCCCCGGCGACACTCTGGGCGTGCTGAACGCGGTGGGCGGCTACCGGCTGCACAGCACCATTACCGCGGCCACCGCTGCCGAGATGCTCTTTTTCCGGGTGGACAAGCTGCTGCGGGCGAACCGGCTCACCGACCCGGGGCAGATCCGCTTTGTGCAGAACCTGACCCTGGCAGTGGCCCAGAAGGCCCAGCGGCTGACCAAAAAGCTGGAGGACAGCATCCGCCGCACCACCCGCGAGCGTTTGCAGGACTACCTGAGCGCCCAGTATCACAAGGCGGGCAGCCGCACCTTTGTGATCCCGCTGAACCGGCAGGACCTGGCGGACTTTCTGTTTGTGGACCGGAGCGCCATGTCCAACGAGCTGTGCAAGATGCGGGACGAGGGGCTTTTGAAGTTCGAGAAGAGCCGCTTTGAGCTGCTGGTGCAGATGCCCATCACCGACCACGAGCCGGACCCCAACGAGGAATGACCCATACATATCCAGAGCCCCCGAGCCAACACGGTTCGGGGGCTTTTTTGCGGGGATGCCGATGCCCTCTGAGGCGGGCTGCAGGGCACCCTGGGCGGCTGTTCGGGCTTTGAGCACAGGGCCCCTGCCATGGGCCGGACGCGGGCTGGCGGGCGCGGTAGGGGGCTGTGGGAGCATGGTGGAGGAAACTGCCTGCGGCAACGGGAAAATGCAGGCAAAAAAGAACGCCTTTCCGAACTTCGGAAAGGCGTTCTTTGGTTTATGGCTCAAAGCGGGGAGGGGATCATTCCACCGCCCGCAGGCCCCGGTGGCCGGAGCAGGATTCCGCCAGCACCGCCACGCCGCTGCCGGCGAGGAAGGCGCCCCACAGGGTGCTCAGGGCGAACCATCCGGCCACAGGTGCGGCCATGACCACAAGGCCCACCAGCATGTTCACGATGCCGCTGGCCAGCACCCAGCCCGCGCCGGGGCTTTTGGTGCGCCGCAGGGTGGTGTACTGGAACAGCTGCCCCACACCGGCCAGCAGGCCGAAGAAGGCGGCCACCGAGGCCAGCGATGCAATCATGCTCACCATCCCGAAGGGAGTGGTGAGGGCCATCCAGAGGGTGAAGAAGCTGAGCAGCGTCATGGCGATGCCGTTGGCCAGGGTCCAGCCGCTGCGCTTGTCCCAGGGAAGGCGGGCGAAGGCGATGATCTGGGCCACGCCGTAAACGCCCAGCCCGCCGGTGAGCAGGGTGGCCAGCGAGATGCCCGCCGCCCCCGGAGCCAGAATGGAGAACAGCCCCACTCCCACCAGGGACGCGCCCACCAGCAGGCCGCTCTTGCCGTTCACCGGCACAAAGGCGGTTTCCTCATCGGGGGTAAATTCCGCCCGGGGCGGGCCGTCGTTCAGGTAGTCCGCGCCGGTTTTGGTCCGGGTGTAGTCGTAATTGGTTTCTTTCATGGATGATTCCTCCTCAGGATGGTTCATGTCTTTTTCGAGGGCCGGGCCCGGTGTTGTGCCGGGCCCGGCCTGCCTTGGGGTCAGATCAGCTGGTAGCGGGCCAGCAGCTCCTCCAGCACGGTGCCCTGGAACTTGTCCAGCCCGGCGTGCAGGGCCAGCTTGTAGGGCAGGGGCAGCTTCATGTCGGTGAGCTTGCGGCCGTCCAGCAGGTAGTGGGTGGCGTTGAGCAGGCACCGCAGGTCGTAGGCGGAGCCGAATACCTCGGGCACGCCCCGTTCCACGTCCAGCAGGGTGTAGACCGCCTCCATGGCGGTGCGCACCGAGTATTCGGTGGTGAAGATGGTGTCGCGCCGGGTCTCGGCGAACTGGCCAAGGAAGGCGAAGTTCACGCATTCGGCGGGCACCACCTGGGGCCGGTCGCCTGCGGCACGGGGCATGAAGAAGGCGGTCACGTAGGGCATCATGCAGGGAACGGTGGAGGCGGCCTCACGGGCCAGCAGTTCGATTTCGTTCTCGGGTACGCCCAGGTGGTACAGCCACTCCATGCAGATCTCGGCGCCGGTGCATTCCGCCATGGGCTTGCCCACATAGTCGCCGGGTTCATCGGGGGAAAGACCGTAGATCCAGCCAACCAGCTGGCCCGCGGGCTGTGCCTTGAAGTGGGGCTGCCGGTTGAAGGTCCAGCTCATCAGCCAGGCGGAGTCCTTGGCGGTCACGATGCCGCCGGTCACCACCCGCCCGGAATAGGGGTCCCGGCGGCAGATCTTCTGCACATAAGAGGCGATGCGGTCGTCCAGCAGGGTCACGGTGGCGGATTCCCACTTGGTGGCCTGAATGTCGGAGCAGAAGGCGTCCGGGTTGCCGAAGGCCGGGTTCTGAACCGCCAGGCTCTTCCACAGCTGCCAGCTGCTGCCCTCGCCGTTCTCCACACTCAGGCGGGGTGCCTCGTCGTTGGAACCAAGGGCCGCGCCCTCGGTGCAGGAGCCGTTGGTCACGAAGACCAGGTCGCTTTCGTCCAGCTCCCGGCTGCGGGGCTGGCCGTTCTGGACAAATTCCAGCCGGTGGGCCACCTTCTTGCCGGGCAAAAAGTGGAACAGCACGTTGGTCACCTTGATGCCGTATTCAAACTGCACGCCCTCCTTTTTCAGGTACTCCACCAGCGGCAGGATCAGCGACTCGTACTGGTTGAACCGGGTGAATTTGAGGGCGGAAAGGTCGGGCAGACCGCCGATGTGGTGCAAGAACCGGTGCAGATACAGCTTCATCTCCAGCGCCGAGTGCCATTTTTCAAAGGCGAACATGGTCTGCCAGTAGAGCCAGAAGTTGGAGGCGTAGAACTCGTCGCTGAACACCTCGTCGGTGGTCTTGTTGTACAGGTCCTCGTCTTTTGCGAAGAAGAGCGCCATCAGCTCCAGAGCCGCCGCGTCGCTCAGACCGAAGCGGTTGCCGGTCTCGGCGCTCACGCCCTGGTTCAGGGTGGCCCGGTTCAGCGAGAAGTTGGGGTCGTCCTTGTTGAGCCAGTAGAATTCATCCAGCACGCTGGCGTTTTCCACCTCCAGCGAGGGGATGGACCGGTACAGGTCCCACAGGCACTCGTAGTGGTCCTCCATCTCCCGGCCGCCCCGGATCACAAACCCCAGCTGGGGGTCCAGAATGCCGTCGCAGGCGCCGCCGGGCAGGGGCGATTTCTCCAAAATGTGGATGCGCTCGCCGGGGATGCCGCCGTCCCGGATGAGGAAGGCCGCCGCCGAGAGGCTGGCAAGGCCGCCGCCCACCAGCCAGGCGGATTTGCCCTCGGCTTTTTTCGGGGTGCGGGGGCGGGCAAACGCTTCGTAGTTGCCGTTGCTGTAGTACATAAAAAATACCTCCTGTGCCGGGAGGGCGCTGCCCTGCCCGGCGGTAAAAAGAAAATGGATGGTACAAAAAGCGGGAGGACCCGGGCCTGCTCGCCCGTTTGCAGCAGCGCACAGCGTTTGCAGAAAAGGGAAAACCGGCAAGGCGCATCGCCTTTGACCTGTATTCATCATACGCTGAATCCGGGCGGGAAACGGTTTGCCAAACAACGGTTTTGCATTTGCGGCAAAAAAAGGCGGAAAAGGCAAAAAAATCCCCCTGACCCGAAGGTCAGGGGGAGAAGGGAAAAATTCAGTTCAGGGCTTCGAAGCCGTGGCCGCCGGGCAGCGGCCAGCAGCAAAGGGTGTTTGCCTCCAGCGGGGCCCGCAGCAGGCTTACCGCGTGGATGCAGCTGTTGTCGTAGGTCTTGAAGTAGTACACGCCCCGGGCCGGGTCGGCACAGCAGGAGTAGAGGGTCATGTCCGGCTTGCCCTCCGGGGTCATCACGCTGCCCCGCACCATGGCCACCGCGTCCAGAATGCGGAAGAACTGGTTCACCGCATCGTCACCGGCGGTGTGGAGCGAGTTGCATTTCAGGAAGGCCGCCCGCACGAACCGGCTCATGGGGGAGCAGTCGCCCGGAAGACCGATGGCGCCCATGCCCTGGCCGTAGGGGGGCAGGGGAACACCGGGAGCAAAGCGGTTTTCCGGCGGCGCGGCGGAAAGGGTCTGGTAGCCGGTCAGGTTGGCCAGCTGCACCGGGAAGGGCGGGTTGTTGGTGAGCACGCCCATCGGGTCCTCGTAAAGACGGGAGCCCTCGGCGGTGACCTCCATCACCAGCGCGCCGGTGCCGTCGGCAATGTGCCAGTGCAGCGGGGCCAGCGGGTAGCCCGGCGCGAAGGGGATGCCCAGCAGGTCGATGCCGGTGAGCATTTCCCGGGCCTCCTTCAAGGTGCGGCAGCTGCCCAGCACCAGCGGGATCAGCTCGTAGGGGGCAACCGCGTCCGGCGCGGCCTGGTCGGCGGGGGTATAGTAGGCGTTGCCGGGAAAGTTCAGCCCGGCCATGTACAGCCCGGCCTCGTTCATGGCCTCGGCGTACAGGGGCACGCCCCCGGCCACGGTGGCCATGCCGATCATGGCCAGATGGTGCGGCATCGCCGGGCGGCGGTGAAAGTGAAAGGCGAAGGAGCGGGGCGTTGCCACCACCTGCTGGCCGAAGGGCGTTTCCAGGTCCAGGTTACGGCCGAACAGCGGGTAAGGGGCGGAAAAAGCAATGCTTGTGCACATAAGAATAGTCTCCTTGCGGCGTTGGCCGCGGTCTTGGGGGTGTTTCGTTGAGGCGGCACCGCATAATTCCAGGTGGTGGAGCGCGCCGGAAAATTTTTTGCGAGATGAACCAAAAAGCGCAGACAAGCCTTGGTGGCTTGACGAGCATTTTTGGAAAATATCGCGGAAAATTTTGGCGTGATACGCCGCCTGAGCCGTGAGGCGTGAATTGTGCGGTGGTGCCTTAAGGCTAGTATACCACATCCGCCGGAAAAATCCGTTGTTTGAAAAACGCCGCCGCGGGTTTGGGCACACCCGGCCAGGTGGGGTAGACCTCGCTGGAGGCCACGTTGGCGATGTAATGCCGGAAGCTCACCGTCACGTTGCGGGCGTTCTCCTTGGGTTTGCCCAGGTGCACCGTGATGGTGGTGGGCACGATGGGGGTGGCCAGCACCAGCGGAGCCGGGCAGTTTTCCGCCGGGGCCACGCTGGAGGGACCCTGGGGCCGGTAGAGAGAGTGGGGCGGAATGTCGAAGCTCTCGGGCTTGGGCTGGGGCGCGCCCAGACGCTGGGCGGGCAGCATCTCCAGCAAAATCAGGGCGGTCTGGCGGGCGAACACCTGCACCCCCTGCATGGTCACGGTCTGGTAGCCCTCCTTCTCCGCCGTCACCTCCCACACACTGTAGGGCTGTTGGGTGTTGTTTTCGTCCAGGCTGAGCGCTTCGTCCGGCGCGGGCAGCTTGATCACCGGCGCGGTGCCGGTCTCGTCGGTGACGATGGTCACAGGCGCATGGCCCTCGCCGCGCACCGTCACGGTCACACCAGGCACCGGGGCGCTTTGGCGGGCGGCGTAGCTCTGCACCAAAAGGCAGCCGTTCATCATGAGGCAAAACTCCTTTCTCTGTTTGGCATTTGGCGTGCGGGCGGTGCAAGCCGTCCGCTCTGGTTCCAGAATATTCCGCAAACGTGCCAACGGATACTCTTGGAATTTTGCCCCGGGTGTACTATACTGAAGATAACGTCTTTACCAAAAAGAAAGGGGCAGCGTTTTTATGCAGCATACCATTGAAAATGAATTTTTGACCGTCACCGTGGAGTCCAAGGGCGCAGAGCTGGTGAGCGTGGTGGACAAGGCCACCGGCGCCGAGATGATGTGGGACGGCCAGAAGGATGTGTGGCCCCGCCGCGCGCCCATCCTGTTCCCCTACTGCGGCAAGCTGAACGGCGGCCGCTACACCCTGGACGGCGAGACCTATGAGGGCGGCCAGCACGGCTTCGGCCGCGACCTGGAGCACGAGTTTGTGGGCGCCGAAAACGGCGTGATGCGTTTCGTGCTGCGCTCCAATGAGGAGACCCGCAAGAAGCTGCCCCGGGACTTTGCCCTGGAGAGCACCTTCACCCTGACCGGCCGCACCCTGCGCCAGACCATCGCCGTGACCAACACCGGCGACCGCGAGCTGCGCTTCGGCTTCGGCTTCCACCCGGGCTTCGCGCTGCCCTTTGACGAAAAGCACACCACCGCCGACTACGAGATGCGCTTCGACGCGCCCCAGACCCCCGTGGTCATCGAGACCGGCGCCACCAGCGGCCTGGTCACCGGCGCCACCCGCGTGCTGATGGAAAACAGCGACGTCATCCCCATGGACGACCGGATGTTCGACCACGATTCCATCTGCATGAGCAAGCTGACCGCCAAGACCCTGAGCGTGGTGGAGAAGGACACCGGCCGCCGCATCACCGTTGGCCTGGAGGGCTTCCCCTACACCCTGATCTGGAGCGCCGTGGGTAACCCCGAGCTGCACTTCGTGTGCATCGAGCCCTGGCACAGCCTGCCGGACACCGAGACTGCCACCGGCAGCTGGAACGACAAGCCCTGCGCCGCCGCCCTGGCTGCCGGCGAGAGCTGGAGCACCGACCTGAACATGACCTTCGAGCGCTGAGCGCCCGCCGGGCCGGGGGAACACGCCCCCGGCCCTTTTTCATTCGGCCCCGCGCCGGAGATTCTGACCCCAAAAGGAGAACCAAGACCCATGAGCATCGCACCCTTTGAACGGCGCACCGCCCTTTTGCTTGGTGAGGAGGGCGTGAACGCCCTGCACACCGCCCACGTGATTCTGTTCGGCGTTGGGGGCGTGGGCGGATACGTGGCCGAGGCCCTGGCCCGGGCAGGCGTGGGCCGCCTGACTTTGGTGGACGACGACACCATCGCCGAGTCCAACCGCAACCGCCAGCTGATCGCCCTCACCGACACGGTGGGCCGCAGCAAGGTGGAGGTGGCCGCCGAGCGCATCCGGGCCATCAACCCGGACTGCCGGGTGGAAGTCCGCGCCCTGTTTTACATGCCGGATACCGCCGATCAGATCCCCTTTGAGGGGGCCAGCTATGTGGTGGACGCGGTGGATACCGTGACCGCCAAGCTGGAGATCATCGGCCGGGCGCTGGCCGCCGGGGTGCCGGTGATCTCCAGTATGGGCACCGGCAACAAGCTGCACCCGGAGCTGCTGGAGCTGACCACCATCGAAAAGACCACCGCCTGCCCCCTGGCCCGGGTAATGCGCCGGGAGTGCCGGGCAAGGGGCTACAGGAACATTCCGGTGGTGTATTCCACCGAGCCCGCCCTCACCCCCAAGCCGCTGGACGGCCCGGTCGAAGCGCCGGGCGGCGCGGTGCGGGCAGGCAGCCCCAAAAAGCAGACCCCCGGCAGCGTGAGCTTTGTGCCGGGGGCGGCGGGATTGATCATCGCCGGCAAGGTGGTGCGGGACCTGACCGGGCAGCCCTGAGGGCCCCGGCGGACCGGAAAACAAGACGGGAGGAAGACGGCTGTGAACGAAAAGCGCGGCGAATTACTGGAGCAGGTATGGAACCTGCAAAACCAGGCCTATGACCTGATGTGCGAATACGACGCCATGCCCCACCGCTACGGTGCGTGCATGCTGTATCAGGCCCAGGCCCACATGATCGACCTGATCGCCCTGTACCCGGGCATCACCGCGGCGGACCTGGCGAACATTCTGCGCAAGACTCCCAGCGCCTGCTCGCAGACGCTGCGCAAGCTGCGGGAGAAGGGGCTGGTGGAGCAGCTGCGCAACGCCGCCAACAACCGCCAGTACAAGCTGCGCCTGACCGAGAGCGGACAGGCGCTGTACCGGGACCACTCCGCCTTCAGTGCCGACTGCCAGCAGCGCACCTTTGACCGGCTGGCCCAGTTCAGCGAAGAGGAGCTGGCGCTCTATCTGCGGGTGCAGCAGCGCATCAACGAGGCCTACGCCGACGATGTGCGCCGCAGCCGGGAGCATTTTGCCTGAGTGCCCCAAAACTGAAAAAAACACAAGGCCCCCGCGGGGCGGCAGAACAGCCGCTGCCCCGCGGGGGCCTTGTGCATGCTGGGGAGAAAATGCATAAAAAGAAGAAAATCAGAGTTTGCGGCGGCGGCCAAGACCCATGCAGCTGGCCACAGCGCCCAGCACACCGCCCAGTACAGCGGGCAGCAGCCAGTAAAGGCCCTCGGCATACAGGGGCAGGCTCTCAAGGAAGGCCGCCACAGGGCCGCCCAGCAGCTTTGCCTGCACCAGGGCGCCGGGCACGCTCACCAGGATGGTGAAGGCCACAGCCACCGGGTAGCACAAAGGCGCTTTGCCGGTGATGCGATGGGTAAGGCCCAGCGCGATGAGCACGATGGCCACCGGGTAGATGGCGCTCAGGATGGGCACCGAGATGGCCAGGATGGTGTCCAGCCCGGCGATGGAAACGAAGAAGCTGATCACCGCGAAGATGACCACCCAGGCCTTGTAGGGAATTTTGGGCCACTGCAGGCTGAAATATTCACTGCAGCAGCTGAACAGACCGATGCAGGTGTTCAGGCAGGCGATCACGAAGATCAGGCCGAGCAGGGCGGTGCCCGCCGGGCCGTACATCCAGCTCATCAGGTTGGTGAGCACGCCCGCGCCGTTGGAGTAATTCTCGAAGCTGCCGCCGCTCACCGCGCCGATGTGGGCCAGCGCCGAGTAGACCAGCAGCAGAACCGCACCGGCGATCCAGCCCGCCCGGATGGTGTAGCGCACCACCGACTTTTCGTCGGTCACGCCCCGGTTCTGGATGTTCAGCGCGATAATGATGCCGAAGTTTAAGGCGGCGATGGTGTCCATGGTCTGGTAGCCGTCCACAAAGCCCTGGGCCACCACGTTGCCGGTGTAGTTGCCGCTGGGAGTGCCGTAGCCGCCGGGGGCGTTCACAAAGCAGCCCACCACCATCACCAGGATCAGCGCCAGCAGGATGGGCCCCAGCGCCTTGCCCAGCCGGTCGGTGAGCTTTTCCGGCTTGAAGGCCACCAGCATGGCCACCGCGAAGAATACAAAGGAATAGGCGCACAGCACCCAGAGGGGAGCATCCGGCCAGAAGGGGCTCACCGCCATCTCGAAGGAGGTGCTGGCGGTACGGGGGATGGCAAGCCCCGGCCCGATGGAAACATAAATGAGCAGGGTGAACAGCCAGGCGAATTTTTTGCCGACCCGGCCTGCCAATACCTGCAGTCCGCCGGACTGGGCCACCGCCACCACGCCCAGAACGGGAAGGCCGATGGCGCTGATGGCAAAGCCGATCATGGCGGGCCAGGTATCGGTGCCCGCCTGCGCGCCCAGAAAGGGCGGGAAGATCAGGTTACCCGCGCCGAAAAACATGGAAAACAGGGTCAGGCCCACAAAGAAGCTGTCCCTCTTGGATAATCGCTGCACGCTGCTCCCTCCTTGTTCTAAAAGCGTTGAATCGCTGCTGCGGAAAAAGTAAGTTGTTCCAGTGTAGCACAAAAACGAACACTTGTCCACGGCAGAGCTGTAAATCGCACCGGCAAAACCGTCAAAAGCGGACGAATCGCAGGGGAAATTTGCACAAAAAAGCCCGGGAAACCCGGTGAATCAGACAAAAACCTATCTTGTCAATAGGCGAATTGGATGAAAAACAGAGAAAAACTTTGGCAGGGGAAAGAGCGGAGACCGGGGGTGTTGCTTGACGTTATAGTATAATTTGAATAAAATAAAATTAGAATATTGATATATAAGGGAAAGGAGCTGCTTTGCATGAACATTCGGCCGTCTGCGGCGATCCGCCAGAATTATAACGAGATTGCGGAGCTTTGCCGAAGCTCCCGGGAGCCGGTCTACCTGACCAAAAATGGCGAAGGGGATCTGGTGGTAATGGATATTGACAGCTTCACCCGGCGGGAAAAAATGCTGGAATTGCGCGAGCAGCTTTTGGCAGTGGAGGAGGACCGGGCCATGGGCCGGATGGGCTGCACCCTGGAGGAGCTGGACGATTATTTGGGTCAGCTGCTGGACGAGGTGTGATATGCAGTATCAGGTGATCGTTTCCGAACGGGCGAAGGAGATGCTGGGGCGTCAGCTTCGTTTTTTGGCACAGGTGGATAAAAAGGCGGCTGCCCGCCTGCGCACTCGATTTATGGAAAAACTGCAGTCGCTGCGTCAGATGCCGCAACGGACTCCGTTTCTGAATGAGCCTTCTCTCCCAGTCAACAAGTACCACAAGCTGTATGTGGAAAATTGGTTTCTGGTGATTTACCAGATTCGTGATAATATCGTTTATGTGGACTGGATCGTGGATTGCAGACAGGATTATCAGTGGCTGCTGCGGTGACCGAACAAAAAACAAGCCCCCGGCCTGCATTGTACAGGCCCGGGGGCTGTTTTGTTGCCCGGCGGCGGTCACAGCCGGCGGGCGGTTTGCAGATAGGTTCGGCTCACCGGGCCGGTGCTGTCCGGCACCAGGCCGAAGGTGTATTCCATGGCGATGGTGCCGCTTTCCAGCGGCAGGGTCAGGGTGGCGGTCACGGTGTCGCCGGTGCGTTCGTACACGATGGCGTTCGGGTCCGCGTCCAGCGCGGCGCGGATGGTTTCCTCGTCCGGGTTCTGGGCGGGGAACACCTCCTCCGGCCCTTTCAGGGCTTTGGGCATACAGGGCCCGCCGCCCCGCCAGTCCGACGTCCAGGAGGCGTTTTCCTCAGCGAAATCCGCCTGGAAGATGATGCCGGAGGACGTTTCGGTGCGGCCCTCCTCGGTCAGGCCGAACCAGCTCTCGGACCGGGCATACAGGTACCAGGCGCACTCGGCGGGGGTCAGCTCAGTCAACGGGTCCTCCAGGTTCCGGAAGATGCCGGACAAAGCCAGCGCCCTTGTCTGGTGCTGCAGCGTGATCCACTGCTGCATGGTCAGCTCCAGCTCCTGCTGCATGGGGTCGGTGCTGGGAGTGGGCGGCTCGCCGCCCATGTAATATCTCCAGCCGTCCGCGATGGTCCAGCCGGTTTCCTCCTTCAGCGCCAGATACACATGGTCTGCAACCCCGTCGGAATACTGGGGAGCGCAGAGAATGGCCTCGGGGGTGTATTCGGTGGTGGTCCGCACCATCAGCAGGCAGCCGCCCGGGGCGGTGATGCAATCCATCCAGCTTCTGCCGTCCAACCAGGGGGTGTTGTCGGTCAGCGGGATCTGAAGGCCCGCCCACTCCTTTGGCGGAATCACCTGCACGCTGTCCAGCCGGGCGGTGAGGTATCGGCCCGGACGGTCCCAGTCGACACGGAACCGGGTCTCCAGCACATCGGTGATGGCGGTCAGGTCCTCCTCGGTGGGCTGGATGGGCTCGGGCAGCGGGTCCGGCAGCGTGACGGTGAGGGTGCTTTCGGCGGCAGAACCGGCCGGAGCCCCCGAGGACGCGGGCGCGGCGGGGGCGCAGCCGGTGAAAATCAGCCCGGCGCAGAGGGCCAGGGCGGCAAGGCGGAAAGCGCTGCGGGTCATGAAAACTCCCTCCTTTTGAGGAATCATGCAAACCGTTCGGCTTGCCGAAAAAACGCGCGGCGGGGTTGCGGGAAAAACTCACGCCCGGTGGGCGCTTTGCAGATACGTGCGGCTGAAGGGGGCGGGGTCGTCCGGCACAAGACCGAAGGTGTATTCCATGGCCACGGTGCCGCTTTCCAGCGGTAGGGTCAGGGTGGCGGTCACGGTGTCGCCGGTGCGTTCATACACAATGGCGTTCGGGTCCGCGTTCAGCAGCGCTTTGATCTCCTCACAGGCCGCACAGGGGGCGGGCAGCGGCTCCTCTGTGTTTTCCAGCGCGGCGGGGGTCGGGTTCTCGCCGCTGATCCGGTCAGTGAAATCCGCCTGGAAGATGGAGCCCGCGGGCGTTTCGGTGCGGCCCTCCCCGGTCAGGCCGGACCAGCTTTCGGACCGGGCGTACAGGTAATTGGCCCATTCCTCGGCGGTCAGGTCGTTTAAGGGGGCGTTCAGGTCCCGAAAGATGCAGGAGAGAGCCAGCGCTCTTGTCTGGTTTTGCAGCATGAGCCACTGGTTCCGGGTCAGGCCCAGCTCCTCCTGGGCCGGGTCGGGGCTGGGTTCGGGCAGCTCGCTGCCCTTGTAGTTGCCCCACTGGTCCGCGATGGTCCAGCCCTCGTCGCCGTTCACCGCCAGATACACGTGGGTCATCACCCCGTCGGAATACTGGGGCACCCCGACCAGGGCTTCGGGGGTGTATTCGGTGGTGGTCTGGGCCATCAGCAGACAGCCGCCCGGGTCGGCGATGCAGTCCATCCAGCTTTTGCCCTCCAGATGGGTGTTGCCGTCAGCCAGGGGCAGCTCCAGATCCTCCCACTCCTCCGGCGGAATGACCCGCACGCTGTCCAGCCGGGCGGTGAGATACCGGCCCGGCCGGTCCCAGTCGGCCCGAAAGCCGGCTTCAATGGCATCGGTCAGGGCGGCCAGTTCCTCCTCGGTGGGCTGGAGAGGCTCCGGCAGCGGGTCCGGCAGAGGGATGGTGGTGGGTTCGGGCACGGTGCTTTCGGCGGCCACCGAGCTGGCCGGAGCCCCCGAGGACGCGGACGCAGCGGGGGCGCAGCCGGTGCAAATGGTAAAAATCAGCCCGGCGCAGAGGGCCAGGGCGGCGAAGCGGAACAACCGGAATGTCATACGGATTCCCTCCTTTTTCGGGGAGTGTGAGAAAAAGATCGTTAAAAAATACTTCTCTTGTCCTGAAAACGAACGGCAGGAGCTTTCCATTGCACAAACGGGTCAAAATGCGGGGCGGGGAGAAGGAGAAAAATCCCCGCGTTTTTTGTGCAGAACAGAAAACCCGCCCCCTCGGACGCTTCCGAAGGGACGGGTTTTGTTGTTGCAGAAAGACAGGCTGCAAGAGGGGCGGCTTAGTAAGCCTTGCCCCAGTAGACCATCAGGTTCGCGGGCTTGCCGCAGCAGGGGCAAACGTCGCTGAGCTTCTCCTGCTCGAAGGGCATGCAGCGGCTGGACAGACCGGCCTCTTCCTTCATCTTCTCCTCGCAGGCCAGATCGCCGCACCACATGGTCTTGATGTAGCCGTTGTTCTTCTCGGCCAGCTCCTTGACCTCGTCCATGGTGGTGGCGGTCCAGGTGCGGTTCTCGCGGTTTTCCAGAGCGCGGTTGTAGATGTTCTGAGCCAGCTCATTCAGCAGGCGGGGGATCTCGGTCTCCAGATCGTCCAGGCTCACGAAGATCTTCTCGCGAGTATCGCGGCGCACCAGCACGCACTGGTTCTTCTCGATGTCCTTGGGACCGATCTCCAGGCGCAGGGGCACGCCCTTCATCTCCCACTGGCTGAACTTCCAGCCGGGAGAGTTATCGCTGTTGTCCAGCTTGACGCGGGCAAACTTGCCAACGCGCTCGGCCAGCTCGGCGGCCTTCTCGTTCACGCCGGGCTTGTGGGCGGCGATGGGCACGATGACCACCTGGAAGGGGGCGATGGCCGGGGGCAGGATCAGGCCCTCGTCGTCGCCGTGGGTCATGATGATGGCGCCGATCAGACGGGTGGACACGCCCCAGCTGGTCTGATGGGGGTACTGCAGGGTGTTGTCACGGCCGGCGAACTGCACGCCGAAGGCGCGGGAGAAGCCGTCGCCGAAGTAGTGGCTGGTGCCGCTCTGCAGGGCCTTGCCGTCGTGCATCATGGCCTCGATGGTGTAGGTGGCTTCCGCGCCGGCAAACTTCTCCTTGTCGGTCTTCTTGCCCTTCACCACGGGGATCATCAGGTAGTTCTCGCAGAAGTCGGCGTAGGTGTTCAGCTGCTGCTCGGTCTCCTGCTTGGCCTCCTCGGCGGTCTCGTGGATGGTGTGACCCTCCTGCCACCAGAACTCACGGCTGCGCAGGAAGGGACGGGTGGTCTTTTCCCAGCGGACCACGCTGCACCACTGGTTGTACTTCATGGGCAGGTCGCGCCAGGAGTGCAGCACATGGGCGAAGTGGTCGCAGAACAGGGTCTCACTGGTGGGACGCACGCACATGCGCTCTTCCAGCTTCTCGGCGCCGCCGTAGGTGACCCAGGCCACTTCGGGAGCAAAGCCCTCCACGTGGTCCTTCTCGCGCTGCAGAAGGCTTTCGGGGATGAAGATGGGCATGGCCACGTTCTCGTGACCGGTGGCCTTGAACATGCCGTCCAGAATGTGGGTGATGTTCTCCCAGATGGCGTAGCCGTAGGGGCGCAGGATCATGCAGCCCTTTACGGTGGAGTAGTCCACCAGCTCGGCCTTCAGGCATACGTCGGTGTACCACTGGGTAAAGTCCTCGTTGATGGGGGTAATGGCCTCCACCAGTTTCTTCTTCTGCTCGCTCATTTGCTTTTTCCTTCCTTACTCGTCGCCCCGGAACCCCCGGGCAAAAATAAGCCCCCCAGGCGGGCCGGCCGGCCTGCCGGGGAGGCAGCATGATGTGATTTGGGTGGGATCAGGTGTTGTCTTCCACGTAGCGGACCACATCGCCCACGGTGTGCAGATTCTCGATCTCCTCGTCGGGGATCTCCACGCCGAACTCATCCTCCAGGCTCATGACCATATCGACCACGTCCAGGCTGTCGGCCTCGAAGTCCTCCAGGATGTTGCTGTCCATGGTGATCTTTTCCTCGTCGATGTCCAGCTGCTCCGCCAGAAGCTCACGGATGCGCTCGAAAGTATCCATATTCCAAAACTCTCCTTATTATATGCCCGGGTGCCGGGCTTGTTCAGGGCAGCGCCGCCTGAACCCATGGGGCATGAATCGTGCGGTGGTGCCTTTTGATTACTATACATTTTATAGCGTATCTGGGGAACCTTGTCAAGGGTTAAATCCTTAAAACAAGGCAAAAAAAGCCCGCGAAGCCGCTTCTTGTGCGCCGGGCCAAATCCGGCTATAATAAAAGCAGAATCAACGGGCCGCTGCTGCGCGCCCGAACGCGACAGGAGGGGATGGGCATGCGGCTGGAATTCACCAAAATGCATGGCTGCGGCAACGACTATATTTATCTGGATTGTTTGAAGGGCATGATCGACAACGCCCCCGAGCTGGCCCGGCTTCTCAGTCCCCGGCGGTTCTCCGTGGGGTCGGACGGGCTGATCTGCATCGCCCCCTCCGACGTGGCCGACGCCACCATGCGCATGTTCAACGCCGACGGCAGCGAGAGCGCCATGTGCGGCAACGGCATCCGCTGCGTGGCCCAGTGGCTGTATGAGCATGGTGTGGCCGGGGAGAAAATGACCATCGAGACGCTGGCGGGCATCAAGCACCTTTCCCGCAGGGGCGAGGGCATCTGGCAGGTGGAGATGGGCACCGCCGAGTTCGAGCCCGCTCTGGTGCCGGTGAAGGGCCTGGGATCGGACCCGGTGATCAACCGGGCCATCGCGGTGGAGGGCCTGCCCTGGCAGGTGACCGCCCTCTCCATGGGCAACCCCCATTGTGTGACCGTGGTGGAGGATGTGCAGGGCCTGGACCTGGAGCGCATCGGCCCCGGCTTTGAGAATCATCCGGCCTTCCCCGAGCATGTGAACACCGAGTTCATCCAGGTGATGGGCAAAAACCACCTGGCCATGCGGGTGTGGGAGCGGGGCAGCGGCGAGACGCTGGCCTGCGGCACCGGGGCCTGCGCGTCGGCGGCCGCCGCGGTGATGCTGCGGCTGTGCGAGCCGGATACAGACATCGCCCTGGACCTGCCCGGCGGGCGGCTGACCATCCGGGTGAGCGAGGACTGGCAGATCCGGATGACCGGCCCCGCCAAGACCGTTTACACCGGCGTGGTGGAAGTGTGAGCGGAAAAGGAAAACAGAGCGTGTAACAATTTTGTACTTGCACCCCGGGGGATGGATGCTATAATAGAAGAAAAGCGGCCTGAGCCGTGCGGCAATGCCCCAAAGGGGGCGGCGGACCGGGCACGCTGGGAGAGAGGGATTCATGATGGATGAATTGATGGAGCTTTTAAAGGCAAGACCCACGATGTATCTGGCCACCGTGGAGGGCTACTGCCCCCGTGTGCGCCCCGTGAACCACTATATGATCTATAAGGGCTATTTCTACCTGGCCCTGTGCAAGGACAAGGAAGCCTACAAGCAGCTGCTGGACAACACCAACCTGGAGCTGTGCGTGGCCACGGGCGAGGAGACCTTCCTGCGCATTCAGGGCACCGTGAACTTCGACCGCAGCCCCGAGACCTACGCGGCGGTGTACGAGGCCATGCCCGACCTGAAGGAGGCCTACAAGGCCGACAGCGGCAAGCATCTGGCCCTGATCTACCTGGATCACATCAGCGCGGTGCTGTTCGACCGGCAGGACGAGGGCAAGGTCCTGGCCAAGTTCTGATTTTCATACATATGCAAAACGAAGCGCCCGCGCCGGTTACAAACCTGTGCGGGCGCTTTTGTGTGCCTGCCCCCCAATGAACAAAATTGAAACGAAATCCGCCGTTGTTTGCCACAAAACAGCGGCGGCTTTTTTGTGCAGAATGGCTTATTTTCAGAATTAGACAAAAATAATAGGAATTATTCTTGACAAGTGGCGATTTATCGGGTATCCTCTAATCAGGAACTATTCCTGAAAACACCTTCCGCCCAAGCAACTAAGCCGTTTCGCAAGCGGCAGAGCCGGGACCCCCACCGGCGGGGCGGAAGCCCGCAAGCAAATACCGAACGAAACGTTAAGGAGGTTATCCCATGAGAAGTATCACCAAATTGGACCTGCAGTACGCCCACCGTTTTTATGGCTTCAAGGGCGAAGCCCAGTACCTGCACGGACACACCGGCGTATTGACCATCGAAGTGGAAGACACGGTGGAGCCCGGCGTGAACATGGTCTTCCCCTGCAACGAGATCCAGAAGACCGCCTGGGAGGTGCTGAAAAACTTTGACCACGCGCTGATCCTGCGCCAGGATGACCCCCTGCTGCCCGCGGTGCTGAAGGTCTATGAGGAGCAGGGCATCCGCGACGGCGCGCCCCAGAACCAGATGAAGGGCCCCGCCTTCCAGACCGAGCTGGCCACCGCCTACCCGGAGTGCCGTCTGGTGGTGACCAAGGAGACCCTGACCGTGGAAGGCATGATCAAGATCGTGTACGACCTGCTGAAGGACAAGCTGAACATCGCCAAGATCACCTTCACCAGCGGCGTGAATGCGGCCAGCGCCGAGTTCGAGACCCGCAACCATATCGACCGCTGCCCCCTGTGCGGCATCGCGCTGAACGAGAACGGCGTGTGCCCCAAGTGCGGTTATAAAAAGCACTGAATGTGAGCGTGCAACGGCCTTTTCCCCCAAGGCCAAACACAAAAGCCCCCGCCCCGGAAGCTTCCGGGGCGGGGGCTTTTGTGTTTGGAAAAAGGGGGCCGGTCAGGGGGAGACGTAGTTCAGCGGGTCCACCTTCTGGCCGTTCTTGCGCACCTCAAAGTGCAGATGGTTGCCGAAGGAGAAGCCGGTGTTGCCCACGCCGCCGATGGTCTGGCCCTTCTTCACCGTCTGGCCGGGGCTCACCGCCAGGCTGCCCTCGGTCATGTGGGCATACACGGTGGAGATGCCGTCCGAATGGTTGATGAGGGCCCAGTAGCCGTAGCTGTTGTTCCAGCCCGCCAGCAGCACGGTGCCGTCCGCCGCCGCCACGATGGGCGTGCCCTTGGGGGCGGGGATGTCGATGGCGTAATGGGGATTGCCGTAGATCACCTCACCGAAATGGGTGGACAGCCTGGAGTAGCCGGGCAGCGGCCAGGTCATGGACAGGCCGGTGCTGGGCTTCTGGGTGGGTGCGGGTGTGGGCGCCGGAGTGGGCTTCGGCGTGGGTGCAGGCGTGGGCGCCGGGGTGGGCTGGCTCTCGCCGCCCTCGCTGCCGTCGCCGTTTTCGCCATTCTCACCGTTCTCACCGTTCTCGCCGTTTTCACCGTCCGGGGCCGGGGTGGGCTCCGCGGTGGGTTCCGGGGTCGGCTCGGGCGTGGGCTCGGGAGTCGGTTCCGGCGTGGGTTCCGGGGTCGGGGTGGCCTGCTGCTGGGCATTGGCCAGCGCGTCGGCGATCTGCTGCTCCAGCTGGGCCTCGGCGGCCTGCAGCTCCTCCTTGCGCATCTCGTATTCCGCCTCGTAGGCGATCTGCTCGGCGGTGCCCGCGCTGATCTGGCTGTCCAGCTTCTGCACCTGGGCCTGGTATTCCTTGCGGGTCTCCTCCAGCTGCTGCTGGTTCTCGGCAGCGGTGGTGCGCTTGCCCTCCAGCTCCTGGGTCAGGTCCTCCAGGGTCTGCTTCTGGGTCTGCAGCTCGGTGAGCAGGCTGTCGGTGTAGCTGCTCAGCTGCTGTAAGTTGGAGGAGAAGGTGAGCAGCTGATACAGGCTGCTGGCCTGCAGCAGCAGCGAGACTCCACCGGAATCGCCCAGCTTCTGCATGGCCTGCAGCTGGGCCTTGTATTCCTCCATGGTCTCGTCGTAGCTCTGCTGGGTGGCGGCGATCTGCTCCTCACACTGGGCGATCTGGTCCTGGATATCCGCCTGGGCGTCGTTCAGGCTGTTGATCTGATTCAAAAGCATCTGGGCCTGCAGCTCGGCCTGGGCCTTGGCATCCATGTCCTCCTGCACGCCCTGGGCGGCCTGCTGGGCCTGGCTCTGGGCCTGGTCCACCTTGTTCTGCAGGTCCTGGATGTCCTCTTCGGTCACCTCGTCCTGGGCAAAGGCCACGGTGCCCGCCAGCATCACAGCGGCGGTGAAGGCTGCGCCAACGCGCAGAAAACGGTGCTTGTTCATGTGAAAATCCCTCCTTACGGGTGGGTTAATAACGCGAAAATTACGTTATTATATCATTTTAATCATACACCGTCAAGGGGGAGTTTGTCTCGCACAAAACATTGAAAAAACTGTGAAAAAAGCCCCCCGCGAATTCGCGGGGGGCAAAAAACCGGAAAATTACTCGATGATGCTCTTGCCGGTCATCTCTTCCGGCTGAGCCAGGCCCATCAGCTTGAGCATGGTGGGAGCGATGTCCGCCAGAACGCCGCCCTCGCGCAGCTTCACGTCGCCAGCGCCGGCCACCAGGAAGGGAACCGGGTTGGTGGTGTGAGCGGTGAAGGGAGCGCCGTCGGGCTCACGCATCTGGTCGGCGTTGCCGTGGTCGGCAGTCAGCAGCACCTGGCCGCCGGCAGCCAGAACCGCGTCGATCACCTTGCCGGCGCAGGTGTCCACAGCCTCAACGGCCTTCACAGCGGCCTCGAAGATGCCGGTGTGGCCAACCATGTCGCAGTTGGCGAAGTTCAGGATGATCACGTCGTACTTGCCGCTCTCGATGCGCTTGACGCACTCGTCGGCAACCTCGAAGGCGCTCATCTCGGGCTGCAGGTCGTAGGTGGCAACCTTGGGGCTGGCGATCAGGGCGCGATCCTCGCCCTCGAAGGGAGCTTCCACGCCGCCGTTGAAGAAGAAGGTCACGTGAGCGTACTTCTCGGTCTCGGCGATGCGCAGCTGGGTCTTGCCGCACTTGGCCAGGTACTCGCCCATCACGTTGGTCAGGCTCTGGGGCTTGAAGGCAACCTCCACGTTGGGCATGGTGGCGTCGTACTGGGTGAAGCAGACGTAGTTCACGGCAAAACGGCCGTTCTTGCGCTCGAAGCCGGTGAACTCGTCGTCCACGAAGGTGCGGGTGATCTCACGGGCACGGTCGGGACGGAAGTTGTAGAAGATCACGGTGTCGCCCTCGGCGATGCGGCCGCCCTCGCAGGTCACGGCGGGCACCACGAACTCGTCGGTCACGCCCTCGGCGTAGCTGTTCGCCATCACCTCAGCGGGAGTGCCCTTCACGCCCTCGCCGTAAACGAAGGCAGCATAGGCCTTCTCCACGCGGTCCCAGCGGTTGTCGCGGTCCATGGCGTAGTAACGGCCGGAGATGGAAGCGATCTTGCCCACGCCCAGTTCATCCAGTTTGGCCTGCAGCTCGTCGATGTAGCCCTTGCCGGAATCGGGGGGAACGTCGCGGCCGTCCATAATGGCGTGCACGTAAACCTCGGTGGCGCCCATGTCCTTGGCCATGTCCAGCAGGCCGAACAGGTGCTGGATGTGGCTGTGAACACCGCCGGCGGACAGCAGGCCCATCATGTGGATGGCCTTGCCGCTGTCGATGGCAGCCTTCATGGCGTTCACAATGGCCTCATTGGAGCGGATGGAACCGTCCTGAATGGCCTTGGTGATGCGGGTCAGCTCCTGGTACACGATGCGGCCGGCACCGATGTTGGTGTGGCCAACCTCGCTGTTGCCCATCTGGCCGTCGGGCAGGCCCACGTCCATGCCGGAAGCGCCGATGGTGGTGTAGGGGCAGCTGGCGAACAGCTTGTCCAGGTTGGGGGTGTTGGCGGCCACGATGGCGTTGCCCTCGGTCTTGTTGGGCACCCAGCCGAAGCCGTCCAGAATGCAGAGCATCAGGGGTTTCTTAGACATAATGGATTACTCCTTATCAGTTAGAACAAAATAAAACGCGCCGCCCGGCCCACCGGGCGAGGCGGCACGTTATCGCGAAAAATTACTTGCTGGCAGCGCCCTACAGCAGAAAGGCTGCGGGGTGCACGGCTTTGCGCCAGCTACTGCGCGAAGGCGCAAAGGGCCAGCAAAGCCCCGCCGTTGCGGCGCGGGGGTTCGATGCCCCCGTGACGCAAAGACTCTTTCGGGGAGATTACTTGCTGGCAGCAGCCACGATGGTAGCGAAGGCATCCGCTTTCAAAGAAGCGCCGCCAATGAGACCGCCGTCAACGTCGGGCTTGCCCAGCAGCTCCTCGGCGTTGCCGGCGTTCATGCTGCCGCCGTACTGAACGGTGGTAGCCTTGGCAACGGCCTCGCCGTACAGCTCGCCCAGCACCTTACGGATGGCAGCGCAGACTTCCTGAGCCTGGTCGCTGGTGGCAGTCTTGCCGGTGCCGATGGCCCAAACGGGCTCGTAAGCGATGACCACGCCCGCCATCTGCTCAGCGGTCACGCCGTTCAGGGCGATCTTGGTCTGCATGCGGACCAGCTCCTCGGTCACGCCCTGCTCGCGCTGGGTCAGGTTCTCGCCCACGCATACCAGCACCTTCAGGCCGGCGTTCAGAGCAGCCAGGGTGCGCTTGTTCACGGTCTCGTCGGTCTCAGCGAAGTACTGACGGCGCTCGGAGTGGCCGGTGATCACGTACTCAACGCCCAGGTCGACCAGCATGTCGGCGCTGATCTCGCCGGTGAACGCGCCGCTCTTCTCGAAGTGCACGTTCTCGGCGCCCACATGGATGTTGGTGCCCTTGGTCTTCTCCACAGCGGTGACCAGGGTGGTGAAGGGGGTGCAGATCACGACTTCGCAGTCGGCGTCCTTCACGGCGGGGATCAGAGCGTCGATCAGCTCAACAGCCTCGGTGGCGGTCTTGTTCATCTTCCAGTTGCCGGCGATGATGGCCTTGCGGTTTGCTTTATCCATGGTGAAATTCCTCACTTTTCTTGTTGATGGTAAGAACCGGAAAATGCCCCAGCCGCCCGGCGCAAGGGGGGCGACTGAGGCTTTGGGTTCAAAACTTAGGCGTTCTGGATGCAGGCGATGCCGGGCAGCTCCTTGCCCTCCAGGTACTCCAGGGAGGCGCCGCCGCCGGTGGAGATGTGGGTCATCTTGTCGCCGAAGCCCAGCTGCATTACGGCAGCCGCGCTGTCGCCGCCGCCGATCACGGTGGTGGCGTCGGCCTCAGCCATAGCCTTGGCAACAGCCAGGGTGCCAGCGGCCAGGGTGGGGTTCTCGAACACGCCCATGGGGCCGTTCCAAACAACGGTCTTGCTGGCCAGAACGGCGTCAGCAAACAGCTTCTCGGTCTCGGGTCCGATGTCCAGACCCATCATGCCGGCGGGCATAGCGTCGGCAGCAACCATCTGTACGTCGATGGGAGCGTCGATGGGATCGGGGAAGGAAGCGGCCACAGCGGTATCAACGGGCAGCAGCAGCTTTACGCCCTTCTCCTCGGCCTTCTTCATCATGTCCTTGCAGTAGTCGATCTTCTCGTTGTCCACCAGGCTGGAGCCAACCTCGTAGCCCTTGGCAGCCAGGAAGGTGTAGGCCATGCCGCCGCCGATGATCAGGGTGTCCACCTTCTCCAGCAGGTTGCTGATCACGTTCAGCTTGTCGGCAACCTTGGCGCCGCCCAGGATGGCGGTGAAGGGACGAACGGGATCGTTCACGGCGTTGCCCAGGTAGCGGATCTCCTTCTCCATCAGGTAGCCAACAGCGGTATCCTTGATGTAGTCGGTCACGCCGGCGGTGGAGCAATGAGCGCGGTGAGCGGAGCCGAAGGCGTCGTTCACGTAGCAGTCAGCCAGGCTGGCCAGCTCTTCGCTGAACTCGGGCAGGTTCTTGGTCTCCTCCTTGCGGAAGCGGGTGTTCTGCAGCAGAACCACGTCGCCGTCGTTCATAGCGGCAACAGCGGCCTTAGCCTGCTCGCCCACAACGGTGTCGTCGCCCGCGAACACAACGTTCTTGCCCAGCAGCTCGCTCAGACGCACGGCTACGGGAGCCAGGCTGAACTTCTCTTCGGGGCCGTTCTTGGGCTTGCCCAGATGGCTGCACAGGATCACCTTGCCACCGTTCTCGATCAGCTTCTTGATGGTGGGCAGGGCGGCAACGATGCGGTTATCGTTGGTGATAACGCCCTCCTTCATGGGAACGTTGAAATCGCAGCGCACCAGAACGCGCTTGCCCTTAACGTCCAGTTCCTCAACGGTTTTTTTACCTAAGCCCATTGTTCTTTCTCCTCTCATTTTTGAAAGTATCCCAAAGGGAACGGCCGCCCGCGCCAACCGGTGCGGATAGCCGCTTTGTCATACCTGCCTTTATTATAAACAACTTGCGCCGATTTCGCAAGTTTTTTCTTGTTACTCTTTTAACGAAATACGCCCGTTCTTCCAATGAAAATCTGGGCGGTATGCGCTTTTTTGTGTTCCCTGTGTAAAAAAACGGGAAAGAAAAGGAAACAGCAAAAATCACGAAAAGAATTGGCAAAACTGCGCCGGGCGGCCCCAGATATGATACAATAAAAGTATAAAGCCGTTTTGCGCGCCGGGAACGGGGCGCGAAGCGGCGAAACGCCCCTTCATCCGCCGTCCGCAAAGCCAAGCGGGGACGGTTCTTCTTCACAGCAAAGGAGGCAATGCGTATGCCGGGCCTTGTGACCCATTGTGTGTTCGGCGCCCGCGCCCTGGCCCGCCTGCCGGACTGCCAGGCCAAGCGGGCCGCCCAGCGGCATTCCCGGGCTTTTTTCCTGGGGTGCCAGGGGCCGGACCTGTTTACCTATAACTTTTTGCGGCTGGCCTTTTCCAACCACCGGAACCTGGGGGCCTATCTGCACAACCACCGGATCAAAGCCTGGTTTTTGCAGGGCTTTGCCTGCCTGCCCGAGTCTGAGCCCGAGCGGGGGGTCTGCCTTGCCTATCTGGCGGGGGCCTACTGCCACTATGTGTGCGACAGCGTGTGCCACACCTTCGTGTACGCCCGCACCGGCTACGACCCGGCCCACAAGAGCGCCCGCTACTACGGCCGCCACGCCGCGCTGGAAAGCGACATCGACGCCTGGTACATGGCCCAGTGCGGCTATAGCTACACCCGGCTGCGCCAGGAGCAGATCTTCCGGCTGAATGAGGCGGAGAGCCAGCTGGTGAGCAAGTATCTGGCCAGAGTGCTGCAGGGCACGCTGGGCGATCTGTTCCCGGTGCGCTCGCCTTTCCGCCCGGCCTTTGTGCGCCGGGCCATGACCATGGCCTCGCTGGAATCCAGCCTGCTGCACGACCCGGGCGCCCAGCGGCGTCAGATGGTGGAAAAATTCGAGAACAAGGTGATGAAGTTCCCGCTGCTGTCGGCCAAGTTCATCACCGACGCGCCCAGCAGCATGCCGGACCCCATGAACCTGGCCCATGCGCCCTGGCGGGACCCCTGGAAGCCCCAGCGCCTGTTTACCGACAGCTTCGACGAACTGTTCTGCAAGGGGCTGCGGCTGGCGGTGTGGCTTTTGCCCCAGATGGACGACCCGGTGCGCTTTTTGATGATGACCGGCGACACCAACTACCACGACGACCGGGTGCTGGCGCCCAACTTCCAGCGGCTGGAACGGGCGGTGGCCGCGGGCCAGGCCGGAACCGGCCAGCCCGCCCCGGCGGCGAGCTGCGTTCGCTGAAGAAACATTCCGAGTAAAAAATCCCCTTCTCCCCCGGAGAAGGGATTTTTTTGCCCTTTTGGCCGCCGGATTATTAAGAAAAAGCAAAAATGTTTGAAAAACCGATGAAAACCGCAAAAAAGGCCCCACAGAGCCAAAAAAAGCTGTATAATATCTGCGCGGCTGTCCCGGAGGGGGAGCGCCGCGAAACAGGAACAAAACAGAATGAAAAAATGAGAAAGAGGATTGCAGCATGAAAAAGAAGATCCTTGTGGGGGCGGCGATTCTGGTCGTGCTGGCCGCGGTGATTCTCACCGGCGTGCTGGTGGTCTCCAAGTATCTGGTGGGCGGCGAAAAGCGCACCCGGGACAAGTGGGAGATCGAGACCGGCACCTACACCTTCACCGACGACGAGATCCACGTGCAGATGTACCGCCAGCCGGTGGAAGCCAGCATCCAGGTGGCGCAGATCCTGCCCGGCGAGTACGAGCAGGAGGGCTTTACTTACTACGATGAAGAGGTGCAGCAGCGCCTGGCCCAGAGCCTGATGACCATGATGGACCGGGGCGGCTTCACCATGGAAGAGCCCCTGGCGGTGCTGAACCCCTTCGGCACCGGCTCCAACGGCCTGTATCTGTATTTCACCACCGACTACAACTGCCAGATCCGCTACACCGTCACCACCGACGACGAAACCATCCCCGCCTACACCGCCACCGCCAACTCCGCCCAGGAGTACGGCAAGGTGCAGGAATTTCTGCTCATCGGCCTGGTGGCCGGGCAGGAGAACCAGGTGACCCTGGAGGCGGTGAACAAGCAGGGCGAGGTGAAGGACAGCTTCACCTTCACCATCCAGATGCCCGCCACCACCTCCGGCCACGCCAACCGGCTGGAGGCCACCGAGGGCGAGAGCACCGCCGAGATGAGCGAGGGTCTGTTCTACGCCATGGGCCTGAGCGACTACTACGGCTACACCTTCTTCTTCGACAACGACGGCATCCTGCGCTACGAGATGCTGCTGGACGGTTACCACTCCGACCGCATCCTCAGCCTGGGCGACCAGATCCTGGCCTGCGTGGGCAGCAATAAAATCGCCCGCATCAGCCGCATCGGCCAGGTGCTGCAGGTGTACGACCTGGGCCGCTTCGAGCTGCATCACGACTTCAACTGGGGCCCGGACGGCGAGCTTGTGGCCCTGGCCACCAACACCGAGAGCGAAACCGTGGAGGACCAGCTGATCGCCATTGATATGGACACCGGCGAGGTGACCCTGCTGGTGGATTTCAGCGCGTTGATGAACGATTACTTCGTGACCACCGAAAAGGTGTCGGCCAACAGCTCCTTCTTCTGGCAGGCGGGTCTTTGGGACTGGCTGCACCTGAACTCGGTGCAGTACCTGGAAGAGGAGGACGCGGTGGTGGTCAGCTCCCGCGAGAGCTCCACCATCATCAAGGTGAAGAACGTGCACGAGGAGCCCGCCATCGACTGGATGATCGGCGACGAGGCCTTCTGGGAGGGCACCGGCTATGAGCAGTACAGCCTGACGAAGGAGGGCGACTTCACCCCCCAGTACGGCCAGCACGACGTGACCGTGATCTACGATGACAGCCTGCCCGAGGGCCAGTATTACCTGCGCATGTTCGACAACAACTACTGGGCCAACAGCACCCGCACCGGCTACACCCCCAGTCTGCCGGATTCGGTGGGCCAGGCGCTCACCGAGGACGCGAGCATCGTGAGCCACGTGTACTACTACCTGGTGGACGAAAACGCGGGCACCTTCCGCCTGGCCTGGTCCTTCGATGTGCCCTACTCCAGCGTGGTGTCCAACGCGCAGCTTTTGGAGGGCGGCAACTACGTGGTGAACAGCGGCGTGCCCCAGGTCTACGGCGAGTACGACTCCGCGGGCAACCTGATCCGCCAGTTCCAGTACCACAGCATGATGAACGGTTACCGGGTCATGAAGGACGACTTCGTGGGCTACTGGTTCCGTTAAAAACAGCAAAAGAAACAGCGGCCCCCCCGCCCGGAAACTGCTCCGGGCGGGGGGCCTTTTTTGCTGCGTTCGGTTAAGGGGAGAAACGCCGGAAAGCAGGGGGAAAAAAGAAGCTTGACCCAACGTTAACACCAGGTAAAGGACGGCGAAAAACTGGGTAAAAACCCGGCCGGGAGGCCTACAAGTGCCCCGGGGCCTTGGTATGATGGAAAAAAACCGGAAAAATGAGCGGTCCGGCCCCGGTTTTGCCGCCGCTCGTTTCGTATTCTGTAATACCACGCCCGGGGAAAGGAACGACCGCCCTTATGCAGACCGACCACGCCATTCTGGAACAGGTGGCTCAGGCCAAAACCAGCCTGGAGCGCGCCGACGAACTGATCCGGCAATACCAGCCCTTCATCAAGGCCCAGGCCAGCCGGGCGCTGGGCCGCCTGTGCACCGAGCAGGACGATGCGTTCAGCATCGGGATGATCGCTTTTCATGAGGCCATCCGGGGCTACAGCCGGGTCCGGGGCAGCTTTTTGCAGTATGCGGCGCTGGTGATCCGCAGCCGCGTGCGGGACGAGCAGCGCCGGGAGCGCCGCCATGCCCCTCACGCCCGGCTGGACCAGCCCGGCCCGGAGGAGGGCCAGACCCTGGGCGAGCGGCTGGCCGACCCGGAGGATCCGATGGACGCCGCCGAGGGACGGCTGGCCACCCAAAAGGAGATCCGGGAGCTGACCGAGACCATGGCCGGGTTCGGCATCGCCCTTTCGGACGTGGCCGAGAACTGCCCCCGCCAGCAGCGCACGCTGGAGGCCTGCAAGCAGGCGGTGCGCTACGCACGGGAGCATCCCGAGCTGCTGGAGGAGCTGCTGCGCACCAAAAAGCTGCCCCTGGCCCGGCTGTGCGAGGGGTCCGGCGCGGCCCGCAAAACGCTGGAACGGCACCGCAAATACATCACCGCCCTTCTTTTGATCTACACCAACGGCTACGAGATCATCCGGGGGCACATCTGCCAGATGCTGGCGCCGCAAGGAGGTGAACGCCCCGCATGAAATACCTTGTGATGGAAGTAAGGCCCAGCTACGCCATCCTGCTGGACGAGGAGGGCCGCTTCGTGCGGGCGGCCAACCTGCACTATGAGCCGGGCCAGACGGTGGAGCACATCGTGCCCATGCGCACCCGCGCCCCCCGGGGCAAAGGGGTGCTGGTCTGGCTGCCGGGTATTCTGGCGGCCGCCTGCCTGGTGCTGATGGCGGCCGTGCTGCTGCGTGCGCCCATTGCCCCCTATGCGTCGGTGTATCTGACCATCAACCCCCAGGTGCGCATCGACGTGGACCGCAAGAGCATGACCCGGGGCCTGGAAGGGGTGAACCAGGACGGCCGGGACCTGGTGGAGGGCTACGACTGGAAGGGCAAGCACCTGGACCAGGTGACCGACGAGCTGATCGACCGGGCGGTGGACATGGGCTATCTGGCCCCCGGCGGGGCCATCACCATCGACCTGGAAGCGGAGGATGAGGACTGGGCCGTCCAGACCAACCAGGCGCTGCAGACCCATCTGGAGGAATACCTGCAATACCAGAACCTGCGGGTCACGGTGCAGGTGGGCCAGAGCGTGAGCATCCCGGTGGCTCCCGAGGCCACGGCGCCGCCTGCGCCCGCGCCCGCCACCGCCGCCCCGGCCCCGAACCCCAACGACTCCGGCTACGGTGAGACCGACTACGGCACGGCCGCACCCACCCCGGAACCGGCGGGGGATTCCGGTTATGGCGAGGGGGACTCCGGCTACGGTGCAGCCCCCACCGCCGAACCCGAGGGCGACTCGGGCTATGAGGACGACGCCCCCGAAGCCGCGCCCACGGCGGCCCCCGCGCCGCAGGATTCCGGCTACGATGAGCAGGGCGGTTCGCCCTACACGCCCCCCGCGCCCGCGGCGGAACCGGCGGGGGATTCCGGCTACGAAGAGCCGGAGCAGCCGGAGGAGCCCGAAGAGCCGGAACAGCAGGATTCCGGCTACGAAGAGGGCTGAAAAAACTTTTTTGAAAAAAGTTTTTCCCCGACCCCGGTTTTGCCCCCACAGGCTGCGTAATCTATGTCAGAAGCCAAGAGAAAAGGCTGTATGAAACATAAAAACAAATCACAGGTAAAAAGGAGACGATGGTATGACCAGAAAGAAACTGACCGCACTGCTCGGCGCCGGGTTGGCGCTTTCCATGGCCGTGTGCCTGCTGGCCGGCTGCTCCAAGCCCGCCCAGAGCACCGCCACCGCCGCCGCGCCCGCGGCCCTGAAACAGGGGGGCGTGATCTATTTGAAGGTGAACCCGGAGATCGCCGTGCGCTACGATGACAAGGGCATGGTCACCAGCCTGGAGGGCCGCAACCCGGACGGCAAGGAGATCCTGGACGGCTACACCGGCTATGAGGGCAAGGAGTGCAAGGCCGTGATCGGCGAGCTGGTGGCCCGCATCAACGAGGCCGGCTACTTTGTGGAAGAGGTGGAGGGCGAGAACCGCCAGATCACCCTGGAGGTGGCCCGGGGCTCCAGCCTGCCCGCCGACGATTTCCTCAGCGACATCGTGGAGCAGGTGCAGACCTACACCGCCGCCCAGCAGCTGACCAGCCCGGTGGAGGTGGACGGCGAGAGCAACTACGGCTGGACCGATTATGCCGACACCGACTACGGCCCGGACAACGACGGCGTGACCGACTACAACGACACCGATTACGGCCCGGACAATGACGGCGTGACCGATTATGCCGAGAGCGGCCGCTCCGGCGGCGCTGCCACCCCGGCCACTCCCGCCCCCGGCGCCACCGGTTACAACGACACCGACTACGGCCCGGACAATGACGGCGTGACCGATTACAACGACACCGACTACGGCCCGAACAACGACGGCGTGACCGACTACAACGACACCGACTACGGCCCGAACAACGATGGCGTGACCGACTACAACGACACCGACTACGGCCCGAACAACGATGGCGTGACCGATTACAACGACACCGACTACGGCCCGAATAACGACGGCGTGACCGACTACAACGACACCGACTACGGCCCGAACAACGACGGCGTGACCGATTACAACGACGACGGCGATTCCGGCTACACCGCGCCCGCTCCGGCTCCCGCGCCGGACAATGGCGACTCCGGCTACGACGCGCCGGACAATGGCGACTCCGGCTACGACGCGCCCGACAACGGGGATTCCGGTTACGATACCCCCGACGACGGGGACTCCGGCTATGACAACTGACCGCCCGCCGGTCTGGCGGCACGAATACAAGCACTGGATCAGCCCCCAGGAGGACTGGGTACTGGCCCGGCGGCTGGAGAAGCTGTTCGAAGCGGACCGGCACGCCGGGCCGGGGGGCGTGTACCGGGTGAACAGCCTGTATTTCGACACCCCCGCCGACACCGCCCTGCGCCAGAAGCTGGACGGGGTGGACCGGCGGGAAAAGTTCCGGCTGCGGTACTACGGGCAGGACACCGGCTTTCTGCGGCTGGAAAAAAAGAGCAAGAAAAACGGCCTGTGCCAGAAGCTCAGCGCCCGGCTGAGCGAGGAAGAGGTGCGGCTGCTGCTGGCCGGCCAGATCGACTTTTTATTGCACAGCGGCCAGCCCCTGCTGGTGGAGCTGTACAGCAAGATGCGCGCCGGGCTGCGCCCGCGCACCGTGGTCTGCTACGACCGGCAGGCCTTTGTGTACCGGCCGGGCAACGTGCGCATCACCCTGGACCGGGACCTGCGCCGGGGCCCCGGTCCCGCCGCCTTTCTGGACCCGGAGGCTCTGGCCTGTACCGTGGCCCCGGGGGGCACCATTCTGGAGGTAAAATACGACGCCTTTCTGCCCGATCTGGTGCGCATGGCCGTGCAGGTGCCCGGCCGCCGGGCAGGGGCCTGGTCCAAATACGCGGCCTGCCGCAAATGGGAATGAGCGGTGGGCCGGGAGGGGTTTTATGACGTTTCAGGATATCTTCCGTTCCAGCTTTCTGGACAATTCCGCCGCGGTCAGCCCGCTGGATATGCTGCTGGCCATGGCTCTGGCTCTGGCGCTGGGCCTGTTCATCTTTTACATCTACAAAAAAAGCTACTGCGGCGTGATGTACGCCGCCAGCTTCGGGGTCACGCTGGTGGCCCTGTGCCTCATCACCACCCTGCTGATCCTGGCAGTCACCAGCAACGTGGTGCTGTCGCTGGGCATGGTGGGCGCCTTGTCCATCGTGCGCTTTCGCACCGCCATCAAGGAGCCCATGGACATCGCCTTTCTGTTCTGGAGCATCGCGGCGGGCATCGTGCTGGCGGCGGGCTTTGTGCCGCTGGCGGTGCTGGGCAGCCTGCTGATCGGCCTGGTGCTGGTGGTGTTCGCCGGGCGCAAAAGCGCCGACCGGCCCTACATCCTGGTGCTGCACTGCGCCGGAGACGCTTCTGCCCGCGCCGCTGCCGCGCTGATGGAGGATTCGGTGGCCGCCCACTCGCTGAAAAGCAAGACCGTGAGCGCCCGGGGCACCGAGCTGAACTACGAGGTGCGCCTGCGGCAGGAGGACGCCTCCTTCGTGGAGCAGCTGGCCGCCATGGAAGGCGTGGAGGAAGCGGTGCTGGTATCCTACAACGGGGACTATATGGGGTGAAGCCATGCTGCGCCACAAATACATCGACCGCATCTGCCTTGCCGCCATGGCCATGGCTCTGGTGCTGGCGGGGGTGCTCTGGATGGGGGAGGAGCTGGGCATCCGCCCCACCCACAGCGACCCGGCCTATGCCTCCCGGCTGTTCGACTCCGGCCGGGTGCACACCATCGACATCCAGATCGAGGACTGGCAGGCCTTTCTGGCCACCGCCCCAGAGGAGGAGTATTCCCCCTGCGCCGTGGTGGTGGACGGCGAGCGGTTCGAGCAGGTGGGCCTGCGGGCCAAGGGCAACAACTCCCGGCGGCTGATCGAGGAGTACGGCCTTTCCCGCTACAGCCTGAAGCTGGAATTTGACCACTACCAGAAAGGGGCCAGCTATCATGGACTGGACAAGCTCTCGCTGGACTGCTCCTTTCAGGACAACAGCTACCTGAAAAACCACACCGCCTACCGGATGATGGACTACATGGGGGTGCCCGCGCCCCTGAGCAGCTATGTGTGGGTGATGGTGAACGGGCAGGACTGGGGTCTGTTCCTGGCGGTGGAGGAGCCGGAGGAAGCCTTTGCCCGCCGCAACTTCGGGCCGGACCACGGCCAGCTGTACAAGCCGGACTACAAGCGCCTTTCGGACGAAAACCCGGACGTGGCCCTGCGCTACACCGGCCCGGAGGAGGAACGCTACGACAACATCTTCCGCACCGCGAAATTCGACCCCTCCCCGGCGGACAAGCAGCGGCTGATCAAGGCGCTGGAACAGCTTTCCACCGGGCAGCAGCTGGACAGGGCGGTGGACCTGGACCGGGTGCTGCGGTACTTTGTGGTGCAGGTGTTCACCGTCAATCTGGACAGCTACCTGGGCCGCACCGGCCACAACTATTTTCTCTACGAGGAAAACGGGCGGCTGAGCATGCTGCCCTGGGACTATAACCTGGCCTTCGCCACCTATTCGCTGGGCATGCCGGACCCCATCAACGATGCGGAGCTTTATGTGAATTATCCCATCGACACCCCCGCGTCCGGCGAGGTGATGAAGAACCGCCCGCTCTACCATCAGGTGATGAAACATAACGAATGCTTTGCCGCCTACCACCGGTATTTCGATGCGTTTCTGAGCGGATATTTTGAGAGCGGACGTTTTGCGGCCGAGACCGCCGCCACCGCCCGGATGATCGCCCCCTACGTGCAGCGGGACCCCACCGCCTTCTGCTCCTATGAGGACTTCTGCACCGGGGTGGATACCTTCACCGACTTCTGCCTGCTGCGGGCCGAGAGCGCCCGGGGCCAGCTGGAAGGCAGCATCCCCTCCACCTGGAAGGAGCGGGAGGAATGGAGCGGCCCCTACGTGGACGCTTCGTCGGTCTGGCTGCCGGACCTGGGCGAGCTTGCCGACCTGGCAGACGGCGTGCACTGATTGACTGAAAAACAACAGCGCGGCCCCGAACTGGAAAAACCGGTTCGGGGCCGCGCTGTTGTTTTGTAAGAGGATCAGCTGCGCTGGATGGGGGTGAGCTGGGGCGAGGCGGCGGTGAACTGGTCCTTGTCCACCAGGCTGTAGCCATAGCGCTGGGCGGAGAGAGTGACGGAGGTGCCGTCGCCCCGGGGGGCCTGGATCTCCTCGGTGGTCAGGCTGCTCACCACCAGATAGCTGCTCTCGTTTTCCGCGAGCACGGTGGCGCCCACCTTGTCCTTGCCGTCGTCCCGGCTCAGGCACAGGTCGGACCGGCTGACTTCGCCGGTGGGGATGTCCACCAGAGGCTGGCAGCCCTGATGGAGCTGATCGTCCCAGCAGGGGAGAAAGAAGGTGTCGCCGATCACATAGGGCTGCTCGATTTGATGCAGAGATTCCCCCTGGGCCGTCAGCGGCAGGGTGCGCTGGGGCTGGCCCTTTTCGTCGCAGATGGCCAGCTGCAGCCCGTTGTTGGGATAAAACAGCAGCAGGGTCTCGCCCGCCATATAGGGCTCGGCATACTGCGTGTCGTCCGGGCACAGGTCCGCCAGCTCGGTCACCTGGCCGGTGGCCGGGTCCAGCGTGGCCAGCGTGTGGGTGGTGGCGCCCAGAATCCCCATGCTGTCGGCCTTGTCCGGGTCGTAGCCCATCCGGTGCAGGTACATCAGCCCGTCCCGGCAGCCGACCAGAGTCACGTCCCGATCGCCCGAAAGGGTGGCCACGGTGCTGCCGCTGCCGCCCTCCTTGGGCACCCGGATCGCCCGGATGTTATCGCCGGAGCGCTGGAACAGATACAAATGGTCCTCCGATGCGGCGGCACACATGAGCAGAGCGCCGCTGTCGCACTGGTACACCAGGCGGCGGTCGGAGCCGTCCGGCTCCATGCGGTACACCGCGTCGGTGCGGAGAAAGTAGAGCTGCCCGCCGGAGAGAAAGAGCCGGTAGTCCCCTTCGATGGAGTCCAGATAGGAGGTGTCGGTCTCGTCGGAATGGTCGCTGTTCACCTGGGCGGAGAGGGGCACGTCCAGCCCGCTGGCGTAGTCCACATAGCGGAGCTGACCGGCCAGGCTGTTGGCCGGGGTGGGCTCCACGTAGTAAAAGCCCTCCTCGCTGCCCGCCCCCTGGGAAAACAGCTGGTAGGGCAGCGGGGCGGTCAGCTCCTGCACCGGGCCGGAGGAAACGCCCTCGCCGGTACCGAAAGTCTGGCCGCTGCCGGAGGGCGCGGCGCTGGCCGGGGCCTTGCCGCAGCCTGCCAGCAGAGCCAGCGCGGCGGCGACGGCGGCAAAACGGATAAAACAGGTTGAACGGTTCATACGATTTGCTCCTTGCTTTTTTGATAAAGAAAATCAGCTCCAGCGTTCTTGCAGCTTTTCGGCGGCCAGCCAGCCCACCCCAAGCGCCATGACCAGAGCGCCAAGCCCGGCCCAGATGTCCGCCCGGCGGGCAAGCTCGGCCATGTGGAACAGGGGATAAAAGCCCACCCACCGCAGGCCGGAAAGCCCGCTCAGAGCCAGCAGCGGCGGAAGGCAGAAGGCGATGCTGCCCAAAAACATGGCCCCCAGCGTGTTGCCGACGTACTCGGAAAAGGCCATCATCAGCAGCATCATGCAAAGGCAGGCTGCCAGCCGGGCCAGCACGGCAAAGACCAGCAGGTCGGAAAGGCTCACCCAGGCAGGGATGGCCGCGTAGTCCTGCAGGCTCATGGCCGGGGCGAAGGGACGGCAGAGGCCGTAGTCCCGCAGCACGATGATGAAACGGGGCAGGCAGGTGAACAGCCAGACCAGCACCGCGCCCAGCGCCCCCACCGCCAGCTTGCGGCGCAGGGTGGTCCGGCGGCCCAGCGGCGCTGCCATCACCACCCGCTTCATGCCGCCCGCATGCTCAAAGGCGAACAGGCCGGAAAAACAGATGCAGCTCACAAGGCCCGCGATCAGGGTGTCCTGCAGATCGCCCTCGCCGGAAAAGCAGAACAGCTTCTGCCAGCCGCTCTCGTAGACCAGCTGGGCCTTGGGATGCTCCTTTAAGTAACTCAGGTTCCCGTACTGGATGCGCTGGAAGACGTTCATCTTCTGCTGTAAGCCGTAGTAGGCGCCCATCTGGGCCTGGTAGCTCTCCTCGGTGATCTGGCCGGATTGCAGCGCCGCGTCCAGCCGGCGGATGGGCTCGAACTCCTCGTTCAGCTCCAGCAGCTTCTGGTGGGTGGCCTCGGTGTAGGGCCCGGCCAGCTGCTTCATGTACCAGGCGTAATAAATTTCCTCCGCGTCGATGTAGCTTTCGGTGGTCACGGTCTGGAAGGTCTGGTATCCGGCGAAGGCCAGCAGCACCACCGCCGCGCCGCAGAGCAAAAACAGCTTGCGGCCCTCCTGCCGCAGCACGGTGGTGGCTTTGGTTTGGGCCGCTTTCCGCCGCAGCCCGGCGAAGGCCGGGGCCGCCAGCAGCTGCCCCCGGCAGAAGAGCAGGCAGAAGCCGCCCGCCAGTAAGCTGCCGTACAAAATCACCGCCAGCCATTCCACCAGCGGCAGGCTGACCGGGGAATCGAACCAGTAAAGGTTCCGGTAGTTGCCCAAAAGCTCGTTGGTGCGCAGGATGCTCACCAGATTCGCGTATTTGATCACGTTCAGGCGGCTGGTGGCGGGAATGGCCTGCCGGATGAGCCACTGGGCGGCGGGCAGGGCCAGCGCGGCGCACCAGCCCGCAAAGGCCCGGCGGGCCCACAGGGCGGCCAGCATCACCCAAAGGCCCATCACGAAGGCCCCGGCCCACTTGGCCAGCAAAAACAGCACCAGATACTGCCCCACTGTGATCTGCATGGTGCAGCGCATCAGGGCGGGCACGCTCTGGATGCTGCGCCCCAGCGGCCCGAGACCGAAGGTAAGCCCGCAGTAGACAAGGTTCACGCCGTACAACAGCAGCAGCACGGCCAAAAGGCTCACCGCCAGCGCGCCCAGCTTTGCCAGCGCGGTGTGCATCCGCCCGCCGGGCATGCTGCGCAACAGGTTCAGCATGCCGCTGTCCCGCTCCTGGCGCAGCAGAAGGCTCGCCACCAGAAGCATGGCCGCCAGCAGAATCAGGTCGGTGAACTGGTAGTCCAGCGCGGTGAACAGGCCCTTTTGCGGGGCATACTGAATGGCCACGCTGCTCATGCCCGCATACACGGCGGCGGTCTTGTCGATGTTGGCCCGGTCGTAGCCGCTTTTTCCGCTGTTGAAGATGGAAATGCCGGAGAGCTGCTTTGCCTTGGCCTGCACGTCCTCCAGAAACTGGGGATAGCCCGCCACCGTGTCCAGCTCGGCCTTGAGCTGGCTCAGAAAGCTGTATTCCACCAGCAAATCGCCGGTGTAAAGCTGGTAGTCCTTGTCCTGGTAGGCCTGCTCGTATTTGGCGAAAAGGTCGGCGTATTCCTGCCGCACGTCCACCCCCAGATACCCGCCCACCGCCTGGTAGGAGAGGATCTGGTCGATCTGCAAAACGCCGTACACAAGGTCCAGCTTTTCGTTCAGAAAGGCCTGCTGGGCGGCGGTGTCCAGCCCGGCAAGGTCCCGGGCGGCGGCCCGCCAGGCCGCGGGCTGGGCGCTGTTTTCTCCGGGGCGGGTGCCGGTGTAGAGCAAAAACAGGTTGGCGGCGGCCAGCACCGCCAGACATAAGGCGAAGATGCGCTGGCCCCAGACTTTTTTCAGTTCGGCAAGCAGCAGCCTCATTTGCCATCCTCCTCACCGAATACCGAAAGATACACCGCTTCCAGATTCTGCCCCGGCGCGTGGGCGGCGATCAGCTCGCTCACCGGGGCCTGGTCCACCAGCTTGCCGTTTTTGAGCAGCAAAATTTCGGTGGCAACCGTCTCCACGTCGCTCACCACATGGGTGGCCACCAGGATGATCCGGTCCCGCGCCAGCTCGGCCAGCAGGCTGCGCAGCCGCACCCGCTCTTTGGGGTCCAGCCCGGCGGTGGGCTCGTCCAGAATCAGCAGCTTCGGGTCCCCCAGAAGGGCGCTGCCCAGCAAAAGCCGCTGCTTCATGCCGCCGGAGTAGGCGGCCAGGCGCTTGTCCAGCTCATCGGAAAGATTCACCCATTCCGCCACCCGCTCCACCTGGGTGGGCACCTCTTTGGCGGGAATTTCCTTCAGGGCGCACATATAGGCCAGAAACCGGCGGCCGGTGTAGCTGTCGTAAAGGCCCTGCTGCTGGGGCATGTAGCCCAGCACCCGGCGGAATTTGATGTCCAGCACCCGGGCGCTTTTGCCGCACCACTGCACGGTGCCGCTGTCCGCCTTCAGGCTGCCGGTGATGATGTTGATGAGGGTGGACTTGCCTGCGCCGTTGGGGCCAAGCAGGCCGTAAAGGCCCGGGCCAAGAGAAAAGCTCACCCCGGCCAGGGCCTGTTTTTTTGTGGCGGGGCGGCCAAAAAGGCCGCCCCGGGTCAGATAGCTTTTTTTCAGCCCCTCCACCGCAAGGCAAGGGGCAGGATTTGTTTGCTGGGTCATGGTCATTCACCTCGAAAATGGGGCCGCGCCCGGTCAGACGCAGTCGTTCACCGGCAGGTAGCCGTCCGGATTGGAGTTCAGATAATCCTGTCGGGAAAGGAAGGAGTACACGTTGGCCGGAAGGTCGGTGCCGGAATCGATGCGGTAGTCCGAAGCTACCAGGCACAATTCGCCCGCCTGGCTCAGCACCATCACCGGCCGGTCGTTGAAGGGGGTGCGCAGGGTCATCTCGGTGCAGCTGCCCGCCGGAAAATCCAGCACATAGGCGCACAGGTCGTAGGAGTCGCCGGTGCTTTGGGTGCTGGCGGCGGTGAGCAGCAGTTTGCCGTCGAACAGGTAGCGCAGGGAGGGCGCGCCGTAGCCCTCCTTCAGCGAAAAGGCGCAGGTGAGCTGCTCGCCGGTCGCAAGGTCCAGCCGTGTGGCGGTGCGGGCGGTCTCGTCGATGGTGAAGAGATACCCGCCGCCCACCAGAGAATTGCCGCTTTCGCTGTTGTCAGTGTAAAAGGGCGGCTCCAGCTTGTTGTCCCGGAGGGAGTACATGCAGTAGCGAAGCCCCTCTTCCGTGACCTGCTGAAAGCACAGCTTGTCCCCCGCGCTGCCGCAGAGGGCGTAATACGCCCCGTCCACGCCCAGGTCCAGCAGCGCTTCGGCCTTCCCGGCGGAAAGGTCCGCGCACCAGAGCTGGTAGCGGTTCTGGCCGTTTTCGCCGGTCTCCATCAGGTCAAAATACAGCCGGTCCCCGGCCAGGAAAAAGCTGCCCGTCGGCTGCTGACCAGCCGAAAGGGTGAAGGCGGTGCGCCGGTTGGAGCCGTCGAAATCCATGGTCATGGCCCGGGGGCCGCTGTCCTCGCCGGTTTCGGCGAAAAACACCAGCAGCCCGTCCCCGCCGCGCAGCAGAAGAGGAGGAAAGCTGGCGCCGGGGGTGGCAATGTAGCTGGTGCAGCGGTCGCTGTCGTGGCTGCAGCCCGGGTCGGCGCACAGAAAGATGCGGCTTTTGGTGGCGGCGTCGGTGTAAAACAGGTTGGCCGAGCCGGGGGAGATGCTTTGCAGTTCGTAAACGCCCTCGTCGGTGGGCACGTAGACGCCGTCCCCGGCGCTGGAAACGGCGGCGGGCTGAGCGGTGCCGCTTTCAGCGGAAAGGCCGGGATCACCGGAGCGGGCCGCGCCGCAGCCGGTCAGGCAGCAGGCGGCCAGGACCCCGCAGAGAAAAAGGGCGGAAATTCGGGTCGTTAACATGGTCGTTCACCTCGAAGATGGGCCGGCTCATTCCAGCCGGGTAACGGGCCGGTAATTGGGCTTGGAGGCCCAGAAATCCGCTTCAGAAATCAGGGCGAAGGCGTGGACCGGCTCGTCGATCCCGTAGGAAATGGCCCCCGACCCCGGCACCTTCACGGTGCGGTAGCTGCGGCTGGGAGCCACCAGATAATCGCCGCCCGGCTGGGCGAAGATGTTCAGCATGCGCATCGTGTCGCGGGGGTCGGTGCTGTCGGCAAAAAGCTCCTGCCGGGTGGTTTTGCCCGTCTGGTCGATGAGGAAATTATAGGCGGTGCGGTCCTCGTGGGCCTGCACCACATAGCCCGCGCCGGTCACAGAGGCAAGGATGACAAAATCCAGCGAGCGGCCGCTGAACAGGTCGGTGGAGAGAGTGGTCTCCTCGCCGGTGGCGATCTGGATGCGGCGCAGCGTGCCGGTTTGGGTCTCCAGCAGAATCAGCGCGCCGTCCCGGCAGGCGGCGCTCACCGGTTCCGCACTGTTGTACAACTCCCGCAGCTCGCCGCTGTCCACATTGTAGGCGGCGTAGGCATTCAGGGTGTCCGACACCACGGATTGCAGCACCAGCTCCCGCCCGGCCGCGCCCACGATGCGCATTTCCCGCCGCTGCACCGAATTGTCGGTGGTCACCTTGCCGGTGGCCAGGTCGATGGCCGCGATGCGCTTTTCGCCGCTGCCCTCGCCCTCGCCGTAATCGGTCACGATGGTGTAAAAGGTCCCGTCCCCGGCGGCGGGCAGAGAGGTGAACGCATCGGATGCGCCGAAGCGGGCCACCTCCCGGCGGCCGGAGCCGTCCGGCGCAAGGGTCAGCACCCGGGGCAGGGCGGCTTCGCGGTATTCCGCGAAGCCGTCGGAATCCCAGGGCGAACCGTTGAAGGTGACGAACACCTGCTCGTCGGTGGCGTAAACGTTGGCGCTGGTGCCGCTGTATGCGAACCAGGCGGGGCAGGTTTCGCCGCTGTGGGAGCAGTTGGGCTGGCTGCACAGGGGCAGGTCCTGGCCGGTGGCGTAGTCGATGTAGCGCAGAAGGGACGCGCCGCAGTCCAGCGTGGACAGGTAATAGTAGCCGCTGGAATTGCCGCTGCCGAAAGCGGTGTCCTGGCCGAGGGCTTTTAGCCCGCCGGAAGCGGTGGGCAGGGTGACCTGGGCGGTTTCGCTTTCAGCGGGGGCGGCATCGGAATCGCCGGAGGGGGCCGCGGCCGGGGCGCAGCCCGCCAGCAGCAGGCAGGCGGTGAGGATGGCAACGAGTCGTTTCATAAAAAGGGCCTCCTTTTGCCGGAGAAAAGGCTGATTTCCTTCGGCTTGTTTCTGGCCCCAGTATAGCCCTTTGCCGGGCACGGTGTATGCAAGGAGATGTAACGAAACTGCAAATTCCCGGCTCACAGGCCCCAGTCGCCGAAGGGCTCGGCGCTGGGGGTACCGGCCCAGTAATCCGCCTTGGAGATGGCCGCGTACTGGGGCTTTGTGCCCGGAACGTAATGCGTGGTGCCGTCCGCGCCGGTCTGGGGCAGCGAGACGTCCTGCTGCGAAAGGATGATGAGATAGTGGTCCTCGTCCAGGTCGGTCACCCGGCTGGCGGCGGTGGTCTCGCCCAGATAGGAATAGGTCAGCGTCCATTCCTTTGACGCGCTGCCGTCGGCGCTGAGGGTGTAAAAGCGTTCCTGTTCCAGGGTGCCGGTGCCGGAAGCAAAGACCCGCTCCTCAAACAGCAGGTGGCCCGCGTCGCAGTCGTACACGGTGGCCTCGGTGCTGCCGCCCGGTTCGGGCAGGGTGTAGCCGGAAAGGGCGGTGTCCTGCCCGGTGGCAAGGTCCAGCAGATGGAACCGGCGGTCCTGCTGGTTTTCATACACCAGAGTGGAGCCGAAAAGGGACGGGTAGGGCTGGCCGTCCGCCCACTGGTACACCGTTTCCCGCTCCAGGGTGGAAAGGTCCAGCCGCACCAGCTCGTAGCCCCCGGTCTCCCCGGTGCGGTAGAGGATGAGGGAGGAGTCCACGCAGCCCCACACCCACTCGTTCTGCTCCACGCTCAGGGGGCAGACCGTCCGGCAGGTGCCCTTCACCGGATCGATGCACACCAGCTCGGCTTCGGTGGTCTTCTCCAGGTAGGTGTTGAGCCGGGCGTAGATGACGCTGCCGTCGGTGGCCATGGGGCGCTCCACCGTCTGGTTGGCGGCAAAGTGCAGGGTCTCGTGACGGTCGCTGCCGTCCAGGCCCATCACCTCCAGCCGGGGCAGGGCCGAGGCATCCGACCCGCCGCCGGGCTGGCCCGGGAAGAAGAGCACCAGTGTTTCGCCCACCACCTCCGGCAGCGCCCCGCCGGAGGAAAGAGGGATGTAGCTGGTGCAGCTGTCGGAATCATGGGGGCAGCCCGGCGCGGCGCACAGGGGCAGGATCTGGCGGCTGGCGTAGTCCGCGTACCAGAGGTTGAAGCTGCCGTCGGCCCGGGCCCAGGGGGTGACGAAGTAAAGGCCGTCCGGCCCGAAGCCGCCCAGCGGAACGCCCCCGGAGCCCTGCAGCAGGCTCAGCGGACCGGCGGGGGCGGTGTCGGCGCTCTGGGTGCTTTGAGCGCCGCTCTGGGCGGGGGCGCTGGCTGGCTGGGAAGCGGCCCCGGCATCGGATCGGGGCGCGGCGGCGCAGCCCGCCAGCACAAGGCAGGCGGCAAAGATGGCAAACAGGCGGCTTGTTCGTTTCATGAAGGATTCCTCCCTTGGTTCACTCGGAATAGTTGAGGGTCTGGTAATTGGGGGTCGAGCTCCAGTAGTCCGCCGCGTCCATCACGCCGTAGAGGGGGCGGGCGGTCTTCATCACGGTGGGGATGCCGTCCGAGGTTTCGGTGGGAAAGTCCACGGCCTGCTCGCCCAGGTCCACCAGATACCGGTCGGTTCCCGGGAGGGTGGCCAGGACGCTCACCCGGCGCTCGGAGCCCATGATATCGGAGTAGGTCAGGGTAAAATCGGAGCTTTCGCCGGTGGCCAGGTCCACCTGAAGCAGGGAAAAATCATCGGAATTCGGGGGGAAAAGAAGGAAAAGCGCGTGGCCGTCCCGGCAGTCGCGGAATTCCGCATCCTCGGGGGCGAAGGGCTCCGGAACCACCGGCTGCTTGAGCACCTTGTCGGTCAGGGTCTCGCAGTCCAGGCAGTGCAGCGCGTTTTCCGACTGGGAGTAATAATACAGCTCCCGGCCCCGGAAGGCCCGCTGGGTATCGCCGGACGGGGGCGCGAACACCTGGGCCTTTTCCCCGGTGGACAGGTCCAGCCGGGAAAAGACGGTGGTAACCATGCCATCGGCAATGGTGTCGTCCATGTTCTGGCCAAGGCTGCTCAGCAGAACGCAGGAGCCAAAGGCGTCGGTCAGCTGCTCATCGTGCTCCATATCCATCTGGTAAATGGATTCCCATTCGCCGGTGGCAAGCTCAATGCGGATCAACTCCTCTTTCGGCCACCCGTCTTCGACGGTCTGCAGAGTGCAGTAAAGGTCCTTGCCATCGGTGATATAGGGGTCACTCAGCTGCTGCGCGGCCCCGAAGCGGGTGAGCAGAGTTTTGCCGCTGCCGTCCGGCTCCAGGGTCATGACCTTTGCCAGGGCGTTTTCGCCGTACTCGTCCGCCGAGCCGGGCGAGCCGGGGAAGACAAGAAAAAGCTGCTCGCCGATGACCATCGGGCGCGCACCGCCGCAGGCGGGCAGCCAGCTCTGGCACTCCGGCCCGGTGTGGGTGCAGCCCGGCGCGGCGCACAGGGGAATGAGAGAGGAGGACTGGAAATCTCCGTACAAAATGCACAGGGAATCGTCCGACTGAGGGGCCAGGGCCATGGTGTAAAAGCCCTCGGTGGTGACGGCGCTCATTTCGGGCAGGACCTGCAGCTTCAGCCCGGCCAGATCCGGGTTGGCCCCGGTGCTCTGAGTGCTCTGGGCGGGGGCGCTGGCTGCCGGGGAAGCGGCCCCGGCATCGGATCGGGGCGCGGCGGCGCAGCCCGCCAGCACAAGGCAGGCGGCAAGAAGGGCGGCAAGTCGTTTCATAAAAAGGGCCTCCTTTCGCCGGGGCAACAAGGGGCGCGCCCGGCTGGTTTCTGGCCCCAGTATAGCCCCCGAGGGGGCACAGTGTATGCAAGAAGATGTAACGAAACTGCAAATTCCGGCTCACCGGGCGTCGGTGATGGGGGTGTAGGCTGCCTTGCCCGCCCAGAAATCCTCCTTGGAGATCACCGCCAGATGGGAGTCGATCCGGCGGGTGCCGGTCTCCACCAGGAACAGGGAATCCCACTCCGCCAGCAGCGGGTAGGGCACGGCTTCTCCCACCCGGTTCTCCCCGGGCAGCGGCAGTTCGGCGGTCCGGCCGGTGGCCGGGTCCAGCCGGTACAGCCCGGCGGAGGGCTTGGCCTCCGGGTCGTTCGGGTCCACCGACACGCCCACCCCGTAAAAGGCCTGGCCGGAGGCGGCCACCGGCTCCAGCAGCGACAGGTTGGCGGGCAGGGTGATCAGCCGGTGCCGGTTGGAGCCGTCCGGCTCCATGCAGTCCAGCCATTGAAAGCCGGAGCCGTCCAGGTTGCCCAGAATGAGCTGGCCGTTCCAGACCGCCACGCTGGTGTTCTCCGTCAGCCAGCCGGTGCAGGCTTCGGAATCGTGTGCGCAGCCCGGGTCGGCGCACACCGGTACCCGGGTGAGGGTGGCAAAGTCGGTGAAGCAGAGGCTGTAGCCGCCGGGGCTGGCCATTCCGGATGCGTCCCGGGGGAGCACCTCGTAAAAGCCGGTTTCGCTGGCCGCGCCGCAGGAAGAGGCCTCCAGCGGGGGAAAGAGCCATTCCAGCGGCTCGGCTTCGGGCGCTGCCGGGGCGGCGGAGGGAGCTGCACCGGCTTCGGGGGGCGCGGCGGGCGCGGCGCAGGCGCTGAGCGCCAGGGCAAGGCAGAGCAGGGCGGTCAACATTCGTTTCATGGATTCATTCCTCCTGTTGGCGGGGTTCGCCGTGTTTTGGGATGAATCCAGTAAACCCCGGCGGCGTTGCCGGGGTGTTTCCCGGATGTATCCGACCTGCATCACCGGCCTGTCTGTTCTGCTGTTTAGTAAACCATCGGCAGTTTTCCAAACTGTTTCATCCGGGCGGAAAAGCAGCGCAAAACAGCGCGGCCCCGAACCATTTTCCGGTTCGGGGCCGCGCTGTTTGTGTTATCTGTTTACTTGGCGGCGGTGTCGGTGGTGGCCATCTCCTTGATGGAGGTGACCAGGCCCGCCAGATTCTGCATGTCGCTGGGGATGATGAGCTTGGTGGCACGGCCGTCGGCCACCTTGGCCAGGGCCTCCAGGCCCTTCAAAGCCAGCACCTTGTCGTTGGGGGCGGCCTCGTTCAGCAGGCGCAGCGAGTCGGCCAGAGCCTTCTGCACCTCCAGAATGGCCTGGGCTTCACCCTGGGCCTCACGGATGCGCTGCTCGCGCACCGCGTCCGCCCGCAGGATGGCGCTTTCCTTTTCGCCCTCCGCCTTGGTGATGGCGGCGGTCTTTTCGCCCTCGGCGATCAGGATGGCTTCGCGCTTCAGGCGCTCGGCCTTCATCTGCTTCTCCATGGCGTCCTGGATTTCGGCGGGCGGGATGATGTTCTTCACCTCAACCCGGTTGACCTTGATGCCCCACTTGTCGGTGGCCTGGTCCAGGATGGCGGTGATCTTGGTGTTGATCACGTCGCGGCTGGTGAGGGTGTGGTCCAGCTCCATGTCGCCGATGATGTTGCGCAGGGTGGTGGCGGTCAGGTTCTCGATGGCGCTCATGGGCCGCTCCACGCCGTAGGTGAACATCTTGGCGTCGGTCACCTGGAAGAAGACCACCGAGTCGATCTGCATGGTCACGTTATCCCGGGTGATGACGGGCTGGGGCTTGAAGTCCACAACCTGTTCCTTCAGGCTCACCTTCTTGACGACCCGCATCAGGAAGGGGACCTTGAAGTGGAAGCCCGCGCCCCAGGTGGCCTGGTACACGCCCAGCCATTCCACCACGTAGGCGTTGGCCTGGGGCACGATGCTGATGCAGCTGACCAGCAAAAGCAGCAGGATGACCAGAATGGGGATCAAAACAATCAATACTGTGGGCATAATCATTTCTCCGTTTCTTATTTGAAATCGCTGTTACATAAGGGGTGCGCGGGGATTACTGAACCGCGGCGGGGGTCTTTTCCGGGGCCACGGTCAGGGTGGTGCCGTTGATGGACTGCACGGTGCAGCGCTCGCCGGCGCGGATGGGGCTGTCGGTCACGGCGTTCCAGTCCACGCCGTCCAGCCGGACGCGGCCCACCACACCGGAGCGCAGGTCCTCCAGGGCCTGGGCGGTGCGGCCGATGTTCCGGTCCAGCTCCACGGCGGCGGCAGGCTTGACTGCGCGGGCCCGGCTGACCAGGGGCTTGGTGGCGATCAGCGCCACAAGACTTACCAGCAGGAACACCAGCGCCTGCCACAGCAGGTTATGGGTGAACAGGCTGGCAACCAGCGCCGCCAGCGCGCCCACGGCAAACCAGACGGTGACCAGGTTCGCGGTGGCCAATTCCACCACAACGAACACTGCCAGCAGCACGGCCCACAGCCAGATGGCCGCGGTGGTCGAAAGCAGGATCTCCATGGGTGTACTCCTCTCCGGCGGCGAGGGCCGCCTTTTTATTCAGGCGGGCATGCCGCCTGTGAAAGCATATGCAGCGGGAATATGGAACGAATATTCATTCGGGCGGCGGCCAGCTTCCGGCCCGGGCCGGAAAGTGGTGCCGTTGTCTGTATTTTACCAGATGGCGGGTGGGAATACAAAGCCCGCCTGGGGCAAAAATTGGCGGTTTTTTGCCTTTTTTGCGAAATTTTTGCCGGGGGAACCCCCAATCGAAGCCGGGCGAGGCGGGGCGAAGCCGGGCGGGCCCGGGCAAAAAGAAAGCCCGGAAGGGACGAACGATCCCCTCCGGGCACGAAAGAATGTTTAAGAGACCGGCGGCAAAAGGTGCGCTAGTGCCCCAAATACCGCCAGCTGAAATACTGCCAGGCCTCGCTGGCCAGCAGCGCCAGGGCGGACACGGTGGCCAGCGCCGCCCAGAGTAAATACACCTGCTGCCAGCCCCAGACGTCGCTCACCCAGCCGGAGAGCGCGCCGCCCAGCGCCGCGCCCACGTAGGCCAGGAAATTGAAGATGCCGGTGAAGGCGGCGCTCTGGCCGGTGCGGGCAAAGCGCAGGGGAAGCAGGGTGGTGAGGATGGTGGTCACGCCATACACCAGCCCCAGCAGAAGGCCCAGGCAGATCACCAGCCCGGCCAGGCTGTTCTGCAAGGCCACCAGCAGCCAGCCGCAGGCGGCCCCGGCCCCGGTGAGGGCCAGCAGCGCCGCCTCCTGGCCGCCATGCAGCCGCCGCACCAGCCAGCCGGTGATCAGCAGTCCGGCGGTGCTGAACAGGGGGATGACTGCGGTGAACAGGCCCGCCAGGCCCTCCTGGCCCGGTCCGGCCAGCTGCCGCAGCAGGGTGGGGGCCCACAGGTTGATGCTCTCCTTGGTGGAGCCCTGGGCCAGGATCACAAAGGCGAAGCTGAGCATGGGCAGGGTGAGCATGGCGCGCAGAAGGCTGCCCGCCGGCCGGGGCTCGCCGGGCTCCTCCTTTTTGGCGGGGGAGGCAAGGGGCGTGGGCCGGTAGCACAGTCCGGCTTCGGCAGGGCTGGTTTTCAGCGCCCGCAGCCAGACCCAGAAAAAGCAAAAGGCGATGAGCGCCGGGCAGAAGAACACCCAGCGCCAGCCCCCCAGCCGCAGCACCGCGCCCAGACCGCTCCAGGCCACAAGATAGCCCAGCGTAGTGGGCAGGCTCAGCAGGATCGAGACCTTTAAGTACTCTGACGGTTCAAACCAGTTGGTGGTGATCTGCAAAATGGGGGGCCAGAACAGCGCCAGCGCCAGGCCGTTCAGGGTCCACAGCGCGGCCAGCGCCAGATAGCCCGAGCACAGGCCGATGGCCAGGTTGCAGGCTCCGCTGGCCGCAAGGCCCAGCGCCACCACCCGCTTGGGATTCCACTTCACGCTCAGCCAGCCGCCCAGCAGCTGGCCGGAGGCGTAGGTCCAGAAATACAGGGTGCTCACAAGACCCGCCTGCCCGCGGCCGATGAAAAGCACCCCCGTCAGATCATCCAGCGCCAGCGAAAGATTGGTGCGCAGCAGGTAGGACACCGTATAGGCGGCCACGCATACCGCCATCACCCGCCGCTTGTGAACGGCCAGCACAGTGGACTGCTCTACAGCGATCACCTCCGTTTTGATTGGTCTGAAAGGAAGGAACAGAAAACCAGAGCGGGAAAAAACCTGCTCTGGTTTGTGCGTTTTCTGTCGAAAAGAAAAGGGGTTACCGGCCGCCGCAGGCCCCGCAGGACGCGCAGCCGCCGCCCGCCGCCGGGGCGGTGCCGAACACCTGCTCATACAGCTTCTGGCCGGTGGGAGTGGCAGCAAGGCCCCCTTCGGCGGTCTCCTTCAGGCTGCTGCTCATGGCGTCGCCCACCTTCTTCATGGCCAGGATGGTCTCGTCCGCCGGGATGGCGCTGCCGATGCCCGCCAGAGCCAGCTCCGCCGCCACAAAGGCCCCGGCCACGCCGGAGGCGTTGCGCTTGATGCAGGGGATCTCCACCAGGCCCGCCACCGGGTCGCACACAAGACCCAGAATGTTTTTCAGGGCGATGGCCACTGCGTCGCTCACCTGAGCCGGGGTGCCGCCCGCCAGCTCCACGATGGCTGCCGCCGCCATGGCCGCCGCGCTGCCGCACTCGGCCTGACAGCCGCCCTGGGCGCCCGCCACGCAGGCGTTGGTGGCGATCACCATGCCCACCGCGCTGGCGGTGAACAGGGCCATCACGCAGTCGTGCTCAGAGCAGCCCAGATCGTTCTGCATGGTCAAAAGGGCAGCGGGCAGGATGCCGCAGCTGCCCGCGGTGGGCGCGGCCACCACACGGCCCATGGCCGCGTTCAGCTCGCTCACCGCCAGCGCCCGGTAGAGCGCCCCGCCCAGCACGCCGCCGGTGAGGGTCTTGCCGTTTTCCACCGCCTTGCGCATCTTGAAGGCGCTGCCGCCGGTGAGACCGCTGGTGCTGCGCAGGTCCTCGGCGCAGCCCGGCTCGATGCAGGCGGCCATTACTTTATAGGTCTCGGCCATCTGGTCAAAGACCTCCTGCTCGGTCTTTTCCAGCTGGACGGCCTGCTGGCGCAGCACCAGGGCCGAAAGCGGTTCGCCCGCCTTTTCGGCGGCGGCGATCAGCGCCGCAACGGAATCGTATTTCAATTCAATGCTCATAACGTACCTCTCTTTCCCGCGCCCTGATTCAGTTGGCCAGCAGCATGGTGGAACTCAAAATGTGGGGCAGCGCCTCGATGCGCCCGTTCAGCGCCGGGTCCAGCCCGCCGTCCATCTCGATGGTCATGACCGCCACGCCGCCCTTTTTCTGGCGGGAAAGGCGGAAGTTGCAGATGTTCACCTGGCTCTCCGCCAGCAGCTCGGTCACCGCCGCGATGATGCCCGGGGTGTCCTGATGGAGCACGATCAGGGTGTTGTACTGGCCGGAGATGTGCACGTCCATGCCGTTCACCTTGGTGACCAGGATGTTGCCGCCGCCCACGCTGGCCCCCTGCACGCTCACGGTGCGGCCGGTGGCGTCGGTGAGGGTGATGAGGGCGGTGTTGGGGTGCGCGCCGTCGATCTCGGTGGGCAGGATGCTCACCGAAAGACCCGCCTCCTGGGCCAGCCGCGGCGAAAAGCGGATGCGCTCGTCGTCGGTGGCCATGCCCATGATGCCCGCGATGAGGGCCTTGTCGGTGCCGTGGCCCTTGTAGGTCTTGGCGAAGCTGCCGTGCAGAAGGATCTGGGCGCTCACCGGCTCACAGCCCAGCAGGGCCCGGGCCACCCGGCCGATGCGCACCGCGCCCGCGGTGTGGCTGCTGGAGGGGCCGATCATCACCGGGCCCACGATATCGAATACATTCATCATACTGGTTTGTTCCTCCCGATGGGTTTGTTCTTGTTTGAAATATCAGAATGGCCGCTTTCGGCCAAGATCCGGCAAAAATGCACAGCCGCTCACACCAGAATCAGCCGCGTGCCGCAGTTTTCCACCGCGGCGGCCTGCTCCGGGTCCACTCCGCCGTCGGTGACGATGGCCTCCACCGCGCTGATGGGGCAGATGCGCACCAGGCTTGCCCGGCCGAACTTGCTGGAGTCCGCCACCACGATCACCCGGCTGGCGGCGTTGCGCATCTGGTTCTGCATGGAAATCTCGCCCAGCCGCTGGTCGGTCAGGCCCGCCACCGGGTCGATGCCGGTCACGGTCATGAACAGGATGTCCACATGCACGTAGTTCAGTATGCCGGTGGGGAAGTCGTTCACCAGGGTGCGCTCGTCCCGCGAGAGGATGCCCCCGGTCAGGATCACCGTGAAGCCGGGCTTGTCCGCCAGGAGCAGCGCGTTCTGGATGGAGTTTGTCACCACCGTCAGCCGCTGGAACCGGGCGGCCAGCGCCTGGGCCAGCACCTGGCTGGTGCTGCCGTAGTCCAGCGCCACCACCTGGCCCTCCTCCACCATGGCGGCGGCCCGCCGGGCGATGCGCTGCTTTTCCTCCATGTGCAGCGCGTTCCGGGTGGAAAGCGACACATACCCCACCATGGGAGCGGCGGTGGCTTCCTGCTGCAGAGGCACCGCGCCGCCGTGGATGCGCCGCAGCTTTCCCTGCCGGTCCAGCTCCTCCAGATCCTTGCGCACCGTCTCGGAGGAAACGCCCAGCGCCTCCACCAGCTCGGCGGTGTGCACCGTGCCGTCCCTTTCCAGCATCTCTAATATAATGGAATACCGTTTTTTCGCAAGCATTTGTTTTCCGCCCTTTCGTGTGCGCTTGTCGGGGCAAACCGCCCGCTCCTTCTACTTTAAATTATAGCAAAAACAGACGGGGTTGAACACTATTTCGCAGAAAAATCCCAATTTCAGCCCCCTTTGCCCCTCGCTGCAGTTGGAGTGCGGTTGGGGCGGAGTTGCGATTCTGTTGGCTTTACCATTAGTATACCGGGGGTTTCCCAAAAATTAAACAGACAAAATGAACAAAAAATGAAGAACCACTTTGTTTAATTGCGAAAAAATGGGGAAAAGGGGTTGAAATCAAAGAAAGCCGCAAGTATACTGTGATTGTTCCCAAGGCGGGGCGGCCGGAACCGTGCGGCTGGCCCCCCAAGGCAGACCGGTATTCCGCGGCGAGGGCTTCGCTGCGAGGAAAATGGAAATGAGAAGTGTTTTGAGGAGGAATTTACCGTGAGCAACAAGACAAAGGCCGCCATGATGAAGGCGGCTCCGAACCGCTGGTTCACCTTCTGCATCCTCACCCTGTCCGGCGGCATCGCCTTCAAACTGGGCAGCATGAAGGATATGTTCTACGTTCCCATGCAGGAGTTCATGGGCCTGACCAACACCCAGATCGGCGGCGCCATGAGCGCCTACGGCATCGTGCAGACCATCGGCCTGATCGCCGGTATCTACATCTGCGACATGTTCAGCAAGAAGTACATGATCGGCGGAAGCCTGATCGGCATCGGCCTGGTGGGCTTCTATCTGGCAACCTTCCCTCCCTACTGGGGCTTTTTGACCGCCTTCGGCGTGATCGCCATCCTGGCTGAGGTCACCTACTGGCCGGTTCTGCTCAAGGCCATCCGCCTTTTGGGCGACGAAAAGACCCAGGGCCGTATGTTCGGCTTTTTGGAAATGGGCCGCGGCGTTGTGGACGTGATCATCGCGGGCACCGCGCTGGCCATCTTCGGCGCCATGGGCGAGGGCGCTGCCGCCCTGCGCGCCGGCCTGATCTTCCTGTCCTGCGCCACCATCGCGGCGGGCATCCTGTGCCTGATCTTCGTGCCCAACGACGAGAAGCGCGTTGGCGCCGACGGCAAGGAGCTGAACAAGGCCACCGCTGCCTTCGGCGGCATGATGCAGGCCATCAAGAGCGTGGACATCTGGGCCGTTGCGCTGAACGGCTTCGTGGTCTACTGCATCTACTGCGGCCTGACCTACTTCATCCCCTTCCTGAACAACATCTACCTGCTGCCCGCCACCGCGGTCGGCGCTTACGGCATCATCAACCAGTACGGCCTGAAAATGGTGGGCGGCCCCATCGGCGGCTTCATGTCCGATAAGGTGCACAAGTCCAGCGCCAAGCACATCCGCATGGGCTTCATCGTCTGCATCGTGGCCATGGCTCTGTTCATGCTGATCCCCCACGAGGCGCTGGGCGCTTCCGGCAACTGGATCGTGGGCGCTGCCTGCACCCTGGGCTTCGGCGCTATCGTGTTCACCATGCGCGCCGTGTTCTTCGCTCCCATGGACGAGGTAAAGGTCCCCGCCGAGATCACCGGTGCTGCCATGAGTCTGGCTTCCCTGGTCATCTACCTGCCCAACTCCTTCGCCTACCTGATGTACGGCAACTTCCTGGACCGCTTCCCCGGCATGGCGGGCTACCGCATCGTGTTCGGTGTGATGATCGGCTGGGCCGTGATCGGCGTGTTCGTATCCACCTTCCTGATCGGCCGCATCAAGAAGCATCATCAGGCCGACAAGTAAGCAAAATGCACGCGGGACCCCTTGTTCTTCGTGCAAATCCATAAAAAAATTATCGCAGCATACAAATCCGTGGTGGAAATCCACGGATTTGTATGTTATTCTGGAACCAAGAGGCAAGACCCGCGCATCCGGGCGGCCCAAACAAACGACAAGGAGTGACGAAGCGTATGCGTGAGTACCACGGCTTTACCGGCTGCGGGTCCTTCTACAAGGGCAACCTGCACAGCCACACCACCATTTCCGACGGCATGCTGACCCCCGAACAGAACGTGGCCCAGTATAAGGAGCACGGCTATCATTTCCTGTGCATGTCCGAGCACGACATCTACACCGACCACCGGGCCCAGTTCAACACCGAGGACTTCATCATCCTGCCCGGACTGGAGGCCACCGCGGTACTTTACCGGGCCATTGGCACCAACGAGCGCTATAAGCTGCACCACATGCACGGGATCCTGGGCACCAGCGAGATGCAGAAGAACGCCCCCGAGGGCACCTTCAGCCATCTGCAGTACCTGCCCCCCATCAAGTTCTTCGGCCAGTGGGAGGGCGCGAAGGCCGCCCAACAGCTGAGCGACATGCTGCGGGCCCATGGCTGCGTGGTCACCTACAACCACCCGGTCTGGAGCCGTGTGCTGGACGAGGAATTCATGGACACCACCGGCGTGACCGCTCTGGAAGTGTTCAACTACAACTCCACCAACGAGGCGGCGGTGGGCAGCGGCCTGGTCCAGTGGGACCGGATGCTGCGCGCGGGCAAGCGCATCAACGGCTTTGCCAGCGACGACAACCACAACGAGGGCCTCTTCGACGACGCCTGCGGCGGCTGGATCTGCGTGCAGGCCGAGAGCCTGACCCACGACGCCATCGTGGAGAATTTTATCAAGGGCAACTACTACTCCTCCGCCGGCCCCGAGATCTATGACTGGGGCGTGAAGGACGGCAAGGTGTGGATCGACTGCTCCAAGGCCGAGCGGGTGAACTTTGTGGCGGGCAACATTGTGAACGACGGCGGCACCGTCATCGGCGAGCTGCGCAAGGACACCCTGACCCACGCCGAGCACACCCTGAAGGGCCACGAGAGCTACGTGCGTGTGGAGGTGGTGGACCGGTTCGGCCGGGCCGCCTGGACCAACCCCATCTATCTGGAGTGGGACTGAACGCCCCCCGCATGACCCCGAATCTTTGCGGCGCTTGCCGGGGCCTTGTAGCGTATGAATCATAGGAGGAAAGACCCATGTTGGATCAACTGCAATCCACCCTGGAATTCATCGACGGCAAACTCTGGGGCGATTGGCTCATGTTCGTATTGCTGGGCGTGGGCGTGCTTTATACCATCGTGACCGGGGCGGTGCAGGTGCGCCACTTCGGCTACATCATCAAGAAAACCCTGTGGGAGCCCATCCGGGGCAAAAAGAACGGGGAAGAGGATGCCGGCGGCATCACCTCCTTCCAGGCGCTGTGCACCGCCGTGGCCTCCTGCGTGGGCAGCGGCAACATCGTGGGCGTATCCACCGCGGTGGTGGCCGGCGGCCTGGGCGCCATCTTCTGGATGTGGGTGGCGGCCTTCGTGGGCATGGCCACCAAATACAGCGAGATCGTGCTGGGCCTGCTCTACCGTGAACGCAACGAGCAGGGCCAGTGGGTGGGCGGCCCCATGTACTACATCAAAAAGGGCCTGCACGCCCCCTGGCTGGCGGTGCTGTGCGCGCTGTTCATGGTTACCCAGATCATCGGCGGCAACTTCATCCAGTCCAATACCATCAGCGGCGTGATGAACCAGAGCTTCGGCGTTGCGCCCCTCATCACCGGCATCGTGCTGGTGGCCCTGATCTTCATCGTGACCCTGGGCGGTTTGCATCGTCTGGCCCATGTGGCCCAGAAGCTGGTCCCCGCCATGGCGCTGCTGTATGTGGTGGGCGGCCTGGTCATCATTCTGATCAACGCCCCCAAGGTGCCCGGCGTCTTCGTCGAGATCTTCCAGAGCGCCTTCGGCCTGCGGGCCATGGCGGGCGGCGCGATGGGCAGCATGATCATTGCCATGCAGAAGGGCGTGGCCCGCGGTCTCTATTCCAATGAGGCCGGTGAGGGCTCTGCTCCCGTCATCCACTCCTCCGCCAACGTGAAGCACCCGGTGCAGCAGGGCATGACCGGCGTCACCGAGGTCTTCCTGGACACCTTCGTCATCTGCACCATCACCGGCCTGGTGCTGGGCGTGACCGGCGTCATCGGCAGCGGCGTGCCGGACAACGTGCTGGCCCTCAACGCTTTTGCCACCGTGTGGGAGCCGCTGCGCTATGTGGCCTCCGTGTGCCTTTTGCTGTTCAGCACCACCACCCTGATGAGCCAGTGGTACTTCGGCTTCGTGGGCCTGAACTATGTGTTCGGCGCAAAGGTTGCCGACAAGTTCAAGTACGTATTCCCGGCCTTCTGCATCATCGGTGCGCTTTTGAAGGTGGAAATGGTCTGGACCATCCAGGACATCGCCCTGGCGCTGCTGACCATCCCCAACCTGATCGCCATGATCGTGCTGTTCCCCAAGGTGCGCAAGGCCACCAAGGAATTCTTCAGCGACCCGGAGCTGTACGAAGGCGCCCGCCGCTGAGTGATTTCTTTCCTTTGATTCCAGTTCGGAATATTACGTTTGCAATATCCGAATTATAATATCTTCAACCAACCACAGCCTATTTGTAATATCCCCTTTTTCATCCTTTTCTCTTGGGCAGCCGGTCCCCTCACTCCTTGGCCGGCTGCCCCAAAATCATCTGCAAAAAGCGGCTTCGGGCATTGGCCTGGGGCCGCTTTTTGCATGCCGGAAAACTTTATTCTTGCAAAGTGCAGCGGTTTGTGATACTTCTGTTAGTAGAAACCGAAAACGGGAGGGGATCTGTATGACCGATCAGGACAAACGCACCGGCGCACCCAGCCGGTATGTGCAGGGACCGGGGGCGCTGCGCCGCCTGGGCCGCTATACCCGGCGGCTGGGGCAGGGCGTGTTCCTCATCAGCGACGCGGCGGGCATCGAGCGCATCCGGCGGGATGTGGAGGAGGGCCTGCCCGGCGCGGGCGGGGTGGAGTTCGTGGCCTTCGAGGGGGCCTGCTGCGAGAAGGAGATCACCGAGCTGGTGCGCCGCTTTGAGGCCAGCGGCTGCCAGGTGGTGGCGGGCGCAGGCGGCGGCCGTCATCTGGACGTGGCCAAGGCCGTGGCGGCCTTCGCGGGTGCGCCCATGGTGATGCTGCCCACCGTGGCCTCCACCGACGCGCCCTGCAGCGCCCTGGCGGTGCTGTACACCCCGGACGGCATCTTCGACCGGTATCTGTATCTGGACAAGAACCCCGACCTGGTGCTGGCGGACACCGCCCACATCGCCGCCGCCCCGGCCCGGCTGCTGGCGGCGGGCATGGGGGATGCGCTGTCCACCTGGTTCGAGGCCCGGGCCTGCGCCGAGGCAGGGGGCAAAAACAGCTTCGGCACCGCTCCCGGCGCGGCGGCGCTGTGCCTGGCGCAGGGGTGCTGGAACAATCTGCTGCGCTGCGGGGCCAGGGCCATGGAGCAGGCGGCGCAGAAATGCCCCGGCGAGGAGCTGGAAACCATTGTGGAGACGAATATCTACCTGAGCGGCGTGGGCTTTGAGAGCGGCGGTTTGGCCGCGGCCCACGCGGTGGCCAACGGCATCGCCAGTCTGGGCCGGGCAAACCGGGCGGGCCATGGCCAGGCGGTGGCCTTCGGCGTGCAGGTGCAGCTGGTGCTGGAGCAGCGGCTGGGCGCGCAGCCTTTGCGGGCAAGGCAGGACCTTGGCCAGGTGCGGGCCTTCTGCAAGTCGGTGGGGCTGCCCACCAGCCTTACAGATTTGGAGCTGGCGGACATCACCGGCGAGGAGCTTTCCGAGCTGGCCCGTGTGGCGCTGGACCCGGCGGGCAACATGGGCAACATGCCCTTCGCCGTGACCGCCGAGGACCTGATCGGCGCAGTGAAGGCGCTGGCACAGCCGGTTTAAAACACAGGAGGAAACAACAGGAGGGCGCTTTATGGAGCAGCGGAAGTTTCAATACTGGCAGTGGCCCGGCCTGCGCTGGCTCGTTCTGGTGGCCGGGGCATTGCAGCTGGTGAGTCTGGCCATGCAGGTCAGCGACTGGAAAGCCATTGCCGGGGCGGACATTTTCAGCTCCGCGGAATGGCAGCGCTACTGTATCCGGGAGGCGCTGCACTGCGGCCTTTCCGGACTGCTGGCAGTGGGGTTTCTGGGCTGCTTTGCCATCGGCCAGCGGGCAAAAAGCTGCCGGGCCGCCCGGCGGGCGGAAGGCGTGCTGCTGCTGGGGCTTGCAGCGGTCTGGGCCATGGGAGGGATTGGACTTCGAATGGCATTTCCGGTCCCTTTGGGGCAGGGGCTTTTCCAGCTGGCGGTGCTGGCGGCACTGACAGCGGGCGGTGGGCTGTCCCTGCGGCGGGCCGCGCATGCAACTGAAACAATGAGTGGGGAGGAAACAACAAGATGATGGATGTGGTGTTCAGCCGCAGCGCCTGCGGCAGCCTGAAGATGGCCCAGCATTACGGGCAAGGGGAGTATAACGGCGCGGTGAGCGTGATCGTTGCCGCCCGGGAGGGGGAGGAGTGCGCCGCCCCCGCGCCCCAGGTGCAGCGGGCCGCCCAGCAGGCAGCGGAACAGCGGGCCCGCCGGGAGTGGGAAGAAGCCCGGCCCCTGGGGGGCGACCCGGCCAACGTGTTCTGCCTGGAAGGGGGCTGGAGCATGGGCGACATTGCGGAAAACCAGTTTCCCCAGGGCCGCCGCCGCTTGCTGGAGCGGGTGCTGGCCGCCAGCTTCGGGAGCAGCGCGGAAGAGCGGGAACGGGTGATCGAGGAGTCGCTGGAGGAGCTGCAAGCGAATCTGCAAACGGTGCTGACCCGCAGCGCCGGGGGCGAGGAGATGCGCATCTGGTACAGCGACAACCCGGACGATGCCTGCGGCCTGTGCTGGCTGCTGGCGCAGCTGAACGGGTTGGCAAGTCACGGGCCGGTGCAGCTGATCAAGCTGCCGGTGTGGGAATACGGCGAGGGCGAAACCATGATGGCCTACACCGGCTGGGGCGAGCTGAGCCCCGGCGAATGGGGGCGGTATCTGCCGCTGGCCCAGACCGCCAAGCCCGCCCTGCTGCAAGCCTGCGCCGGGCGCTGGAAGGAGCTGCAGCGGGAGAACGCGCCCCTGCGGGTCTGCCTGAACGGCGGATTGCAGAGCATGCCCGAAAATTTTTACGACAGCTTCCTTCTGCGGGAGCTGGAGCAGCTGCCGGAGGAATTTCTGGAGGCGTCGCTGGTGGGCAACGTGCTGGGCAAATACCAGCTGGGAATCGGCGACGGCTGGCTGGCGCTGCGCATCGAGGCCTTGTGCCGTCAGGGCCTGCTGGAGGTGGCCCAGGACGGCCCGGGCATCCGCCGCAGACTGCGCCAGCACGCCGACTGGGCGGGGCTTTGAGCAAAACAAAAGCGAAGTGTCTCCGGACCGAGGATCCGGGCGCTTCGCTTTTTTGCTGTATTTTTTGCCGTGGGCCGGTCAGGCATCCAGGCGCTTGAGAAGGCGAGGGCGGCGCGGGGCCAGAAAGTCCACGGCGGCGTTCGGGTCAAAGGGGCGGCTGGTCTGCTGGGCCCAAGGCTGCATGTGGTACTTTTGCGCCGGGGCGATGGGGGCAGCGTCCTCCCAGCGGCGGTGAGTCAGCCACTTGGCCGGGTGAGGGATGTACCGCCCGCCGCTTTCCTTCCAGGGGGCGCTTTCGGATTGGGTGGTCAAAGCGGCCAGCATGGTGTTCACAAGGCTCTCACTGGGCCGCAGCGCCTTCCAGGCCAGCAGGGCGGCGCGCCTGTCCGCCTTGCGGGGATAGGCCTGCCAGAACCGCTCGAAGCTATCCGGCGTTTGGGGGGCGGTTTGTGCCGGGACTGTTTGTGTTGCAGAGATTGCCAGCTTGGACTGAACGTGTTCGGGCTTTGACTCTGCTTTCGGTGCAGCGTTCCTCAATTTCTCAGAAGAGGGAGAAAACGCACGCCCACCGCCGCAGGCGGTGTATGTGTGTTGGGAATCTTCTTGGATATCTTTTTGGGTATCTTTTATAGCTCTTGCGGATTCATCACTTGAATGTTGCGGATTCGTTTCTTGCAAGTGACGATTTTGAAACATGGAAAGAACGGATTCGCTGACTGCATACCACAAGGTGCGGTCAAAGGCAAACCGGCCGAAGCGGCCCTCCAAAAGTGCCCCCTGCCGCACCAGACTTTTCAGCAGGCGGCGGATTTTCGGCACGCTCCAAAAGGGGAAATGTTCGGCCAGCCGGGCGGCGCTGGCGTACATCCAGCAGCGGCCCTGCTGCCGGCAGTCGGGATTGGATTGGTTCTTTTCACACCAGAAGCGGATGTGATCCAGAAGAATGGCTTCCTCCACCCCGTAGCGGGCGGCGGCTTCGGTATCAAAGGAATAACGCATGTGTGACCCTCCTTTTTGCTCAGAGATAAACCGGGAAAACAAAAACCGCCCCCGGCGCGCGTTTGCATGGCGCGCCGGATGACGGTTTGCAAAAAAGGCGGGGCCTGCACCGGCTCCGCCTGATCGTTTCAGTTTATATGGTAGCACGGGTCGGGCCGGGCTTTCCAGGGTCAAAACGCAAAAAAATCCGGGCTTTCCGGGTCAAAATCGGGCTTTGGCCGGGCTTTTCGCGGCGGGGAGGAGATGGTATAATGGCAGCAAAGCCGAAAAAGGAAGTGATGGGATGCGCGGCGGTATCCTTGCGCAGAAAATTGCATGAACCCATGTGAGCAGACCGAACACATGGAAGTCTTACATGGGAGGAACAAACAATGAAACAGAACAAATACGACGACCCGAAGTTTTTTGAAAAGTACAGCCAGATGGCTCGCTCGCAAAAGGGGCTGGCAGGTGCAGGCGAATGGCACGAGCTGGAAAAGCTGCTGCCGGAATTTGCGGGCAAACGGGTGCTGGACCTGGGCTGCGGTTACGGCTGGCACTGTGCCTACGCCGCCCAAAAGGGCGCGGTCTCGGTGCTGGGCGTGGACCTTTCCGAAAAGATGCTGCAAACCGCCCGCGAAAAGAACAGCGGGGCGGTGATCCAGTACCGCCGCGCCGCCATGGAGGACCTGGCCTTCGCTCCGGGCAGCTTTGACGTGGTGCTCAGCTCGCTGGCCTTCCACTACGTGCGGGACTTCGCGCCGCTGGTGGAGCACATTCACGAATGGCTTGCGCCGGGCGGGGCGTTTGTGTTCTCGGTGGAGCATCCGGTCTTCACCGCCTACGGCAGCCAGGACTGGTACTACGGCCCGGACGGGGAGATTCTGCACTTCCCGGTGGACCGCTACAGCTTCGAGGGCCAGCGGCAGGCGGTGTTCCTGGGCGAAACGGTGACCAAATACCACCGCACCCTCACCACCTACCTGGAAACGCTGCTGCAAAGCGGCTTTGCGCTGCGCCATGTGGTGGAGCCCCAGCCGCCGGAGGAAATGATGGACCTGCCCGGCATGCGGGACGAGCTGCGCCGCCCCATGATGCTGCTGGTGGCCGCACAAAAGCAGTAATCGTTTTGCGTCAAACAAAAAAAGCCAGAGCGTTTTGCTCTGGCTTTTTGTTTCGCTTATTTGTTCGCCTTGGGTTCGGCCTTGACTTCCACCTTGGGGGCTTTTTCGGCTTTGGCTTCGGGCTTGGATTCCGCCTTTGCCTGGGCAGGAGCTTTGGCCGGTTCCGCCGCCTTTGCGGGCGGGGTGAGGCCCGGCTCTTCCACGGATTGCTTTTCCAGCACGGGGGCCGGTGCAGGGGGCACATCCTCCACCAGGATGGTGAAGCCGTAGGGGTTCACCTCGGTGTGCTTGCCGAAGGCTTCGGCCGAGATCAGACGGCACGACCGGTTCACGATGATCTCCGCCATCTGGGTGGGGCCGGTGCGGCGGTAGTGCAGCACGTCGCCCTCCGCCTGGATGATCTGCATGTCGCCCTCGGCGAAGGCGTCGCACTCCCGGCGCAGGTGAGCCAGCTGGCGCAGCACCAGGCGCACCCGGCTCTCGGTGGATTCCCAGTTGAAATAGGCCCGGTTGAAGGGGTCCCGGTAGCCCTGCATGGCGATCTCGTCGCCGTAATAGATGCTGGGCACGCCGGGCAGCGTGAAGATCATGGCGTAGGCCAGCCGCAGCAGACGCACGCCGTGGTCGTACCGGTCCCGAGGCAGGGTGCGGCCGCTCTGCCAGTAACGGTCCTTGCCGTCCGAGGGTTCGTCCGCAATGGCGGTCAGCGCCCGCTCGGTGTCGTGGGTGCTCATGAAATTCATCAGGCAGTGCAGCGCCGGGGCCGGGTAATGCTCGCAGATGGCCATGATGTCCTCGGCGGTGTCCGCCGCGCTGCGGCCCTTCAAAAAGCCCAGCACCGCGTTGCGGAAGGGGTAGTTCATCACCGCGTCCAGCCCGTTGCCCAAAAGATAGGTCCGGCGCACGCCGTAGGCTTCCTTGGTGGTGGCGTCCTCCCACACCTCGCCCAGCAGGTAGCAGTCCGGCCCGTGGGCCTTCACCGCCTTGCGGATCTCCTCGATGAAATCGTCCGGCAGTTCGTCCGCCACGTCCAGCCGGAAGCCGGACGCGCCCAGACTCAGCCAGGTGTCGATCACGCCGCCCTTGCCGCAGATGAACTCCCGGTAGGCGGGGTCGCTTTCCTGCACCTCGGGCAGGCTCTCGAAACCCCACCAGCTGCGGTAGCCGCAGGCGTAGTTGGGGCTGAAATCGAACCAGCTCCGATAGGGACTTTTGGGATCATGATAGGCGCCGCCCGGGCCGTAGCGGCCCTCCCGGTTGAAGTAGATGGAATCCGAGCCGGTGTGGCTGAACACGCCGTCCAGGATGATGCGGATGCCCTGGCGGCGGGCCGCGGCGCACAGCTGGCGGAATTCTTCTTTCGTGCCCAGCAGCGGGTCCGGCTTTAAATAGTCGGCGGTGTTGTAACGGTGGTTGGAATGGGCCTCAAAGATGGGGTTCAGATAGATCCAGCTGACCCCCAGCTCCTTCAAGTAGGGCAGCTTTTCCATGATGCCCGCAAAGTCGCCGCCGAAGTAGTCCATGTTCAGATAGCCGCCCTCTTCGTTGGGCCAGAAGTAGGGCTCGCCGTGCTTGTTCTCCCGGTAGATGCGGTCGGAAAAGGGCATGGGCTTGTGCTTTTTGCCCTCGTGGAACCGGTCCGGGAAGATCTGATACAGCACCCCGCCCTTGATGGGCGCGGGGGTGACGAAGCCCGCCTCGTACACGGTGAGCTGCCACCAGGGACCGGTGGTCCAGCCCATCACGGCCTGGCCCATGGGGCCGCGGAAGAGCTTGCGGAAATCGGAATACAGATCGAAATAATAAAAATGCAGCCCGGCCCGGCTCAGCGAAAGGGTCAGCGAGAAGCGGTTGATGCCCTCCTCGCAGCCGTCGAAGGCCATGGCGTGATGCACCGGCTCGCCGCCGTCCCGGATGAGCACCAGGTGCGGGCGCACGAATCCGTAATCGTAGGGGATGGTCAGCCGGAAGGTGACCTGCTGGCCGGTGGTCACCGCGCCGAAGGGGGTCTTATAGGCCGGGTCAAAGCTGTTGTATAACTGATCCACACAAACACTCCCAGAACAAAGATGCCGGCAGCCGCCGGGAAAAAACGGATATCGAACAGGAAAAGGCCCCGGGGCCGGACTGTCCGGCGCCCGGGGCAAAGGGGCGGACCACGCAGGCCGCCCTGAAATCAAAAAGGAAAACCGAAAGGGCGGGGTACCCTGAAAGAATTACTTCACGGGATGAGCGCCCCAGATGTCGCGGGCGTAGTCCAGCACGGAACGGTCGGCGCTGAACACACCGCTGTTGGCGATGTTGGCCAGGCTCATCTGGTTCCAGCGGGTGCGGTCGGCATACAGCTTCTGCACGTCGGCCTGGGCGCGGCGGTAGTCCTTGAAGTCGGCCATGACCATGTAGGGGTCGCTGGTGCGCAGGTTGTTGACCACCTCGTGGAAGCTCTCGCCGTTCCAGCCCTTCTCCAGGAAGTTCAGCACCTCCATGGCCACCTCATCGCTGTTGATGAACATGGTGGGATGGTAGCCGGTGGCCTTCATCTGGTTCACTTCCTCGGTGAGCATACCGAAGATGATCTCGTTCTCCTTGCCCGCGGCGGCGGCGATCTCAACGTTCGCGCCGTCCAGGGTGCCCAGGGTCACAGCGCCGTTCAGCATGAACTTCATGTTGCCGGTGCCGGAGGCCTCGGTGCCTGCCAGGCTGATCTGCTCGCTCACCTCGCTGGCGGGCATCAGACGCTCGGACAGGGACACGTTGTAGTCCTCCAGGTAGACCACGCGCAGCTTCTCGCGCACGGCGGGGTCGGCGTCGATCAGAGCGCCCAGCTTGCAGATCAGACGGATCATCTGCTTGGCCATGTAGTAGCCGGGAGCAGCCTTCGCGCCGAAGATGTAGGTCTTGGGGGCGAACTCCGCATTGGGATGATCCTTCAGGTACAGGTACTGAGCGGCGATGTTCAGCGCGTTCAGGTGCTGGCGCTTGTACTCGTGCATGCGCTTGACCTGGCAGTCGAAGATGGAAGAGGGGTCGATCACCTGGCCGGTGGTCTTTTCCAGGTAGGAGGCGAACTCCACCTTGTTGGCCTTCTTCACGTCCTCCAGGGCCTTGAGAACGGTCTTGTCATTCTTGAAGGCGTTCAGCTTGGTCAGCTGGGAAGCGTCGTGCTTGAAGCCCTCGCCGATGGTCTCGCTCAGCAGTTTGGTCAGGCCGGGGTTGGAAGCCAGCAGCCAGCGGCGGTAAGCGATGCCGTTGGTCACGTTCTTGAAGGCCTGGGGCTTATACAGGTAGTAGTCGTGGAAGACGCTGTCCTTGATGATCTGGCTGTGCAGCTTGGACACGCCGTTGATGGAGTGGCAAACGTAGCAGCAGATGTTGGCCATGCGAACCTGGTTGTCGCCCAGGATGGCCATGTAGTTGATCTTGCCCCAGTCGCCGGGGAAGGCCTTCTCGAAGTCGGCGCGGCAGCGGCGGTCCATCTCCTCCACGATGGAGTAGATGCGGGGCAGGGTGGAACGGAAGATGTCCAGGTTCCACTTCTCCAGGGCCTCGCTCATGACGGTGTGGTTGGTGTAGGCGAAGGTGCGCTGGCAGATGTCGAAGGCCTTATCCCAGTCGTAGCCGCACTCGTCCAGCAGGATGCGCATCAGCTCGGGGATGGCCAGGGTGGGATGGGTGTCGTTCAGCTGGATGGCCGCCTTCTCGGGCAGGGTGTCCAGGCTGCCCCACTGGGACAGATGGTTCTGGCAGATATCGCCGATGGAAGCGGCGGACAGGAAGTACTGCTGGCGCAGGCGCAGGATCTTGCCCTCGCGGTGGTTGTCGTTGGGGTAAAGGATCTTGCTGATCAGCTCGGCGGAGGCGTTCTTGGAGATGGCGCTGCCGTACTCGCCGGCGTTGAAGCTGTTCATGTCGAAATCGGGGGCCTTGGCCTGCCACAGACGCAGCTTGGCAACGCCCTGTCCGTCGTAGCCCTGCACGTACATGTCGCTGGGCACGGCGATGACGCTGTTGTAGTGACGGTGGGTCACGTGATGGTAGCTGCCCTCCCAGCTCTCCTCGATGTCGCCGTCGAACTTGATCTCGATGCTCTGGTCGGGGTGGCTCTTCAGCCAGACCTGGCCGCCGGGCAGCCAGTTGTCGGCCTTTTCCTGCTGCCAGCCGTCCACGATCTTCTGCTTGAAGATGCCGTATTCGTACAGGATGGAATAGCCGGTGCCGGAAATGCCGGTGGTGGCCATGCCGTCCAGGTAGCAGGCGGCCAGACGGCCCAGACCGCCGTTGCCCAGGCCTGCATCCGGCTCTTCCTCGTAGATGCTCTCCATCTTGATGCCCGCGTCGGCCAGCACCGCCTCGGCCACTTCGTTCAGGCCCAGGTTGAACAGGCTGGTCTTCAGGCTGCGGCCCATCAGAAACTCCATGCACAGGTAGTACACCTGCTTTGCGCCGGTGCCGTAGGCGCGGCTCTGGAACTTTTTGTGCTGGGCGCTCATCAGGCGGCGGGCGATGATGGCCAGAGCGCGGTAGATCTGCTGGTTGCTGGCCACGTCCAGCGTGGTGCCGTATTCCGTGTTCAGCCGCTCCTTGAGCAGCTTATCAAACTCTTTTTTGGTGTATTTCGTCAACGTTTCTCCACTCCTGTCGGTAAAAGTAAATCGCTGCCAAAAAACTAAGGGTCAAAGGGGAAATTCCGGCATGCGGGGCGCTCCCGCGTGGGGTCCCGGCACCGGGCGGCCTGGCAGCAGGGCTGCACATTTGGGGCGGCACCGCGAGGGCAAACCACGCAGTACTACTTTTCTATTTTACCAATTTATCCGGTCCGTTTCAAGAAAAAATACGTTTTCGGTAAACGTAGAATCCTTTTGAATGGCCAAAAAGGCACGATGCGACAAAAAAGGGGTTTCCTGTGGGGGTGCTTTATACTATAATAAGATTCAAGACGGCGGGCGGCTTTTTAAGGGCGGCCCGCCGCCGCTGAACGTAAATATCCTCCGCCCTCGGCGGAGCTTTGTGAAAGAAGAGGGATTGTTATTATGCCGGTTACCAAAGTAAAACTGACCATCTGCGGGTCCAACTATATCGTATCCACCACCGATTCCGAGGAATATGTGAACCAGCTGGCCGAGCGCCTGGACACGGACATGACCGAGATCATGACCCAGAACCCCAGCGCCAGCGTGGCCGCCAGCGCCGTCATCAGCGCGCTGAGCTATCTGGATGAGCTGAACAAGAACGCTTCCAGCACCGACAACATGCGCGCCCAGATCAAGGACTATCTGGAGGACGCCGCCAAGGCCAAGCTGGAGGCCGAGAACGCCCGCCGTCAGGTGGAGAAGCTGACCGCCGAGCTGAACGCTTTGAAGGCCCAGCAGGCTGCCGCCGCCGAAGCCGCCGCCAAGGCCGAGGAAAAGGCCGAAGAGGCTGCCGCCGAGGAAGCCCCTGCCAGCGAGGAAAGCAATGAACAGTAACGCCCCCATGGAGATTCTGGCCCCCGCGGGCAATATGGACGCGCTGACCGCCGCCGTTTACAGCGGGGCCAACGCGGTGTATCTGGGCCTGAAACGGTTCAGCGCCCGCCGCACCGCCGGAAATTTTGATGCAGACGAGCTGCGCCAGGCGGTGAGCTTCTGCCACGGCCGCGGGGTAAAGGTGTATGTGGCCATCAACACCACTGCCCACCCGGCGGAGCTGGAGGGCCTGTGCGACGCCCTGGCCGACGTGTGCGCCGCCGGCGCCGACGCGGTGATTTTGCAGGACCTGGCGGTGGCGGCCCTTGCCCGCCGCATGGCCCCGGACCTGCCCATCCACGGTTCCACCCAGATGAGCGTCCACACGCTGGAGGGCGCGCTGGAGCTGGCCGAGCTGGGCTTCTCCCGGGTGATTCTGGCCCGCGAGCTGAGCCTTTCGGAGATCGAGCACATCGCCAAAAACTGCCCCATCGAGGTGGAGGTGTTCGTGCACGGCGCGCTGTGCATGAGCGTTTCCGGCCAGTGCTACATGAGCGCCTTTCTGGGCGGCCGCAGCGGCAACCGGGGCGGCTGCGCCGGACCCTGCCGCCTGCCCTTCGCGGCGGATGGCTCCGGGGCCTGCCATCTGAGTTTGAAGGACCTTTCCGCCGTGGGCAGCCTGCCCGCTCTGGCCGCCGCCGGTGTGGTGAGCGCCAAGATCGAGGGACGGCTGCGCGGCCCGGAATACGTGGCCGCCGCGGTGAACGCCTGCCGGAACTCCCTGGCGGGCCAGCCCTACGACGAAAAGGTATTACAGGACGTATTTTCTCGTTCTGGTTTTACCAATGGTTACATTGAGGGCAAGATCAACGGCAGCATGTTCGGGGTGCGCACCGCTGAGGACAGCGCCGCCAGCAAGGCGGTGATGCCCGCGCTGCGGGAGCTGTACCGCCGGGAGATGCCCCGGGTGCCGGTGCGCTTCACCCTGCTCTGCGAGGAGGAGGGCTGCAAGCTCACCGCCGCCGACGGCGAGGGCAACACCGCCATCGCATACACCCAGAACGACCCCCAGAAGGCGGAAAAGGACCAGCGGGGCGCCATCGAGCGGGCGCTGGGCAAGACCGGCGGCACGCCCTTCTATCTGGAGAGCCTTGCCATCGAGGGCGAGCCGGGGTATCTGCCGGGCAGCGAGTGGAACGAAGTGCGCCGGGCCGCGCTGGAAAGCCTTTTGAAAAAGCGCAGCGCCCTCAAGCCCTGGGCCTTTACCCGTCTGCCCCTGCCCGCCGCCCAGCGGCACGCCCTGCCCGCAAAACTGCCCCTCTGGGGCCGGTTCGAGCACTGGGAGCAGGTGCCGGAAAACGCCGAAGAACTGGCCGGACTGATCGTGCCGGTGTTTGAGGCGGAGCAGGTGCCCCAGAGCCTGCGGTCCAAAACCGTGCTGGAGCTGCCCCGGGCCATGTTCGGGGCCATGGAGCCCGCGGTGGCCAAGGCCATCGAGGCCACGAAGAATGCGGGCTTTGCCGGGTATCTGGCCCAGAACATCGCCCACTTCAAGCTGGCGAAGGGCCTGCCCCTCTACGGCGGCTTCGGGCTGAACATCACCAACCCCCTGGCCGCGGATACTTACAAGGCCATGGGCCTGCGGGCCATGACCCTGCTGCCCGAGGTGCCCTTCAACGAGATGACGGCCATTGCCCCCGGCGTGCCCACCTGGGCGCTGGTCTACGGCCACATGCCCCTGATGCTCACCCGGGCCTGCCCGCTGCAGAACGTGACCGACTGCGCCCACTGCGGCAAAAAGGGAGAACTCACCGACCGCAAGAACAAGCACTTCCCGGTGCGCTGCGGCGGCGGTGTGCGCCAGGTGTACAACCCGGTGCCCCTCTACCTGGGCGACCGGGCCGGTGAAATCCCCGCCGACGCGGGCCTGCTGCTGTTCACCATCGAGAGCAAAGAGCAGGCGGGCAAGGTCATCGACCGGTACCGCAAGGGCGAAGCGTGGCCCGGCGAGTTCACCCGGGGCCTGTACTACAAGCCTGCTCAATAATTCCGGGGCAGCCCCCGCACCATTCACGCCTTGTGGCTCAGGCGGCGTATCGCGCCAAAATTTTCCGTGGAATTTTCCCAAAATGCTCGCCAATCCACAAAGGATTGCCTGCGCTTTTTGGTTCATTCCGCAAAAAATTTTCCGGCGCGCTCCACCACCTGGAATGATGCGGTGTCACCCCAAGTTGATGCACAACAAAAGGTAATACCTGATAAAGTTTCAACAGAAAGGAAATACCCTTCCCATGGAGATCCCATACATCCTCACCCGGCCGGGAGCCAAGGCCCCGGCCTATGCCACCCCCGGCGCGGCGGCGGCGGACCTGTGCGCCGCCCTGGACGCGCCCCTTACCCTGGCCCCCGGCCAGCGGGCCATCATTCCCACCGGCGTGGCGGTGCAGCTGCCCGGCCCCCAGTGGGTGGCCCTGCTCTGCGCCCGCAGCGGCCTTGCGGTGAAGCGGGGGCTGACCCTGTCCAACGGGGTGGGCGTCATTGATTCCGACTACCGGGGCGAGATCGGCGCCGGTGTGGTGAACCTGGGCGAGGAGCCGGTGACCGTGGAGCCCGGCGAACGGGTGGCTCAGCTGATGATCCTGCCGGTGGCCCAGGCCGCCTTCGTGGCCGCCCAGAGCCTGGACGAGACCGACCGGGGCGAAGGGGGCTTCGGCTCCACCGGCCGCCTGTGAGCCGGGGAAGGGAACGAACGCCATGAAAAACGCCCTGTTTCTGTGCTTCTGCCTGCTGGCGGGGGTCATCGCCGGGGGCCTGCTGGCTCAGGTCTGCGCCGGAGTGTCCGGCCTTTCCTGGCTGGCCTATTCCAAGGCCCTGCGCTTTGCGCCCCAGCTGGACCTGAGCGTGCTGCGCCTGAATCTGGATTTCGTGCTGGAGCTCAGCGCCGCCCACATCCTCACGCTGGCGCTGGCCATCTTTGTTTATCGCCGGGTGGAGATCTGATCTCCGCCCTCTTTGCCCTGGGCCATCGGCCCGGGCTTTTTTGTGAAAAATCACGTTTGACCGGAAAAAATCGTTTTTACTTGAAATAAACCAAAGGAGAAAATCGTTATGTCATTGGTCCTCGCATCCGGCAGCCCCCGCCGCAAGGAGCTGCTTTCCATGATCTGCCCGGAGTTTTCCGTCATTACCAGTGAGGTGGACGAGTCCGCCATCACCGCCCCCACCCCCGCCGAGACCGCCCTGGCCCTGGCCACCGCCAAGTGCAAGGCCGTGGCAAAGGAGCACCCGGAGGACGTGGTCATCGGCTGCGACACCGTGGTGGACTGCGGCGGCGAGATCTTCGGCAAGCCCGCGGACCGTGCCGACGCGGTGCGCATGCTGCACGCGCTGTCCGGCAAGGCCCACCAGGTGCATACCGGCGTGTGCGTGTGCCAGGGCGATGTGTGCAAGAGCTTCGTTGCCACCAGCACCGTGCGGTTTTATCCCATTGAGGAGGCGACCATCCAGGCCTACGCCGACACCCCCGAACCCTACGACAAGGCGGGCGGCTACGCCATCCAGGGCACTGCGGCGCTGTTCTGCGAGGGCATCGACGGCTGCTACTACAACATCATGGGTCTGCCGGTTTCCCGTCTGGCCCGGCTGCTGCGGGAGTTCCGGTGATCTCCACCGGAAAACAGGCCGGAAAAAGTTTGAAGAAATTGAAAAAAAAGCCCCGCGCCCATTGAGAATGCGCGCGCATGCGGTTATAATAAAATAGAGTGCCCACCTGACGGGCGCTCATTTTGAATTGTGTCAACAAGAAGTTCATCATAGTCAGCATAGAGAGAATGTGCGCCTCGGTGTGAGCGCCTGTGAGAAAAGGAGAAACGAGTATATGTTCAGCAAGGATATCGGAATCGACCTCGGCACTGCCAACACCCTGGTTTATCTGCGGGGCAAGGGCATCATCATGCGGGAGCCCAGCGTAGTGGCCGTGGACACCAAGACCGACGAAGTGCGCAGCGTGGGCCACGAGGCCAAGGCGGTCATCGGCCGTACCCCCGGCAGCATCATGGCCGTGCGTCCCTTGAAGGACGGCGTGATCGCCGACTTCGACATCACCGCCAACATGCTGGCCCGTTTCATCAAGAAGGTCTGCGGCAACAGCATGTTCTTCCGTCCCCGCGTGGTCATCTGCATCCCCTCCGGCGTGACCGAGGTGGAGCGCCGCGCCGTGAAGGAGGCCGCCCTGAAGGCGGGCGCCCGTCAGGTGAGCGTGATCGAGGAGCCCATGGCTGCTGCCATCGGCGCCGGTCTGCCCATCAGCGAGCCCTCCGGCAGCATGGTGGTGGACATCGGCGGCGGCACCAGCGAGGTGGCCGTGATCAGTTTGGGCGGCATCGTGGCGGCCCGCAGCGTTCGCGTGGGCGGCGACGAGTTCGACCAGGCCATCATCGCCTACATCAAGCGCAAGTACAACCTGCTGATCGGTGAGCGCACCGCCGAGCAGATCAAGATCGAGATCGGCTCCGCCTACGAACTGGAGGAGGAGAAGGAGATGGAGATCAAGGGCCGCAACCTGGTGGACGGCCTGCCCAAGAACATCACCGTGCACTCCGAGGAGATCCGCGACGCGCTGGCCGAGAGCCTGCAGAAGGTCGTGGATGCCATCAAGGAGACCCTGGAGCGCACTCCCCCCGAGCTGAGCGCCGACATCATCGACCACGGCATCATGCTCACCGGCGGCGGCGCTCTGCTGCGCGGTCTGGATGAGCTGGTACACCGTGAGACCGGCATCGACGTGCATGTGGCCGAGACCCCGCTGGACTGCGTGGCCGCCGGTACCGGCGCTGTGCTGGACCACATCGACCTGCTGGGCGACGTGCTGGACGACAACTCCTCTCATTTCTGATCCGAGCCGCAGGGCCGCGCCCTGCCGCCGGAGCAAAGGGGCTGCGTGAACCTGCGCACCCCCGGCAAACCCCGCAAAACACCGGCGCGGGCGGCCCAGGCCGGGCGGCCCGCGCTTTTTTTATCCGAAAATCTGAACGCACGAGGGCAGTGCCACGCCGATTTGGCGCGGCTGCCCAGGCAAAACCGGGGAGGTGAGCCCACTGAAGGACTTTTTCAATACCGGAAAATTCAAGGCCCTGGTGGCCCTGGCGGTGCTGCTGGGCGGCATCATGGCCTGGGCCGGAGCCAACGGGCGGCTGGCCAGCGCGCCGGAGCAGATCCTGAGCGCGGTGCTTTCGCCCTTTCAGAAGGGAGCCAGCGCCGTGAGCGGCGGCGTGGGGGGCCTGCTGGACAAATACGCCCGCATCGACTCCATCATCGCCGAGAACGAGGCCCTGAAACAGGAAAACTGGGAATTGCAGGATAAGCTGGTGGAATACGACCGGCTGAAAGCCGAGAACGACGCCTACAAGGAGCGGGACCGTCTGGAAGACGACAGCCCCGAATACACCTATATGTCCGCCTTTGTGATCGGCCGCGACCCGCTGGAGCAGTTCGGCGGCTTCACCATCGACCTGGGCACCCTGGACGGGGTGCAGCAGGGCGACGTGGTGGTGAGCGACCAGGGCTACCTGGTGGGCCGTGTGCTGGAGGCGGGGCCCGCGTCCAGCAAGGTGATGACCATTCTGCAGCCCGGCTCCTACGTGGCCTGCGTGGTCAGCCGCACCCGCGACACCGGCAACCTGAACGGCAGCGCCGACTATGCGGCCGACGGCCGCTGCGTGCTGGAGAATCTCTCCCGCGATACCCTGGCCCAGGTGGGCGATGCCATCATCACCACCGGTCTGGGCGGCGAGTTCCCGGCGGACATCCGGGTGGGCACCATCGAGGAGATCCTGCCCGAGGAGAGCGGCCGGTCCTCCATCGCCGTGATCGAGCCCGGCGCCGACGTGAACAACGTCAAGCACGTGTTCGTGATCACCGACTTCGAGACCGCTTACGGCCAGCAGGCCGAACAGGCCCAGAGCGCTTCTTCCGCTCCGGCCGGAGAATGAGCGGCATGAGCCGTGAAGGAAAGGGGGCGCGCAGTCTATGACCAGCCGCCGCAAACGGAATTTGATCCTGCTGGCCAAGTGGGCCTGCTACTTTTTGATTTTGCTCCTCGCGGCCACCCTGCAGAGCCTGCCGGGCTTTCTTTCCCTGTTCGGGGTGCGCCCGCTGTTCATCCTGCCGGTCTGCCTGGCAGTGGCCATCTATGAGGGCGAGTATCCCGGCGCGCTGCTGGCTGTGGCCGGTGGCTTTCTGTGGGACTGGACCGCCAACCGGGTCAGCGGCCTGATGGCCCTGGGCCTGATGGTCATCTGCTTTGCCGCCGCCGTGGCGGTTGAGCTGTACCTGCGGGTGAACACTGTGAACTTCATTCTGGTGAACGCCGCCTGCTGCCTGCTGGTGACCAGCATGGACTTTTTGTTCTATTACCTGATGCCCGGCTATCCGGGCGCGACCCAGCGCTACCTCACCCAGGTGCTGCCCATGGTGCTTTACACGGCGGCCCTGTCGCCCCTGGCCATGATGGCGGTGCGCCGGGTGGCCGGGCGCTTCGTGCCCGAACAGTAAGCGAAAGGAGGGCGGCCGATGGACCAGAAAAGCGTGTTCCGCCGGGTGGGCGGACTCATCGTCATCAGCCTGGCGGTGCTGGGCGTGATCCTGCTGCGGCTGGTGGAGTTCCAGCTGGTGAACGGCGAGGAGTACAAAAGCCAGGCCCAGAGCGTGACCAACTACAAATTCAATATCCCCGCCGCCCGGGGCGAGATCGTGGACCGGTACGGCCGGGCCCTGGCCTCCAACGCGGTGGGCTACGACCTGGTGATCAACCAGCTGATGCTCACCGGCGATGTGAACGAGCTGGTGATGGACCTGGTGGAGATTTTGCAGAGCTGCGGCGAGGAATGGAACGACACCATGCCCATCAGCAGCCCGGGCGAGGGCGGCCATTACACCTTCACCGACGGCGACGACACCTCCGCCCAGAACCGGCTGGCCAAATTGAAGGATAACATCGGGCTGCAGCAGTACGCCACCGCCGACCAGGTGATGGCAAAGCTGGTGGAGCGCTACAAGCTGGAGGACTACGATCCCCAGTGGCAGCGGGTGCTGGCCGGTGTGCGCTACCAGATGCAGCTGGAGGATTTCAGCGCCAGCAACAGCTTCACCCTGGCCAAGGATGTGTCGAACCAGACGGTGGCCATGGTCAAGGAGCGCAGTTTGAGCCTGGCGGGGGCCGAGATCATCGAGACCACCCACCGGGTCTATGAGGACGGCACCCTGCTGCCCCACTATCTGGGCAGCGTGGGCAGCATCACCAGCGAGCAGTGGTGGGTGGAGGATGAAAACGGCAACGTGACCACCCCCCTGAAGGACGCTGGCTACAACATGAACGACCTGATCGGCCAGTCCGGCGTGGAAAAATACGCCGAGGACCGGCTGCGGGGCAAGGAAGGCACCCAGCAGGTGAGCCGCGACAAGAACGGCGTTGTGGTGGGCACCCAGATGCTGGTGGACTCCGAACCCGGCGAGACGGTGGTGCTCACCATCGACAAGGACCTGCAAAAGAGCCTGAACGAGCAGCTGGAGGCCCTGATCCTGGAGATGCAGCAGACCAAGGAGCCCACCAAGGGCAAGGAGGTCACTGCCGGTTCGGCGGTGGTCAAGGACGTGAAGACCGGCGGCATCCTGGCCATTGCCAACTATCCCAGCTACGATCTGAACCTGTACAAGACCAACTACAGCGAATACAGCAGTGACCCGAACACTCCGCTTCTGAGCCGGGCCACCACCGGCCTGTACGCCCCCGGTTCCACTTTCAAACCGGCTGTGGCGCTGGCAGGCCTGCTCAGCGGCACCGTGACCCCTCAGGACACGGTGAACTGTACCCGGGTGTACGACTTCTACACCGACTACAAGCCCGTCTGCCAGCAGCTGGGTCCCCACAGCGGCCCCACCAACCTGACCGAGGCGCTGACCCACAGCTGCAACATCTACTTCTACGATGTGGGCCGCCGGGTGGGGCTGGAAAACTTTGACGAGATGGCAAACAGCTTGGGCCTGGCCACCAAGACCGGCTTTGAGCTGGGCGAGTCCACCGGCAACCTGACCCACAAGACCGACGAGAACTACGGCAACGGCCTGGAGCTGCAGGCGGCCATCGGCCAGGGCAACACCCAGGTGACCCCCATCCAGCTGGCCACCTACGCGGCCACCATTGCCAACAAGGGCACCCGCTACTCCACCCACATCGTTTCCGGCTACCGGGACAGCAACACCGGCGAGCTGATCGAAGAGGTGGAGCCGGAGGTCGTGGAGCAGATCGAGGACAACGTGGGCGCCTTCGACGCGGTGGAGCAGGGTATGCTGGGCGCCGCGCGGGACAGCAGCGCTCTGCGGGATTACCCGCTGAACATCGCGGTCAAGACCGGCAGTCCCCAGCGCTGGGAGCGGGACGAAAAGGGCCGCTACTCCTACACCAACACCGCCGTCATCGCCTACGGCCCGGTGGAGGACCCCCAGCTGGCCATTGGCATCGTGCTGGAATGGGGCGGCGGCGGTTCCAACGGCCTGCCCCTGGTGCGCAGCATCTTCGACAGCTACTACTACACCCAGAGCGAGGGCCTGGAGCCCGAATCCGAGGGCGTGCTGCTTCCCTGATGGGGGGCATCGCGCGCCGATTTCCGCAGCATTCCCCCGGGGCACGGCGGGCCGCTTGGTACGCTGTGCCCCCTTTTTGTCTGCAAAGGGGCGGAACTCTCGGGTAAAACGGCGAAAAGAAGAGCGAAAAACACATTTTTTTGGATTAAATACACAAAAGACAACTTGCTATCGACCCCGCTTTGTGTTATCATGTCTGTATGGGTGCATAATAGGCACCCGTATACCATTTTTCGTTGATCGCGGCCCCATCCCGGCCGTAAAAAGGAGGTCCGGTCCGTGGCCGCACAGATCATTATGGTGGCCTCCGGCAAGGGCGGCACAGGAAAAAGCACCGTGTCGGTGCTGCTGGGCAGCCGGCTGGCCGCCGCGGGCAAAAAGGTCCTGCTCATCGAGCTGGACAGCGGCCTGCGCAGCGTGGACATCATCGCCGGGGCCGCGGGCCGCACCGTGTACGACATCTCCGATGTGCTCTGCGGCCGGTGCGACTGGCGCAAGGCCATTGTGGAAAGCCCGGTCTACAAGGGGCTTTCGCTGATCAGCGCCCCCTACGAGCGGGGCAACGTGCAGCCCCAGCAGCTGGCCAAGCTCACCCGGAAGATGGCCAAACATTACGACTTCATTCTGGTGGACACCGCCGCCGGTCTGGGCGCGCCCTTCGCGGCCGCCATGGTGGTGAGCCAGATGGCCCTTTTGGTGCTCACGCCGGACCCTGTGGCCCTGCGGGACGGGCACATCGCCGCCGACGTGCTGTACGAGGGCGGCTTTACCAACGTTCGCCTGGTGATGAACCGGGTAGGCCCCTCCACCTTCGACAAGGGCGCGGTGGCCGACCTGGACGAGTGCATCGACACGGTGGCCGTGCAGCTGATCGGGGTCATCCCGGAGAGCGCGGCCCTGCTGAAAAGCACCGCCGCGGGCGAGGCCCTGCCGGAGAATACGCTGGCATGGCGAGCGTTTGACAATTTGTCCCGCCGCATTCTGGGCCAGCAGGTCCCCCTGGCCGTGCGCTGAGGGGCGAAAAAATCTTGTTTTGCCCATGCCCTGCGGCACGGTTCCCCATTTTTTGACCCACACACCGGGCGGGCCCCAAGCGGCGCCGCCCCCAAAAGAAGCATATCCCATAGAGGTTTGGAGAAAGCGCGTGCCGTCCGGGCACGCAAAAACGTTAGTCTGTTTTGAGAAGGAGGGCGTTACGTCCATGAATATCGCATTGATCGCGCATGACGCGAAGAAGGAATTGATGGTGCAGTTCTGCATCGCCTACTGCCGGGTGCTCAGCCAGCACAACCTGCTGGCCACCGGCACCACCGGCAAGCTGGTGAGCGAGGCCACCGGCCTGCCCATCCAGTGCTTTTTGTCCGGCGTGCACGGGGGCGACCAGCAGATCGCGGCCCGCATCGCCTGCAACGAGATCGACCTGCTACTGTTCTTCCGCGATCCCATTAGTGCGAAACCCCACGAACCCAACGAGATGAATCTGCTGCGCCTTTGCGACGTGCGCAACATTCCCATCGCCACCAACATCGCCACCGCCGAAGTGCTCATCCATGGCCTGGAGCGGGGCGACTTGGAGTGGCGCAATATCGTCAACCCGCCCCAGCACTAAGATGCCGGAGCGCCGTGACCAAGCAAAAACGGGGCTTTCTGGTAAACACCAGGAAGCCCCTTTGCGCTTTTTCGGGGCCTTTGTCCGGCTGGGATTTTCCCCTCGACGGGTGCAGAATGCCCTGATTTTAGCCGGTGTGGGGGCACTGTATGCCCTGGAGACCCAGACCCTGAGCCTCTTCGTGCCCTGTCCCTTCCACCTGATCACCGGGCTCAAATGCCCGGCCTGCGGCATCACCACCGCCATCCTGGCCCTGCTGCACGGGGATGCGGGGGCGGCCTTTGCCGCGAACCCCGGCCTGGCCGTGAGCCTGCCGGTGCTGGGGCCGTATCTCGCCTGGCTGTTCTGGGGCTGGCTGCGGGAATGCCCGGCCCGGGGCCGCGCGGTGAACGCGGTGGGCACAGGGCTGATCGTCTATTTTGCAGTCTGGGGCGTCTGGCGAAACCTTGCGCCCCTGCTGGGCTTTGTGTAAAGCCTGAATCAATTCGCAAACAGCGAACCAAAAGGAGAATTTTTCATGACAAGAAACATTGTGGTGTGCATCCTGCTCTACTTCATCACCTGCGGCCTGTATGGCATCTATTGGATGTATACCTTGAACGAATACGCCCGGTCGGTGGCTCCGCAGGAATGGCAGACCAGCGGTCTCACCGTGATCCTGCTGAACATCATCACCTGCGGCATTTACGGCCTTTACTGGAACTACAAGATGGGCAAGGCCTACATGACCGTAAACGGCGGCAACGATAACAGCCTGCTGTTCGTGCTGCTGGGCGTGTTTGGCCTGGCTGTTGTGAACTGGGCCATCATGCAGAGCGACATCAACAACGCGGCCCGCTTCCGGTATTAAGCCATGGAGCGGCTGCTCTACCGGCTGGCCCTGGGCTGCGCCGTGGCGGGCCTGGGTACCCTTCTGGTGGTGATGCTCAGCGGCAAGGCCTGGCCCCATCCGCTTTATGCCATCGGCGCGCCGCTGGGCATGGGGTTTGTGGCCCTGTGCCTGGTGTTCCTGGCCGCCCGCTGGGCGCTGCGCCTGTTCGACGCGGTGCGGGCGCGCCAGCTGGCTCAGGTGGCTGCGCTGGTGCTGGCGGCCATCGCCTGCCTGGCGGAATTTTTCCTGCGGCGGTGAGGTTTTTTGCGGCCGGGGCATCATCTGAATAGCGAATAAAAAAGGCCCCCAGGACCGGGAATACTTCCGGTCCTGGGGGGCTTATGTGTTTTTGAGGAAAGGTTTTCAACGTTGGCCGGGCGCGGGTGTGGAAAATCGAGTCAGGTCCACGCCCTCGTGGGCCAGCAGCCAGCGTTTTTTGTCCAGCCCGCCCGCGTAGCCGGTCAGGCTGCCGTTCGTTCCCACCACCCGGTGGCAGGGGATGATGATGGAAATGGGGTTGCGTCCCACCGCGCCGCCCACCGCCTGGCTGGCCATGGGACAGCCGGTTTCGGCGGAAATCGCCCGGGCCAGCGCGCCGTAGGTGGTGGTCTGCCCGTAAGGAATCGCCAGCAGCAGCGCCCACACCTGCTTTTGGAAGGCACTGCCCTGTGGGGCCAGCGGCAGCGCCGCCGGGTCGGGAGCATGCCCCGCGAAGTAATCCTCCAGCCAGCGGGCCGCCTGCGCGAAGAGCGGCAGGTCCGCCCGCTGCGGGGTGTCCGGCGGCAGATGGGCGGCGTAGTGCATTTGTCCTTCCAGCCACAGGCCGGTCAGGTGGGTCTCGGTGCCCGCCAGCATCACCGGCCCCAGCGGGCCGGTCAGAGTGGTGGTGTACAGCATGGGAAAACCTCCTCTGTTCATTCGTCGTTCTCCGGCTCCACCGCGAAGTAGGTCTTTACGCCGTCCCGGCGGAAGGTGATGACCTGCCCGGAAGGTTCTCCGTTTTCGTCCAGAATGTCCAGCCGGAATTTGCCCTCGCCCAGGTAGGCCAGGCCGCTGGGGTCGGCGGGAGTGGCTTCCAGGCCCATCGGCTGGAAGGTGCCGTCCGATGCAAGAAACGCCAGCCGCACGTCGGTGTGCTCCGGCTCGGCGTACAGCACCACCCCTACCAGCTCCTCGCCGCCGTCCGGCACCGCCGCGCAGGAAAGCACCGTGCGCCGCTCGTTCTGCTCCTGCGAGAGAAACAGCTCTGCCACCGCTTGGTCGGTCCACTCCGGGGTCTCGCTGGCGCTTGCGGCTTCGCCGACAGGCTGCGAAACGGACGCCGGGCTGCCGGAATCAGGCAGGGAGGTGGAGGCCGATGCACTGGAAGCGGGCGCGCACCCGGCCAGCAGCGCCGCCAAAAGGCAGCAGGTAAGGGCAAGAAGCATCTTCATGGGGGAATCCCTCCTTTGGGCGGCCCTCAGGACGGCAGAGCGCCCCCGGGCCAAAATGACAAAAACAGCTCTTCTGCCCTCATTGTAAGCGCCCGGCGGGCAAAAAACAAGCCGCAAAAGCCGCTTTGCCTTGTAATATGTTGCCGAAAGAGGTATAATAGCCGAGAACGGCTATTATACCGTTATTTTTATGCACTTTTTCTCGCCCCTTGCGGGGCAACCGAAAAAGAAGGCGAATTATACCATAAAGCTTTGCTTTATGGTATAATAAAACGGTCTAAGAATTTGCGGAGTCCGGGCATTTTCCGGGCTCCAGCGCTTTGAATAAAAGGGGTAAATCAAATTATGGAAACCATGGGAAATCTGCGCCGCACCCATTACTGCGGCGAAGTGCGTCTGGCCGATGCCGGTCAGGAGATGGTGGTGGCCGGTTCCATCGCCAAATGCCGGGATAAGGGCGGCATCATCTTTGCCGACCTGCGCGACACCACCGGCATTCTGCAGATGGTGTTCGACGACTCCACCGACCCCGCCGTGTTCGAGAAGGCCAGCAGCCTGAAGAGCGAGTATGTGGTCATCGCCAAGGGCAAGCTGCGCGAGCGCGACGCCAAGACCGACAAGATCGCCACCGGCGACGTGGAGCTGTATGTGACCGAGCTGCGCCTGCTGAGCGCCGCCGAGACCACCCCCTTCGAGATCCGCGACGAGGTGAAGGTGAAGGACGAGCTGCGCCTGAAGTACCGCTATCTGGACCTGCGCCGCCCCAGCATGCACGACCCCATCGTGCTGCGCAGCAAGATCTGCCAGATCATCCGCAACTACTACTGCGACAACCACTTCTGCGAGATCGAGACCCCCATGCTCATCAAGAGCACCCCGGAAGGCGCCCGCGACTACCTGGTGCCCAGCCGTGTGCAGCCGGGCCACTTCTACGCCCTGCCCCAGTCTCCCCAGCTGTACAAGCAGATCCTGATGCTGTCCGGCTTTGACCGCTACTTCCAGATCGCCCGCTGCTTCCGCGACGAGGACCTGCGCGCCGACCGTCAGCCCGAGTTCACCCAGGTGGACCTGGAGATGAGCTTCGTCACCGAAGAGGACATCATGACCCTGAACGAGGGCCTGATCAAGAAGCTGTGGAAGGAAATTCTGAACATCGACGTGGCCACCCCCTTCCAGCGCATGCCCTGGGACGAGGCCATGGCCCGCTACGGCTCCGATAAGCCCGATACCCGCTTCGGCCTGGAGATCATCGACGTGACAAGCGCGGTGCGTTCCAGCGAGTTCGCCCCCTTCAAGGGCGCTATCGAGGCAGGCGGCAGCGTTCGCCTGATCAACTGCAAGGGCCTGGCCGACAAGCTGACCCGCAAGACCATCGACAAGCTGGGCGACGTGGCCAAGACCTACGGCGCCAAGGGCCTGGCCTACACCCGCCTGACCGCGGACGGCGAGACCTCCAGCTTTGAGAAGTTCCTCACCGAGGAGGAGAAGACCGCCCTGCGCACCGCCGCTGGCGCCGAGACCGGCGACGTGCTGCTGGTGGTGAGCGACGCGGACAACGTGCGCGCCTGCACCGCTCTGGGCCAGGTTCGTCTGGAGGTCGGCCGCCGCTGCGAGCTGATCGACCCGGACAAGTTCAACTTCCTGTGGGTGGTGAAGTTCCCCCTGTTCGAGTACAGCGAGGAAGAGGGCCGCTACATGGCTATGCATCATCCCTTCACCATGCCCACCGAGGACAGCATGGACAAGCTGGAATCGGAGCCCGGCAAGTGCTACGCCAACGCCTACGACATCGTGCTGAACGGCTGCGAGCTGGGCGGCGGTTCCATCCGCATCAACGACCCCGCCCTGCAGGACCGGATGTTCAAGGCCCTGGGCTTCACCGAGGAGAAGGCCCGCGAGAGCTTCGGCTTCCTGATGGACGCCTACAAGTACGGCGCACCCCCGCACGGCGGCATGGCCTACGGCCTGGACCGCATGGTGATGCTGATGCTGAAGCGGGATTCCATCCGCGACGTGATCGCCTTCCCGAAGGTGCAGAACGCCAGCGAGCTGATGAGCGGCGCACCTGAGACCGTGGACGAGAAGCAGCTGCGTGAGCTGAGCATCGCCACCGTAAGCGCCGAAGGCTAAGTGCCAACTGAATAACGGCAGAAGCGCCGCTTCCCGTTTGGGAGGCGGCGCGTTTTTGAAGATTCGCGAAAAAAACAAGGGGTATCAGGGAGTGTTCCAGAAAGTGTATGGACCAGGAGGGAGAACAATATGGAGACAAAAGCAGCCAAGAAACTAGATGCGGATAGCATCATGAGCATTTTGGATACGTGTTATCAAAAAGCTGTCAACGGAATCGAACGTGTAAGCCCACCGGTGGAGAAATTAGCAGAGGATTATCTGAATAAATATCAAGACCCTTCCGAAGCAGCTCGGAAAATGATTAGCAATCAAATCATAAAATGCACTACTTCTGGTTTTATTACCGGTTTCGGTGGGCTGATTACACTGCCGATAGCCGTGCCAGCCAATGTAAGCAGTGTACTGTATGTACAGATGCGCATGATTGCTTGTACCGCCTATTTGGCTGGATACGACCTGGAAAGCGATCAGGTCCAAACGTTGGTATATGCCTGTTTGGCCGGAGTGGCAGTGAATGGTGTATTGAAAAAAGCCGGTATTCAATTTGGACAGAAAATTGCAATGAATCTGATCAAAAAGATTCCGGGCGAAGTACTGACAAAGATCAACCAGAAGGTTGGATTTCGGTTTTTGACCAAGTTTGGAGAAAAGGGACTGATAAATCTAGGGAAAATGGTGCCTGGTGTAGGTGCAGTTATAAGTGGAGGTTTGGATTTCGCGGAGACAAAAATTATTGCGGAACGCGCTTATCGGTGGTTCTTTGAAAATGATTTCACGGTAGAAGATAAAAGGGATTCTCTCTAAAGAGAGTGATGACCAATAAAACCACAAAACCCCCGGCGGCACGCTGCCGCCGGGGGTTATCCATCCCTCTATATGGCCCGGGCGTTCCCGGGCTTTTTTCGTTTTACTTTTTCTTCTCTCTCTTCTCGTTTCGCTTATACGCGCTTTACATACATCTGCACGCTGGGGTAGTCGCCGGCCAGCTGGGGCAGGGTGTAGCCTGCGTGCATCAGGGTGCTGCCGCTGTAGGTTTTGCCCACGCCCTCCATGGCCAGGTCCAGGCCTGCCTGGGGCGCGCAGTGGCAGCCGTGGATGTCCAGGCTCTCCACGCGGTACAGAGCATCCGCGTCAAGGCCCCGCAGCCACAGGTGCAGCGGGCGGGCGTTGGCTTCCGGATGGGTGAGGACAAGATTGAACAGCGTCTCGCCCTGCTCCTCGTCCACGAACTGCCAGGCCGCGTAGCGGCTTTCCTCGGTGGGGTCGGTGAGCCGGTAATACAGCCCGTTCTGAATCAGCTGGTAGTGCTTGTCGAAGAAGGCGATCTGCTCCTTCACCTGGGCGGCTTCCTCGTCGCTCAGTTTGTTCAGGTCCAGCTCGTAGCCGAAGGTGCCGGACATGGCCGCCACCGCACGGGTCCACAGGGGAGTGGTGCGGCCGGTCTGGTGGTTGGGGCAGGCGGACACATGCGCGCCCATGCTGCTCACCGGGTAGCCGAAGGAGGTGCCGTGCTGGATCACCAGCCGCTCGATGGCGTCGGTGTCGTCGCTGCACCAGATCTGGGTGAAGTAGGCCAGCATGCCCGCGTCGAAGCGGCCGCCGCCGCCCGCGCAGCCCTCAAACAGCACATGGGGGAACCGGGTGGTCAGGGTCTCCAGCAGCCGGTAAACGCCCAGCATGTACCGGTGGGCCGCTTCGCCCTGCCGCTCGGCGGGCAGCACCCGGCTGTACACGTCGGTCATGTTCCGGTTCATGTCCCACTTCACGTACGCGATGGGGTTATTGGCCAGCAGGTCGGTCAGCCGCTCGGTCAGGTAGTCCACCACCTCGCTGCGGCCCATGTCCAGCACCATCTGGTTGCGGCTCATCACCGGGGCGCGGCCCGGCAGGGTGAGGGCCCAGTCCGGATGCGCCCGGTACAGATCGGAATCCTCGCTCACCATCTCCGGCTCCACCCAGATGCCGAACTTCATGCCCAGCGCGTTCACCCGCTGAATCAGGGGAGTCAGGCCGCCGGGCAGCTTTTTCTCGTTCACGAACCAGTCGCCCAGGCCGCTGTTGTCGTCGCCCCGCTTGCCGAACCAGCCGTCGTCCAGCACCAGCATCTCCACGCCCAGGGCCGCCGCCTTTTCGGCGATGCGCACGATGGAGTCGGAGTCAAAGTCGAAGTAGGTGGCCTCCCAGTTGTTGATCAGCACCGGACGGCGGGCGAAGCGGTGCTCGCCCCGGCAGACGTTGTGCCGGATGAACCGGTGATACTGCTGGGACAGGGCGGTCAGGCCGTTCTCGGTGCAGGCCAGAATGACCTCGGGGGCGGTGAAGGCCTCGCCGGGGGCCAGCTGCCAGCTAAAGCGCTCGTCGTGGATGCCGCTCACGATGCGGGTCAGGCCGTTCTGGTCCACCTCCACGTCGGTGCGGTGGCTGCCGGAGTACACCGGCATCACGCCGTAGCACAGGCCGTGCTCCTCGTTTGCCTTGCGGTCGCACAGAATCACGAAGGGGTTGTGGTGGTGGCTGGAGGCGCCGCGGGTGGAGGACACGGTCTGGATGGCGTTCAGCAGGGGCACCCGCTCGGCCTGCCGCTCCATGGTGTGACGGCCGTGGAAGTGGATCATATCCCACCGGCCGAAGGGCAGGTCCAGACACATGGACGCGGCCTTTTCCAGCCGCAGGGTCTGATTGCCGCCGTTCACCAGCCGGACGGCCCGGGTGATGATGTCCTGCTCAGCGAACACGCCGTACAGCAGCTCCAGCGCAAGGCCGGTCACGCTGTCCTCCATGCGGATGCACAGGGTCTCGGCCTCGTTTTCCTCGTCGTGGGCGCTGGGCAGGCCGGTCAGGGCGTATTTGCCCTTCTGGATGCTGTGGCTCGCGTAGCGCCACTCGGCCCCGGCGGCGCCGTTTTCATCCCGCACCACCAGGCAGGAAAGGCGGAAGTCGCCGGTGTTGCAGCCGGTGTATTCCTGGGGCAGGGTGTCCGGCGAGATGCCACGGCGCGCCCGGTCGGCGTTGTGATTGGGCGAGAAGCCCCGGTCCGCCGGGGGATACATGGCCGCCAGGTCGCCCTGGCCGATGGCCGGGCCGTAGTAGAGATGGAGCAGGCGGTCCAGATGGTCCAGCCCCATCTGGTAGGTGGTGCTGCGGGTGGAAAGGGTAAAGGTGCGCGCGGCGGCGTCGAATTGAATGCCCATACGAGGGTCCTCCTGGAAGTTTGGAATCGCACCGGGCCTTGGGGGTCCGGCGCTGGAATTGGAAAAGGTGGATAAAAAGCACGAGGCGGGCGGCCGGCCGTTTCGTCAGCCGACCGCCTGCCGTGATAAGGGGGAAATCTTAGTGGTTACTTGCCGCCGGTCATGGCGATGCCCTGGATGAACTGCTTCTGGAAGATCAGGTACAGAATCACCATGGGGATCATGGCCAGCAGGCTGCCGGCCATCAGAACCGGGAAGTTGGTGGTGTACTGGCCGTTCAGGGTGGACAGGCCGGCGCTCAGGGTCATCATGTTCAGGTCGATGTTGCAGATCAGCGGCCACATCAGGTCGGAGTAAGCGAACACCGCGGTGAAGATGGCCAGCGCGGCCATGCTGGAGCCGGTGAGGGGCAGCATGACGCGGGTGAAGGTCTGCCACTTGTTGCAGCCGTCCAGATAGGCGGCCTCGGCGATCTCGCCCGGAATGCCCAGATAGGTCTGGCGCAAGAAGAAGGTGCCGAAGGCGCTGACGAGACCCGGGAACACCAGCGCGAAGATGGTGTTGGTCAGACCCATGCGGGCCAGCATTAAGTACTGGGGAATGATGAAGATCTGGCTGGGCAGCATCATCTGCACCAGAACGATGGTGAACAGCAGCTTCTTAAAGGGGAAGTTCAGCTTGGCGAAGGCGTAGCCGGCCATGGAGCTGAACACCACGGCGCACAGCACCCGGAAGAGGATGAGCAGGGCGGTGTTCACATACAGGTTCACGAAGGGCAGGCTTTCCAGCGCGGTGATGAAGTTGTCCAGGTTCCACTGGCTGGGCAGCAGCTGGGGCGGCACCGCCATGGACTCGGCCTGGGTCTTGAAGCTGGTGAGCAGCATCCACACGAAGGGGAAGATCATAACCACGCTGCCCAGGATCAATGCCACATAGGTGAGGGTCTTGTTCAGGGTCTTGCTTGTTTGTGTGCTCATGATTTACACCTCGTAATTCACCCATTTTTTCTGGCCCGCGAACTGCAGCAGGGTAACGATGCCGATGAGCAGCACGGTCCAGATGACGATGGCGGACGCATAGCCCTTGTTGCCGGCCACAAAGCTTTCGCGGTAGAACAGGTACATCAGGCTCTGGGCGCTGGTGAGGGCGGGGTTGGACTGATCGACCATCATGTAGATCAGGTCGTAGACCTTCAAAGAGGCCATCAGGCGCATGATGAGCACCACGAACAGGGTGGGCGAAACCATGGGCAGGGTGATGTGGAAGAACTGCTGCACCTTGGAAGCGCCGTCCAGGGACGCAGCCTCATACAGGCTGGCCGAGATGTTCTGGATGCCGGAGAGCAGCAGCACCGCGTCGTAGCCGATGGCGCTCCAGATGGCCACGATGGCGCAGGTGATGAGCACGATGGCGGGATTGGTCAGCCAGCGCACGTTCTGGCCCAGGATGCTGTTGATGATGCCGTACTCGGTGTTGAAGATCCACTTCCACACCATGGCAACGGCGGCGGGGGCCACCACCATGGGCAAAAAGAAGATGGCGCGGAAGGCGGTGCGGCCCTTGAGCTTTGCGTTCAGCAGAACCGCCACCAGCAGTGCCAGGAACACGCCCACCGGCACGGTGAGGATGCAGAAGTAGATGGAGTTCCAGGTGGCCTTCCAGAACTCGGTGCTCTGGAACATTTCGATGTAGTTGTCCAGCCCGTTGAACTCAAAGGTACCGAAGGCCTTGGACTTGGAGAAGCTCATGTAGATGGTCTCGATGAACGGCCAGATGTTCAGCACCAGCAGGCCGATGATGGTGGGGGCCACCATCACCAGACCCCAGACAGCGCCGTCGCGGGACAGCTTGGAAGTTTTCTTCACGCGGGATGCCCTCCTTTATTCGTAATACTCGGCGCCGGCCTCATCCACGATCTGCTGCATGGTCTGCAAACCGGTGGAAAGATCCAGCTCGCCGGAATAGATCTTGAGCAGGGTGTCGCTGACCTTGCTCTTCCACTCGGGGCGGGCGGCGTTGTTTACGCTCTGCACGCTGTAGTCGAACATGTCGATGAAGCACTGCACGTCGATGGGGTATTCGTCGAACACGCCAACCCAGGTCTCTTCCAGACCCTCATAGGCGGGAATGGCGGCGCCGCTCTCGCCCTGGATGCGCTGGCCTTCCTCGCTGCCGAAGAACTTCAGCACGTCCTTGACGATGTCCATGTGCTTGTTGTTTGCGCCGGTGGCGTAGCTCAGGCCGTTGGAGATGGTGGCCCGGCCGTCGCCGCTCACCGGGTCGGGGCAGGCGGGCAGCACGGCCACGTCCCACTTGCCCACCATGTCGGGGTAGTTCTGCAGTTCGGTGAGAATGTTCCAGTTGCCCTCAAAGAACATGGCGCCCTTCTCGGAGAAGAAGGCCGCGCCGGGCGCGGTCTCGGCGAAGTAGTTCTGGTCAGGGCACCAGTCGTAGCTCTGCAGGCCGATGTAGAACTCCATGCCCTTCTGGGTGGCGGGGTCGGTGAAGTTGGCGCGGGTGTTGTCCTCGGTGAGGATGCTGCCGCCTGCCTGGTACACGAAGTTCCAGTAGCCCAGCTGGTCGTCGCCGTAGGCCATGTAGCCATACTTGCCGGTGGCGTCGTAGATGGCCTGGGAGGCGCTGACCAGGTCATCCCAGGTCCAGGTCTCGTCCGGGTAGGCCACGCCCGCCTGATCGAACATTTCCTTATTATATACAAGGCCCACGGTGTCCTTATCCTTGGGCACGCCGTAGAGCTTGCCGTCCGAACCGCTGGCGTTGGCCAGAGAAATGTCGGAGAAGTGCTCGGTCTCCACGATGTCGGAGCAGTCTGCCAGCTTGCCGTTGTCGGCGTATTTCAGAATCTCGTTGGTGTGCATCCAGAAGATGTCCGGCATCTTGTTGCTCATGGCGGCGGCTTCCAGCTTGGTCCAGTATTCGTTCCAGCTGGTCACCTGCACCTGGATCTTCACATTGGGATGCTCGGCGGTGTAAGCGTCGCACATGGCCTGCATGCCGTCGCGCTGGGCCACGTCCCAGATCTGGAAGGTCAGGTTCACGGTGCCGTCCGAGCCTTCGCCGCATCCGGTCAGCCCGGTGGCCAGACCCGCGGCCAGGCAAACGCTCAGTGCAGCGCATGCCAGTCTGCGCATCAAACTCATTGCTTGTTTCCTCCTGTTCCTGTGCGAAGTCCTCCCCTTGCCGCCGCCCGACCGGCCGGGTTCGGGCAGCTGCAAAACGCGGTTTTCGCTGTTGTGCTGAAAAATCGGAAGCAGTTTTGTACAATGTGCACTATATACAATTTGTTTCCCTTTTGGCTGTGTTTATTATACGATTTGACAGTTGAAAGTTAAATATCATTTTGCAGGTTTTTATCTCTCAATTTAGCTGATTCAGGCCTTTTTGCTTGAAGTCATCTAGCATTATGGTATATAATCAGAAAAACAGACAAAATGAGGGAGGAATGGCAGTATGGCCACCGCATTCGGGCCGGACGCCGGCAACAAGCTGATTTTCCACGTGTTTCAGGACGAACGCTTTGTGGACCTGAACCTGTATCAATACGGCTGGGAGCGTACCGAGCCGCTGCACTCCTACGGGCCGCACCGGCGCAACCATTATTTGTTCCATTACATCATCGCCGGCTGTGGAAAGCTGTATGTGGGCGAGCATGTGTATCCGGTGGGGCCGGGGGAGGGGTTTCTGATCCTGCCGGGCCAGACCACCACCTACGCCTCGGACGAGGTCGACCCCTGGGAGTACACCTGGATCGAGTTCGACGGCCTGCGCGTGCGCGAAAGCCTGACCCTGGCGGGCCTGGGCGCGGCAAAGCCCATCTACACCCCCGCCACCCGGGCCGGGGGTGAGAAGCTGCGGGAGTGCATGCTGCAGATCGTGCAGGACGGCGAGGCCAGCCCCATCCGGCAGATCGGCCGGGGCTTTCTGTTCCTGGACCAGCTGGTGGAATCCTCGGCGGCAAGGCAGCACCAGAGCCAGCGCCGGCTGCGGGACTTCTATATGAAAGAGGCGCTGTCCTTCATTGAGCAGAACTACCAGCGGGACGTGTCGGTGGAGGACATCGCCGCCTTCTGCGGACTGAACCGAAGCTACTTCGGCAAGCTCTTCCGGGACACCATGGGCGAGAGCCCCCAGGCCTTTTTGCTGCATTACCGCATGGCCCAGGCGGCTCAGTTCTTGAAGGAGACCACCCAGCCGGTGAGCACCATCAGCACCATGGTGGGCTACGCAAACCCCTTGCATTTTTCCCGGGCCTTCAAATCGGTGTACGGCATCTCGCCCCGGGCCTACCGGCAGACCCATTTCACCCACCCGGCGGGTGTGTGAGGCACTCACTGGCGAAAAACCGGGAACTGTGGTACACTGTAACGTGGAATGAAGCGGCCGGGCGCGCCCCGGCGGGAAAGAGGGGAACAAGGCATGGAAAAGCAGCAGCGCCGGGCGCTGAACAGCATCGTGCTGAGCATCACCACTCTGGTGGTGGCGAGCGCCCTTCTGCTGGTGGGCATCGGCCTGGTACGGGACAAGATGATGCGCAACACCCAGCAGATGGGCATGTCGCTGGCCGAGAGCTACGCCCGCGAGACCCAGAGCAGGCTGGACAGCTTCGCACGGGTCTTCCAGATGGCCTGGCTGTACACCGGCCAGGGAGTGACCGGCCAGATGGACTGGGAACAGCTGCAGCACGGCATGGAGCAGTACCAGCAGAACGTGGACGAGGTGTTCGGCGGTCATGTGGCCGACCTGTACGCGGTGATCGGGGGACGGATCGTGGCCGCCAACCCCTGGGATGGCGACGGGGACTACGACTACACCGGCACCGACTGGTATCAGAAGGCGATGGCCGCGCCCGGCGAGATCATCTTCAGCGACGTGTATGAGGACGCCATCACCGGCGACCAGATCTTCACCCTCTCCAAGGCCATGGAGACCGAGGGCGACGTACTGGCCATGGATGTGTACATCAACCAGAGCGAGGTGCTGGATATGCAGATCAGCCTGCCTTCCACCTATCATTTGTACCTCTTCGATCCCGATGGAGGGCTGCTCTACCGGCTGATCGACCGGCAGGCCACCGACCCGGACTACACCGAGAAGCTGCTGAATGGCGTGCGGGACGGCAGCCTTTTTGCCTACGATGCCCAGATCACCGACCCCAAGGGCGTGGCCCGGGGCGTGTATTACGCCGAGATGGACAACGGCTGGACCGTGGTCATGACCATCCCCACCCGGGAGATCCTGATGGGCGAGAAGGACCCGGTGATCTATTCCCTGATCGGCGTGGCCCTCATCGCCTTCGTGACGCTGCTGTTCATGGTGGTGCGGGACATTCTGAACCTGCGGCGGCTGGCCGAGACCGAAAAGACCATCCGGGTGCTGAGCGATTCCTTCTTCGCCATCTACCGGGTGAATCTGGAGGCCGGCACCTACCGGGCCATCAAGACCTCGCCGGACCTGCGGGGCACCTTTGAGGAGAGCGGCGATTACGAGCTGCTGCTGACTCAGGTGAAAAAGCGGGTGCACCCGGAGGCCTACGCCGAGTTCGAGCAGGACTTCTCGCTCAAGAGCATCGGCCAGCGGGTGAAGGAAAATGTGGCCGACTACGGCGGCGACTACCAGCGCATGTTCGGCGGCAGCTATCACTGGGTGAACGTGCGCACCATCTATCAAAAGGATGTGCTGCCCGGCGAGGTGATCCTCTGCTTCAAGGATGTGGACGTGGAAAAGCGCCAGCAGATGCAGCACATGATGATCCTGCAGGAGGCGCTGGACACCGCCAAGACCAGCGCCAGGGCCCGCAACACCTTCTTCAACACCATGTCCCACGACATGCGCACCCCGCTGAACGCGGTGATCGGCTACTCCGAGCTGATTCGCCGAGACCCGGACGATGCGGAAAAGGTCACCGGCTACATCAAAAAGGTGGAGTTCGCGGCCAAGCAGCTGCTCATGCTCATCAACGACATTCTGGAAATGGCCAAGCTGGAGGCGGGCAAGAGCGCGCTGGATGTGAAGGAATTCGACCTGAACGAGTACCTGACCGAGGTGTGCGAGATGTTCCGCGCCCAGGCCGAGCGCCAGAACAAGCGCTTTGAGCTGTCGATGCAGATCAAGGACCCGGTGGTGAAGGGCGACTCCTTCAAGATCGGCCAGATCATGAACAACCTTTTGTCCAACGCGCTGAAGTACAGCTGCGAGGGGGCCGAGATCAAGGTGGAGGCCCGCCAGTTCGACTACCAGAAGCACAGCAAGTTCCAGATCGTGGTGGCCGACACCGGCATCGGAATGAGCGAGAAATTTTTGAACCACATCTTTGAACCCTATTCCCGCGAGACCCACTTCACCCCCCGCACCACCGAGGGCACCGGCCTGGGTATGCCCATCGTGAAGAGCCTGGTGCAGCAGATGAGCGGTGAGATCACGGTGGAGAGCGCCGTGGGCAAGGGCAGCCGCTTCACCGTGACCCTCCCGCTGGAGGTGGTGGAGCAGCACGACGGCCCGGTGATCGGCGCGGCGGCAGGCGAAGCGTCCGGTGAGGCCGCCGCAGAGGCCGCCGGTTCGCTGGCGGGCCAGACCATTCTGGTGGCCGAGGACAACGAGCTGAATATGGAGATCGTCACCGAGCTGCTCACCATGAGCGGCGCCCAGGTGATCGGTGCGGCCAACGGCGCCGAGGCGGTGGAGAAGTTCCAGCGCTCGGCACCCTATTCGGTGGACGCCATCCTGATGGATATGCAGATGCCGGTGCTGGACGGCTGCGGAGCCGCCCGGGCCATCCGCCGGCTGGACCGGCCGGATGCTGCCGTGGTGCCCATCGTGGCGGTGACCGCCAACGCCTTCGCCGAGGACGTGGACCGCACCACCGCCGCGGGCATGAACGCCCATGTGTCCAAGCCCATCGACATGGACCGGCTGCTGGAGGCGCTGGCCCTGTGCTGGGCGGGCAAGACTCCGCCTGCTGCCGCCCCCGGCGAATGACCGGGCGCGGACCGGCTCCTCTGTCCCTTCTGCCCCCGTGCGCCCACCCGGCGCACGGGGGCTTTTTTCTGACCGTCAAACCTTCCGGCGGCACCGCGCCATTGGCGGCGAACGCCTCATGCGGTGTTGCCTTACAAATTTGTAAAGTTCCGGCCCTGATACCAGAGCAGCGTGGTAAAATAAAGGGTAGGACAAAACCGCAAAGGGGGGAGTACCTTGAAGCAAACAGGCAAGCGGGCACAGAAATGGCGGTGGCTGCTGCTGGTGGCTCTGGTGGTTCTGGGCCTCCAGCTGCTGCAGGGACTGTTCACCCTGCGCAATGCGCCGGTGCGCCTGCTCCGGGAGGAAAACGGCTGGCTGGACCTGCAAGGCGAGGATGCCGCCGCCGGGCTGTTCCAGCTGGAGGGAAGCTGGGATTTCTACCCCGAGAAGCTGTATACCAGCCAGGATTTCGCGGCCGGATGGGCAGGCGAGGCGGCCGGTGAGGGCGTCTCCCCCTCGGACTATGCCTACGGTACCCATCGGCTGCGCATCCGGGCGACCCCCGGGGCCTACTACGCCATCTGCGGCTTTTCGGTGGACTATGCCACCCGGGTGTTTGTGAACGGCAGCCAGGTGGCGGTCTTTGGCAATCCGGCCGAAACCGCGGAGCAATTCGTGCCACGGGTGGGCTACATGATCCTGCCGGCGTGCGCCGGGGCGGGCTGGAGACCGCCGACGCGCTGGTGCTCAGCGGCTTTGCGGTGCTGGTGGCCAGCCTGTTGCACGAGGCGCTGCTCACCGGCCGCAGCTCGGACGTGAGCCACTACGGCACCGCGGCCTGGGGCATGCTGGGCTTCGTGTTCCTGAGCGGAGCGGCGGTGGGCCTGCGCATCCAGAAGCGGGAGGCGGCCCTCATCGAGAGCCGCAGCCGGGGCGAGATGCTGGAGCGGATGAACCGGATGAATCTGGAATTTCTGCACCGGATGGCCCACGAGCTGAAAACCCCGCTCACCGTGATCTCCGGCTATGCCCAGCTCACCGGCATCCAGCTGGCGGCGGACCAGGTGGACCAGGAGACCCCGGAAAACCCGAAGACCATCCGGCAGGAGGCCCGGCGGCTGGGCGACATGGTCACCCGGCTGATGGAATATTCCTACGGCCGCACCAGCGAGCTTCGGTTCGAGCGGGTGGACACCGCAGACCTGCTGGACCGGGTACGGGCCAGCACCGCGCCCACCGCCCGCGAGGCGGAGGGCTGGACCTTCCTGGGCTGGTACCGGGAAGCCAGCTGCGAGAATGCCTGGAACATCGACACCGATCTGGTGGAGGGCAGCATGACCCTGTACGCCGGGGTGGGAGCAGAAGACCGCTCCCACCCCGGTGCCCACCGAGACCCCCGCGCCCACCGAGACTCCTGCTCCGACCCAGGCCCCCGCGCCCACTGAGCAGCCCTCTGACGGGGAACAGTCCTCTGGCGCCGAGCAGCCTGCTGCCACCGCGCAGCCCACTGCCACCGCACAGCCCGCCGCCAACCAGGCTCCTCAGACCGGCGACAGCAGCGTGCTGGTATGGCTGGGCCTTGCGGGCGCTGCCTCCTGCTGCCTGGCGGCCCTGGAGCGCCTGCGCAAAAAAGGCTGATCCGGCCGGCGCGCAGGCCCTTGCGCGCTGAAAAATCCCTTGACCGGTAAGCAATAGCAAAAGCGGCGGACCCTGCCAAAACAGGGTCCGCCGCTTTTTTGCGTGTCGAAGAGACTCAGCGCAGATAATGATAGGGCTCCCGGCCGTAGCGGAGCACCAGCGCCGCCGCGATCAGGAAGGTCAACCCCTCCGCCACCGGTACCGCCAGCCAGATGCCGTCCAGCCCCAGCAGCCGAGGCAGCAGCAGAATGCTGCCCACCACCAACACCAGCGTGCGCAGAAACGAGATCAGCGCGCTCACCGCACCGTTGGAAAGGGCCGTGAAGAGGGACGAGGAGAAGATATTGAACCCGGCGAACAGAAAGTTCCATAAAAAGACCCAGAAGCCGTAAATCGCCAGATCGAACACCGCGCCGCCCGGCGGGGTGAACAGGCCGATCAGCGGCCGGGCAAAGAGCATCGCCGCCGCCATCATGGCCGCCGTGATCAGCCCGATGGCCCCCAGGCAATAGCGGAACAGCCGCTGCAGATACCGGGTGTTGCCGCTGCCGAAGTGGTAGCTGATCACCGGGGCGGCGCTGGTGGCAAAGCCCATGGCCACCGCCGTGTACACGAACTGGGCATACAGCACGATGGTCATGGCGGCCAGGCCGTCCTCCCCGGCCAGCGCCAGCATGGACAGGTTGAACAGCAGCGTGGTCACCGAGATGGCCAGGTTGGAGACCATCTCCGAGGACCCGTTGCCCATGGCCAGCGCCAGCATGCCCGGGTCCCACCGGGGACGGCGAAACCGCAGGGTGCTGCGGTCCTTCAAAAAGTAGAAGATGGGGAACAGACCGCCCAGAATCCGGCCGCTCACCGTGCCCAGGGCCGCGCCGGTCATGCCCATATCCAGCACCCCGATCAGCAGCCAGTCCAGCACCAGATTCAGCACGCCGCTGGTCACCGTGAGCCACAGGGCAATGCGCCCCCGTCCGGCGGTGATGAACAGCGACTGGTACATCACCTGGACCACCGTGAAAAAGGCCGAACCGAACAGGATGCGCCCGTATTCCAGGCAGTAGGGCAGCAGCCGGTCACTGGCGCCCAGCAGCCGCACCAGCGGTTCCAGAAATACCAGGCCCAGCACGCTCAGCGCCGCGCCCAGCACCCCCGCCGCCAGAGTGGCCAGGGTCAGGTCCTGATCGGCGGCCTTCGCCTCGCCCTGGCCCAGCTTGCGCCCCGCGATGGCGCTGGTGCCGGTGCCGAACATGATGCCCACGCCAAAGGCCAGCGTGTCCAGCGGGAGCACGATGTTAACTGCGGAAAGACCGTCGCTGTCCACGTAGCGGGAGATGAATACTCCGTCCACCGCCGTGTACAGCGAGGTGACCACCAGCATGGCCACCGCCGGTACCGAAAAGGCCAGCAGCCGCCAGAAGCTGAATTCCTGTGAAATTGCGCGTTTCATACAATAACTCCTTGCTTTGTCGATGGAACCTATTGTAAACTATGGTGTAACCCACGAGTCAAGGGGGATAAGTCATGAAAAATTACTATAAGATCAGCGAGTTTGCCGCCCTGTGCGGTCTCAGCCGGGATACCCTGCTCCACTACGACCGCATCGGCATCTTAAAAGCCCGCCTTTGTGGCCCCCAGCGGCTACCAGTTCACCACCGTGGACCTGATCGCCGTTCTGAAGGCCAGCGGGACCCCTCTGAGTGAGATCAAGGGCTATCTGCAAAACGCCGACGTGCCCACCGGCATCCGCCTGCTGGAGATCAAGGTGCAGGACCTGCGGGCCCGCCGGGCCGAGATCGACCGGATGCTCCAGTCGCTGGAACAGACGCTGGACGCCATGCGGGAAGGGGAGGAGAGCGTCTGCGGCCGCCTGCGCCTGACCCGGCTGGAGGAGCGGTATCTGATCGCCACCCCCACCGGCTACCGCAGCCCGCCCACCGAACGCCGGTTCGCCCGCACCATGCAGGCCCATTTTGCCGCCTGTGAGCAGTGCGGCCTGGGGGCAGGCTTCCAGGCCGGGGAGATCATCCCCCGCGAGAGAGCGCTGGAAGGGCGCTTTCTGGAGGCTTACTATTTCAGCCCGCTGCCCGGTCCGGTGGAGCATCCCCATCTGTGGATCTGTCCGGCCGGGACCTGGGCGGTGTACTATTACCAGGGCGGCTACGACGAGCTGCCCGCCGCCTACGCCCTCTTTCTGGAGGAGCTGGAGCGCCGGGGGCTGCGGCTGGCGGGGGATGTGTACGAGCAGGACGTGATCAATTATCTGTCGGTCACCGACCCGGCCCGCTATGTGCTGCGGCTTTCGGCCCCGGTGGAGGAGTAAAATGCCCGGCCGGGAGCTTTGGCCCCGCAACCCACCCCAAACGAAAAAGCACAGAAAAAGGCGGCTGCCTTTCCCGAATTGGGAAGGCAGCCGCCTTTTGGTTTTGTATCTGTTTGGGCGAAAAACGCCGGAGCCGAAGGGCTTACAGGTCGCTGAACAGGTCTTCCTTGTAAACGCCCGCCTCGATCAGGGCACGGAAGCTGGCAACCACGAAGTCCTTGTCCTCCTTGTAGGTCACGCCGAACCACTTGTCGTCGGTCTTCAGCACCTTTACCGACACCGCGCTGCGCTTGAGCAGCTGGTCGATGTAGATGGGCAGCAGGTACTCGGCCTTCAAGATCTTGTCGTCCGGAGTGTTGGCGAAGAACTCCACAAAGCCCTTGTCCAGCAGGTCCATGAAGGCGGGGGTCAGGCCCCACATGTTCATGGAGACCAGAGAGTCCGCGTCCACGGGCTTGCCCTCCACCTCGGCGCCGGTGGCGGTCTTTACGATATTGGAGGTCTCCTCCACGTCGGTCAGGTAGCCGCTGGCGTCCATGTGGCAGATGCCGCGGGTCACGCCGCCGTTCTCGGACAGGGTGTTCTTCAGCACGAAGCCCGCCATGCACAGCTCACTGTCGCCGTGGTCCTGTACCAGGAAGTCGTGAATCTGCACGAAGGCTTCCTTGCCGTAGTAGTCGTCCGCGTTGATGACCACAAAGGGCTCGTTCAAAAGGCCCTTGCAGGCCAGAACCGCCTGGCCGGTGCCCCAGGGTTTGGTGCGGCCTTCGGGCAGGGTCACGCCCTTGGGCAGGTCCTCCCGCTCCTGATAGGCATAGGCGATCTCCACGCCCAGCCGGGCGCAGGTGGCGGCGATGCGGTCGCCAATGGCCTCGCGGAAGGCCTCGGCAATGTCGTGCCGGATGATAAAGACCACCTTGTTGAAGCCTGCGGCAATGGCGTCGTGGATGGAATAGTCCATGATGATCTCGCCGTGCAGGCCCACGGGCTCCAGCTGCTTGATGCCGCCGCCGAAACGGCTGCCGATGCCCGCCGCCATAATGACCAGGGCGGTCTGTTTGGGTTCGCTCATGATGCTCTCCTTCTGCATTCCGTTTTCTTTATTATAGTAGGGAAATGCACTGCCGGGTTATCTAGTTGACATGGTACACCATCCATGACACATTTGTCAATAAAATGCGCGATTTTTCCATGGAATGAACAAGGGATACATCCCGGTAAAATGGCCGGCAGCGGCGCAAACGGTCCGCCAGGGAAAAAAGCCGGGCAAAGCGGCGAAAACACAAGCTGCAAAAGCGAGGAAAAGAAGGGGGATTTCCAGCAGATAAATCAATATTATTCTCATTTTCCCGGCTTTTTTTACCAATTAGCCGAAACTTCATCCAATTCCACCGTTTTCGTTGAAAAAAGATGCAAATTGCGTTATGATTAAAGTACTATCGTGCAACATGGATGAAACTCGCTTTATTTTTACACTAAAGCGAAAGGAAACGGCAATTTTCAGCGCAGCACCCGCAAACAGGGGGAGAAGCAGCGGCTGCGAATGCCGGGGATGAGCGCAAGCAGCAGGCCGGACGGCCCGCCCCGACATACGCAAACGGAAAACCGCCAACGCAAGATCCCCCTGGGCAGCCCGGCCGCCCGGGGCGCTTTGCGTGTTTGAAACCAGAGGAAGCATGGAACATTCCAGGGAGAGAGAAACAGCCATGAAGGTCAAAAAAGAAAACGTGTCGATCCGCAGGATCATGAAGCAGCATCGCATCCCGCTGACCGATGCTCAGCAGCGCTATCTGCGGCAAAAGCGATGCTTTGATGTGGTGATCGCGGCCATGGCGCTGGTGGTGCTGGCGGTGCCCTTTGCGGCAGTGGCACTGCTGCAAAAGCTGAGCAGCCCCACCGAGCCGGTGTTTTTCCGGCAGAAGCGGGTGGGCCAGGACAGCCACGTATTCTACATTACCAAGTTTCGCACCATGAAGAGCACGGCGCCCAAATACTCGGCCACCGGCGAGCTGCAGAACGCCGACGCATATATTTCCCGGCTGGGGCGTTTCTTGCGGGATACCAGCATTGATGAGCTGCCGCAGCTGTTCAATGTTCTGATGGGGGACATGAGCCTGATCGGGCCCCGGCCGCTGATTCGGCAGGAGCGCAGCGTGCATTTTCTGCGCCGGTACTACGGGGTGGACCAGCTGAAGCCGGGCATCACGGGTTGGGCGCAGATCAACGGCCGCGACATGCTGAACGATTACGACAAGGTGTTTTACGACCGGGAGTACTTAAAGAACGTAAGCATGGCCTTTGACGCGAAGGTGTTCTTGGATACTGTACTGAAAGTACTAGGCCGCAAGGACATCCAGGAGGGCGTGCAGGCCCATCATCACCGGGACGAAGTGCGTCGCAGCCAGCCGGAGCAGCTGGCTCAGGAGAAGGCGGAAAAGCGTGAATTCATGCAGTTCCAGCAGGAGGCCCAGATGGTGCGCGAGCACCGCAGGGCGATGTGATTTATATGATGTATAAAGGTGGAGAGGAATGAGTCAGTTGCAAAAAGGGCGCAAGGTGATTTTTGTGGCCAACACCGCGCGTTTCTTTGTGATGTTCGAGCAAAACAACATCAAATTGCTGCAATCCATGGGTTACGAGGTCCATTGTGCCAGTAATTTTGAGCAGGAAAGGGATGTGGACGCAAAATCCATCCTGGAAAAATTGAATGTAACGATCCACCAGATTGACATCGCCCGTTCGCCTTTTTCGGCGCGCAACCTGAACGCGTACCGACAGTTGAAGGCGTTGATGCAGCGGGAACGGTTCGATCTGGTGGATTGCCATACGCCCATGGGAGGTGTGTTGGCGCGGCTGGCTGCCAAAGCAACCAAAACAGCGCCGGTACTGTACACCGCTCATGGGTTTCATTTCTATAAGGGCTGCCCGTTGCAGAACCGCCTGATCTACGAAACCATCGAGCGGTGGCTGGCCCGCTATACCGATGGGTTAATTACCATTAACGAAGAGGATTATCAGGCGGCCAAGACGTTCCGCCTTCGGGGTGAAGCCTATAAGATTCCCGGTGTGGGCATCGATGTGAAGGGGATTCATGACCTGAAAGTGGACCGTATCCAGAAGCGCCGGGAATTGGGTGTGCCGGAAGATGCATTCGTGATGCTTTCGGTGGGGGATTTGAACGCCAACAAAAACCATTCCACTGCAATCAAAGCATTTGCGAAGGCAGATATCCCCAACTCCTATTACCTGATTTGCGGAGAGGGCGAGCTGCGGAACGAGTTGAGCAGTCTGTCAGAAAAATTAGGAGTAAGCCAGCATGTTCATTTGCTGGGGTTCCGAAATGATGTGCGCGAGATTTTAAAGGCAAGCGACTTGTTTGTCTTCCCCTCCTTCCGCGAAGGACTTTCGGTAGCACTTTTGGAAGCGGTATCGGCTGGTGTGACATGTATTGCTAGCAATATTCGGGGCAATGTGGATTTGTTGGAGCAAAGCCAGTTGTTCCCTCCGGCGGATGAAGAAAAAATTGCAGATATTATGCGGAAGAGCGTTGGACAAAAACAAGCGCCAAATCAAAAGGCTTACGAGGAATTCGATAAAACAGAGGTCGAAAAACGCATGGAAAATATTTATGGATGTGTGAATGGCGCCACTGTTGAAACGGTAGGGATTTAAACGGAAGGAAACCATATGCGTGTTTTGCATTTGTTAAAGTCAGATAAGTTTTCCGGGGCTGAAAATGTGGTGCTTACAATCATGAATCTTTTCCCGGAAGAGGAAATGATTTATGCGTCGCCAGATGGCCCGATCCGCAAGGTGGTGGAGGAGGCTGGCCACCGTTTTTATGCGCTGGAATCCAGCAAGATAGGTTCAGTGAAAAAAGCGATTGCAGAATTAAAGCCGGATGTTATTCACGCACATGATTTTAGTATGGCGACAAATGCGGCCTGGGCAGCCGACAAAACTCCTGTTATTGCTCATTTGCACAACAATCCGCCCTGGCTTGGTAAAATTCATCCCAAGAGTGTGATGTTTGCGCTGGCATTGCCGCGCATTCAACAGGTTATCAGCGTTTCGGAATCCGTTCAAAAGGAATACTTGTTTGGATGGCTTATGAACGGAAAAAATACCGTTCTCGGAAATTTTGTGGATGTGGAAAGAGTTCGCCGAATGGCGCAGGAACCTTGCCCGTGCGGTGATGTAGACCTGGTGTTTTTGGGAAGATTGTCTGCACCCAAACAACCGCTGCTGTTCTGCGAAATTGTAAAACAGGTAAAAGAAAAGATTCCCGGAGTCACAGCTCGCATGATTGGCGATGGCGAGCTTGCCGGTGAAGTGAGAAATTATCTCAACGAAAACGGTTTGCAGGATACAATTGAGCTGGTTGGATTTCAATCGAATCCGTATACCTATTTAAAAGGCGGAAAAATTATGGTCATGCCTTCGGCGTGGGAAGGGTTTGGTTTGGCGGCTGTGGAAGCACTTTCGCTGGGACTTCCTGTTCTGTGCAGTGGTGTTGGTGGATTGAAAAATATTGTCAATGAGTCCTGTGGGGGAATTTGTTCAGAAAAAAGTCAGTATGAAGAAAGCATTT